>Ga0184620_10000192_pt1 | contig 10884 bp, 10 predicted proteins | sample PLM1_5_b1_FD_133136 | JGI IMG/M metagenome (GOLD analysis project Ga0184620, IMG submission 133136) | Groundwater sediment microbial communities from an aquifer in East River, Colorado, USA - PLM1_5_b1 | ecosystem: Environmental > Terrestrial > Soil > Riparian zone | place: USA: East River... | reverse complement strand
CCCGGTTGGACTCGAACCAACAACCCTTCGGTTAACAGCCGAATGCTCTGCCAATTGAGCTACAGGGGACTGACAACCACGCGGCTACGTACCTTAGCAGCCAGCTCAGCCTACGTCGTATTCGGTTTTGACTTGCTCTATCGCTTGATCAACAGCGGCGCGTACGCCATCGGTCTGCCAGCTGAGACCGCGGGTGAGCGTGCCGTGCCAGACCACGGTGCCGCTGCCGCCGAGATCCCGACGGGCCGCAATGACCACTCCTCGCTCTCCGGCCAGCGGGACGAATCTTTCGATGGCGATAGTTGCCGAAATACGTTCCCGGAACAGCTCAGGCAACCGGCCGGGCTCGGTCAGTTCGAGCGAGCCGCGGGCCGCCGCCTCGCCGGGCGGTGCATAGCGAACCCAGCTGAGCTTGTTGAGGTCGGCATTCCAGCCGCCGCGCTCGATTTCGTGCCAGCCGAGATGCTCCCAGGCGAGCTCGTCGCCATAAGACAAGGTCGCGGGGCTGGCGACGCAGAAGCCAGTCGGTGTCTTGGCCCACCCGAGGATCCGGATAGGTTGGCCGCCTTGTGCAGCTAGCGAAGTATTCCAGGATTCATAGACCGTCTTGGGCAGGCCGCGGCTTCGCGACCACCATGCCGAACCTCGTCCCCTGTCGCTTCCCACGCGGCCATTGTGCTCGAAACGACCTCATAGCTGAGCCGATGCCTGCTGGGGACACCATCCGCGTAACGTCTCCAAGGCCCGTGCCTCGATACGGCGAACGCGGGTGACCGAGATCTGCAGCACCCGCGCGGTTTCGGCGTAGGACTTGGGCTCTCCATCCGCAAAGCCGAGCCGAAGCTCCAGCACCCGGCGGTCAAGATCATCCAGCCGGAGCAGCAATTCGCGCATGGGCATCCGATCTGCCAGAACCTCCTCGAGCTCATCACGAGCCTGCAGTCGGTCGAGAGTTCCACCGTCGACCAGCTCCAGAGACCGCGGGCGCTGGTGAGAGAGCAGGCCGGCTGTCCAGTTCTCACTTCGGCCTAGCGCGTCAGCCATCTCGGCCACAGTCGGAGGACGGCCGAGTTGTTGACTGAGCTCCGTCTCCAGCCCGCGAGCGGAGCGCAGCTGCTCGGCCCGGCTGGTTGGCAGGTTCATTGCTCCGAGCAGTTTGGCGGTCGCCGCGCCGACGAACGCGCGGATCCAAAACAGCGCGTAGGTCGAGAACCGGTGGCCGCGAGCATGATCGAATCGCTGCACAGCCGTGATCAGGCCGACGCAGCCTTCCTGGAAAAGCTCCGCGTCCGGGAGCTGGCAGCGTGCCGCGTACTGGCGACTGATCATTCCAACCAGCCCGAGGTTGGCTTGGATGAATCGCTGTCGGGCCCGCTCTCCGCAGGCTTCTAGAAGCCTCAATTCCTGATCGGTCGCATCGACAGAGCCGGCGCACGATAGCCGGGCCTCCCTGGCCAGCAAGCCCGCCTCGATCGCACGCTGCAGCTCGACAACCTGGGTGCTCGTGAGCAGCGGTTCGGTGAGTCCATCGTCGGAAGCCTCGGTCATGCCGACACTGTGCGGCACTTGGTGCCGTTCGCAACACCTAGTGGGAGCAAATCTGTGGATAACGCCGAACGTCCAAAAGGGGTGCAAGGAAGCTGGCGCCGAATGTCAGACGTCTCCGATAGAAAGAGGCGCATGCGTTTCGGTGTCAGTGTGCCCAACGCCGGTGATGCGACTCAGCTCGTCAACCTGGCGGTGACCGCCGAAGAAGCCGGTTGGGATGGCTTCTTCCTATGGGATCACCTTCAGCTCGACGCCCTCCGACGGCCGCCGATGCACGATCCTTGGGTGCTGCTCGGTGCTATTGCGGCCCGGACCAGCAGGGTCCGACTCGGCACCATGATCACCCCCATCCCCCGCCGTCGTCCGTGGAAGCTCGCGAAAGAGATCATCACGCTCGATCACCTGAGCGCTGGCCGAGTGATCGTCGGCGTCGGTCTCGGCGTTCCAGCCGAGGCTGAGTATGGCGCATTCGGGGAGCCGACAGGGACGCGACTGCGCGCGGCCATGCTGGACGAGGCTTTGCCGATTCTCGACAGCTTCCTGTGCGGCGAACCGGTTGATCACGACGGACAGCACTACGTCGTCAAGGCTCATCTCAATCCGCCGGCGTTCCAGCGGCCTCGGCCACCAATCTGGGTCGCCGCAACGCTGCCGCACCGCAAGCCAATCGCACGCGCTGCACGCTGGGATGGCATCTTCCCACTGAGCTCGCAAGGGGCGCTGTCAGCTGAGGAACTGGCGAAACTCGTTCGCACATTGGACCCGAAGGAGGGCTACGACGTCGTCACCAGCTTGAAGGTCGGTGTTCCGGCCGCCGACCTCAAGGAAGCCGGCGCGACGTGGGCTATGGACGGACCGACTGGCCCCGATGAGCCCTTCCCGCAGCTCTACGCCCGAATCCAGGCGGGACCGCCGGCTGTCAGCTAGCGCCAGACAATCTCTCCAGGCGGTCAGTCTTCGGCGCCAATGCTGCGAGTATGCAGCGCCTTGCGGCGCGCCTCCAGCACCACGAGCTCGGAGAACATCTGGTTGTACTTGTGCTGCGCCTCCACCGGATTCGTCCGTTGCAGCTTGGACTTGAGCGCCGAAATGGTACGCATCACAGTGAGCAGCTGGAGCGCCGCTGAGTTCGCAACCAGGTAACGCGTGGTCACCTCGCCGTGCACCGGGAGCTGCTCGACGGCCAGCGATGCGACCAGAGAACGGATCTCGTCGGCCTCGCAGGCCTCGGAGACCCGATGTACCCACGCGGTATCTGCGGTTACGCCCGCGCCTCCGAGCTCGACACTGGCCTTCTCGACCGCGGTGAAGACTGCGGCGTACGCGGGATGGGTGAAGTCGGCCGTGGTCAGGCCGTCCCAGGCGTCCGGGAACAGGTGCGGCTGCTGGATCAGCAGCTTGGCGGTCTGACGCTCGGTGGTGAGCAACCGATCGCTGGGACTGGGCAGTAACGGCAGCGCGGGACCGGCTTCGGGACCTGCAGCGTGTTGTGCATCGGCGGTCGTCGACCGTCCTCTGGCTGGTCGTCGGCCGGACCGGGCCGCGGCCCGCATCACCTCGGCGCGTACTTCTTCGATATCCATGCCCAGCAGACCGGCCAGCTCGCGCGCGTAGCCTGCGACCAGTGCGTTGTCCCTGATGCTGGCGACCAGCGGAGCAGCCGCTCTCAGCGCGGCGAGGCGGCCGTCGGCCCGGTCAAGATCATGCTGCTTGAGTAGATTGCTCATCACGAAGCGGTACAGCGGCACCCGTCGGGCGACAAGCTCGCGCACGGCGGCCTCTCCCCGCTGAAGTCTGAGGTCACATGGATCCAGACCGGTTGGCTCGATGGCCACATAGGTCTGTGTCACGAAATTCTGATCACCCGCAAAGACCTTCAGCGCAGCTGCCTGGCCGGCCTCATCGCCGTCGAAGGTGAAGACCACTTCACCATGGAACGCGTCATGGTTGCCCATCAGTCGCCGCAGCAACCGAGCATGATCATCACCGAACGCGGTGCCGCAGGAAGCGACAGCGGTGTCGACACCGGAGAGATGTGCCGCCATGACGTCGGTATAGCCCTCGACGACCACAGCCTGGCTCTTCTTGCTGATCGCGGTGCGAGCAAGTTCCAGCCCATACAACACATGAGATTTCTTGTAGAGCAGCGTTTCTGGGGTGTTGATGTACTTCGCCGGCATGCGGTCATCGTCGAAGATCCGGCGTGCCCCGAAACCCACGACCTGGCGCCCTGAATCCCGGATCGGCCAGAGTGCCCGTCCCTGGAAGAAGTCCCAGCCAGACTCTCGAGCGAGACCAGCCGAAACCAGCTCCGGGTCGCTGTAGCCGCGGCCGCGAAGATGGCGCAGCAGCGCGCGGCCGTCCTGCGGAGCGAAACCGACCTGAAATCGCTCCGCCGCCTCACGATCGAAGCCGCGCTGAGCGAGGAACTGCCGGGCTGCTACTGCATCAGGGCTGCTGAGGTGATCGGCGTAGAACTCGGCAGCCAGCCGAAGCGCCTCAGCCAGCCGGCTGCGGGTGCCAGGCTCGAGCCGCGGCCCGGTTTCGTCGGTGTAGCGCAGCTGAATACCTACTCGGTCTGCCAGCCGCTCGACGGCTTCGACAAAGCTCAGATTGTCGATCTTGCGCATGAAGTCGATCACGTCGCCGCCCTCGGCGCAGGCACCAAAGCAATACCAATAGCCGCGGGAGGGGGTTACTTGGAAACTCGGGGTCTTCTCGTCGTGGAAGGGACACAGGCCCTTCATCGTCCCGCCTGCACTGCGGAGGGTGACGTAAGAGCCGACCAGTTCCTCGATGCGCGCCCGATCGCGGACGGCGGCGATGTCTTCCTCGTTGATCCTGCCGCCCACGGACCGGAGTCTATGTTGCGGCCCTGACGGCGCGACGCCCTCATCGGAAAGTGGTCGCGGTCCTACGGCGGCCTCAACGCGGAACCGTCCAGCGACGCTTGAGGGTAGGCGGCTCTGCACAGGTTGCGGGTAGTCAGCTCTGCACAGGTTGCTGGCGGTCTGCATACTTTGCTACCTATGCAGAACGAGCCGAACCTACGTTTACCTAGGTTGCGCCACGGACGAGCGGAGTGAGGGTGGTGGGAGCGCTGGAAAAGGCTCAGATCGGCCGCGAGGTGCCCTTGGTCATCTTTGATGGGGACTGTGCGTTCTGCACGTCCAGCGCGCACTGGGTGGCTCGGCGGCTGCGTCGACCACTCGGCCCGAATGCTCGGCTGCTGCCCTGGCAGTTCACGGATTTGGCCGCACTCGGTACAACGGCCCAACGTGCCCAGCGTGAGGCCTTGTGGATTGGCACCGATGGCTCAATTTACGGAGGCGCCGCGGCCTTTGCCGAGTGGCTGAAATTCCGCGGAGCTGGGTACGCGGCGGTTGGCCAGCTGTTGAATCTGCCGCTCGCTCGCACGCTAGCCGCCGCTGTCTACCGCGTGATCGCGAGAAACCGGCATCGGATGCCGGGTGGATCGCCAGCCTGCGCGCTCCCCCCGCCCGGCTTTGACCCGGCGCAGCCAGGAACCAAGGCGCTCTAACGGAACGAAAGCCAGCCAGCAGATCGCTGTCGGGGCGAAGTGGATATACAAGATCGCCAACGTGAAGACATGGAATCCCATCCAGAAGATTGCGGCGGCAAGTAATGCGCGGCCGCGCAGCCATAAGACCACCACCGCCGTCAGCTCGGCGCTGAAAGAAAACCACTGCATGAGGTGCAGCAGCTCGGGATAGGGCAACAGGAACTGACCGAGGCCGTGCGGTCGCCGGACGATCGCCCACATCAGGATCGAGCTGTCGGGCCAGCTGGTGATGCTCCAGCCGCCACTGCGGATCTTGGTGAGCGCAGAGAGGAAGTAGGTGAAGATCACCGAGATCTGAATGCACTTGAGCGCCCAGCCGGCCTGCGCGGAGCGCTCCGTGCTACGCCATCGCTCGGCGATCACACCAACCGTCGGCAGCACCCACAAGGCCACGACAAGCGCGAGATGATCATGGTCGACCTTCCCGTAGCTCATACCGATCGCGGTCCACCAGGTGAAGGCGGCAGCCACTACTCCACCTGCGAGCCGGGGCAACACATTGGCCGCTGCTACCAGACAACCAAACACCAAGATCAAGTAGAGAGTGATCGTGAGCGGCACGCTGGGCGGCGGCAGCTGAAACAGGCGCTCGATCATGAGCGGCTGGTACAGCTCTGGATGTCTGCTGAGCGAAATAGGGTCGCGTACGAAGAGATGGATGTCGATGATCACGAACAGGTAGAGCAGCGTGCGTAGCACGGCGATGCGCGACTCAGGAACTACTGGCATGAACCAGCGGACCATCGACCGCAACGTCCTCACGATGGCAGCTCCCACGCGGCGAGTTCGACCTGACGAGTAGGTCCGACGCGGCCGTCGACAAGCTGGATCTGATCTTGGACCAGCCAGACCCGCCGTAGCGCCGGCTCCTCCCGGTGCCGGGAAGCCCAACCGTCAGAGACGGATCGCAGCAGTGATGGGTCAACAGTGATCTGCGGTATACGAGCTTCGATCTCGGCCCGGCTGATTCCTGCCGTCTCGACCCGCAACGGTAGGTCGACGCGGCGCCCATCAGCCAGCAGACCCTCGACGCGAGTGATCACAACGGTCGCGTCCTTTGCAGGGGAAAACGCGTACTGGGACAGCGGACCAAAGGGCCAGGCATCGTCACTCATCCGCAACGAACCATTCAGCAGCAACCCCACACCGAGTAGAGTTGCGGCGATTCGCCAGGCGTACGATGTCCGGCTCATACCGCGTACGCGCTCCCCCACCGGGCGATTACAACACAATCCAGACCGCTCGTACGGGGGTTTGGCGCAGCCCGTGAAGTTCTTCGGATCTGCGAGAAATTACGTGTCCCGGCCGATGCCTCGAGGTAGCCGCTCGACCGGCCAGTCGAGGTGGCGTACGGCCAGGTCAAAGGCGTATCTGTCGGTCATCCCAGCCACGTACGTCACTGCCGCCCTCAGGGCTGCGTCGGAATGGGGCTGCACCTCGAGCCCGTCCGGCATGGCCTCGGGATGCTCGGTGTAGTGCTCGACCAGCGCGCGCAGCAGGTCGATGACGGCACGAGATTGAGCCAGTGACGCAGGCCGCACGTAGATGCGCTCGTAGTTGAACCTCCGCAGCGCCGCAAGAGCCCCAGCTTCCTCGGGTAGCATGCCGACCTCACCGTGCTCCTGTACCGCGCGTACGACCGCTCGGACAAAGGCGTTGAGCTGTTCTCCCCGAGTTCGTCCGCAGACCCCGATGATGTCGGCAGGAAGATCATCCGGAGCGACGATGCCGGCATGGATGGCGTCTTCAAGATCATGTGCGCAATAGGCGATCCGGTCGGCCCAGCTGACGATGTGGCCCTCGACCGTGAGCGGCGCCGGCCGCGACCAGGAGTGGTTGCGAATCCCGTCCAATGTCTCCGCGCAGAGGTTGAGATGCTGCAGCACGACATCTGCACCCCACGGTCCATGGTCGTAACCCTCGGGAATGAACGTGTCGAAGGCATCCTCGCTGGCGTGTCCGCCAGGCCCGTGACCACAGTCGTGGCCGAGAGCGATCGCCTCCGCAAGGGTGACGTTGACGCCGACGCCACGGGCGATAGACCTCGCAACCTGAGCCACCTCGAGGGCGTGGGTCAGCCGGGTGCGCTGGTGATCGGTGGGAAAGACGACGACCTGCGTTTTGCCGGCCAGGCGCCGGAAGGCTGTGGAATGCACGATGCGGTCGCGGTCACGTTCGAAGCAGGTGCGCTCATCATCTGGCTCCTCGGCAATCGCCCGATTGCCCGCTTCTTGGGCGAAGGCAGCTCCTGGTCGCAGAGTGGCCCGCTCGCGCAGTTCCCGCAGCTCGCGACGCACGATAGGCCCGGGGCCGAGCTGGGCCAGGGAACCCAAGTGCGCACGAACCAGGTTGCCATTCGAGTGACCGGCCATGGTGTCGGCCCAAGCCTTGGCCCGTGGACTGACGTCGTCAGCCACCGGAGATACCCAGCTCCGCAGCTGCCAGATCAAGATCACCGCCGGATGCGTCGGCCAGCCATCCGTCGGGCAAGGCCACCTTCGCTCGCGGCGCTCCCTGCCGTCCGCGGGGCGAGCCGAGCTCTGAGACTGGAAAGCAGATGTCCGGATCGAGCTGAGCGAGCAGGTCGTCGAGTTCGGTCCGCGATGAGACCATTCCCAGGCGATGTCGCAGCTCGCCGCCCACGGGAAAGCCCTTGAAGTACCACGCCATGTGCTTTCGAAGCTCACTGAGGCCGTGCAATTCGTCGGACAGCGCCACCAGCAGCTCGGCATGACGGCGCACCATCCCCGTCACGTCGCCGAGATTGGGGAGAGTTCGGGTCTGGCGGCCGGCGAAGGCGTCGGCCAGGTCGCAGAACAACCAGGGCCGGCCAAGGCATCCGCGCCCGATGACAACGCCGTCGACTCCGGTCTGGCTGACCATTCGGAGTGCGTCAGCGGCCTCCCAGATGTCGCCATTGCCGAGCACCGGAATGGAGACATGTGCCTTGAGCGCAGCGATCGCGTCCCAGTCGGCCTCGCCCGCATACGCCTGCTGTGCCGTTCGGCCGTGCAGCGCAATGGCCGCGCAGCCGGACTCCTCTGCGATCCGGCCGGCGTCGAGGAAGGTCTGATGATCATCGTCGATGCCGACCCGGGTCTTGATCGTCACCGGCACGCCGTACGGTGTGGCCGCCTCGACAGTCGCGGCCAAGATCATTCGAAGCCGGTCCCGTTTGTACGGCAGCGCAGCGCCGCCGCCCTTGCGCGTGACCTTGGGCACCGGGCAGCCGAAGTTCAAGTCGACATGATCAACGCCGTACTCGTTGCACAGGATTTCGGTGGCTTGCGCCATGATCACCGGGTCGACGCCGTACAGCTGGACGGACCGTATCCGCTCCCCCGGATCGAACTGGAGCATGGACAAGGTCTTGCGATCCCGCTCGACGAGCCCGCGGGAAGTGATCATCTCGCAGACATAGAGTCCCGCGCAGGTGTTCGATTGCTCACCCCGCTCGCGCGAGCCTTGTTCCCGACACAATTGCCGGAACGCGGCGTTGGTGATGCCGGCCATCGGCGCGAGCACCATCGGCGGATCGACGGCGACCCCTCCAATGCGGAGTGCTGCGGGCTGAGCCTGTCGAGGCCCCGCGGTCTGCCCTTCGACAGGCTCAGGGCGCAGATATGCAGACTCAGGGCGCATATCGACAGGCTCAGGGCGCAGACATGCAGGCTCAGGGCGCATGTCGACAAGCTCAGGGTGCATACGCGTTAGCAACCGACCAGCCGCTGAGCGAGGTACTCGGTCAACTTGTCCTCCGAGACGCGCTCCTGAGTCATGGAGTCGCGTTCGCGGACCGTGACGGCCTGGTCCTGGAGGGTGTCGAAATCGACCGTGACGCAGTACGGCGTACCGATCTCATCCTGCCGGCGATAGCGACGGCCGATGGCCTGGGCGTCGTCGAAGTCGACGTTCCACAACTGACGCAGCCGGCTGGCTAGGTCGCGCGCCTTGGGCGACAGGGCCTCGTTGCGCGAAAGCGGCAGCACGGCGACCTTCACCGGCGACAGCCGAGGGTCGAGCCGCAGCACCGTACGCTTGTCGACTCCACCCTTGGTGTTGGGAGCCTCGTCCTCGGCGTACGCGTCGACGAGAAAGGCCATCATCGCGCGGTTGGGGCCGGCCGCCGGTTCGATGACGTAGGGGATATACCGGTCGCCCGTCGTCGGGTCGAAGTACGACAGATCGACACCGGAGTGCTGGGTGTGCGTCGAGAGGTCGAAGTCGGTCCTATTGGCGATGCCCTCCAGCTCACCCCATTCGCTGCTGGGGAACCCAAACCGATACTCGATGTCAACCGTGCGCTTCGAGTAGTGGGAAAGCTTCTCCTTCGGATGCTCGAAGTGGCGCAGATTCTCGCGCGTGAGGCCAAGGTCGGTGTACCACCTGGTGCGCTCGTCGATCCAGTACTGATGCCACTCCTCGTCGGTGCCGGGCTGGACGAAGAATTCCATCTCCATCTGCTCGAACTCCCTAGTCCGGAAGATGAAGTTCCCGGGCGTGATCTCGTTGCGGAAGGACTTCCCGATCTGACCGATGCCGAAGGGCGGCTTCTTGCGCGTGACCTGAACGACGTTGGCAAAGTTGACGAAGATGCCCTGCGCAGTCTCAGGACGCAGATAGTGCAAGCCAGATTCGTCCTCGACCGCGCCCAGATAGGTCTTGAGCATCATGTTGAACTCACGCGGCTCCGTCCACTCACCGCGGGTGCCGCAGTGCGGGCAGGCGATCTCCGAGAGGCCGCTGGGCTTGCGGCCCTTGCGCGCCTCGAAATCCTCTTCCAAATGATCGGCACGGAACCGTCGGTGACAAGACAGGCATTCCGTCAGCGGGTCGCTGAAGGCGTTGACGTGCCCCGAGGCTTCCCACACCCGGCGCGGCAAGATTACGGAGGAATCCAGGCCAACGATGTCCTCACGCCCAGTGACGATCGACCGCCACCACTGTTTCTTGACGTTCTCCTTGAGGTCGACGCCAAGCGGTCCGTAGTCCCACGCCGAGCGGGTCCCGCCGTAAATCTCGCCAGCAGGAAAGACGAAGCCACGGCGTTTGCACAGACTGATGACACTGTCGAGTCGGCTGGTCGGCGTCACGAACTTCTTCTCCAGACGTATAGCTGCGCCATCCCCGGCTGGGATGGTCCAGCGCACTAGGTTATCGCCCTCAGCGTAGGAGTCCTTGCGGCAAGCGGATTGCCGGCGCTCGGCGCCACGTTTGCCGTCTGAAGCTGGCTAACGCGTGTCCCTGGATCCGTTCGGTGCCGCGTTGGCCATCTCGAGACGACAGGCGTGTGTGTCTCGGTGCCTCCGCGCACATTGTCACCTCCGCGAAACCTCTTTGAAACGCGATGCTCCTACCGTCGGGAGATCGCCGCCCGGGGCAACGAGGAGGCTGACCTTGATCGAGCATGTGGATCCATTTCTTGGTAGCTCGGTAACAGACCTTCCTATCCCACAGGGTCTGGCCGAGACATGGTGGTGGCCAAAGCCGCAGGTCGGCAACACCCATCCGGGCGCGACGTATCCCTTCGGCATGGTTTCGGTGTGCGCGTATTCAGGCGCCTATCCCACCGGATACGGGCTCTACCACCTGAACACCGAGGGAGTGCCGTCGCGGCTCTACGACAGCCAGATTGCGTCTGGATTCACTCACTTCCAGCAATCCGGAACCGGCGCCATCCGCAAGTACTACAACTATTTCCGGGTTACTCCTATGGAGGAGCCCCTCGACAACCTCGGCAACACCTGGGAGCT
>Ga0184620_10000191_pt1 | contig 10886 bp, 8 predicted proteins | sample PLM1_5_b1_FD_133136 | JGI IMG/M metagenome (GOLD analysis project Ga0184620, IMG submission 133136) | Groundwater sediment microbial communities from an aquifer in East River, Colorado, USA - PLM1_5_b1 | ecosystem: Environmental > Terrestrial > Soil > Riparian zone | place: USA: East River... | reverse complement strand
TCGTAGCTAAGGGTGGCGCCGGGAACGTCCAAGGTGTGGGTTGTCAATTGTGTGGTCGTCGTGGACACGCCTTCTCTCCTTGCGATGCGTCTGGGATCTCGTCGTATTGACCGCGCGCGCCGGCCGACTTCATCGGCCGGTCGCCGCAACGTTCTCGGCAAGGATTGCATCGATCTGGCCGACCGCGTCCCTCAGGCCCTGTTCCATGCCCATGGCCAGGAGCTGCTCCATTGCCGCGGCATCTCCAAAGATGCTCTCGATCGACATGCGCGTTTGTCCGCCGCCGGCCTCGTTGATCATGACGCGCACTTCGTTGATCGGCATGTCGGAGCTCGGCCTGCCGTCGGCGTCAGCGAAGCCATCACGGAAGACAAGTCGATGCGGTGCATCAGCCTCGAGGATCTCCCAGTAGCCGCGTGACTGGTCGCCCTCGGGACCGGTCATGTGGTATTCGACCCGACCGCCGGATCGCAGGTCGTGCGCCGTCACTGTTGCGGGGTAGGTCGGCGGGCCCCACCAACGCTCCAGCTGGCGGGGATCGGCCCACAGCTGCCACACCCGCTCCGGCGAAACGTCGAACGCGGCATCGAGGGTCATGGTCAACGCTTCGGGGTCCTTGCGGACGGCGGTGACGGTCATCAGTCTTGCTCCCTTCTTGGGCACTGCTCGCGGTCGACGCTCGTAGTGCGGATTTACGTCTCGTGGGTGACTAGCGCGGTCATGCGAGAGACCCGCCCGCGCCACAGTTCCTCGTACTGATCGAGCAGGCGGCGAGCGATGCGCAGCCCCTCGGGGTTGGTGCGGACGACCTTGCGGCGCCCGATGCGCTCCTTGGTGACCATGCCGGCCCGCTCGAGGACGGCGATGTGTTTTTGCACCGCCGCGAAGCTCATCGGGTAGTGCTCAGCCAGCTCCGCTATGCCCTCATCGCCTCCGATTGCGCGGCGTACGATGTCGCGCCTGGTGGCGTCGGCGAGGGCGCCGAACATGCGGTCGAAGTCTGGTGGTGCGATCTGCATTTGATACAACCATAAGGTTGTATCATCGCGTCGTCAAGCGCCCGTCCGGGACTGTCAGGACCTTGATATGAGCGTCAAGCGGCCAGCAGCCAGGTGATCGCCAAGATCACCGGCACCGATAGCAGCGTGGCCATAAAGATGGTGTCCCGCGCCAAGATCACGCCACGGTCATAACGCATGGCGAAGGTGAAAATGTTCTGCGCTGTGGGCAGCGCGGCGATCACGGTGACGGCGAGCAGATCGTGACCGACGAGCGCCACCGCGTACCGACCGATGAGGTAGGCCGCGATCGGTTGCACGAGCAGCTTGAGCGTCACGAAGGTGGCTACCTGGATCGGCGGCTCGCCGGCACCCGGTCGCGGTCCGAGCCGAAGTGAGATGCCGTAGGCCAGCAGCATGGATGGCACCGCCATGGCGGCTATCAGGGTCAGGGGTGCATTGATGGCGACTGGCAGCTTGATCCCGGTCAGAGCCAGCGCCAATCCGACCAGCGATCCCACCGCAAGCGGGTTGCGCAACGGCCTGGTGAGCCGGATGACCAGCAGTCGACGCCGAGAGGTGCCTGGGCTCGGTACGTGGGTGAGGGCGTCGAGCACGCCCAGACCGGTCGGTTGCAGGACGAGCAACTGGGCCAGCAGCATTGGTGCAATCAAAGCGGCGTCACCTAGGGCGTACGCGGCGATGGGCAGACCGAGGTTGCCGGCGTTGACGTAGGCCGAACAGAAGGCGGCGATGACGGTGTCGCCGGCCTCTCGTTTCCAGAGCAGTCGAGCCAGCAGAACGGCGATGGTCGCGGCCACCGCGACGCTGCCCAGCGAAGCGATCAGGTTGGCCGAGAGCAGTCGATGGACATCGGTGCCGCCGAGCACGGTGACCATGAGGGCCGGGCTGGCCACGTAGAAGGCCACCCGGGTCAGCACCCCTTGGGCGGTCGCATCGAGGACCTTCAGCTGGGCCAGCAGGAAGCCTAGGCCGATGATGATGCCGATAATGGCGAATCCGGCCAGGACGCCCTGCATCTCAGCGCTCCATTAGCCGCCGCACGCAGCGACGTTCCGATAAACCATGGTCCCCTCGAGTCTTTACGGAAGCGTCCCGATGATCTTCGCGCACAGCCTGCTCCGACCACTAGGCTCGCACCAATGATCCAGCCCGATGGAGCGGCCCCCTCAGGCGACGACCAAAGCCACCTACCGTCTCGGTGGCGGGCGTACGTCCCGGGCATCGCGCTGGTCAGGTCGTACCAGCGGCAATCGTTGCCCAAAGATGTCGTCGCAGGCCTGGTCCTCTCGGCGCTGCTGGTGCCTCAAGGAATGGCGTACGCCGAGCTGGCCGGACTGCCACCCGTAACCGGGCTCTATACCTCGATTTTGTGTTTGCTCGGCTACGCCATCTTCGGGCCGTCCCGGGTCCTGGTGCTGGGTCCCGACTCGTCGCTGGGGCCGATGATCGCAGCGACAATCGCCCCACTCCTGCTCGCCAACGGTGACCCTGCCCGGGCTGTCGCTCTCGCATCGCTGCTCGCCGTGCTAGTCGGCGTGGTGATGGTTATCGCCGGGCTGGCCAAGGCCGGATTCGTGGCGGATCTGCTGTCCAAACCGACGCAGATCGGCTATTTGAATGGTCTGGCGCTGACCATCATCGTGAGTCAGTTGCCCAAACTCCTTGGGTTCTCGGTGGACGCCGACGGATTCTTGGCTGAGGCGCGCGGCTTCATATCGGGACTCGCGCAGGGCGAGGCAAACACAACGGCCGCCCTCCTCGGGATCGTGTCGCTGGCCGGCATCTTGCTGCTGAACCGATTTTTGCCCAAGCTCCCCAGCGTTCTCATCGTCGTGGTGTTGGCCGCCATCGCCGTCAGCGCTTTCGACCTGGAGTCCCACGGCGTCGACACGGTCGGCGTGCTCCCCCAGGGCTTTCCACCCTTCACGCTCCCGAGCGTCGGCTGGAACGACGTGCCGCCCCTCTTCGTCGGAGCGCTCGCTATAGCTGTGGTCGCACTCGCAGACACCATGTCCACTGCGTCGGCGTTCGCCGCCCGGCGGGGCGACCAGGTCCGCGGCAACCAGGAGATGATTGGCATCGGTGCGGCCAACATCGCCGCCGGTTTCTTCCAAGGCTTTCCGGTCAGCACCAGCGGGTCACGCACCGCGGTCGCAGAGCAGGCAGGCTCGCGGTCCCAGGTGACGGGCGTCGTTGGCGCGGCCGTGATCACCGTAGTCCTGGTCTTTGCCACTTCGCTGATGCAGTACGTACCACAGCCAACGCTCGGCGCCATCGTTATCGCCGCCGCGCTGTCTCTAGCCGATATCGCTGGAACGCGTCGGCTGTGGCGACAGCGTCGGACGGAGTTCGCGCTATCGATGATCGCGTTGCTGGCCGTCGCACTGCTAGGCGTGCTGCCCGGCATTCTCGTCGCGGTGGGTCTGTCCATCTTGAACGTCTTCCGGCGCACCTGGTGGCCGCACCGCGCCGAGCTCGGCCGGGTCGAGGGAATCGCCGGGCTGCACGACACCGAGCGCCATCCCGACGCCGAGCTGCTGCCCGGCCTGGTCGTCTACCGCTTCGACGCGCCGCTGATCTTCGCCAACGCGCGAATGTTCGGTGACTCCTTACGGGCGATCGCCGAGAAGCATCCCGACCTCCGTTGGCTCATCGTCGCAGCGGAGCCGATCACCGATGTCGACACTACGGCCTCGGACATGCTGCACGAGCTGGACCTCTGGCTCAACGCGCGCGGTGTGTCGCTGGTCTTCGCGGAGATGAAGGGCCCTGTACGCGAAAAGATCGAGCGGTACGAGCTCACCCGCACCATCGATCCTGCGCATTTCTTCCGGACGCTCGACGAGGCGGTCGTGGAGTACATGGAGCAGACAGGCGCCACCTGGCGCACACCGGGTGCCAAGCCGTGACGACTGCGGTCACTGGCGATAAGCCCAGGCCGTTGCGCCGGGCTGCGGCCGCAGTTGCACTTGCCGCTTTGCTCGCGGTCCTGCTCTATCTCACAGCTTCGGCGATATACCACTGGTACGTCCTGCTTACCAGCGTGCTTGCGCTTGGAGTCGCGGTCATCGCCGCGTGGCACATCCTCTCCCGCCGCGGGGCGGCACGTGCCGTTGCCAGCGGTGTCGCGGCACTCGCGTTGCTTGTCTTCGCGGTGGTCGTGGTGGCCAACGAGGGCCTCATCGTCCTGGTTGTCGGGTTCGGGCTCAGCGCACTGTCAGTCGGTGCGGCGGGCTACGCACTCAAGCCGGGCCCGGGAGCAGGCCTCGCCAAGCGCGCGCCAAAGCCGCGTCACCCAGTACTGCTGATGAACCCCCGGTCGGGCGGCGGCAAGGCCGAGCGGTTCCGACTGGTTGACCTGTGCCGGCAGCGCGGTATCGAGCCAGTTGTTCTCCATCCAGGTGACGATCTGCGCCAGCTCGCTGAGGACGCTGTCGTGCGCGGTGCCGACCTGTTGGGAATGGCCGGCGGCGATGGCTCACAGGCTCTTGTCGCCTCGGTCGCGAGCCGGCACGGCATCCCGTTCGTCGTTGTTCCTGCCGGGACCCGCAACCATTTCGCGCTGGATCTGGGCCTCGACCGCGGCGATGTTCCTGGCGCGCTCGAAGCGTACGAGGACGGTGTCGACATGGCGGTCGACCTCGCCGAAGTCAACGGACGTCTCTTCGTCAACAATGCGTCGATGGGTGTGTACGCAGAGATCGTCCAGTCGGCGGACTACCGAAACGCCAAGGTGCAGACAGCGGCCGCCATGCTGCCGGACCTGCTCGGCCCGAAAGCGACTCCGGCCGACCTGCGCTTCACGCTGCCGTCCGGCCAGGAGGCGGTCACCGCGCAGCTCCTGCTTGTGTCCAACAATCCATACCAGCTCGCGCGTCTGGGTGGCGGGGGGATACGCGAGCGCATCGACGGCGGCGTACTAGGGATCGCCTTCGTACGCGTTGAGACAAGGGCCGATGTCGAGACACTCGCCGCGCTGGAGGCCGCGAGCCAGGTCCAGCGGTTCGCAAGGTGGAGCGAGTGGACGGCCCCGGAGTTCGAAGTACTGTCCTCCGGACCCGTGGAGATCGGCGTCGACGGGGAAGCGCTGACCCTCCAGCCACCACTCCACTTCGTCATCCGGCCTGGCGCGCTCAAGGTCCGCCTGCCGCGCACAGCACTGAGCCGATCGCCGGCCATCCGGGTCATGGGCAAGTCCACAGTTATTGCACTCTGGCAGACGGTTCTCGGCCTCCCGACGGGGATTAGATGACCGGCCCGATCCGTCCGGAACCAATCGAGGAACGGCTTGCCAAGCGCCTCAGCACCCGGGACGCCAGCGTCGGAGACTCCACCGCGGTGTGGGTTCTCGGCAAGCTCGGCGGGCTCGACAGCGCCATGTACCGCGCTGTGGCGGGGATGTCCACACCGCAGCTGGACGGTCCGCTGCGTCGGCTGTCGGATTTCGCGAACCTTTCCAAACCATGGTTCTTGATCGCGGGACTGCTCGGGCTCTTTGGCGGAGCTAATGGGCGCCGCGCCGCCTTAACCGGGGTGACCGCGATCGGCCTCGCCTCATTCGTGGTCAACCAACCGATGAAGTTGGTTGGCGAGCGTCACCGGCCGGACCGTACCCAACTGGGTGTCCCCGAGAGCCGTTGGGTGTCAATGCCGTCGTCCACTTCGTTCCCCTCGGGCCACTCGGCATCGGCCGCGGCGTTCGCCACCTCGGTCGGAGATATGCTCCCCGCACTCAGGCTGCCGCTGCGCATGGCGGCCGCCGCCGTGATGTTCTCTCGGGTCTACACCGGCGTCCACTACCCAGGTGATGTGATCGCTGGTGCCGCGGCGGGCGTCCTCGCCGGACGCATGACGTCGACGATTGTTCGACGATTGCTTAGTCGCCCCGGCTAGGCGCCGTTCAGTGCTGCCGCCGACGACCATTTAGAACACAACCCGACGCAATTAATGCGGAATCCAAGTCCAGCCGGCTTGATCACTGCATACTGACTCCTCAGACGTGTCGATGGTGACACTCGGGGGGTGTAGAGATGCGGCGCAGGTATTCGCGCGTAACGGCGTTGGCTGGACTGTTCGGCCTGATGATGAGCATTAGCACGGGGGTCGGTATAGCGGTCGCCCATCCGGGCGACGGTGCTGAGGCTGACGCCGAGCACGCCAAGGAGGATCTAGCCAGCACCTCGATCGAAAAGATCGAGAAGCAGACCGCAGCTAACGCGGCCAAGATCAAGAAGGCCACCGGTACCACGCCGGGCCGACTTAGCGAAGATCAGAATGTAGCGAACGCCAAGGTCTCGGCTGCCGCGGCCCAGGACCCCGGCCAGGGCGGATCCTGGAGTTCGGTGGTGCCCACCGACCAAGGAAGCAAAGTGGGAGTCGTGCCGATCTTCCAGGCAGTCTTGCCGAACGGCAAGGTGCTGATGTGGGATTCGGTGGGACAGGGCGCGCCGGAGCAGATGCCAACCAATAACTTCACCCGCGCGCTGGTATGGGATCCCAGTAACAACACTTATAACCGCCGGGACGTCCCGAACTACAACATCTTCTGCGCTGGATACACCCAGCTCGCCGATGGCAATGTGCTGGTTGCTGGTGGGAACAAGAATGCGGCGCTGGACGGCATCGTGCAGACCCACCTTTTCAACTGGCAGAGCGAGACCTGGAGCCGTGGGCCGGACATGGCGGCCGCCCGCTGGTATCCCGCCGTTCAGGCGCTCGGCAATAACGAAGCGGTCATTGTTGGCGGCGGCCCGACCGTTCCTGAGGTGTACCAGACCGATAAGACACTTCGCCGGCTGAGCAACGCGAGCGGGTACAGCGACCGGCTCTACGCATTCCTCACTACCCGCCCCAATGGGCAGGTCGAGTTGATGGGTCCTCCCGGCCAGATGAGCACCATCGACACGAGCGGCACCGGAGCGATCGCCGCGACAAAGACACGGGACAACATCGCCCGCACATACGGCGGCTTCGCCACCTACGACATCGGCAAGGTGCTGGTCGCCGGAGGTGGCGACATAACCGAGGGCGGGCAGAGCCACGTTCCGACCAAGACCGCGTACATCGTTGATGTCAATGGCACCAGCACCAAGCCACCCAGCACCACAGTGACTCAAACCACCTCTATGTCTGTTGGCCGGCGGCAACACAACCTCACGATTTTGGCTGATGGCAGCGTGCTCGCCACCGGCGGAATGAGCAAGGCGACCAACGCGAACGCCGACCTCAATAACCCCGTGTTCGCCGCGGAGCGATGGGATCCGGAGACGAAGACCTGGACGGTCTTATCCAGCGCCAAACGCGTCCGCCAATACCACTCCAGTGCCACGCTGCTGCCTGACGGTCGCGTACTGACTGGCGGCGGCGGAGTCTGCGCTTCCTGCGTCAGCCTGGGATATCTGGAGAAGAACATCGAGTACTTCGAGCCGCCCTACCTGTACAAGAAGGACGGCAGCGGGGCCAAGGCGACCCGGCCAGTGATCAACTCCGTGCCCAGCACCGCTACCTACGGTCGAGATTTCGACATCGACTCCGGGCAGGCCGGATCCGTCAACAAGGTTGGCCTGGTGCGACTGGGCGCAGCGACTCACAGCCAAGATCAGGGGCAGCGCTACATCCCCTTGTCCTTCACCACCTCGGGCAACACCATCACAGCGACGGCACCCGCGACCTCCAACATCGCGCCAGCCGGCTACTACATGCTCTTCATCACCGACAGCGCCGGTGTCCCGTCGGTGGCCAAGATGATCAAGCTGCAGCCGAAGCCGCCGGTCAAAGGCGCACCGTCGGACTTCAACGGCGACGGCTTCTCCGATGCGGTGGTTGCCGATCCGTACGCCGACCCCGGAGGCGTCAGCGACGCGGGGCAGGTGACCGTGCAGTACGGCAACAGTGGCACGATCGGCGGCGGGTCCGTTGACACCCTTGTCCAGGGCTCGGGCTCGGTGGACGATGACCCCTCGACCGGTGATCGATTCGGAACCAACCTGGCGGCTGCTGATCTTGATAACGATGGCTTCACCGATCTTTTGGTCGGTACGCCGTTTGAGGACGTGAGCGGTCTGACCGATTCTGGGATGGCGCAGGTCATCTGGGGCTCGTCAAGTGGGCTCGGCAAGGGCAGAGCCTCCACTGAGCTAACTCAGAGCGACTTTGGGCGGACTGCCACTGCCGGTGATCAACTGGGCTTCGCCGTGGATGCGAGCAACGAGCTGGGCTCCGACTTGCCCATGGTTGCCGTCGGGGTTCCGGGCGGCAACGTGTCCGGTCAGAATGACGCCGGATGGGTTGGCTTCTTCACCGCCGGTCTCAACGACCCGAGGGCCGTTGATCAAGAGTCTGCTGGGATCCCGGGCGCGGCTGAAGCGGGTGATCGATTCGGCGAAGCGATCACGCTTGGCATGCTCGCCGGGACGTCCAACCGGGTCGATGCGGCCGTCGGAACTCCGGGTGAGGATCTGGGCTCCGGCTCGACTGCGATCACCAACGGCGGCGCGTTCACCATCATCAACGATCTCTACACCGGAGTCGTTGCTGGGCAGGCCTACGACCAGAACAGCACAGGAGTCCCCGGCACGCCGGAGAACAATGACTCCTTCGGCCAGGTCCTGGACAGCCTACGGGCCGGCAGCACCACCCAGCTGGCGGTCGGAATCCCGTCAGAGGACATCGGAACCGCGGCCGATGCCGGCAGCGTGCAGCTCTTTTCTTCCACTGGCACCACCGTGACGCCGGGCGTTGGCCTGACACAGGACACCACGAATGTGACCGACACGTCCGAGGCGGGTGATCAATTCGGACGCCGCATAGTCCTGGCCCCCCCGGGTTTGGGTGACACCAAGACTCGGTTGGCCGTGTCCGCTCCGTTCGAGGACGGTACAGCCGGCGCCGACCAGGGGCTCGTCCAGATCTTCCCGCTTGATGATCTTGGCGCCGAGACAACCTACGACCAAAACTCCACCGGCATCGATGGCACCGCCGCGGCAGGAGATCATTTCGGCGAGGGACTCGGCTTTGTGGCGGGCACGGCGGAGCGGTCCGTTCTGGTAGGAGTGCCGGACGACGTGGAGTTCTCGGACGGCATGGTGAACGTCATCCCATTGACCGGTGGCTCCACGCGCTCCTGGCGTCCCGGCGCGGGCGGCGTGCCCTCCACCGGTGCTGATCGGTTTGGCGGCGCCGCGGGCGGCGAGGTGCAGCAATAGCGCAATGACCAGATCGGCGCACTGCCGCGTTAGATTCCCTTCATGGCCGATGTGGACATGTTCAGCGATGACATTGCGGTCCGCCGTGAGGTAGCGGCCCGGATGGCCGAGGCCGCGCGCACGTGGCTGGATACCCTCGACGTGGAGCAGCGCAGGATCGGCAAGGGAATCGTTCCTGCCGACGACGTTGATGACAATGAGCGCCGCCGCTGGTTCTACACCCCGACGGACCATGGTGGCGTCACCGTTCATCAGCAGAGACCCGCGCAGCAGCGGGCCGCGATGCGGCTCATATCGACCGGGCTCTCCCCTGCCGCGTACGTCACGGTCGCGACGATCATGGGCTTGGAGAACGTGCTCGACTACACCGAGGGGTTCAAGGCCAGCTTCGATCGGGAACGCGGCCGCGACCCCGGGATGTACTACCTGCGGGTGTTCGGCGAGCCGAGTGACGAAGGCTTGTGGGGTTGGCGGTTCGGTGGGCATCACATCTCGTTGAACAACCTCGTGGTCGACGGCGTGCTCGTCGCGACGACGCCGTGCTTCCTGGGCGCGAATCCCGCGACGTCGCCGCTGCTCGGAGGAGCGGTGAACCGTCCGCTCGCCCGGGTAGAGGACCTCGGCCGGGACCTCGTGCGGTCGCTCCGGCCAGAGCTCGCCGCCCGCGCAATCCTGCTGCCCAATGCCCCCTCCGACTTCGTCACCATCAACCTCACCTACGTCACCGACGGCAACCGGGTCATTCCATTCGCTGGCATGTACCGCGACGAACGGTTCCCTGACCCCGTAGAGGAGGCGAAGGCGCAGTCGCTTAGTGAGGCCATCAGCAAGGAGACCGAGCTGAGCGACGCCGACCAGGAGGCAGTCGCGTACTCGACCGAGCCGAAGGGCATACCTGCTGCGGAACTCGATGCCGAGCAGCGAGAGATGCTGCGGGCCCTCCTCGCCACCTACCTCAACCGGGCACCGGCCGGGGTGTCCCCGCTGCACCGCTACGACGAGGCGTCCCTCGACGCTGTGCACTTCGCGTGGGCCGGACCGACTGCCCCAGGCCAGCCGCACTACTACCGGCTGCAGGGACCCCGGCTGCTGATCGAGTGGGACAACACCCAACGCGACGCCAACCATGCTCACTCGGTGTGGCGTGATCCCACATCCGACTTCGGTCTCGACGTGCTCGCCCGTCACCGCTCGGCGCACCATGGAGTGGCGGCCGCCGCTGCAGGCCGTAGGAGGCAGACCTCATGACAACTTTGTTCGAGCATGCCGGAGGGGAGGCCGCACTACATCGCTTGGAGCAAGCCTTCTACGACAGCGTGTTGCGCGATCCGCTGCTGAAGCCGTTGTTCGGGGCTGGACGGCCGACACATGTGGACCACCTCACCGCGTTTACCGCTGAATCGTTCGGCGGCCCGGACCGCTTCTCCAGAGAGATCGGATTCGCCCACCTGATCGCGGTGCACCGCGGCCTGAAGATCACCGAGGAGCAACGCCAGCGGTTCGTCGACTTGTACGTCGCCGCGCTCGATACGGCCGGACTGCCGTCCGACCCCGTATTCCGCGATGCAGTGAGGGAACACATCGAATTCGGCTCCAAAGTGGCCCTCCAGAACTCACATGCCGAACGGGATGAGGACCTCCATCCATTGCGAGAAGTACC
>Ga0184620_10000187_pt1 | contig 10952 bp, 8 predicted proteins | sample PLM1_5_b1_FD_133136 | JGI IMG/M metagenome (GOLD analysis project Ga0184620, IMG submission 133136) | Groundwater sediment microbial communities from an aquifer in East River, Colorado, USA - PLM1_5_b1 | ecosystem: Environmental > Terrestrial > Soil > Riparian zone | place: USA: East River... | reverse complement strand
CGTAACCCCGCGCGCCTCGACCTCACACGCTTACCAGCAGCCCACAGGGCGATCCGGTTTCCCCCTCCGGATCGCCCTGCTTTGTTTGCGCTCCGCTCGCGCACGCGGAGCGTCGCTCGGAGCGGTCTCTCGGCCCGATGCTCGGCAGCCTGCGGCGGGGTTAGGGCTTGCGCAGTGGGCGGATGAGGCCTTCCTGGGCGACGTTGGAGACCAGAATGCCGTTCTGGAACAGGCGGGCGGTTGCCAGCCCAAGGCCCTGCGAGGCCGACGGCGAGACTTGGTCGTACAGCAGCCACTCGTCGGCCCGAAATGGCCGATGGAACCACATGGCGTGATCAATGGACGCTGCATGAACATTCAGCCCGACAAAAACGCCATGAGGCACGGTGGTGGCCCCAAGCAACGTCAGATCGCTGGCATAGGCCAAGGCCGCCTGATGGAGCCGACGGTCGCCTGGCAACCTGCCATTGGTGCGTACCCAGACGCGGGAATGCGCTGGACGTCGCGCATTCACCAGAGCGCCGCCCGGACGCGAGTCACCGACGTAGCGCACGTCGAGGGCTCCCCACTCCCGCTCCCAGAACGACACTGGCCGTCCCGACGCCTCGAAGAGCACCTCCCCCAGCGTCGGGCACTCCTCAGGCGCCGGAACATGCTCCGGCATGGGATCCAGGTGCTCGAAGCCTTCTTCCATCTCGTGAAAAGAACTCGACAGGTAGAAGATCACATTGCCACCCTGCCGGGCAACGACCCGTCGCGAGGAGAACGAACCGCCGTCACGTACCGCCTCGACGTCGTAGACGATGGGGATGTCGGTCCGCCCGGGGAGCAGAAAGTAGGCGTGCAAGGAATGCAGCACACGGGAGACTGGCACGGTCCGTGCGGCGGCAATCAGTGCCTGCGCCAGCACCTCGCCACCGAAGACCCGCTGAAGCTGAGTGTCTGGCTGCCGCGCGCGGAATAGCCCGATCTCAATCTCCTCCAAGTCCAGAAGGTCGATGAGTTCGACAACGGACTGAGGCACAGCAGGAGCCTAGTGGTGGCTACCCGGGCTAGCTCTGGCGCGGGTGAGCTGTAGGCAACGAGCCGATCACGACGGTCGCGTCCAGCTCGTCGGAGATGACCACGTCGGCCGCGAGCCCATGGCGTTCGAAGGCCGCCACAGTTCCGGCGGCCTGGCTGCGACTGGTTTCAACCAACAGATGTCCGTGCGGCGCCAGCCAGCGTGTCGCATCTGCGGCAATTCGCCGCTGTACGTCAAGGCCGTCCGCGCCGCCGTCCAGCGCCACCCGCGGCTCGTAGAGGCGAGCTTCCGGCGGCATCAGCGCAATGGATTCAGTCGGCACGTAGGGCGCGTTGGCGAGCAACAGGTCGACCCGACCGGCCAGCGCCGGTGGCAGTGGCTCATAAAGGTCACCGTGCAGTACACGGGCCGGCGGTGTGAGGTGAGCCAAGTTCCGCTCAGCACATCGGACTGCGGCCCGATCGATGTCCGTGGCGTACAGCTCAACTCCCTCGAGGGTCGTCGCGAGAGCCAGCGAGAGTGCGGCCGAACCGCAACATAGCTCGACGACCACCGGTCGGGGTGGAGCAAGCTGCACGGCGTGTCTTAGCAAGAGCTGGGTGCGCTGTCGCGGCACGAACACGCCAGGTTGGACACCAATCCGCAGTCCGGCGAACTCCGCCCACCCAACGATCTGCTCGAGCGGGAGTCCCGCTACTCGTTGCCGGACCATGTGTTCGAGGTCGACGCGCGTGCTGGCGGTGCTCAGCAAGACATCTGCCTCGTCCTCCGCGAATACGCATCCTGCTTGTCGAAGCCTGCTGACAAGCGCCTCACGGTCAGGTGCGTCGTGCAGCCGCAGGTCAGTCGTCCTTCTCACGGTCAGCGAGAAACTTCTCGAACTCGGCGGCGATTTCCTCAGCACTCGGTACGCGGTCCGGTTGCTCGGCCTGGAGAGCGTCGTATTGCTCCTCCAGGGTTGCCACGAGCTCCTGGACTTCGGTTGAGGTCGACATCTCCTCAGCGATATCGGCCAGGTTGCTGGCCGACGCCTTTTCGAGTGGTTCGATCGGCACCGCCAGGCCGGTCGCTTGGTTGAGGGAGCGGGTCAGGGTGAGGGTGGCTTCGGGAAACGATGCCTGAGCCAGGTAGTGCGGCACGTGGGCGGCGAAACCCATGGCCTTTCGATCGAGCTGGCCGAGCCGAAACTCGAGCAAGCCGGTGAAGCTCGCGGGCACCTCGACGCGGTCGATCCAGCTCCGATAGCCCATAACCAGCGACGGATCGGTGGCATGCGCGGTCAAAGTGATCGGTCGAGTGTGCGGCACCGCCATAGGAATGCCGTGCACACCGACGGTCATCCGTACGCCGAACCGCTCGATCAGCCCGACCATGGCGGCGGCCAGCCGCTCCCACTGCACGTCCGGCTCAGGGCCGCTGAAGAGCAAGAAAACCTCTCCGTGACCATCTGTGACTCGGTAGATGCGCAGATGGAGGTCGGCGTAGGACTTCCACTGGTTGGTGTCGAAGATCATCGCCGGTCGGCGGCTGCGGTAGTCGTGGAGCTGATCATGATCGAATTCGGCCAACACCTCGTGCTCGAGGTTGTCCAGCATGTTCGCCGAGAACAGCCGTCCAGCCTGTCCAGCGTCCACAAAGCCATCCAGCTGGTGGAGCAGCACCGGGCGATGCTCCTTGAGCTTGGCGACCACCGCCTCGTTCAAGGTGTACAGCTCTCGGGGATCCATCACGATGACCAATCTACCTTCGACAGTGAGGTGCATTTCGGTGAAAAGCCCGGCGGCGCTGCCATCAGAGCGCTGGTCTCAGCAGGTTTCAGTCGTGGTCGCTGAAGGTGGTTCGGCCGTTGAGTTTGGCGGCAAGTTCGTTGTCGATGCCGTCCGCGACATCGGAGAGAATGCGTACGGCCTGGCGCAGGTGGGCCGGTACGAAGGGTCGGGAAAGCACGGAAAGGGTGACGAAGACCCGGTCTCTGATCAGCTGAAACTTCACCCAGCGAGCCTCGACGTTCAAGTCGTTGAGCACCTCTGCGGCTCGAGATCGCCCGGCAATGTCGTGCACAACGGGGGCGAAGAGCACAATTTCCTGGCCGTCGGCGGAGGTGCGGAGGAAGAGCATCGTCGACCCCACCCTGATGGCCACATCGCCGTCAGCGTCGCGGATCGGAAGATGGCCGTAAATCTCGGCCAGCTCGGCATCCACCAAGTCGTTGAGATGTTGTTGGTTGCGCGGCATGGTCGACTGCAGACCGGTCCCGCCCACGACCAGTTCGTTCGATGAGTCAAGTTCGACGGGCGCCTGCATCGGCTGAAGTGCCTCTGCGAGCTGGTCGGGTGCGAGGAAGACCGGGTGCTGTACGCCGTAGACGTCGCGCAGAGCGGCGACGGCGAGCTCGCTGATGCGATCGGATTCGACCTGCGGCAACTCGATCCAAAGATTTGCCGTCGGCTCACCCGACTGCGTTGCCGATGCTTGCTCCTCACCTACCGTGGGTGGTTGCCATCCGAGCCGTTCCATGGCGCTAAGCAGCTCCGCGGAAAGTTGGAAGTCATCTCCAAGCACCGCGTTGCTGGCCGCCTCACATCTGATCATGCCCGGCTGAGGACTGCTCAGTTTGACGAAAGGAGTCGGGCCATTGCCGCCTGACTCCGTACCGATGGTGAGGTCGGCTGTGTCGTCGATCAAGGTGATGACTTCACTCAACCGGCTCTGGAATTCAGCCCAGGCTTGAGCGGTACTCCGGTCGAGGTCGAAGTCGTCGATATCGGCCATGTGTGCCCCTCCCACCCACGAGAACGACACTAATGCCGAAGGCGTTCAGATGCCCAGCGCCGCTACCACCCGCGATGGCGACGGCCGACCTAGCGCGGTGGCGAGCCATCGGCTGGTGGCCGCCAGCTTCACCAGGTCGACGCCTGTCTCGATGCCGAGCCCGTGCAGCATCCACACCAGGTCCTCAGTGGCCAGATTCCCGGTTGCTGATTTCGCGTACGGGCAGCCGCCCAGTCCTCCGGCCGACGAGTCGAACTCGGCGATGCCAGCCTCGAGGCCGGCCAGCACGTTCGCCAGCGCCTGCCCGTACGTGTCGTGCAGGTGCAGAGCAGTCCGGTCTCGCGGCACTCCTGCTGCTTCCGCCGCGTTGATCACCGCAACGACCTGACCTGCGGTGGCGACACCGATCGTGTCACCCAGGCTGATGGTCGAGCAGCCGAGCTCGATGAGCTGTGCCGCGACGGCCGCGGGCGCTGCCGGCTCCACCTTCCCCTCCCACGGATCACCGAAGCACATCGAGACATAACCGCGTACTGGAATTCCTCTTCGCTTGGCCGCCGCCACGACCGGCGCGGCCATCTCGATTGCACCGCCAAGGGTCGTACCCAGATTCTGCTTCGCAAAGGTCTCAGTGGCAGAGACGAAGATCGCGAGCTCATCGGCGCCGGCTGCCAACGCCCGCTCGAAGCCGCGCTCGTTGGGGACCAGCACCGGATAGCGGACACCAGGACGACGCCGCAGCCCGGCCATCAGGTCGTCGGCATCCGCTAGTTGCGGCACCCATCGGGCGGAAACGAAGCTGGTTGCCTCGATGATGGTGAGCCCAGCCTCGCCGAGCCGGTCGATCATCTCGAGTTTGACCTGCAGCGGGACCACAATCTCCTCGGCCTGGAGTCCATCACGAGGTCCGACTTCATAGACGCTGACCCGAGTCGGCAAGCCGGGTCGCGGATGAACTGCCGGCAACCCGTCCATACCGGCGACTGTACGCGGGGCACCGGCTGCCTATCGTTGAGTGATGGACTGGGCTCCGGTAGCGCCGCCGCCCGCTTTGCTGCGCCGTCCGCGATCGGCCCTCACCTGGGTCACCATGATCGTTCTCGGAGTGGGTGGCCTGGCCATTGCGATCTTGATCTTTCTGCTGGGCGGCCCCTCCGGAGCGCTCATCGCGACTCTGCTGGCTGCGTTGTCGTTCCCGGTGATGATCTTGATCTGCTTCTGGCTTGATCGCTACGAGCCAGAACCTGCCCGTTATCGACTCGCCGCACTGGGTTGGGGTGCCGTCGCCGCTGTCGCGCTGAGCTTCGTGAGCGAGCAAATCCTCTTCGGGTTGCCCGGCACCAACCAGTTTGTCGATACGGCCGTAGCCGCGCCGCTGATCGAAGAGTCTGCCAAGGGTTTGTTCCTCGTTGCGATCGTGGTCTTCCGACGTTCCCAGGTGCACGGCCTGCTGGACGGCATCATCTACGGCGCCCTGGTTGGGATCGGATTCGCCTTCGTCGAGGACATCGTCTACTACCTGGGGTCGCTGCAATCCGGGCAGCTCGGTGTCACGTTCATCCTGCGCGGCGTCATGGGACCATTCGCGCATCCGCTGTTCACGGCCGCAACCGGCCTCGGCATTGGGATTGCCGTGTCTGCCCGTCGACCGGCAGTCCGCGTCGTCGCCCCAATCCTTGGTTTCGCCGCAGCCGTTGTGATGCATGCAATTTGGAATGGCAGCACCTTCTGGGGTGCAAACGGGTTCTTGACCGCCTACGGCGCGATCATGCTGCCGCTGCTCGTGGTGATAGTGGCCGTCGCCATCTGGGCGCGCAGCCGCGAAGGCAAGATGCTGACCGCTGCCCTGCATCAGGTGGCGCAGATGGGTTGGATAGGGCCCGAGGAGATCCGCTGGATAGCCCGGCTGTCGGATCGGATGTCGGCCCGCGCGTACGCCAAACGCGTCGCCGGCAAGCCTGCGGCGGCAGCCTTGAGGGCATACCAGCAGACGATGACCGAGGTCGCGTTTCTTCATAACCGAGCGGTGAATGGGACAGCTCCAGCTGATCTCAACCAGCGCATGAGCGTCCTGCTGCAGCGGGCGGCCTGGCTGCGGCCTTACGTCGTGTTCCCGCCTCCGCCACGTGCCATGTGGCCGACCCCAGGCCTTCCGGGACCTCAGGTTCAGCCGCCCGTTCACCCGGCTGCTCCGGTGTTTCCCGATCAACGAAGGTAGCCATGAACCACCGCCCGTTCGGCTCGGCCCTCGGCCTGCGACGTGCCGGTCGGCGTACGAATCTGGCGTTACTCGGGACCCTCGTTGCTGCCGCGGTGACCGGTGGCTTCATTTTCGCCGCAGGCACTGATGGACCGGCGAGACTCGCCGCGATCGCTCACGGCCTGTTCGGACTTGCTGTTGTGCTCCTCGCGCCGTGGAAGACCGTGATCATTCGGCGGGCTCCATCCATCCGAGCCGCAAGCCTGATCTTGCTCACATTGGTCGTGATCTGCGTCGGTTCCGGCCTTGTCGAGGTCTTCGGAGGGTACGGCGTGCTGTGGCACCTCAGCCCGATGCAGGTACACGTTGGCTCCGCCCTGCTGCTGGCTCCGCTGCTCGTGTGGCACGTGTTGCGCCACCGGCGGCAACGGCTTCGCCGCCTCGACCTGTCACGCCGCTCGCTGCTGCGCAGCGGCATTTTGGCTGCCGGAGTTGGGGTGGGGTACGCCGCCCTCGAGGGTGTCGGCGGGCTCGTCGGATCTGCATCGGCGAGCAGAATCGCGACCGGGTCCCACAAGGTCGGCGCGAATGCCATTCCGGCGACGAACTGGCTGTTCGACATGGTCCCCTTGATCAGTCCCGAGCATCGCGTTGTTGTTGCCGGATCTTCATACTCGATACCCGACCTCGCCTCGCGATCCACGACCATCGCCGCACGGCTGGACTGCACCAGCGGCTGGTACGCCGACGGAGAGTGGACCGCTGTGAACCTTGGTGACCTTCTTCCTGACCAGCAGCTTGTAGCAGCTGCCAGCATCGAGGTGCGCAGCGTGACTGGCTACCAACGCAGATTCCCTATTGCCGACGCCCGTTCGCTGTGGCTCGCCACCGCATATCTGGGTGAGCCGCTCGAAGCAGGCCATGGCGCGCCCGTACGGCTGGTCGCACCACATCGGCGCGGCTTCTGGTGGGTCAAATGGGTCGCATCTGTTCAGCTCAGCGACACACCAGGGTGGAGTCAGTCACCTTTCCCCTTGCAGTGAGCGGATCGCGCGCCGCCGTGCTGGGGAGGAGGAAGGGGACACGCTTTTCGTCCCCGAGTGACGACGAAGTAGGCGGCCGCCAGGCGCGATCCGCGCGGAGCGAGCGCCAGCGAGGGGAGCAATCAAACAGCGATGGGCGGCTCAGCTGGAGGATTCGGTGAGCTCGCGCGGCACAGCGACAACGTCGACCAGCGCGCCGTTCCGCCAGACCGTGATCTCCACTCGCCGGCCAATGGCGTCCTCCATCATCCTGCGCTGTAGCTCGGTGCTCGAACCCAGCGACGTACCTGCAACCGCGACGACGATGTCACCAGATCTCAGACCCGCAGTGTCAGCGGGGCTTCCGGCAACCACCTGTGCCACCCGTAGGCCCTCTCGCCGGCCCAATTTGGCGGCTAGTGCCGGCGGCAACGGCGCCTGGCTACCTGCGATTCCTAGCCAGGCACGTCGTACCCGGCCGGCGGTCATCAAGGCGCTGATGATGCGCTCCGTCGTCTCATTGATCGGCACGGCGAGCCCTACGCCTATGCCAGCCACCGCGGTATTGACTCCGATCATCCGGCCCCGGCTGTCGGCGAGCACACCGCCGCTGTTTCCTGGATTGAGCGCCGCGTCGGTCTGGATCACCTCATCAACTACCCGGCCTTGCCTGGTCGGCAGCGACCGACCCAAGCCCGAGATGATGCCGGCGGTGACGCTTCCGGCCAAACCGAGCGGGTTGCCCACTGCGATCACCAGTTGTCCCACTTGCAGCTTGCTGGCGTCACCCAGCGCGACCGGGCTGGGCACCTCACCTCTCGCACGCAGCACAGCCAGGTCGGAAAACGCATCTCGACCGACCACATCGGCAGTCACCTCGTTGCCGTCTGCGAAGGAGGCCACTACCGTGTTCACGCCCTCGACGACATGCGCGCTGGTCAACAGAAATCCATCTGCGGTCAAGACGCTCGCACTGCCAGCGCCATCTCCCAGCCGGGACCGCACCCGAAGGCTCGCCACGCTTGGCAAGACCTGGTGGACCACCGCTGTCACCGCCTCGGAGTAGGCATCCAACGCCTCACGGTCACGGTCATCAATCATGTTGTGGTAAACGCGTACGGCCCCGAAGTGTTCCCAACGTCGGTGTACCTGCGCAGCGAGTACGCAGGTACACCGATCTTGAAACTTCGCTTATCTCAGCTGCAGCCGCTGGTAGATCCGCAGCCTTCGCAGACGTAGCAGCTTCCGCTGGGCCGCATTTTGGTGCCGCACGTCAGGCAAAGCGGCGCGTCGATGCTGGTGCCGGTGATTTCTTCGAAGAGCTCCGCTGTCGTGTGCGCGCTGGCAGGAGCCGGCTTGGCGGCGGCTCCATCCATCTCGTCGGTTCGCACCTCGTCGCCTGGGTCATTCTTGAGCGATTCGGCCTCGCTGAGCTCTTCCTCGATCGGCAAGTACGATCCGGTCTCGACCTGCCGTGCCCGTTCCGTGGCGGTATAGATGCCGAGTTCCGCCCGCTCCTCGAAGGACAGGTAGTCCAGCGCCAACCGCCGGAAGATGTAGTCCATGATCGACTGCGCCATCCGAATATCGGGGTCGTCGGTCAGGCCGGCGGGCTCGAACTTGAGATTGGTGAACTTCTGCACAAAGGTTTCGAGCGGCACCCCGTACTGCAAAGCGATGGACACCGCAATGGAAAACGCGTCCATCACACCCGCCAGAGTCGAGCCCTGCTTGCCGAGCTCGAGGAACACCTCGCCGAGGCCGTCATCCGGGTAGGAGCCAGATGTCATATAACCCTCGGCCCCGCCGACAGAGAATGACGTTGTACGGCTGGGTCGCGACTTGGGCAGCCGCTTCCGGGTCGGCCGGTACACCACCTTCTCCACGATTTCAGTTTCGACGGCCGACGACTTCTTGTCATCGGTTCTGCTCGCCTTGCCGTCACTGAGTGGCTGGCCCACCTTGCAGTTGTCGCGGTAGACCGCGAGCGCCTTGAGGCCGAGCTTCCAGCCCTGCAGGTAGACGTCGGCGATCTCCTCCACGGTGGCCGTCTCCGGCAGATTCACCGTCTTGGAGATGGCTCCGGACAGGAAGGGCTGGGCAGCCGCCATCATGCGGACATGGCCCATCGGCTTGATTGCCCGCTGCCCCATTGCCGTGTCGAAGACCTCGTAGTGCTCCAGCTTCAAGCCGGGCGCGTCAATGACATGGCCGTGTTCGGCGATGTACTCGATAATCGCCTCGGCCGTCTCGTCGGCGTAACCAAGCTTCTTCAGCGCCTTCGGGATCGTCTGGTTGACGATCTGCAGTGAGCCGCCGCCCACCAGCTTCTTGAACTTGACCAGCGAGAAGTCCGGCTCGATACCGGTCGTGTCGCAGTCCATCATGAAGCCGATAGTCCCAGTGGGAGCCAGCACACTTGCCTGCGCGTTGCGGTATCCGTTTGCCTCGCCGATCTTGATCACGTCGGCCCATGCAGCGGTTGCCCGCTGACGAATGTCGGCTTCCATCGCATCGACCGTGCGTAGCGCATCATTCGCAGCCTGGTGCTTGCGCATCACCCTCTTGTGAGCGTCCGCGTTGCGGGCGTAGCCCTCGTATGCGCCGACGATGCCGGCGAGCTCGGCCGACCGGCGATAGGACACGCCCGTCATGACAGAGGTGATCGCTGCGGCAAGTGCGCGACCGCCGTCGGAGTCGTAGCCATGGCCGGTGGCCATCAGCAGTGCACCGAGATTGGCGTAGCCGATGCCGAGCTGCCGGTAGTCGCGAGTCGTGCTACCGATTGCCTCGGTCGGGAAATCGGCGAAGCAGATCGAGATGTCCATCGCGGTGATGATCAACTCGACCGCCCGTTCGAACGCGAGCACATCGAAGGTGTTGTCCTCGCGCAAGAACTTGAGCAGATTGAGGCTCGCCAGATTGCACGAGCTGTTGTCCAGGCTCATGTATTCAGAGCAGTTCGCGACCACGACCCCGCTGACGATGTAGGAGTGATTCCGCGGCTCAGTCAGGTTGAAGGTCGTTTCAAAACCCTTTGAGGTGCGCGACACCATCCGAACCGTCTCACGCACCGCGTAGGAGGAATGTGCGTCGACGACGTGAGTGAGCCGCTCGTGCTTGGCACCGATCGAAAAGTCGATCAAGGCCGCGAACTCGCGCAGCGAGCGCCCCGTGATGCGTAAGTCGTAGGTCGGGCCGTCTGACCCGTAGGAAACAGCCTCACCGCTCTTACGCACGTAGCTGAACGACTCGGTCTTGGTTCCCGTTTGGTAGATGCGGCTGGCAATTCCAAAGGAGGCGAGCAGCTCTTGTACCCCGAGGAGAAGCTCCTCGGATCGGCTCCCGAGTCCGACGTACCGTGTGCCTTTCATCTCGTCGTCAACGACACAGCCATCGGCGTCGAAGAGTCCCTGCAGGAAGGCAAGTACCGCCTCCTCAGGAGCCTCGAAGATCGACTCGGGCACGACCTTCATGCTGGAGCGGCCGTTGCTCACCCCCAGTGCGTGCATGAACCGACGAACGCCGGCTTTGCCCGACCGGAGCTGGACGGTTCCGTTCGGTTGATGGCTCGGCTTGGCGTCAAAGCCGGTCCACCTGCGCAGTAGCGCAGCATGCCGGGGCAAGACGTCAGTTTGATCGGCCGCATTGCCGTACACCGTTGTGACGACCCGGTCAGTGACGCATCCGTCGCCCACGAGCCAGCCGAGGAAGTGGCCTAGATCCTCATCCCACTTTTCGGGCATGGCCAGGCCTCGAGCCAGCCGACCAAACCGAAGCGCCGGCCCGGGAAGTTCTGCGCGCGCCATGGTGCGCGCCGCGTACTCGAAGGAGCGCACTACCTCGTCGGATTCCAGCAGATCCTCGGCGTGCACCCATCCTCGGTTCGAAGTCCAGACTCGGTGTCCCGGAGTGCACCGTAGCCGGGACCCAT
>Ga0184620_10000185_pt1 | contig 11031 bp, 10 predicted proteins | sample PLM1_5_b1_FD_133136 | JGI IMG/M metagenome (GOLD analysis project Ga0184620, IMG submission 133136) | Groundwater sediment microbial communities from an aquifer in East River, Colorado, USA - PLM1_5_b1 | ecosystem: Environmental > Terrestrial > Soil > Riparian zone | place: USA: East River... | reverse complement strand
CATGATGATTAACTCCACCCTGACATCCAGTATATAGTTGCAATTAACTATTACACGACAACCATGAGAAAAGTCTCTGTTTTTATGAGTAACTCAATATCTCAAAAGAGAATCTATTTTAGTTTTTTTTAATTATCAGACATTATCTTCTAGACGGTGTTCCAGTTTCATTAAATCGGATCATAACCTTTTATTTCACTTGTTTTGTGCATGAGGAACAACCAAAACTACATCCATACCAGGGATGTCGGATTTAATAACCCTTTCAGTGTTGAGTAAATACATTTCTACCTCATTCAATGGTTTATTGCCATCCATTTCGAGATGAATTTCTGCTCGCGAGATGATACCAGTCTGTCGCAATTTGATTGATCTCACTCTCACTTCAGCTTCAAATTTTTGCTCTATCAGTCTCTTGATATAATCTGCACTGACAGGATTATGCCAGGCATCAACCAATACCAGTGACGATTGTTTTAAAGAAACATACGCTACAGAAAATATGAACCCTGCAATTACCAATCCTCCTATGGCGTCAGCCTGCAAGAATCCAAACTGAGTCGCTACGAGTACACTCAAGAAACCTAATACAGAAGCTGATCCGTCCTTTATTGAATTCTTGGCGTCAATCTTTAATGAAAGTAAATTGTATTTGTTTGCTATACGCCGCATCTGAAATGCCCTGTGTAACGATATACCACCAGCGATAGCAAGTACTACCATGGTGAGTAACGGTTGCTGAATTTCTTCTGGATGGATAAGTCCCTCATAAGAATGGTAAACTATAAAGGAGCCAATAACAATCATCCCGATTGCAGCTATCATTGCTGCAAAGCTTTCTACTTTATGGTAACCGAATTGAAACTTTCTGTCTGCAGGTCTGCGTGCAAATCTTAAACCTATCAATACTATAAAAGATATCATAGCATCAGACATCGAATCTACTCCATCGGCTGTAGCCACGACACTTCCACTGATATGACCCACAAGCAACTCTACAATTCCTATGCTGATTAAAGTTACAACAGAGATCTTGGCTATTCTTTGACCAGCGAGAATTCCTTCGTTTACGAGATGCGTGTATGGTCCTTTGTCCTTAGAAACTTCTGAGTCTGGTTTCAATGAATTCGGAGTAGTTATCTCCTCTGATCTACTTTTATCCAAATTGTGAGTTAACTAACTACTTATCGGCTCAATTGTTATTAAAGATTGAGATTATAAAATGGCCATTTGGGCAAAGTTGTAATAATTACAGGAATTGGGCAGAATATATGGATAAATTAGATGGCGTTGACAATCTAGCATCTTTAACTATACTTTAACTAAAATGTGTCCATCTTCAAAGAAGGAGAGATAAGGGCACAAATTAAGACAAGTGCTGATAACGTTACAACTGCCGACTCTTCGGATGCAGATAGCATGGCTGGAATGGAAGAACGATAATTTAGTAACCAGTAAATTACTGAAATTCGTCCCCATTTTTTTGCATAAAATATAATCGATTCGACTTTCTTTTTCTGTATTTATCACTAAAAAGATAGTTTCTATTTGTAATATCAATATGAATTAACTAATTTGGTATCAATCTTGTCATATCATCAGAATATTCATCGTTGTGAATATGACACATTAAAATTATGAGCATCAACTTTCACGCCACAATGCCTTTACTTTAGCTAAAAAGACAAAACCTACCAGATATATTCCCAGAACCAAGAATCCGAATTCAATTGACCACTCTTTTGGTGTGGCTATTCCCATTGTACTTTGTATTATTAGAGATGCATGAGTAGTTGGGACCAGGTAAGAAGCATATTGAAACAAGACAGGCAATCTTTCAATACTGTAAAAAACTGGTGGTAAGATTGAGAGAATCACGTTAACAAATGATATAATCTGTGAGACGTTCCTCATGTGTAGCATATGAGATGATAGAAAAAAACCCATAGATGACATCGAAGCCCAAACAAGGAATGTCGTGACTAGCAGTAGTGGAATGTAAATTGCTGATGAGAGAAACAAAGTAGCTAATGAGATCAATACCAATAATGCAGGCAATCCGAATAGTATCTGAGAAAGTGCCAATCCGAGCATGTAAGTAATGGGCGAAACAGGAGAAGCAACAAAGACATCCTGAATCTTGTATTCATTCTTGTAAAAAGAGATATCTTGACCCAGCGATAATCCATATCCAACTAATGCCATTACCAAACTTCCTGTGATAGAGAGTGGCAAATATTTACCCTCGCTGACAATAAACAAAATAAATAACAGAGAGAAAGGACTTATTGCAGAAAAAATCAAAGATAAGGGATTTCGTCTTAACCAAAGAATGCCCGTCAAGTATGCAATGAGAAAAATTTGCATTAATGCGGTCTTGCTTTTAGCAATTAACATGCCTTGCAAAACATGTCTTCCAGATATATAGGATTTTGCGTATCTTAATGATAGAGGCCCAAAAAAGAGAGCACGTAGAAAAAGATCTAATATAGGTACCACATTATCTGCTAGAACAAAAAAACAAATTGATTCCTTACCTGAACATGCTCAGCATATTTTCAAGAAGGTACATGCCAATGCCGTAAACCATTACCAAGATCCAGCTAAAAGACGAGGAGGAAAAAGTCAAAGTGCTGAAGAAGTCGCTCATAAAGCAGCATGGGCTGCTGTTAAGCAGAAGTACAAAAAGCGAGGGGATAAGTGGATATGGAAAGAATGAGCAATGCCTTTAGAAAATAACATGTGAAATAACTACCTACACGACACAAATTTATGGAAATTTATTATTCAGGATGTAAAGTTATGAGTATCATCTATCCGTGGGTCAGTTTTGTAGGACATGAGGAATCACCAAAACCTAGCTTATTAATCATGTATGTTGATATCGAGCTGTACAAGTCATTTCTGTGAAGGTAATTGCAAAATCACAACATTGCTCAGAAGAGTTATTAGAGCTTTTTATGATACTGGCCTTGTTGAAATGTACCGAATGCGGTTGTAGTCATGATGACTGCAAAGCAAGCAGATCTCCTCTTGATTGTTCTGAATGTTTATTAAAAGAATGCTGTTGTTGGTTAACTGTACAATATGACAATTGAGTATGTGTCATGATTACCTAACCAAAAAGCACTAGTTGAAAAAATAAAGCAATTGAGAAGGGAAATACTTTCATGCCTAATAATTATAAAGTCGTTCGCTCAATGTTTTACATATTCGCATGAAATTGCTCAAAACTATGGTAAATTTATTTTCATTCTATTGGTTTCGCATCTTTTTTATTTTATTAGCACTTATTGTGACTTTACAATGAGGTTAATTGTTCTAGCATACTTCCTTTTAATAGGTATTATGCTCATTTTTTCAAACAACAATCTATATGCACACAATTTTTACCAAAATCAAGACTCAAAATTTTTTACATTAATAAAACAATTTGAAGTTGAAAACACTCTAGCATCGTTCGATCTTACTATAAACAAATCAAATGCGTCCACACATTCCAAAAAAGCAGACATGTTATTCAACTGGATTGTCTCTTTCAAAAGTGACATACATAAAAATTCTAATTCTGTTGATAAATACACTGCCATTTTCACAGATCTCAACTTAACTACAAAGGCACTAATTGCGGCCAATCTTGCAGATGAAAGTCTTAAGGAATATGGACTATCACACGGGCTAGACTCCAATCAGGCTTCTAGTCTACTAAATATGAGCATTGGCATGATTATGAATATGAACAAATTACCCATAGTGAACATGACAGATGATACTTCTAGACTTGGTCCTGATAAGATTCCTTCAATCCCCGGTAACCATTCGCTTAATGATTTGTTATCCCGAAATTATAAAGACGTTAAAATTAAAGTCAATTACGAAACTTCGACAATGCTTGCAAAATCATTGAAAATGTTATTCTCAAAGGAGCTGCAAAATGCCAACTTGCAGAATTCCTCTGGTTTGATGCCAATTCCAACAAGTATGAAAATTAATGCTTTGAAGGATTTGGGACAAGGGATAGATAAGCTCAATTTGGCAGTAAATAGGAATTCATCGTTGGAAGAAGTGTACAACATTGTTCATGGGCAAATTCATCCTAATCTATTTTTAGCGTTTAATTTGAAACTTAAAGCAGAATGAATTGATATGGACCAGAAGTGTCGAGAGGTATATTAATCACAGATGCCGCGAAGTATTATAACATTTAACGTTCGTTTTACATAAAGGGGAAATAAATGAGTGAGGTTAGACTCCTAGACAAAATCAAGGAACTTCAGAAAGTTATAAAATAGTCTCTAAATTGAAATCGCAATTGATAGAAGAGTTACCACACTATAGACATGATGTCCTTTTTTTTAAAGAATGACGAAAAAACGACCGGAATATTGAACAATATCTCGGAAATAATAATCCATTTACTCACTGGACAGCTTCTTTACTTTCATAAAGAACAAGAATACCTTGTCGACTTGACTCATGATTACTTTGGAAAATTGGAAGAAATCGTTACCAAATTCGATCTCGAAATGCCATAGACCGATCCCTTGACAAATTTACGTTATGAAGATTTATTTCAATACCTTGAATTTGCAAAAAAGGCTAACAAATGTCTTTGAATTATTCAGAATGAAATTAAGTGACCGTTTCACTCAGGTGCATTTGTGGCCAAATGGTTTTGATCTCTCAGCTGAATCGTTTACGATGAAAAACAACGAGCAGATAGGTGTGGGTATCTCTAGGAGATGATGACTATGAATCGCCTTATCTTTATGTAAACCCCTATCCGTTTGATGAAAAAATGGTTGACCAGTCATTAGCTATAGGTAAATGGCATACAACTGGTTGGAAAGGACTTAAAGTAGAATGCATTCAGCTTGCAGATAACATAGAACAAGAAATCTCTTCAAGAATATATGCTCCATTTTTAGGTGCAAAACGCAATTTTCGTTGACTCAGCCATAGTAGCCTTCATCCTAATCGCAATTAATTTTTCCATTATTCAATTGCAAGAAATAAAATTGCAACGGCGCATATAGTTCTAATTTACTTTTTTTTGACGTATCATGATTTATTATTCTAGTTTGAGATTAATCGCAATGCTAGGACTTGTCGTATCGAATTATAAAATCCTTGTACTCTCCCGTATATTGTCCGTAGTCCATTTCTACTTCGTCAACCCTCGCATTCTCAGGGCCGATCTTACTCCACCGTACAACCTGATTAACATCTTCTTTGTTTCCTTCAAGCAATGCTTCCACGTTTCCATCCGGCAAATTTCTTACCCATCCTACAACAGAATTTTTCATTGCAACTTGCTGCATATTAAATCTAAAATATACTCCTTGAACCTTCCCCGTAACTAGCAATCGAACAGATATTGATTCTTTGTCATCTGGTATTGAATTTTTAGAGCGTCTGAAAATCACATTATTTTTCTGTATAGCGCTATTTTATTTATATATTCAATTAATAATTGTGTCAAAAGATTGCGTAGGTACTATTAGATTTGAGATTAAGCTATTGTCCCATATCATCCAAACCTTATATATCTATATGATATGCATAATTCCAGTACAAAATGAGGACCAAATTTGGCTTTACCCAGGGATTAAATATCGCAAGACTAGGTCTGGATGAAATGCAAATAATGACAGCTTGTCAAATTGCGGATAGGATTGATTTTGATTCAATCTGGTCAATGGATCATTCAAACGTACCACAATGGAAAAATGCAGTTGTTAATGATGCATGGTTATTACTTGCGGCAATTGGCGCAGTTACCAGAAATGTTGAATTAGGTACGTGCGTGACTGATGCAATAAGAAGACATCCCTCAACTATTGCACTTTCATCAATTACCTTGGACAGGCTAACTAATGGTAGAGCAATATTAGGCATCGGTGCAGGTGAGGCCCAAAATGTGGTGGATTTTGGAATAGAATTCAAAAAGCCAGTAACTAAATTTAGAGAGCAATTGGAAGTTATAGAAACTCTTTTTGATTCCGATCCTGATAATAGGGTAAACTATAATGGAGAGTACTATAAACTAGTTAATGCGTGTTTGCAGGCAAAGAGCATTAGAAAGCCAAGGCCACCAGTATATATCGCAGCAGGAGCACCAAAAACCTTAGAGCTATGCGCTATTTACGGAGATGGTTGGATACCAATAGGATATACTCCTCCATTGTTTAAACATCATGCAGACATTATCAAAGATCATGCAAAAAGAATTGGAAGGGATATTAGCAATTTTCAATTCGCAAATGATGTAGATGTCTATTTTACTGATGATGGCGAAGAGGCATGGAACAAGATGAGAAACGCAGTCAAGGTCAGTTTATACAAGCCAGAATTATTGAAGGTTCACAATATCCAACAGGATTCAGAATTTGATTTCCGAAGATATTTTACAGAATATGCAATGAATAAACCAGAATTGATGGAACAAATGAAAAGAGCTGCTATGCAAATCCCCGATGATGTGGCAAGGAGTGCAATAGGGGTTGGTAGGCCTGATGACGTGATAGAAATGTTAGAACGATTTATTGAAGGAGGAACAAACCACTTTATAATTAGGTTCTGGGGAGACGGATATTTCAAAAACATAGAGTTATTTGGTAAAAAAGTAATTCCATATTTTAGAGAACAGGAAAAATAATTTACGGATGTCATTAGTAAAGCTGAATTGGAGACTTGTCTCTTGAATTTAGTATATTCAAGAATTTGATTTATTAAAAAAGGTGTCAAGTTTCAGGTAAGTTTTATTTCTATTTCCTTTGGCATAAACAAGTGGATTTGCATCAAAACCCAATAAGCGCAAGCTATCCGCAAAACTTTCAGCAAACCCATGAAAAGTATAGATTTTCTCAGGGTTGCATTTCTTGACTACTGTTATTAAATCATCATAATCACAGTGGTCGCTTAGAGGAAAACAATAATCTAGCCCCAATGCATATTTGTAATATGGCTTCACAGCCCATCCACTGAATCCGATAGATAAAGCGCCATATTTTTTCTTGATGTAATTGAGAAATCCATTCTTGCATGAGGCCAGCGGAGCGATCAGTAACCATGGCTTGTGAGAAGACAGGATATTGTTATTTTCTGCTTCTGAGAAAGTAACATAATTGTCCATACTGATTCCAAACTCAGAATAAAGTTTGTTCATCTCGTCTATTGAATCGTGTATAATTAATGGTTTCCAATGTCTAAAAACATTTGTAAGAATTTGTGCCTTTCCTAGAGTGTATCCTAACAAAATAACTGGTATACCTTGATGATACATTTCTGAAATTATTAAATTTGCTTTGTGTATAGTGGTTTCAAATTTTGGAAAAATGTAGTCAGGATCGCCAAATGTAGATTCTATTATGAGAATTCTTGCCTTGGGTATAATTGCCGGATTCATAAACGCTCTTTTTCTTATTGAAATATCACCAGTGTAATACAATTCATCTTCTATAAGGAGTCCATTTGAACCAAGAATATGTCCTGAATCCAGTAATCTGAAATCATGTTCTTGATACATATCACCATATTTGTACCCACGATGCATTGCAATTTTATGAGTTATTTTTGAAGTGATAATCTTATTCCCGTTCTCTTTAACACACCTGTATAAATGATCACTATGTGCATGTGAAATAAAAATGAAATCAGAATTAGGTTGTTTATTTGGATCAAGGGATATTTTTTTACTTTTGCTGTCCACTGTTATGCCGCAATTGTCTACCGAAACATGAAGCATCAGTTTCTTTGATTTTCGGACAGTATATTAATATTAGTATAACGACTTATGTCATGAACAAATTTTGAATTCTACTGATAATCTCAAGGGGTTTCAAGTAAAATTTAATTTATGTTAAATTTCTAATTTTGAGTAATGATTCTGAGCCGATATTGGTTTATATTTTCTATTATCAATATGGTTTCATTTATTATTTGTCTTGAATTCTTTATTTTGCATGAGTACAATAATTTTGATTCATACATATATGGACAAACTGCTTTTAGTAATTCGTCCGGTTTAGTTGATAAATCAACAAATGCATCTTTTAATGCTGAAGGAACAATTAACACTATTTTGTTTTCTCAAGATACATCCAACAATACAAAACCTTTAGTCAAAGATATCAATACAAATCATTCTTCGAGATATCTTCTAGGTGGAAAATGGAGGTTGGACGTCCTGAATGATAATTTAACCTATTTCAAAAGCAACTTTACAATGATAGATACCGGCGGACACGATATTCACTTTCACACAATTGTTTATAAGCCAGGTTCAACTCAACCACTCACTCAAGACCAACAAGGAAAACCGGGGATTTTGTTTAGATATAATAATAATAATACTGCAGGTTTTAATACTTATGTTGATATCTATACCAACGGCGTTTTGGAATGGGAAGGCGTTCCTATAAAAGTAACTCTCATGAATGAAAAAGTAATTATGATGGAAATCAAGGATAAAAAAACGGTAGAGCACTTTTTGAAAAACCCCATATATGGCTTGATAAATTCTGTCGATCTGATCCATCAATAACCTTTGTTCTCCAGTTATTATATTATGACTTATACACCAAATTAAGTGAGTACTACCTCTAATTTTCTATTTTTGAGGGCATTTTTTATTTCCAATGCAATTCTTCTACCCATACTCATGCCATTTTGGTATAAGAAATCAGAGTATTGTGATCCAGAAACATATAGATTTGTTCCAGCAACAATTCTTGCAGAAAATTCAAAAGTAATGAATCTTGCATCCTTAGTATAGACTCCTTCCAAACAAAAAGGTCCAGGAATTCCAGGAGGGACTAGTTTTTCGGAAGCCTGTACAAAATTTTCCCCCATTTCGTATACGCCCTCAAGAAGTGATTCTCTGAGAACTAGAGGGATATTCCCTACTACGTTGTATGTAGGTTCTATAGGAACATTAAGTTGATGTTTTGATGGGATGCGAGAAATACCATCAATATCAGATTCATACCTCCTATCAACTCCCATGAACTCGATCTCACTCGAGATTGGAGAATAAAAGAAATGAAGGTAGACAGGAACTCCCCTTACATATTCCTGAATATAAAGCGAATTTTCATCAGTAACAATGTTATCATTTAAGAGTTTGTTGTATCCTTCGTCAAAACCCTTCTGATCAGACGTGAGAAAATATCCTTTGCCACCAGCAGCTCCGTGTAACTTTACAATACAAAGATCATTTATTTCACTTTTAGATTTTATCGTTCTTGGTATTTGTAATTTTGATTCTAACATCAGTTTTTGTTTAAGATTTCTATCTGCTTCCCATCTTAATATAAATTTATTACCAAAAAAAGGTACATTAATACTTTCTATTTCTTCAGAACTTAAAGAAGAAATTAGAGTACCGTGAGGTATAAGAATACAATTCAATTTGTTCAATCTGTTCTGAATATCTGACTCTAAAATATCCCGAAATTTGTCAACTAATATCACATGATCAATAAAACCAAATCTATTGTACACATGATACCTCTTTTTTTCCGTTATCAGTAGAGTCTCAAATCCTTCATCCTTTGCTCCTTTTAAAACCTGAAGAGAACAGTGAGACCCGAGAGTTCCTATAATTTTTCGCAAATTGTATATCGTAAAGCACTACTACGCCTAGGAAATTAATATTATTCGAAATTCAGTTTGTTTGTACAAGAGAATCCAGTTATTTCTTTGCAAATGTCAGAAATTCTGCTATCAATTTAACGACGAAGCCTATTCCGCCCACGATACCAATGCCCAACAGTACCAATCTGAGGTGGGTCATATAGTCATCTTTGCTGGTTTTCTTTGCGAGCTTTAATACTTGAATTATTTCCGACACTTTTTGTTGTACAATAGACAACAATTTACATTTTATCCATTATTGGATTATTTGAATATATCGTTATTGAAGTATATCCCTATTGGATAGAAAATGTGCTGAACAACGTCTGGACATGACAATACACTTTCTATGGCCAAAAAACAAAAATTACCAACCCAAATCTGCATTTGAAATTTGTATTTCGACATAGTTATAAGATGTGTAAGTTGTCATCGTTATTTCCACTATTGACTTCTGACTAGAGTCATAACATAGTGTTTTAATAGTCTGGAAACAAAAATTTGTTACGAGGATATTTAGAAGTAATTTTAATGTACTACTTCGTTATGGTATAGGATATCTTTTTTAAGAGCAGATTTTCTGTAAATCTCAGCTCATGATTGGTTAAATTACTTAGTAAAAATACGCTCCTTCTCTGTCCTTTGCATCTCTACAAACGTTTCAGTATTTTGCACTCCTTCAATTTTTCCAATTTGTTTTATAACAACATTGTGAAGTTCCTCGAGGGTTGTAGCACTGATAGTCACCAAGATATCGAACCTACCAGTCACTTCAGAAATAGATATTATTTGAAATATCTTCAATAATGCAGCGTGAATTTCCTCTTTTAATTTTGGGTCCCTATTTATCCCAACTACGGCCTTGACATTAATCCCTAAAAGAGGCTCATTCACAATTATCGTAGATTTTTGGATCAAATTTCTTTTGTAAAGTCGCTTAATCCTACTGTACAAAACTGATGAATTTGTAGATAATAATTTACTCAAACGAGGTACTGAAATATTAGCATTCTTACATAGTTCTGACAATATTTTCATATCTAGATCGTCGAATTTTTGCAATATCTAGTCAATAATAATCATGAGTATTAATAAATGTAGTTTTTAATTCAAATGGTGTATGATTACATATTCCAACCAAGTAACGTGACTACAATAATGACAATCAGTTCCAAAATTGTATTTGTATCATCGAAATCTGATGACAAACTTTTAGTTAAATAGTATTAATACAGAAAATCCCAGCTAATACATCCTAGCTTCCTACCAACTTAAAAAAAACTATATATATTTAAGAAGCCATATTTAGGCTCACCTAATGCTACTCCCATCAGAAATTGAATCCAAATTATTAATTCCTGCAGTAAGAGCAATATTATCAAAGGAGCTGGTAAT
>Ga0184620_10000179_pt1 | contig 11148 bp, 9 predicted proteins | sample PLM1_5_b1_FD_133136 | JGI IMG/M metagenome (GOLD analysis project Ga0184620, IMG submission 133136) | Groundwater sediment microbial communities from an aquifer in East River, Colorado, USA - PLM1_5_b1 | ecosystem: Environmental > Terrestrial > Soil > Riparian zone | place: USA: East River... | reverse complement strand
AGTCCTTCGATCGATGAGAGCAGAAACCCGATGTCATCGAAAGTTCGCCGGTAAGTTGATCCGGTGCGCGCTATCCGCCGTTTCGTTGTTCGCCCCGTGTTGCCAGAGGCCCTCAAGCCACTCGGCGATCTGGCCCGTAACCTTCGTTGGTGCTGGCATGTCGAGACCCAAGATCTCTTTCGGTCGGTCGATCCCCAGCTGTGGGAAAGCACCGGCGGCGACCCGCTCCGAATGCTGGCCGACGTCTCCGTCGAGCGCCTCCAAGCTCTCTCGACTGACAAGCGTTTTCTGAAGAACCTTCGGCTCATCCAGGCTGATCTGGCCGACTATCTGACCGGGGAGCTCTGGTATCAGGGCTATGCGGCCGAAAATCGAACCGCGCCGGTAAGCATCGGCTACTTCTCACCAGAATTCGGCATCACCGAAGTGCTCCCGCAGTACTCGGGCGGACTCGGCATTCTTGCCGGCGACCACCTCAAGACGGCAAGCGATCTTGGCGTTCCGATCATCGGCGTCGGGCTGCTTTATCGGCAGGGATACTTCCGGCAATCTCTCAACGCCGCGGGCTGGCAGCAAGAGCGCTACCCGCTGCTGGACCCGAACTCCTTGCCGTTGACGTTGCTACATGACCAGGACGGTCCAGTGCGGATCGATGTGCCCCTTCCCGGGCGCACCATGTACGCGCAGGTTTGGGTGGCGCAAGTCGGCCGGGTACCGCTACTGATGCTGGATTCGGACGTCGAGCAGAATGCCGGCTACGAGCGCGAGGTGACCGACCGCCTGTACGGCGGTGGCACCGACCACCGACTCGAGCAAGAGGTGCTACTTGGCATGGGCGGCGTACGTGCCATCCGCGCGTATTGCCGTATCACCGGCGGCACGCACCCCGAGGTGTTCCACACCAACGAGGGGCATGCAGGATTCCTGGGTTTGGAACGGATCCGCGAGTACCTTCACACAGGCGCGGACTTCGATACCGCGCTGGAGCTGACCCGCGCCGGTACGGTCTTCACCACGCATACTCCGGTTCCTGCCGGCATCGACCGGTTCCCACGCGAGCTCATCGTCCAGCAGTTCGCGGGGTTCGAGGATCTGCCGCTGGATCGGGTCTTGGCGCTGGGCGCGGAGGATTACGAGGGCGGTGACCCCGACAAGTTCAACATGGCGGTGATGGGCTTCCGGCTCTCGCAGCGAGCCAATGGCGTCTCGTCGCTGCACGGCTTGGTGTCCCGCGAGATGTTTCAGGGCCTGTGGCGCGCGTTCGACACCAGCGAGGTCCCGATCACCCAGATCACCAACGGTGTGCACCATCTCACCTGGGTGCGTCCGGACTTGCTCGACCTGCTCGAAGCGCCGAGCGGGAGCTCATCGCACGGCGATGGCTACGATTGGAATGCGCTCGCCGACGTGGACAGCCAGACGATCTGGACACTCAAGAGGAGGATGCGCGAAGACCTGATCTCTATGACTCGGGAGCGGCTGGCCGCTAGCGGTGCCAATCGCGGCATGGCGACCGACTGGGTTGCCAAGGCGCTCAATCCCGACGTGGTGACATTCGGCTTCGCGCGCCGCGTGCCGTCGTACAAGCGGTTGACCTTGATGCTGCGCGATCCGGCTCGGCTCAAGGCCCTCCTAACAGACAAGGATCGGCCGATTCAGATCGTCATCGCCGGCAAGGCGCATCCGGCTGACGAGGGCGGCAAGGCCCTGGTCCAACAGGTCGTGCAGTTCGCCGATGATCATTCGGTACGGGAGCACATTGTCTTTCTTCCGGATTACGACATCGCCATGGCGAAACGGCTGTACCCGGGCTGCGACGTCTGGATGAACAACCCGCTACGCCCCTACGAGGCGTGCGGCACGTCAGGGATGAAAGCGGCCCTGAACGGCGCGGCGAATCTGTCTATTCGCGACGGGTGGTGGGACGAATGGTTCGATCCGGCGTACGGCTGGGAAATCCCGTCTGCCGAGGGCGCGGACGGCGTAGAGCGTCGTGATGATCTTGAGGCTAAGGCGCTCTACGACATCATCGAGAACGAGATCGTGCCGCGCTTCTATGATCGTGATCAGCGCGCGCTCCCGGAGCGCTGGATTCGGATGATCAGAGACACCATCGCCGGTCTGGCTCCCAAGGTGGTGGCGTCACGGATGCTTCGCGAGTATGTGACCGAGCTGTATACACCTGCTGCGGTGTCGAGCCACGCTCTCAATTCCTCGAGTGGAGGAGCGGAGGCACTCGCTCGCTGGAAGCGCAGAGTCCGGGCCGCCTGGTCGACTGTTTCGGTTGAGCACGTCGAGTCGCTGGGCGGCGAGCAGGTCGAGGTGGGGACGAAAATTCACGTCAGCGCGCTGATTCGGCTCGGCGAGCTCACCCCCGACGACATTCAGGTCCAGCTCGTCACGGGTCGAGTCGGTGCCGACGATCGGCTCTACGAGCCGCGGGTGAATCCGTTCGCAACCGGAGGCGATGTGGACCATGTTGATGGTGAAGGGGGCCTGCGCCGCTACGAGGGTTGGGTGGAAGCCAAGCGAACCGGCGCGATCGGCTACACCGTAAGGGTCGTGCCGTATCACCCTTTGCTGGCGAGCCAGGCCGAGATGGGGCTCGCCGCGCTACCCGCGACCGTGCCAACGCCCCCGTCAGCCGGCTACGTGACCACTTACTGATGTGCCGCTCGCGCATCCGCGACCCTCGCAGCGGCCGGTCTCACCCCGCTAGTCGACTTGGAGCACCACGACCGAACGCGCGGGCAGCTCCAGGGCTGATCCGGCCGGAATCTTCTCCAACGGCAGTTCACCATCCAGCCCGCTATGTGCGATCACGGTGTAGTTGTCTGCCCACGGACCGTTCGGCAGCTGGACCTGGATCGCGTCGGAACCAGCATGGAACCAGACGAGAAATGCCTCGTCGGTCGCACGGTACGGGTCGTCGTCGGCGAGGTAGATGCCGACCGTGCGTCGTGTGGCGTCACGCCACTCCGGCTCTGTCATCTCGGCGTTGTTGCCGCCGAACCAGGCAATGTTCTTCCGCCCATCCGGCTGACCCTTTGCGTCGAGCAGGAATTCGCCTTGCCGGAAACGATCCCTCCGAAAGACCGGATGCTCCGCGCGCAGCTGCAACAACTTGCGAGTGAGCTCGGTCTGGTCGCTCCAAGTTTCCTGGGTGTCCCAGTGCACCCATGAAATAGGTGAGTCTTGACAGTAGGCGTTGTTGTTGCCCTCCTGGCTGCGGCCGAGCTCATCACCGGCGGTGATCATGGGAACTCCGGTCGCCAAGATCAAAGTCGCCATGAGGTTTTGCACCTGGCGATGCCGCCGGGCATTGATCGCGGGATCTTCAGTTTCGCCCTCGAACCCGCAGTTCCATGATCGATTGTCATCCGAACCGTCGCGATTGGACTCGCCATTGGTGCCGTTGTGCTTGACGTTGTACGTCACCAGGTCGCGCATGGTGAAGCCGTCGTGTGCGGTGAGGAAGTTGACGCTCGATGTGGAATGTCTGCCGTTGCGATCGAAGATGTCGGGTGAGCCGGTCAGCCGCTGGGCGAGCTCGCCGACTCCGTGGGTATTGCCACGCCAGAAGTCGCGGACATGGTTGCGGAAGCGGTCGTTCCATTCGCTCCAACCTGGCCCGAAGCCGCCCACCTGATAGCCATAAGGACCCATATCCCAGGGTTCGGCGATCATCTTGACCTGGCTCAGCACGGGGTCGTCACGGATCGCGCGCTTGAACGGGTGATCTTGATCGACATGATGCCGCTCGTCCCGGATCAAGGTGCTCAGCAGATCGAAGCGGAAGCCGTCGACCCCCATCTCGACGACCCAATACCGCAGCGAATCCAGCACCATGCGCAGCACGCCTGGCTCGGAAGTGTCCACTGAGTTGCCACAGCCGGTGACGTCGTAGTCGTTGCGGTGATCGTCGGTCAGCCGGTAGTAGCCGAGGTGGTCGATGCCACGGAACGACAGTGTCGGACCTTCGTGCCCGCCTTCGCCGGTGTGGTTGTAGACGACATCGAGAATGACCTCGAGGCCAGCCTCGTGCAACGCCGAGACCATCTCCTTGAACTCGCGAACCTGCTGACCGAGCGTGCTGACCGAGCCATAGGCGGCGTGCGGCGCGAAGTAGCCGAGAGTGTTATATCCCCAATAGTTGGAAAGGCCGCGCCCCACGAGGAAGGGCTCGGAAATGTGGTGGTGGATCGGCAGCAGTTCAACGGCTGTGACGCCGAGGTCCTTTAGGTGTTGGATGACGGCGGGATAGGCAAGCCCTGCGTACGTCCCCCGCAGGTGCTCTGGAACCGACGGATGCAACTGCGTAAAGCCCTTGACGTGGAGTTCATAAATGACTGTCTCCGACATCGGTGTCGGCCGATCAATCGGACGCGGCGGCGGTGAGTCGGTCACGACGACACTGAGTGGCACAGCGGCAAAGGAGTCGGTGCTGTCCGGCACGTAGTCGGATTCCTTCGTGTGGTCCAGGATCGGGCCGGAGTAGTCGACGCCACCGGTGATCGCCCTGGCGTACGGGTCAACGAGCAGCTTGGCCGGGTTGAACCGAGTTCCAGCGGCAGGGTCCCACGCGCCGTGGACGCGGAAACCGTAGCGTTGTTCCGCGCCGATGCCATGGATGAAGTCGGTCCACACGCCATCGGCGTCGCGACACATGTCGTGGTTGGTCTGATTGCGATCCTCATCGACCAGGGCGAGCTCCACCCGCGTCGCGCGAGGCGCCCAGAGACCAAACGAGGTACCACCGTCGCGAATGCGGGCACCGAGGACCGAAGTGTCCTGCGGCACTGGCAACGCAGTGGAAGTCATCTTTTACGAGCCTTAGCAGTTGACTGGATATGCTCTGGACCGGTCACGATGAAACCAATTACTCCGCCGGCTGAGCCGGAGTGCGCCTTCATTGTGCCCCACATGAGCGACAGTTACCGCGGATCCGGGCTCTCCAAACCATCGAGCAACCGGTTGTGTACCTACCGTAGGCAACAGTGGGCAGTCCTTTCAACAGATTCGGGCATGTCGATGACTATCAGCGTGAACGCCTCGGGACCTAACGACCAATGCGGAGTCGACTCTCCATCGGGCGCTTTCTGGTCGTGGGCGTTGCAGTTGCGGCAGCGCGACTCGAGTTCGTGGTCACTGATCGACCTCGCTCGGCCGGCTCAGCTGAGCTGGCCGCATGCTCCGCGGTGGGTGTACTTCGAGTTGGCGGAGGTCCAGCCGCGGTGCCACCCTTCTGCGAGGGTGAACCACCAGGTGCGGTACCGGTGGTGGCTCTTCTTGTCGGTGTAGATCGTGGTACCGAAGTGAAGCTTCGTCCGCCCCGGCTTGGATGAGGTGGGGGTGTGGTAGATCCGCATCTCGCGGGCCACCACACACCGGGTCGTGAAGGTCGCTGCCTCGGCCGGCACGGCCGGGACCACGGAGGCAGTGAGCATGACCAGCAAGCCGCTGCCGCTGAGAAGGGCACCCCGAAGAACCGATGTCATGGCTGTGAGTATGCCCGTGAAGCGCGCCATCTTCGCTAGATACGCCGGGTTCGTAGGTCGTCTTAAGACGCTCTGATGCCTCCTCGAGCGACACCCGAGCGCCCGAGATGATTCAGGTCAGAGCGCGGACCCTGTTGTTCCGAGCATCGTGGGTGAGCTCGACCTTGCCGAGGGCCTCCAAGAGCGGCGGCACGTACATGCCGAAGCGGCCGCGGTAGCCCTTACGGAGGCCGTACCACCCGCCAACTGGGTTATCGGCTGACCGACCCCATGACTCGACGGTGCCGTCCTTGGCTGGCTTCTGTTCATCCGCCGCGCCTAGGTCGACCCAATCACCCTGCTCGACAAGCCAGGCGTGAAGATCGTCCAGGCACCTGAGCTGATACTTCAGCTGGGTGGATCCGACCTGACAAACCAGCGTGGGCGGGTCAGTGGTCTCATCGGCCCACATCGTGTAGGTGGAGGTGCGGGGCGCCGTGCTGAGTTCCCACGGATCGTCTTTGGTTCCTGCGGGCATATGGCGGATTCTCGCAGAAGGTCCGCTCTTCGGAGGCCGTCGCGGTGAGGCGTTTTGACGGTTGTGCTGCGAAACGACCCCTCGGGTGGCGTTGCGGGGGGTCGTTGTGACGGTTGTGCTGCGAGACGGACCCATGACCGAGCGCCACGATGGCCAGGCCGGTTGCACAGCTCGCCACAAAAGGCAGCAGACTTGCTCTTTGTGGTCATGAACGACATCAAGGAACTGGGCACGATCTTGTCGATCTGGGCTCATCCCGATGATGAGGCCTATCTGTGCGGCGGAATCATGGCGATGGCATCCGCGGCGCAGTCTCGCGTGGTGTGCGTCACGGCTACTCGTGGTGAGCTCGGCGTGACCGATCCAACGCGATGGCCGCCCGAGCAACTTCTGACTATTCGCGAGGCTGAGCTCGCGGAGTGCCTGCGGATCCTGGGCGTGACCGAGCATCGTTGGTTGGGCTATCCGGACGGCGGCTGCGACTCGATCGATGCCGACGCAGCAATCGAGCAGATCGCAGGAATCGTTCGTGATGTGGCTCCAGACACGATCTTGACCTTTCCGCCCGACGGTCAGACGGGCCACCCCGACCACATCGCGGTGCACCGCTGGTCGGTCGAAGCCGTACGCCGCACCGGCATCGGAACACTGCACGTCTTCGCCAACACGCAGGAGTGGCTTGATGATCAGCTGGCTCGGTGGACCGAGTTGGGTGCGATCGTCGGCGAGCCGCCGATTGCCTGGGCCGGGCCGCTCAGCATCGATCTCACGCTCACCGGCCAAGTATTGGATATCAAGTACGCGGCGCTGGCTGCGCAGGCCAGCCAAACCGAGGCGGTACGCGCGGTGGTCGGCGAGCAGGCTTATCGAGAGCTCATCCGGATCGAGCGGTTTACGGCATTTGCGCCTCAGCAGGCACCCGTGTCACAAGCCATGACCTAGCAAACAAGCTTTGTTACTCGTGAGTAATGTGGCGGCCAAGAAGAGCTCGAAGTACGCATAACTCGAGGCACGCATAAGGAGAAGGAAGCGGGATGAAGATCGTGGTACTGGCCAAGTACGTTCCCGACGCGACCGGGGAGCGCACCTTCGCCGAGGACGGCACGGTCGACCGGGCCTCAAGCGATGGATTGCTCTCCGAACTCGACGAGTACGCCGTCGAGCAAGGTCTACAGATCGCCGAAGACGGTGACGACGTCGAGGTTGTTGTCATGACGCTCGGACCGGATGACGCAGCCGATGCGATCAAACGGGCACTGCAGATGGGCGCATCGGCCGGCATCCACATCGTCGACGACGCCGTCCACGGCTCTGATGCGCTGGCAACGAGCGCGCTGCTGGCCGAGGCGATCAAGAAGGCGGCAGCGGATCTGGTGATCTGCGGCATGGCCTCCACCGACGGGACCATGGGCGTCATTCCGGCAATGATCGCCGAGCGACTCGGCTGGCCGGCTGCGACCCTGGGCGCCTCCCTCGCCGTGGCCGACGGTAGGGTCACAATCCGCCGCGACGACGATGTGGCCAGCTTGACCATCGAGGCCGACCTGCCGGCGATCGTCAGTGTCACCGACCAGTCCGGCGAGGCACGCTACCCCTCGATGCGGGGCATTCTTGCGGCCAAGAAGAAGCCGGTCGACACCTGGACGATTGCTGATCTTGGTATCGACGCCGGCGAGGTCGGTTTGGGAGCGGCATGGAGCAAGGTCCTCGAGACGAGCCCGCGCCCGGCGAAGGAACCGGGCCGGGTGGTCGAGGAGGAGGACGCTACGTCGGCCTTCATCGAATTCCTGGCTGCGGGCAAGTACATCTGAGTAGGAGGTAGTGATGTCTGAGGTCCTGATCGTCGCCGAACACATCAATTCGCACGTGTCCAAGCCGGCCCTCGAGCTCCTGACGCTGGCGCGTCGGCTCGGTCAGCCGGTCGCAGTGGTTTTCGGTGATATCGAGGACACCATCACCAAGGCGCTGGGCGAGTACGGGGCGACCCGCGTCTTGTCGGTCAATGACCCGGCGATCGAGGACTACCTCGTGGCGCCCAAAGCTGAAGCGCTGGCAGAGATCGCCGAGACTGTGCAGCCGGCTGCGATCTTGATCACCTCGACCCCAGAGGGTAAGGAAATCGCTGGACGGCTGGCGGTGAAGCTCGGCTCCGGCCTGATCACCGACGCCAGCGACGTCGCCGCTGACGGCACCACCATGCAGTCGGTCTTTGCCGGTAACTGGACCGTCACCGCGTCGGTGACACGGGGTGCTCCGGTGATCACGGTCAAGCCGAACGCCGTAGCCATCGAGGCTGCGCCTACCGAGCCCGTGACTGAGCAGATCGAGGTAACCATCTCGGACGCGGCCAAAACCGCGCGCATCCTGAGTAAGGAGCCGAAACGGTCAAGCGGGCGGCCGGACCTGACCGAGGCGGCGGTCGTCGTCTCCGGCGGGCGCGGCACCGGCGGCGACTTCGCCGCCGTCGAGGAATTGGCCGACGTACTGGGCGGTGCAGTCGGTGCCTCACGGGCAGCCGTCGATGCTGGCTGGTACCCGTATGCGTACCAGATCGGCCAGACTGGCAAGACCGTCTCACCTCAGCTCTACATCGCCGTCGGAATTTCTGGGGCGATCCAGCACCGCGCCGGAATGCAAACCTCGAAAGCGATCGTGGCAGTCAACAAGGATCCCGAGGCTCCGATCTTCGCGCTTGCTGATCTTGGCATCGTCGGCGACCTGCACAAGGTGCTTCCCGACGTGATCAACAAGATCAACAAACGCAGCGGATAAGGCAGACTTGGGCGTCATGAGCCGCATCTACCTCGACCACGCGGCCACCACACCGATGGTTCCGGAGGCCGTCGAGGCGATGGCCCGTGAGCTGACCAGAGTCGGCAACTCCTCATCACTGCATGCCTCGGGCCGTTCATCCCGTCGGGTGGTGGAAGAGTCGCGGGAGGCGATCGCCGCACTGGTAGGGGCACATCCGGCAGAGTTGATCTTCACCAGCGGCGGAACCGAGTCGGACAATCTGGCCGTCAAGGGTGCCTTCTGGTCGGGCACGGAGATCGGTCGCGATCGGGTGATTACCTCGACGATCGAACATCATGCCGTGCTGGATTCCGTCGCCTGGCTGGGCCACCTCGCAGCGGCCGAGGTTAGCTATGTGCCGGTCGATGCCGCAGGTCAGCTGGATCTGGCGGCTCTCGCGAACGCGGTCGACGCGCGCTCGAGTGTGGTCTCGGTGATGTGGGCCAACAATGAAGTCGGCACGGTACAGCCGATACCGCAGGTCGCCGCAACAGCCGCCGAACACGGCGCGATCTCACACAGCGACGCGGTCCAGGCAGTCGGGCACATCGAGGTCGACTTCGCGGCAAGCGGACTTGATCTGCTGAGCTTCACCGCGCACAAGCTCGGCGGCCCGTACGGAATCGGTGCCTTGATCGCGCGCCGCGATCTTCGGTTGACCCCGGTCCTGCACGGTGGTGGTCAGGAGCGCGACATTCGCTCAGGCACCCTCAACGTCGCGGCCGCGGCAGGCTTTGCTGCGGCACTCCAGGTTGCCGGGGGAAAGCGGATGGAGGAGGAGCGACGGTTACGCCAGCTGCGTCGCGAGCTGCTCGGCTCGGTGCTCGCAGCTGTCCCCTGGGCGATCCCGTACGGCCCGGCCGCAGAAGAAGATCGCCTGCCGGGCACCCTGAGCATTGGCTTCCCAGGATGCTCAGCCGATGCGATCTTGATGTTGCTGGACTCGGCTGGGATTGACTGTTCCACCGGAGCGGCATGCTCGGCGGGGGTCTCCCAGCCGAGTCACGTACTCCTGGCCATGGGATACAGCGAGATCGAGGCACGTTCGGCACTTAGGTTTTCGCTCGGCCACACCTCGACGCCGAGCGACGTGCGCGCTCTCGCGGCAGCACTTCCCGAAGCCGTACAGCGTGCTAAGGCCGCGGCCGCGTTCGCCTGAGGTCGCTTGGCGCTCATCGCCACCCGTGAAAGACTTGCCGCTTGCCGGAAAGCGCCCCAGAGCACCAAGGACACCAATGAAGGTATTGGCCGCCATGTCCGGTGGCGTCGACTCGGCCGTTGCCGCAGCGCGGGCGGTCGAGGCTGGACACGACGTCACCGGCGTGCATCTGGCTCTGTCCAAGAACCCGCAGGCCTACCGATCGGGGGCCCGTGGCTGTTGCTCCAAAGAAGATGCCCACGATGCGCGGCGCGCGGCCGATGTGCTCGGCATTCCGTTCTACGTGTGGGACCTTTCGGATCGCTTCGCCGCTGATGTGGTGAGCGACTTCGTCGCAGAATATGCAGCCGGGCGTACCCCGAATCCTTGCGTACGTTGTAACGAGAAAATCAAGTTCTCCGCCGTCTTGGACCGTGGTGTCGCGCTCGGCTTTGATGCGGTCTGCACCGGGCACTACGCCAGACTGACCCGTACCGGGAAGGACGTCGAGTTGCATCGCGCATTCGATGCCGCCAAGGATCAGTCCTATGTGCTCGGCGTGCTCAATGCTGATCAACTTCGTCGCTCTTACTTCCCGCTCGGCTCCTCACTCAAGGCCGACGTACGCGCCGAGGCCCGGGACCGTGGCCTGGCTGTGGCGAACAAGCCCGACAGCCACGACATCTGCTTCATTGCCAACGGGGATACAGCGGGATTCCTGGAAAGCCAGCTCGGCCGCCGGGCAGGTGACATCGTCGACCTTGCGGGCACCAAGGTCGGCGAGCACGCCGGATCACATCGGTTCACTGTGGGGCAGCGGCGCGGTCTTCGACTCGGCACACCGGCCGCCGACGGCGAGCCTCGATTCGTCGTCGCCATTACCCCGACGACCAACACCATCACTGTTGGCCCTCGGGATGCGCTCGCCGTCAAGATCATCAACGCTATTCGTCCGACGTGGACAGCCGGGCCGCTGAGCGCTGAGTGGTCCGGGCAGGTACAGGTTCGAGCCCATGGGCAACCGATGAACGCCAGCGTCCAGCTGCAGGACGAGCATCTTGAGATCCAGCTCGACTCTGCCCCCACCGGTGTCGCACCTGGTCAGGCAGTAGTTCTTTACGCCGGCTCGCGAGTTGTGGGCAGCGCGACCATTTCGGCCACCCGGGCGTGACCGCCACCTCGCCGGACGGCGAGCTGCCGTT
>Ga0184620_10000178_pt1 | contig 11191 bp, 7 predicted proteins | sample PLM1_5_b1_FD_133136 | JGI IMG/M metagenome (GOLD analysis project Ga0184620, IMG submission 133136) | Groundwater sediment microbial communities from an aquifer in East River, Colorado, USA - PLM1_5_b1 | ecosystem: Environmental > Terrestrial > Soil > Riparian zone | place: USA: East River... | reverse complement strand
TAAGTCAGCCATAGATTTTCTTCCAGTTTGTATAGCCTTCTTTCTTCTTGGCTGTATGATCAAGATATAAGATGAACCGACAAGATACACTGCTAGTAAAATTAGTTGAGCAACGACAGATTCGAGTGTTGGATGGATTCCAGTCATTTTTGCTAGATTGATATCAAGCCGTGGAATAATTCCAATCAGGTGTGTTGTAGAAATGTATCCAATCTCTTGGAATGATCTTATAGCATTACCCATAAATGCTATTGACATGTAGGCGCCCACACCCATTGTTAGCCCAAAAAGTACCCTGAGGGGCAATTTCCTTCCTAGCTTTTTGATCAAGAAAACTATTCCTACTATTATAGCTAGACCTGAAACTAGACCAGCAATGACATACCATTCCATATATTTTGCAAAGGATAACATTGCCTGATAGAAGAGAACAGTCTCAAATCCCTCTCTATATACTGTAAAGAATGAGAGCATCAGGAAAACAACTACGCTTCCTGTAGTTGTAGCCTGCCAAACCTTTGCCTTAACAAATTCAATCCATCTCTTTGTTTCAACTTTGTTAAGAACCCAAAAACTGACCCAGAATAATACTGCTACAGCGGAAATACCCGCTATGGCTTCAATTAATTCCCTATTAGCGCCAGATATTTCAATTATATATTCAGCAATAAACCAAGTAATTGCAGTTGCAGCAACTGCAATTATTATACCATAGTAAACATGTTTCTTGAAACGATCATTTCTTGATGCCTCCAGATAAGTTAGGATTGCGCCTATAATTAACGCCGATTCTAGACCCTCCCTGAATACTATAGAAAACGATGTTGAAAATGCTATTGTGGGAGCAATTACTCCAGTTCCAGATACCAGTCTTTCAGATTCGTCAAGACCTTCTCTTATCTCAATTACTTTATGTTGTACTTGCTCATAAGGTGATTTAGCTTGAATTAGATTTCTCAACTGCGCAAACTTTATTTCCATATCGAGCGTAAAATCCGGATTAATAGGTCTTAATGGGACCTCTACATTTTCATAGCTGTCCAAATATGCAGAGCGTGAAGCAGATAATGCTTCGTTGTAATTTCCTTTCTTGTAGAGTTGTAGCATATCATCTAACTTCATTCTAATCTTGTCTATGTTGCTCCTAACTATTCCTTTTGAAGATTCATCAGACTGTCCTATGGTGCGCCTTTCACCTGTATATACTCCAAATCCTTTGCTCAGGTCCTGAACATTAGCAAATTCTCCTCCCTTCGCATTCGAAGGTCCTATCATGCTTTCTTGGGTTGCAGAGGAAGAAGAAGAATTGCTTTTCAAAAGCTGTTCTGCTTTGTCAAGGTTTACCAGAATACTATTGACAAAGATTGCAATAGACTCTGATGATTGTCTTTCCTTTATGATCTGTCTTAAATGTTCTCTCATGTCTAGTTCTAAAGATTTCATTAATTTAGGATCAAGCTTCTCTAGCGGTGCCTCTAAAAACTCAAAGTTATCTAGATATGCTGTAACGGCATTTTGATCAGCCTTCTGATAATTTCCGTTCTTTACTTGTAAAACTAAATCTTTCAATAGAGTTCTTATTGTTGCAAAATAATTTGCCTGTTGGTTGTTCTGTTGTTGATGGCTTCCTGAATTAAGAGACAATGATTCTAATAAATCTCTTTCAATCGCAACGATCCAATGAGAGACACGCTGATAATCTACTTTATCGGAGATTGATTTTTGTAATTCAGTAAAAAAAGAGTTTATCTCTTGTGTTCTACGATTATTATTAATATCCTGTGTTTTTGATACATTCTCAGCAAAGATTCCTTTAGCAGTTTGTACCAACCCCATTGCATTCTGATAATTTACTTTGTTTCCAACAGACTGTAGTTGCTGCGGCTGCTGCGGTTGTTGGCTTAGATTAGATAACTGATACGCATGTGCAGCATCACGAAGTAAATATACAATAGTTTGAATAGACAATAATTCTGTATTGTTGGTAGTGGAGGTTTTGTCATTCTTATTAGAATTATTAACTTGACGTACCAGACTATTTAGTACATTTTCAATTTTTACGATACTTTCTCTTATTTTGTCTTTTGGTATTCCTGATTTTACTACAATTGGGAGATCCGTTAACATTGACTCTAGATTGGGATTAGCAGATCGATTAAGCGCGTTCAATTGATTTCTCATCGTAGGAAAAGTCACTGAGTGTGGAATATATGCATGAACAAAGGCCATCGTCTCATCACCATCAGCTAAACTCTTTTCGGTTAACTGGAGTTGAGTTTGTATTCGCTCGAGGTTAACTAGAACAATTAGTAACTCAGTATCATTAAGCCTAGTTAGTGACGTTGTTGTTGTTGTTGTTGCTGCTACAGTAGGAGCAGGAGATGTCTCGGCTCTGGCACTCGTAGCATGAATTGAATAATTAGAAGGATTTTGAAAAACGAATGTATTTGCCAAAACTAAAATCGGAATGATAATAATAGCAAAGCAGCATACTCTCTTAGTCTCTAGCAGATTTGTTATCTTTTCTCGTGTCATACTTTTCTTCATGTCCTCATCTATCATTTTACATTACATTATCTCTCTATTGGCAATCTAATCAGTATTAGGTTATCCTAATTAATGCATCTCAATATAAGTCTTAACCTAATTTTCTAAATGGAAAATACTTATTATCATTTTCTGTCGTGACCTTATCTAGTAGTCTTACAATTCCTTACTTCAATTCGGTCAATGCTCCGTAGATTCATTGTCATTAAATTTATTATAGGTGGTGATGCCTTTCATGATTCATTATAGTTGCAAGCGCTGCGCTCTTTGCGGCTAGCTCAGCAGTTTTCTTATTATTGGAATCGCTTCCAATTATTACAACATCTCCGTCTGTAGGTCTCAAATTATTGACTAATAGAATAGCTATATCAATCTCATTGCTCAGCGAGTTTGATATCGTACCTGGCATTAAGAATTGCTGGTTTTTATATAGCAATGTGGTTGCACCGATTGCACCCATTCTTATTGCAGCATCCCTTTGTTCTATTCCTGATTTAACTGCGAAACCAAATTCTCTTAACAGAACTGCATAATTGTATTTACCCAATGCGATAGAACATCTTGGCACAGCAGACTCTCTAGGAATATAGCGAAATAATTCCGAAGATATTGTTCTTCCTTTGTGAGTCAGTCTGGTTCCGCCATTCGTTGACTGTACTAGACCTTGCATCTTCATATGCTTAAGCAATGTTCTAGTAGTGCCTTTACCTAAGCCTAAATCCTGACCTAAGGACTCTCTGCTTACACGTCCGTTTTGATCTAATAGCTGAAATACCTTAAACACATGAATTAGTTCAAAAGAGAGCATTCTACTTGGTGCATATCTGCTTGCAACTTTTGTCAGTGCTTTAACATACGTATGCATCTTTTTTTTATTTCACCTACAATAATACGTATATGATTAATTCTAACGATTTCTTGAGATTTAATTGTATCCTCTAAAATAGACCGGTAATTATAGAGAGTTGGATAAACCATCCTATCACTTTATATAATACCGTTTCGAGCCAATAATATTGTCTGTAATTAGTAAACAAATCAATAAACAAGTTGGCAATGTACCAAAGATAGCAGTAGGTATCTTGGTAGGTGTCTTGCTTTTTGGAATGTTCCTAGTAGGATATGACCAAGGACATCTATTTAGTCTAGCACAAGGCCAGAAGGCATTTGACACAAAATGGATACATGAATTTTCCCATGATTTAAGGCACGCAGCAGGGTTTCCGTGCCACTGACTTGCCTTTCTCCCTCAGACAACGATAAATGAAAACCTTAACTTTTATTGGTATAACTCTTCTTTCTGGTGCAATTGCAGGCACTCTTTTGGGCTTAATTAACCAGGTATTCGTGGAGCCATTTATCGACAAGGCTATCGGGATTGAAATGCAAAGGCATATTGCTGCTGGTGAGATTATTGACTTTAATGCACAATCTCATTATCGATTGTGGCAAAAGGGCGGTGAAATAGCTGCAGGTGCAATACTTGGCATGTCGATAGCAGCATTATTTGGAATTGTTTTTGCTTACAGCAGGGATTCATTGCCCGGTCATAACAATAATAATAAAAAGAAAGCACTTATTTTGGGAGGCATTATGTTTCTTGTATTATTTCTAGTTCCAGCCTTAAAGTATCCTGCAAATCCCCCCGCTGTAGGAGATCCAAATACTATAAGCTATAGAGAGAGTTTGTATACTGCTATTCTAGCTATATCTGGATTTAGTGCATTAGGGCTTGCATTTTTGTACAGAAAATTGGGTAATAAGCAGTCAAAAAAGATCATCGTCCCTTCGATATACGCGTTTGTAATTGCCTCTGCCTATCTTCTTTTGCCACCTAATCCAGATAAAATCACGATACCTACGGATTTAATAGTGAGTTTTCGAATTGCAAGTGTTTTTACTATGGGGATATTTTGGGGCTTGCTAGGTATAATCTTAGGTTTGTTCTGGGATAAGCTTAAACCACATGAAACAAGTAAGCTTGTTTCCGTATAGCAATTCTAATAATTCATCCTTACAAATAACATACATCAAATGACAAGTCTAGTCTTTTCTTTCGAATAGGTCTTCTTGGTAACATTTTAATTGATTTTTTTTGCATGTCATAATATCTATTAGCTTTATGAACGAGCCTGTATTTCTCAAATATTTTATACAGCGCAACATCTGGTTTTAGAAAATGAATTTTTGAGTCTACATATCAAATTGATTTTGCATTTTTTTCCTTTCATTGTGTAGAAACTACAATATTTTGAAAAACATCCAATATTATCAAAAATTATCTATACTTATCGTTTAGAATAAGAGTTTATTTAACAAATAATGAGTCCCGAAATTACTTTACAAATTGGCGAGGCAAATCCATCTCAAATCATATGTTAGAATCATCGGTTCTTATTTCAGTTTTGATATTTATCTAACAAACCTTCAACTTTTTTATGATCACAGAAGTAAACAATATGATATTTGTAATAATAATATGAGGTTTATGTAATTTTCATTTTGAAAACAAAAGATAAACTATTAATTCTTCTAGTCCTTCTTTACAGACAAAAATAGTGACCTATGTGGACACAATAAGCCTTGCAGTTATCATGATAGGTTCGAGCTTGGCAATAGCACTAGCTTTTGGTGCAACACTGCTATCGGCCAAATGGTGGAAAATTATCACAATCAAGAGAGACAATAAAAGTAGAAAAATAGTTATGCAATTATTGGAAGAACAGGTAGAGATGCTAGTGGAAATAAAACGGCCGCAACAGAACCAATCAGATGTTAGCAAAGAATTAACAACGTCAAGTCATGTAGTAAAATCAAAAACTCAAACTCTAGCTCAGCTCAAACGAACATCTAATTGGAATGAGCTGATCAACAGAAGAATCAAGACCTGTGAATTGATCGACATTGGACATGTAATAGCTGTTGATAGTCAATCCATGACCATATTACATGAGAATGCAGATCAAGAGTATGTTATTCCAACATATTATATTAGAGAATACGACCAACAGAAGGTGTTAATAGATATATCCATTAGAGATCTTGACCATTATTATTGAAGGAAAATTGCGACCTCACATACAGAAATAGTCAGTGACCTATGTGGACACAATAATACAATTTACTATCCTCTTGGGAGGAACATTAGGTCTAGCAATTCCTTTTGGAATGTACATTACCAGAATGATTTCCTTTGAAATGAGGCCATTGGAAAAGACGCTTGCCAAGGTAGAGAGCGGATTCTACAGAGTAATTGGAATAGATGCAACTAAACAGATGACATGGAAGCAGTATTTCTTTGCGTTATTTTTAACAAATATGATAGTGGTAGTATTTGTTATTTTTGTATTAACTTTACAAAACTTTTTCCCATCGTCACAGCATGTTAATGGATTACCACTTGATTTAGCATTCCATACAGCAGTATCATTTGTAACTGACACCGATCTGCAGCATTATGCAGGAGACCAACAGCTTTCCAATGTATCGCAAATGATTGCAATTACTTTTACTATGTTTGTTGCTCCTGCTTCCGGAATCGTTGCTGCATTTGCTTTTATTCGATCATTTATCAGAAAGAACTTTGGCTTAGGCAATTTCTATATGGATTTTATAAGAGTAATACTAACGCTGTTACTTCCAGTAGCGATTGTTTCTTCATTACTTCTTATGATAATGGGTGTTCCTCAGACCCTTAACTCATCTATGACGGTAGACACATTAGAAGGAAACAAACAGGTTATTAAGATGGGTCCTGTTGCTTCCCTGCTATCTATAAAGCAACTTGGAAGTAATGGTGGTGGTTTCTTTGGTGCTAACTCTGGTCACCCATTTGAGAATCCAACAGGACTTTCAAATATGTATGAAATGTTTTTGATGCTGATAATTCCATTGTCATTCCCAATCGCATATGCTAAACTCATAGGTAAATGGAGAGGGATATCAATTCTAATAGCAATGCTTATCGGATTTGGTAGCCTGCTCGCAATAGCTTTTACAGCAGCAAGCGGACCGAAATTATTAGAAACTAGGTTTGGGGATTTTGGTAGCATATTATTTAACATAATCTCTATTACTTCAAACACTGGAGCTGTAAATTCTTCGCTTTTGGGAATGTCACCAAATGCAATAGCATCATTCTTGATCGCTATGTTTGTTCAGTCAATTCCTGGTGCTGTAGGAACAGGAATGATGACAATTATAATCTATGTTATTTTGACGCTGTTTGTTGTTGGATTGATGGTAGGCAAGACACCTGAATTTATGAGTATGAAGATAAGTCCCAGAGATATAAAACTAGCAGTATTTATATTTTTGATACATCCTGCAATAATACTAATTCCAACAGTAATTGCATTATCAACAGGTGATGCTCAAGCAATCATAGGCGGGAAAGTGACTCCTATGGGGTTCACTCAAACATTATATGAATACACGTCTGCAGCAGCTAACAATGGCTCAGACTACTTTGGAACTTCAGCAAATACTCCATTTTGGAATTTGTCTACAGCAATAGTAATTTTCCTTGGTAGGTATGTTCCAATAGGTCTAATGTTAGCTATTGCAGGTTCATTCACAGTAAAAGATAGGAGAGAAGTTATTGAGCCAATCAAAACACAGGGACCGTTATTCATCACGATATTGGTTGTCGTGACTTTCCTTCTTACAGCGCTTACATTCTTCCCATTCTTGGTGATAGGTCCGTTCTCAATTTAGGCGATGACTATGGGGTTTAAGATTACTAATATTATGAAAATGATGAAGATGGACAAGATTAGCAAACAGAATAATAGCAATAATGTTGGGAATAACAAAAAGAATAATAAAATCAAAACATTGTCAGCAGCAATCAGTAAGAAAGTAATACTAGACTCAATAACCAAACTTGATCCGCGCTATTTAGCAAAGAATAATCCAGTCATGTTTACAGTAGAAATGGCATTCATCGTAGTCTTGGCTATTGGATTCTTCCCTAATATATCAAGGGAATTTGTCAGTCAAAATCCCATATTGTATTTGGAATCAGCGATAATATTGATTTTGACTGTCTGGTTTGCCACATTTTCAGAATCGCTGTCCGAAGCTCAGGCCAGGGCAAGAGTAGATTCTCTTAGAAGTCTTGAAAAAGAAGTAACGGCGCACAAGATTGTAAATGATGAGAAGGAAATTACAGTAGCCTCAACTAGTCTTAAACCTGGAGATGAAGTAAGAGTGTATACCGGTGAAATAATTCCAAGAGATGGTCTTGTTAATGTAGGTAAAGCATTTGTCGACGAATCAATGATGACTGGAGAATCCAACCCTGTGTTTAAAGAGAAAGGAGATCATGTAATAGGTGGGACAAAACTAGCAAGTGACAAGTTAGTAGTTGAGATTAGTTCTGAAGCTGGTAGAAGTTTTCTAGATCAGATGGTTAGCTTAATACAAAACGCCACGAGACCAAAAACTCAAAATGAGATCGCACTAACGATGTTACTTGCAGGCTTATCGCTAATATTCATAATGGTAATTGGAACTCTATTATTCTTTGTACATTTTCTTGGATATAAAGCAGATATTGCTACACTAATAGCTCTGTTGGTTGCATTGATGCCCACTACAATTGGTGGATTACTGCCTGCTATAGGAGTTGCTGGTATCACAAGGTTAGGAAGAGATAGTATAGTGGCAAAATCTGGTAAAGGAATTGAGGCTGCAGGTGACTGTGATGTTTTGATATTAGATAAAACAGGAACAATTACAGAAGGCAGTAGAAGTGCTGTTGCTTTCATGCCAATGAATAAATTCACTGAGAAAGATGTAGGACAAGCAGCCTTTGCAGCATCTATTCATGATACCACACATGAAGGAAAATCAATAGTAGATCTCGCTGAAGAAAAAAAATTTATCCCACCTCTGTTGGAAAAAATAATTCCTGCTAGGTCTATTGATTTTACAGCTGAGTCTAGATGCGGCGGAATTGAATTCATTTCAAATAAGGAGGCAATCCTAAATAAAGATCAAGAAGAAGAATTCAAATCGGTAGCAAGAACTATTATAGATAAGAGTAGGAATCAGACAATAAATCCAACAATAGAGGATATTGAAAAAGATATTGAAGTTGCCAGTAAAAGCAGAGTTCATGATATGCTCTTGAAGTTAGAACAGACAAAAAATGAAGTAAAGATTCTTAAAGGCGCCGTAGACGTAATTCTTGATTTAGCAGGACCAAATGTAAATCAAGCTGAACTAAAATGGAAAGCACAAGAAATTTCAAAGGATGGAGGAACACCGCTAGCAGTATCCATAAACAACGAAATTATTGGGCTTGTAGCTCTAAAAGACAATTTAAAGGAGAACATCAGAGAAAAGCTAAATGAAGTTCGCACCACGGGAATAAAAACAGTAATGCTTACGGGAGATAACCAGTTAACCGCTCAAGTAATTGCCAAAGAAGCCGATGTTGATGAGGTTATGGCAGAAGCAAAACCAACAGACAAGCTAAGGCGAGTTGAAGAAGAGCAACTGAAAGGACATGTTATTGGTATGGTGGGCGATGGAACAAATGATGCTCCAGCACTTGCTAAAGCTGATATCGCTTTAGCTATGAATAGCGGCACTGCAGCGGCTAAAGAAGCTGCTAACATGGTGGATTTGGATTCTGATCCATCAAATATAATGAAAGTTGTAAAACTAGGTAAGCAGTTACTTATGACACGTGGAGCTATCACTACTTTCAGTATTGCTAATGATGCAGCGAAATACTTTGCAATTCTTCCTGCAATGTTTGTAGGTGGTAATCCCAAACTACAAATGCTAAATATAATGCAGCTCCACAGTCCTGAAACAGCCATACTATCTACATTGATATTCAATGCAATAATTATACCAGCGCTTATTCCCTTGTCCTTGAGGGGCGTTAAATTTAAGCCCGAACCACCACAAAAGACATTCCTCAGAAATATTGTAATTTATGGTATAGGAGGAGCAGTCCTACCATTCATAGTTATAAAGGCATTAGACATGCTGCTAACTGTATTTATTAGATGAGTGAAGTAAAATGGAGAGCCTAAGAGAATTAATTACTCAGAATTTAAGACGCTTGCTGCCTCAAATTATAAGACCATCACTAAGCGACTTATTTTTCCAGAATATACGACCTTCTCTCAGAGTAATAATACTAATGATATTGGTTGTGGGTATAGGATATCCTATTCTTTTAGTATTGATAGGAGAAGTCACACTGCCATTTCAGTCCAATGGTAGTCTTCTTACCCTGGATGGAAAAATAGTAGGTTCAAAACTGATCGCCCAAGAATTTAAGTCACCAAAGTTCCTTCATTCAAGACCTTCTTCAGATTCAGCATCAACAGTTGATCCGCATATTACTCCTGATAATGCTATTGCACAAGTTTCAAATGTAAGTAAAGCAACGGGGATACCACAAAATACTGTCAGAACACTAATTGAACTAAATATGGAAAGAAACAAGGTAAGTAACGCTCTAGTCTTTGCTCCCCAGTATGTGAATGTATTAGAGGTTAATCTTGATTTAGTAAGGCAATATCCAGAACACTATACAGAATTTATGGAAAATATTCACGAGGTAAGAGTAGGATAAATTGGAACCAATCCTTGCAATATTTGTCTCATTTCTTGCAGTTTCCGCAGCTGCATTAACATACTCATTAATGAAAGCAGAAAAATGCTCGTAGATATTTTAGGAACTGAATGATCATTCTTTGGCTGAGATAGTGATTGTATATTTTCGTTTATATCATCTTACATGAAAATAGGTTTAACTTAGTAACCAAACCTACTACTATCTGAAACCTTTTCACACTAACCTGTAACCAATAAATAGGTAGAAGAGGATGCAGGACGAGAAAGGCTATCGATGTTTCAATGTGTTTAATAAGTCCTGAATATTACTAATATGGAAATGAGTTACCAACAGACAATCAAAGATATAGAAGATACGTTTGGCATTGTGCCAGAATTTGTAAAAAATATGCCTCAGGATGTTGTAGGACAGATGTGGCCTTTACTAAAGAAATATGGACTAGGCGATTCTATTATACCTAAAAAATATAGAGAAATGATGGCCCTTGCCGCGGCAGCTGCAATGAAATGTCCTTACTGCCAAACTTTCCATAGAGAGGGTGCAGAGATGTATGGTGCTAGTGAAGAAGAATTAAATGAATTGGCGGCTATAGTTGCTCAAACATCATTTTGGAGTGCTGTTCTACATACACAGAATTATGACATGAATAAGTTTGGACAAGAACTACAAGCAATTGGAACACATATGTCTGGTAAGAAATAGCAGACTTGTACAAAACTATGGCTCGCGCAAAGACTCATCTTGTGCAATCAAAAGAGATAGCCACTATATGCATATGCCACAATTTATTCAAGATGAGTTATCCGCTTGGTATAGTTGGAGGATAGCATGATTATAATTATTGGTTAACTATGTTAGTCATTCCTTTTATTTCGCGCATTTCTCTATCACAGCAATATATAATGTTATTCAAAAGAACATCAAGAATTGCCGTTATTGTGGTTGTTCTTGCTGTTGCCATTGTTATCCTTAACCATCCTTTAATGATCCAACATGCTACAGCACAACCATCTATAAAAGATCCTAATCTAAAGGCGGAAT
>Ga0184620_10000168_pt1:5000-11537 | contig 11537 bp, 9 predicted proteins | sample PLM1_5_b1_FD_133136 | JGI IMG/M metagenome (GOLD analysis project Ga0184620, IMG submission 133136) | Groundwater sediment microbial communities from an aquifer in East River, Colorado, USA - PLM1_5_b1 | ecosystem: Environmental > Terrestrial > Soil > Riparian zone | place: USA: East... | reverse complement strand
GAGAAGAGATGAAATATATTAAAGTATCATCGTGCGCCGGCCGAAAAAGGCAAAAATATTTCAAAGTGTTTTTGATTGAAAAATTTTCTAAGTTCTTGGCGTCGTGTTCCGCGCTGCAGTGCATTTTTGGACACTTGCTCCGCGCTGCAGTGAAATTATCAAAGTGAAAAATATTTCAAAGTGTTTTGATTGAAAAATTTTCTAAGTTTTTGGCGTCGAGTTCCCCGCTGCAGTGCAGACCGGCTCGGAGAGGCAAATCCTAGGCTAAACGAAAATCGACTTTCTCCGACCCTTGGGCGCCATATGCGGTCAAACACCTACCTTGCGCGACATGCGTAATTTTGCACCCATACCCTATAGAGAGAGGTAGCGGATTAGATGATGTGGTGGCTATTTCTCCGGGAGCTGGGCAGAAGTGAGCGGAATAAACATATTAAGCTTACTCAATAGTATTTTTGAATAAAATTTACTAGAGCCCATGGTGTCAAGCTCCCAATGTACATAGTATTGAAGCACTGGAACTCAAGTACGGTTTAAATTCTTCTTTACAGTACATAATTGGCAAATTGCTCCCAGAACCTCGCCATTTTTTGAGCTCGCTGGTTTGTTAACAAATCGAATGAAATCAAAAAGAGGTATCTGAAAATTATTTGAGCACAATTTTGTCATATTTCCGAAAGATGGTGAAATAAGCAAGCAGCAAAGATTTTAAAATCATAACTACTTGTACGCATATTTATGAGAGAGAAGAGTGTGAGCCCTAATAATAAATTTTAAAGAAATGAAATAATGTCATGTTCAAACAGGTCTGTGAGTAGAAGCGTACAAGTAGTAACATTGGCCACACAAAAGTACTATAATTTTCAAAGATTAAGCTGAAAAGTATTTGTATTGAAGCACTGGAACTCAAGTACGGTTTAAATTCTTCTTTACAGTACATAATTCACAAATTGCTCCCAGAACCTCGCCATTTTTTGAGCTCGCTGGTTTGTTAACAAATCAAATCAAATAAAATAAGAGGCATCTGAAATTTAACGGAGCATGAATATTTAATATTCCCGAAAGATGGTGAAACTAAGCGAGCTCGACTTTTTGATTGAACGCAAACGTGATGTTCGGTGGTTTCTTTAAATCGTCAACACACAATTGAACGCAAAAATCAGTTGATTTAATGAAATTGTGCTGAGTGTTGGTAGCTTAAATGTTGTCGGCAAAGCACAAAATATGTTCGGAGGAACTAAAATTCACGTTAAGGCTGTCTTCGGGCAAAGGGCGTAGCAAACCCATCGTAGCCGACGCTAATTTACGAAAGTAAATATCTGTTTGAACGTGTGTGCAGGTTGGTAGCATTTGTCATCCGAACTGCACGATTGAACGCATCAACGTTTCAGCAGAACACAAATATGTCTTTACATATGCTAGTATTTTTCGTAGCCGAATTTTACTTCACGTTAAGGCTGCCTTCGGGCAAAGGGCGTAGCAAACCCATCGTAGCCGACGCTTATTTACTCTATAGTAAATATTTTGATTGAACGCAAGTCAATGTCGGGTCCTTTGTCGTCCGGCAATGCATTATTGAACGCGAACGTTCGGAGAGAACTGAAATCCACACACAGCATGCTCGCGGGATCGGTTGGCGTTTCACGTTGACTCCCCATATGCGGCGAACCATACCGGTGTAAGGATTTATTCCGATAAGCCACATAACATTTGCAATAACTCACTACATTCCGAGCGAGAATATTTCTCACTGAGAATAAAACAGACAGTCGTAAATCTTTATGTTCTGCATAAAGACTATCCAAGACGCATTCGATCTATCGAATTGTGCGAGAGAATGACGAAACTTACAAGTTGCCCAAAAAGCACTTATTTAACATCACCTCTATTCTGTTGCTTACGCAAATGAACAATCACTTGAAGCTTACGTGTTCTGCGATCGCCCAGTTGCCTGTGACCGAAGCAATTCGTGTTTCAGCACTGTTTTGAATGACAAATTCCACATATGCATTGAACGCTCACGAGTAGCATTGCACCTATGCGTGTTTTGCGAAAGAAATTTGAATGATACGCGATCGCTACTTCTCTCGACACGTTGTGATAACATTGGCCTAGCAAGCTGGAACGTAATGCACAGAGATGTTAGAAATAAATCAAAGCTCACAACGTGTGGATCGGTGCGTTTTCGAACCCCAATCCGTTTGCACAATGTGTAGCAGTAGCATACAAGCTGCTCATACAGTTCGTGCCTTCGGGCCGATCGATGAATAGCTCCCTGGTTGATCCTGCCAGTAGTCATATGCTTGTCTCAAAGATTAAGCCATGCATGTCTCAGTACAAGCCAAATTAAGGTGAAACCGCGAAAGGCTCATTAAATCAGTTATGGTTCCTTAGATCGTACTCACATTTACTTGGATAACTGTGGTAATTCTAGAGCTAATACATGCAAACAGAGTTCCAACCGGAGACGGAAGGAGCGCTTTTATTAGATCAAAACCAATCGGTGCTGCGGTTTCGGCCGTAGTATCGTACAAAAACTTGGTGACTCTGAATAACTTTTTGCTGATCGCACGGTCTTGCACCGGCGACGCATCTTTCAAATGTCTGCCTTATCAACTGTCGATGGTAGGTTCTGCGCCTACCATGGTTGTAACGGGTAACGGGGAATCAGGGTTCGATTCCGGAGAGGGAGCCTGAGAAACGGCTACCACATCCAAGGAAGGCAGCAGGCGCGCAAATTACCCACTCCCAGCACGGGGAGGTAGTGACGAAAAATAACGATACGGGACTCATCCGAGGCCCCGTAATCGGAATGAGTACAATTTAAAACTTTTTCCGAGGATCAATTGGAGGGTAAGTCTGGTGCCAGCAGCCGCGGTAATTCCAGCTCCAATAGCGTATATTAAAGTTGTTGCGGTTAAAAAGCTCGTAGTCGAATCTGTGTCCCGCGCCGCTGGTTCATCGCTCGCGGTGTTCAACTGGCGTGTTTCGCGGGACGTCCTGCCGGTGGGCGCTCGTATCGTTTCGGCGGTGCGTGGCCCAGCTCGTAGCCGTCTCGCGCGGTTGCGAATCTCATCGCGGTGCTCTTTATTGAGTGTCGAGGTGGGCCGGCACGTTTACTTTGAACAAATTAGAGTGCTTAAAGCAGGCCAATTTTGCCTGAATATTGTGTGCATGGAATAATGGAATAGGACCTCGGTTCTATTTTGTTGGTTTTCGGAACCCCGAGGTAATGATTAATAGGAACGGATGGGGGCATTCGTATTGCGACGTTAGAGGTGAAATTCTTGGATCGTCGCAAGACGGACAGAAGCGAAAGCATTTGCCAAAAACGCTTTCATTGATCAAGAACGAAAGTTAGAGGTTCGAAGGCGATCAGATACCGCCCTAGTTCTAACCATAAACGATGCCAGCTAGCGATCCGCCGACGTTCCTCCGATGACTCGGCGGGCAGCTTCCGGGAAACCAAAGCTTTTGGGTTCCGGGGGAAGTATGGTTGCAAAGCTGAAACTTAAAGGAATTGACGGAAGGGCACCACCAGGAGTGGAGCCTGCGGCTTAATTTGACTCAACACGGGACACCTCACCAGGCCCGGACACCGGAAGGATTGACAGATTGATAGCTCTTTCTTGATTCGGTGGGTGGTGGTGCATGGCCGTTCTTAGTTGGTGGAGCGATTTGTCTGGTTTATTCCGATAACGAACGAGACTCTAACCTACTAACTAGGCGTATTTTCGACATCTTAAAGGTCCGCCGGTCCGTTGACTTCGGTCTTCGGTGCTGTGCGCGATTTTTACTGTCGGCGTACATTAAATTCTTCTTAGAGGGACAGGCGGTTTTCAGCCGCACGAGATTGAGCAATAACAGGTCTGTGATGCCCTTAGATGTTCTGGGCCGCACGCGCGCTACACTGAAGGAATCAGCGTGTCTTCCCTGGCCGAATGGTCCGGGTAATCCGCTGAAACTCCTTCGTGCTAGGGATTGGGGCTTGCAATTGTTCCCCATGAACGAGGAATTCCCAGTAAGCGCGAGTCATAAGCTCGCGTTGATTAAGTCCCTGCCCTTTGTACACACCGCCCGTCGCTACTACCGATTGAATGATTTAGTGAGGTCTTCGGACCGGTACGCGGAGGTGTTTCGATGCCGCCGATGTTGCTGGGAAGATGACCAAACTTGATCATTTAGAGGAAGTAAAAGTCGTAACAAGGTTTCCGTAGGTGAACCTGCGGAAGGATCATTAATGAAATACACCATTTATGGTGTGCTAGGAGGAGTACAACTAGACCTTGCGTCTGACCGCTGCTCCTCCAGCGATTCTTTCAAAACGAAAGATGGTTATGCATTTAGGTGTTGTGAACCTGTTCGGTTTGTGTTTGCTTCGGCGACACAAATGTCAGAGCTATGTGAACATTCGTGTGATATATCGCAGCCGCTACGGCAGCTCGGCGTAAGCACGTTGTTTCAAATACTAACCGCCCCCCATCCAAAGTGAATTAAACGGGGAATGAAGACGGTTAATTCCAAAGTAGACTATTTCAAATGCTTGCAACCAAGAGGCATGTCTCTGCATTGTATTTGTCTAGTCAAAATTAAGCTTTGGGAGCTAAAAGCCAACGCAACTTGCATGTAAGTTCTTGGTATTGTGCCACACAACACCTCTCTTGAATTCTTAAGCATTCGCATACACGGTGGCATTCGTTTCGACAATGTACACCAATTTGTGTTTTGTTCCAAACTAGTGAATTTGTCCGGTTTTCCAAGTGAAAATGTCAGGATTGTATGAACATTCGTGTGACATATCGCTGCCGCTACGGCAGCTCGAATTAAGCACGTTGTTTCAACCAATAACCGCCCCCCATCCAATGTGAATTAAACGGGGATTGCCGACGGTTAATTCCACTAGTTGCAAACCATCTTATCTCGACATGTGATGCACCTAAGCACTCCACTTAAGGCACACATTACTGTAGAGGTCAAAGAAAATGCAAGTGGTACCTAGCTTTGTTTAGTTCCTTTCACAAAATGTACATGCAGCGATCGTTGATCGGCAAAATTGTGCGTGTAAGGTGCGGCAGAGTATTACGCCCGCTGTTGTCGGCAAGTGACGCAGATCCAAACCATGGTCGTCCATGGGAGAACGCGTTTCTTGTGATGTTTGCTTGTTCTAAGTAGCCTCTCGAAAGATTCTGAACGTTCCGCTTCTGCTGAGCGCCCAACTTAACACGTCCCCGCGTTAGTTGTAGACGGTGACATGGCGTTGGGGTAAAGATTAGACGCCCTCATTTCGTTTCACGATTTGTTGAGGCTCACCACACTTTTAGTTTTGCGTTTCTTTGAAGCCGTTTTGAACGAATCAATAAGGGGTGAGAACAGAATCCTAGTGCGTGGTACGAGAACGTCGGCTGTGACCGACGCCTCACGCCAAGATTGTTCTTATGTGCACAAATGCAGTGATTGTCTGTGGTATGTGAACGGCGAAGTGTTCCAATAGGAACGCCACCGCTGCCTCACAGCAATCGCAATGCATTGAGTTGATTGTTTGTGGTAAGTGAACAGCGAAGTATTCCATCTAGAATGCCACCGCTGCCTCACATCAATCGTATATACTCATTTGAATTAATACAGTTGTGTGTGGATTGTTTGTGGTACGAGAACGGCGAAGTGTCCTTTGGGGATGCCACCGCTGCCTCACATCAATCGTTAACTGTAGCTCTCTTGAGCAAAATTTTATTCATACCGGTCTTCTGGGTGTTTGTGGTACGAGAACGGCGAAGTGTCCTTTGGATGCCACCGCTGCCTCACATCAACCGTTGACTGAGCTCGCTTTGTCGAGCAAACCTGAGATTTATCTCAGTAATAAGAAGTGATAGTCTTGTCTCAAACATGGAGTTAGTAGTTTGAGGTGGCGGATTGCATGTTAGTGGACGCGCCTGTTCGTTTCGAGTATTCGTATTTGATCTCCTCGCTGGCGATTACGAATGTTACGTGGCTGAACGTCCCGTTGTGATCATTAACGCATTCCTTAGGCGAAGGCGACTTGTAATTATAAAATACAACCCTAAACGGTGGATCACTTGGCTCGTGGGTCGATGAAGAACGCAGCAAATTGCGCGTCAACTTGTGAACTGCAGGACACATGAACATCGACAATTCGAACGCACATTGCGGTCTTTGGATCCTGTTCCTGGACCACTCCTGACTGAGGGTCGTTTCAATTTCCACGACTGTCCGGTTTGTGTTTGCTAAGGCACTCACAAATGTCAGGGCTACGTGAACATTCGTGTGATAAGTCGCAGTCGCTTTAGCGGCTCGGTGTACGCACGTTGTTTTAAATACTAGCCGCCCCCCATCCGAAGTGAATTAAACGGGGAATATCGACGGCTAATTCCAAAGCAGGCCATGTCAAATGTAATTTTCAAAGCGAATTGTCGTGCACGTACGAGGGCGTTTTTCGCGCGTACTCGTGCTTGTGCTATCGCGGCGATTGCAATCCACATATACAGTTGGTTGAACGGGTCTGTCGCGTCCTAGTAATAA
>Ga0184620_10000158_pt1 | contig 12049 bp, 8 predicted proteins | sample PLM1_5_b1_FD_133136 | JGI IMG/M metagenome (GOLD analysis project Ga0184620, IMG submission 133136) | Groundwater sediment microbial communities from an aquifer in East River, Colorado, USA - PLM1_5_b1 | ecosystem: Environmental > Terrestrial > Soil > Riparian zone | place: USA: East River... | reverse complement strand
GCAGGACTTCACGGGCGTGCCATGCGTGGTCGATCTGGCGACCATGCGCGAGGCAATGGAGCAGATGGGAGGCGACGCCGCCAAGATCAACCCACTTGCGCCAGCCGAACTAGTGATCGATCACTCAGTCATCGCCGACGTGTTCGGCACCGCCGACGCGTTTGTCCGGAATGTGGAGATCGAATATCAGCGCAACCGGGAGCGCTATCAGTTCCTGCGCTGGGGTCAGACCGCCTTCGACGATTTCAAGGTGGTTCCGCCGGGCACGGGGATTGTGCACCAGGTCAACATCGAACACCTGGCCCGCGTGATCTTCTCTCGCCAGGTCGAGACGTCGACAGGCTCGGGAGAGATTGAGCTGTACGCCTATCCCGACACCTGTGTCGGTACTGATTCACACACCACCATGGTCAATGGCCTGGGCGTTGTTGGCTGGGGGGTCGGCGGGATCGAAGCCGAGGCGGCGATGCTCGGCCAGCCGGTCTCGATGCTCATCCCTCGGGTTGTCGGTTTCAAACTCTCCGGCAAGCTGCGCGAGGGCACGACCGCAACCGACCTTGTTCTGACCATCACCGAGATACTGCGGCAGCACAAAGTGGTCGGAAAGTTTGTCGAGTTCTACGGTCCCGGTGTCTTCCAGGTACCCGTGGCAAATCGGGCCACGATCGGGAACATGAGTCCTGAGTATGGCTCCACGATCGCGGTCTTTCCGATCGACGGTAAGACCACCGAATACCTGCGGCTCACCGGTCGCAGTGATGAGCAGATCGCCCTCGTGGAGACGTACGCGAAGGCGCAGGGCCTGTGGCATTCCGACGATCGGGAACCGAGGTACTCCGAATACCTGGAGCTTGACCTTGACACTGTCGTGCCCAGCATCGCCGGGCCCAAGCGTCCGCAGGACCAAGTCCTGGTCGCCCACGCCAAGCAAGGATTCCGCGAGGCGCTGCGCGACTATGTGGCTGTCGAGGAGCTGACCGGCTGGGACGAGTCGGTCGACGAGTCCTTTCCAGCCTCCGACGTGCCGAGTCACTCGACCGGGAACGATTCCGCAGAGCCGCACGAGTACGGCGAGGAGCCGGCCGACATCGAGCGGCCAAGCAAGAAGGTGCCGGTGACACTGGCCGACCGCACGTCATTTGAGCTCGACCATGGCGCAGTGGCGATCGCGGCGATCACCTCCTGCACCAATACGTCCAACCCAAGTGTCATGATCGGCGCCGCTCTGGTCGCCAAGAAAGCGGTCGAGCGCGGGCTGAATCGCAAGCCCTGGGTGAAGACGACCCTGGCTCCTGGATCGAAGGTCGTCAGCGACTATTACGACCGCTCCGGCTTGACGCCGTACCTGGACAAGCTTGGTTTCAACTTGGTCGGCTACGGCTGTACGACCTGCATCGGCAACTCCGGGCCGCTCATTCCCGAAGTCAGTGCGGCCGTGCAGGAGCATGATCTTGCGGTGGTTTCGGTGCTGTCGGGCAACCGGAACTTCGAGGGCAGGATCAATCCCGACGTCAAGATGAACTACCTGGCCTCGCCACCGCTCGTGGTGGCGTACGCGCTTGCCGGCACCATGGACATTGACCTGATGAACGACTCGCTCGGCACCGACGAGCAGGGCAACGAGGTACACCTTGCCGACATCTGGCCGACCGAGGCGGAGATCGACGAGATCATCGCGTCGGCAATCGGCGCCGAGATGTTCACCGAGTCCTATGCGGATGTCTTTGCTGGGGATGAGGAGTGGCAGTCCTTGCCGACCCCTGAGGGCGAGATCTTCGCTTGGGACCCTGACTCGACCTATGTCCGCAAGCCGCCCTACTTCGACGGCATGCCCGCAGAGCCCGCGCCGGTCACCGACATCGAGGGTGCACGGGTGTTGTTGAAACTGGGCGACTCGATCACCACTGACCACATCTCCCCGGCCGGTTCCATCAAGGCCGACTCGCCTGCCGGCCAATACCTCGCTGAGCACGGTGTGGAGCGGAGGGATTTCAACTCCTACGGGTCGCGGCGGGGCAATCACGAGGTGATGATCCGCGGAACGTTCGCGAACATTCGGCTTCGCAACCAGCTCGCACCGGACACCGAGGGAGGATTCACCCGGGACTTCACCTCAGCGGACCAACCAGTCACGACCGTGTACGAGGCGTCGCAGCACTATCTCTCATCGGGCACGCCATTGGTGGTTCTGGCCGGCAAGGAATACGGTTCGGGTTCCTCACGGGACTGGGCCGCGAAGGGCACCGCGCTACTCGGAGTGAAGGCCGTGATCGCCGAATCGTACGAGCGGATCCACCGATCCAACCTCATCGGGATGGGTGTGCTGCCACTTCAGTTCCCCGAGGGGGAGAGCGCCGGCTCGCTTGGACTCACCGGCGAAGAGACCTTCGACATCATCGGCGTCACTGAGCTCAACGCCGGCCGTACGCCGACGACAGTCAAGGTCACCGCAGGGGAAGTCAGCTTCGATGCCCTGGTGCGTATCGACACCCCAGGTGAAGCCGACTACTACCGCAATGGCGGAATCATGCAGTACGTGCTGCGGTCGTTGATCAAGAAATAGGTGATCGCTGGGAAGCTCCGCCGACGAGTCGGTGGGCTCATCGCGGCGGCCGCGCTGACCGTAGCGGGTTGTTCGCTCAGTGGTCCGTTGGCCACGCCGTCCGAACCGTTCAGCGACTTCTCTGTCGGTGAGTTCGGCGGTATCGATGGCCGCCAGAACATCGTGCACGTGCGCGCGGACGGGGTTGCGTTGCTGGTCTCGCGAGTACCGGCTGCGGGCCGGTTGAGTGATCAGAAACTGAGCCGACTGCGGACTCTGCTGACCTCGGAGGAGTTCGGCAAGGAGGTCGCCAACGAGGCTCAACGAACACCACGAACCACAGAACAGGTCTGCTCCGACCTGATCACCCACGAAGTGACCATGGGCACTCTCTCGATGAGCCGGACCGAGCCCTGCGGTGAGGAATCGCGACCGGCACCGGCCTTCGATGAGATCGTCAGCATCGTTGCGCCGGCTATGAGAGGTAACTTCGACGGTCCGGTCGAATCAGCAGAGCCGCGCCTGTTTCCCGTGCGCCTGGAGCGCATCGAGCTTCAGAATCAAGCTGGCTACGTGATCAAGGTCGATGTAGCGGGCCGGGGGACGATCACGGGAGCCGTCGGTGGATCCAAACAGCGCGATCTGTCAGTCCAGCAGCGTGACACGCTCCGCCTGCTCATCGCCCGAGTCATTGAGGAGCCGGTTGTGCCCTGCACAACGACGGCGCACTACCGACTCCACATCGACACAGAGCCCCCGATCTCTGGTCAGGACTGTGGTTTTCGAGAACGCCAACCAGAGTTCGGAGCACTGACCGTGCTGCTGGAGGACGCTTTCGACCTGTGATCGCCGCCAGCCAGCAGAGTCGGGTAACGGTGCGCCGGTTAGCCTCAACGCGTGGGTGTATGGACAGACCACGTGCTACCGCGGCTGGTGGACAGAGTGCTGGGAACTCCTGAGGTGGACGCCCGGCGTGCCCTGGTCTGCGGTGGTCTCCATGGTCGCGTACTGGAAGTCGGTTTCGGGTCCGGACTGAACCTCCGCCACTATCCCGCCGAGGTGACCGCGGTCTTCTTCGTCGAGCCCTCGGCTGTAGCGCTACAGCTGGCCCAGCCACGCTTGGCAGTCGTGGCTGCGCAGGTCGCGCAGGTGGGAGTCGACGGTGCGCGCCTCGCGCTCCCCGACGAGTCGGTCGATTGCGTGCTCAGCACCTATACGCTCTGCACCATTCCCGAGGTGACTGCTGCCCTTGAGGAAATGCATCGGGTTCTCAAGCCCGATGGCGTCCTGCACTTCCTCGAGCACGGGCGCGCGCCAAGTGAGTCCGTACGCCGATGGCAACGCCGGCTGCATCCGCTGCACAGCAGGATCGCCGGCGGCTGCAACATCGAGCGACCGATCGACGACTTGATCTCGGGTGCCGGTCTGGTCATCGATGAGCTGGAGATGGGGTACGGAGACGGTCCGCGGCCCCTCAGCTATCTGTATCGCGGCCGGGCCTCCCGCCATGCATGATCATCAAGCGGTAATCTCGCTTCGAATCAGCTCCGCGTACTCGTCTATCTCTCCCGGGCCGTAGCGTGTCCGTGGCCAGAAGAAGCCCCGTAGGCCATCGCCCTTGGTTCTAGGCACAACATGTACGTGCAGATGGGGGATGGACTGGCTGACCACGTTGTTGATCGCCACGAAGGTGCCCTGAGCGCCTAGGGCGCTGACGACGGCCCCGGCGATCCGCTGCGTCATTGTCAGCAGCGGAACCTTGAGCTCGCTCGGCAGCGTCAGCAACGTGTCCACATGGCGAATCGGAGCGACAAGGACATGACCCTTGAAGACCGGCCGGTGATCAAGGAAGGCGATCACCTGATCGTCACGCGCCACGACCGCAGCATCCAGCCCACCGCTCACGATTTGGCAGATCACATCGCTCACTGGCATGAGACTAGTGCTATCCCCTGGTGATCGAACAGCAGTTCGAATATATTTTAGTTCGTGAGCGGCTCAGCGTACGTACCGCCTGGCTGGCCCAACCAGGTGCGCCCGCCAGGAGCGTCTGGTTGGGAGGCGACAGCCATCGCGTATCTGCTGGATTGCTGTCCGGCAGACTTTCGTGGCTATCGCGTGCTCCGCAACCATCCCGTGGTGCTGGCGCAGTTCGCTACTCACTTCGTCAACGGGCAACACGAAGTGTCTCAGCGGGGACTGGCTGAGGTTCGCACCACCCTAAGTGAATACGTCGAGCCAGATGTCGTGGAGGCCGCCGCCCAGGCGTGGCTGGAACAAGGGGCTCGGCTTGCCCGCATCCGACGGGCGGTGGCACTGCTGGATGAGGCGCTGCGCGGCCGCGTCTTCGTTCCCAAGCTGTGAGGCGGCTGAGCGGCTCACGTGCGTTGCGCCACACTCGATGATTCGGGAGCTGTTGAACACGTAAACTCAGGCCCATGTCAGCCGCCCCGTACGGACTGTTGAGCTCGATCCATAGCCCACAAGACCTGCGGGACATGACGCCAGATCAGCTCAGGGAGCTGAGTCTGGAGATCCGCTCGTTTCTGATCGAGCACGTGTGCCAGACCGGCGGCCACCTGGGACCCAACCTCGGAGTGATCGAGCTCACACTCGCGGTGCATCGGATTTTCGTCTCGCCACGGGATCCGATCATCTTCGACACTGGCCACCAGAGCTATGTGCACAAGATCTTGACCGGCCGCCAAGATCAATTTCCGACGTTGCGCCAGCGCCATGGGTTGTCGGGGTATCCCGACTCGACAGAGTCCGGGCACGACTGGGTGGCGAACTCGCACGCATCAACGGCGCTCTCGTACGCCGATGGGCTGGCGAAGGCCATTCGACTGCAGCGAAAGCCCGGCACCGTTGTCGCCTTTGTCGGCGATGGTTCGCTCACCGGTGGGATGGCGTGGGAGGCCCTGAACAACATCGCCGCCTCCGATGACCTTCCATTGGTCATCGTCGTGAACGATAACGGCCGGTCCTATACGCCGACGGTTGGAGGCCTGGCACGATATCTGACCGGGCTGCGGACCAATCCTCGTTACGAGCAGGTTCTTGACCTGGTGAAGCGCAATGTCAGCCGGGCACCGCTGGTCGGCAATGTCGCCTACGACCTCCTGCACGGCATCAAGATCGGCCTGAAGGACGTTCTCGCCCCCCAGGGCATGTTTTCCGACCTCGGCCTGAAGTACATCGGGCCGATCGATGGTCACGACATTGCCGCAGCCGAGCGGGCCCTGCAGCAAGCCAGGCAGTTCCGCGGCCCTGTCCTGGTGCATTGCATTACGCGCAAGGGGAACGGCTTCAAGGCTGCCGAGAACCATGAGGAGGACCGCTTCCATGCCGTTGGCAAGATCAACGCCAGAACCGGAGAGGCGGTCGGCGGTGCCTCCGGGCAGACCTGGACTGACCTGTTCTCCGAGGAGCTTCTCCGGCTGGGAAGTACCGACGAACGCGTCGTCGCCATTACGGCAGCGATGGTGTATCCCACAGGCCTGCATCGGTTTGCCAAGGCGTTCCCCGACCGCTGCTTCGATGTCGGCATAGCCGAGCAGCACGCGGTAACGTCGGCGGCAGGTCTGGCGATGGGCGGTGTGCATCCAGTCGTTGCGGTGTACTCCACCTTCCTCAATCGCGCTTTCGATCAGGTCCTGATGGATGTCGCCCTGCACAAGTGCGGGGTTACTTTCGTGCTCGATCGAGCTGGCATCACCGGGCCCGATGGGGCCAGTCATCACGGCATGTGGGACATGTCGATCTTGCAGGTGGTGCCTGGCCTGCAGCTGGCCGCGCCGCGGGACGGCACTCGGCTACGCGATGCGCTGGCGCGATCTTTGGGGATTGACGACGGCCCGAGCGTGATCCGGTTCCCCAAGGATCAGGTGCCGGCGGATCTTCCGGCCGTTGACCACGTAGCCGGGATGGATGTATTGCTCAAGACGGAGCAGCCGCGGGTGCTGGTCGTAGGCATTGGTCAGCTTGCCGGAATGGCCGTCGCAGTGGGGGAGCGGCTATCGGACCAGGGGATCGGTGTGACGGTCCTTGATCCCGTCTGGGCGCTGCCGGTGAATCCGGCGTTAGTTGCGGTGGCCGCTGATCATGATCTGGTGATCACGATCGAGGACAACGGCGTGGTGGGCGGCTACGGAGCACGGGTCGCCCAGGAGCTGCGCTCCGCCGGCGTGGGGACGCCCCTACGCGAGTTCGGCATTCCGCAGGAATTCCTCCCCCATGGAGGCCGCGCCGAGCTGCTGGAGGAGGCCGGGTTGACGTCGCAGAACATCGCGCGGTACGCGGTCGAGGCGATCGTAGGAGCCGACGAGGCCCTCGAGCAACCCACTCACGCCGACTTGTCAGGGGTTAGCGATGGGGACTGAGGCGACTCCGGGCGGGGTGAAGCGGCGGCCGAGCACCCGCTCGGAGACACTCGCGCGGTCCAGGTACGGCGTAATGCCGCCAAGGTAGAAGGGCCATCCGGCACCGAGGATCAAGCACAGATCGACGTCCATCGGGGCGGCAACAACCTCCTCCACCACCATGAGGCCGATCTCCTCGGCCAGCGCGTTCAACGCCCGCTCACGTACTTCCTCGGCGGTGCTTGGCTGGTTGCCGACGACGAGCAGCTTCGCCGTCTCGTCGCTGACGTACGGCTCGCCGTCGGGCGTCCAGTCGTAGATGCCGGGCCTCCTCGCAGCCACCAGTGCCTGCAGGTTGCGTGAGACGGGGAAGCGATCGCCGAAGGCCTCGTTCAAATTCTCGGTCACGTGTAAGGCGACCGCCGGGCCGACCAGTTGAAGCAGCACGTACGGCGGCATGGGCAAACCGAGCGGCCGCAGCGCGGCATCGGCGACCTCAACCGGCGTGCCGTCATCAACAGCGGCGAAGATCTCCGCCATCAGTCGGAGCAGCAGCCGGTTCACGACGAAGCCGGCCGCATCCTTGACCAGCACGGCGTTCTTCTTGAGCGACTTCGCAACCTCGAATGCCGTGGCCAGGGTCTCCTCGTCGGTCGCCGGTCCGCGGACGATCTCAACCAGCGGCAGCACTGCTACGGGATTGAAGAAATGGAAGCCGACCACCCGCTCGGGATGATCAAGATCTGTTGCCATCTGCGCGACGGACAGTGAGGAGGTGTTCGTGGCAAGCACACAGTTGTCGGAGACATGCTTCTCAAGATCGGCAAACACCTGCTTCTTGATCGACATATCTTCGAAGACCGCCTCGATGACGAAGTCACAGTCCGCGAAGTCGGCCAAGTCTGTGGTACCCGAGATCAGCGCCCGGAGCCGGTTCGCTTCGTCTGGGATGATGCGCCGCTTCTCAAGCAATCTGAGGATCTCTGCCGCCACATTCTCCAATCCCTTGTCGACTCTCTCCCGGTCGAGATCGGAGATCACGACCGGCACCCGGAGGCGGCGCAGGAACAGGATGGCGAGCTGGCTCGCCATCAGCCCAGCGCCGACGATGCCAACTTTGGTCACCGGTCGCGCCAGCGTGGGATCAGGCGCACCTGCGGGCTTCCGCGCACGCCTCTGAACAAGATCGAACGCGTAGAGGCTCGCTCGCAGTTCCGGACTCATGATCAGATCCGCGAGGGCTTCGTCTTCGGCAGCGTACGCCTCGATCCGGTCCGAGGTCCTTGCTGCCGCCATCAGCTCAAGCGCTCGATATGGCCCTGGTGAGGCGCCGAAGACCTTGCTGTCAACGAAAGTCCGGCCTCGCGCCAGCGCATCATCCCAGGTTTCGTCACGGTTGATCTCTGGTCGGATCACCGTCAGCGATCCGGCCACGATCTGACCAGCCCAGTCCAGCGAGCGAGCGAGGAAGTCGGCACCGTCGAAGGTCGCGTCGGCCAGGCCCAGCTCGTACGCCTGGTGGCCATTCAGCATCCTGTTTTGATTGAGTGGATTTTCAATGATCAGCTGAACGGCCCGGTCGGCGCCGATGAGGTTGGGCACGATGAAGGCCCCGCCCCAACCCGGAAACAGACCGAGGAAGCACTCGGGTAGAGCAATTCCTGAGGCGGCGGCGGAGACCGTCCGGTAGTGGCAGTGCAACGTGAGCTCCAGGCCACCGCCGAGCGCGAGCCCATTGATAAAGGCGAAGGTCGGCACCCGCGACGTGTGCAGCTTGTCGAAGACGGCATGCCCGATCCGGGCGATTGCCAGGGCCTGGTCGCGGCTGACGATCTTGGAAAATGCGGAGAGGTCGGCGCCTGCAGCCAGGATGAACGGCTTGCCAGTGATGGCGATCGCTACCACGTCTTCGCGTGCAAGCGCGGCATCCAATGCCCGATTGAGTTCGCCGAGACCCCGCGCGCCCAAGGTATTGGGTCGCGTATGACCGCGCCCGTTGTCCAGGGTGATCAATACTGTGGTGCCAGCGGTATGGGGCAGCTTGATGTCCCGACTCAACGCCCTGGTGACGACCTCGCCCTCGGTGCTGGCCGAGGCCTCCGCGATCAACTGTTCGAGTTCCTCGGCCCTCACCGCAGGTTCTCCCAGATCACGGTGCCACCCATGCCGAGACCGATGCATAGCGTAGTGAGCCCATAGCGGACCTCGGGATGCTCCCGGAAGGCTCGTGCCAGGTGAATCATCAGTCGCACCCCGGAGCTCGCGAGCGGATGGCCGAGGGCGATGGCGCCGCCGTATGGGTTGAGGCGCGGATCATCTGCTGCCAGCCCGAAGTGATCGCAGAAGGCGAGCACCTGGACGGCGAACGCCTCATTGATTTCGAAGGCATCGATGTCGTTGATCGACAGCCCGGCCTTGGCCAGCGCCTTCTCCGTCGACGGGATCGGTCCGACGCCCATCACCTCAGGATCGACGCCAGCGAATGCAAATGAGACGAGCCTCATCGCCGCTGGCAGACCGAGCTCGGCTGCAACACTCTCCGCGGCCAGGAGGCACGCCGTGGCGCCATCGTTGAGGCCCGCCGCGTTGCCCGCCGTAACGCGTCCATGCGGCCGGAACGGAGTCCTGAGCGTTGCCAACGCCTCGACTGTGGTGCCAGGTCGCGGCTGCTCGTCAGCGACCGCAAGTCCCCACCCGAGCTCGGAGCTTGGAGTGGCGATGGTGACCAGTGACTCCTGGATCACCCCTTGTTCGTACGCCCGCTGCACGCGCTGTTGGCTGAGCGCGGCGAAGGCATCGGCTCGATCCTTGGTGATATTCGGAAAGCGATCATGAAGATTCTCCGCGGTTGAGCCCATGATCAACGCTGACTGGTCGACGAGCTTCTCAGCGATGATCCTGGGGTTTGGGTCAATGCCTTCGCCCATGGGATGGCGGCCCATGTGTTCGACTCCGCCCGCAATGGCGACGTCGTACGCACCGAAAGCGATTCCGGAAGCGGTGGTGGTCACGGCGGTCATGGCTCCAGCGCACATCCGGTCGATCGCGAAACCCGGCACCGACCGTGGCAGTCCTGCAAGCAAGGCGGCCGTACGCCCAATGGTCAGACCCTGGTCGCCGATCTGTGTAGTTGCGGCGATAGCGACATCGTCGATGCGGTCCGGTGGCAGCTCCGGATGGCGGCGCAGCAGTTCCCGGATGCAGTTGACGACGAGGTCGTCGGCCCTGGTCTCGGCGTACATCGAGCCAGCCTTGCCGAAGGGGGTGCGTACGCCGTCGACAAAGACGACATCTCGAAGGTCGCGATGCATAACCGAATATTACTCATCAGTAACAATGACGGCACGGGGCTGCGCTAGGAGGGGAGTGATGGCCGGGACGGTCAGCTCGCGCTGCCACGGCCGCGCGCCAAGCGCGGCCAGCACCTGGTCAACCGACTCCTCGGTCAAGGGGGACGGCGGCCGCCAGGCCAGGCGGCGCAGATGATCCGGCGTGAGCAGGTTCTCCAGCGGCACGTCGTACAGCTCGGCGATAATCAGCAGAGCACCACGCACCGTCGCCAAGCGGGCCGCGGCCCCAGGGTTCTTGGCGGCCCACAGCCGCGACTGCGGCGGTCCATCGCTCGGAACGTGCATCGGTGGTAATGCACTCTCTGGCATCCGTGCCACGACCTCGAGCGCCTCCAGCCAGCTGGCCTCGGCCCGCCTCGCCTGGCGGCGAGAGAAAGCGGGAATCTGCCGAAGTGTGGCGCGATCTGGATGCTTGTGGGAAGCCAGCTCGGTGATGGCGACATCCGGCAGGATCTTGCCTGGCGCACGATCGAGCTGCTGCGCGACTGCATCGCGGGCATACCAAAGCTCGGCGACGTACGCGAGGCCGCGACGGTTGTGGACGTGATGGATGCCAGACGTACGGCGCCACGGGTCGCGCCGCGGTTCAGGGCTGATGCTGGCACCCGCAACCAGGGCCGCGAACTCCTGCTCTGCCCATTCCCACTTGCCGGCGTCCACGAGTCGGGTGGCGAGCCGGTCGCGTAGTTCGATCAAGAGCTCGACATCCAGGGCGGCATAGATCAGCCACTCCTCAGGTAGCGGCCTCTTTGACCAGTCTGACGCGGAGTGCTCCTTCAGAAGCCGAACTCCAAGCAGCTCCTCGATCATGGTGCCTAGGGCAACGCGGGGATAGCCGAGCAGTCGTGCGGCAAGTTCGGTGTCGAACAAAGTCTTGGGAACAAGCCCGACCTCGTACAGGCACGGCAGGTCCTGGCCAGCGGCGTGGATGACCCACTCGGTCTCCGACACTGCAGCACCGAGTGCAGAAAGATCGGCCGGCTGACCGAACGCGGTCGGATCCACCAGATGCGTCCCCGCACCGGCGCGGCGCAGCTGGATGAGATAGGCGCGCTGGCTGTAGCGGAAGCCGTGCGCCCGTTCAGCGTCCATGGCGACCGGCCCAATTCCGCCGCGCAGCGCGGTCACTGTGTGTTGTAAGGCTTCCGGGGTGGTGACGATAGGCGGCACGCCCTCGGCGGGCTCGATGAGTAGCTCCGATTCCTGATCAAGTTCAGGTGCGGTGAGCGGTACTTCTGTCAACGTCTCCGGGAACTTCGGCTGGGCGGTTTACGCCGAGAGGGCATCATCACCACCCCGGCGGGCAGCGGTGGCAGCCCCGCTAGCGTACAGAGTAGTTCAGCCCACGCGGCTAGATGGGGGTTCAGACCGACGCCGTCCTCCAGCAACGGAGTCCATGAGGCGCGTATCTCGATCTCGGCGCTGGGTGGTGCAGAGGCCATCCCTCCGAAGGACTCGCTGGAGACTGACGTCACGGTGCCACTCGGGGCATCGTAGGTAGCGCCGTGGGTATCGAGTGCATCGATCAGCCACGACCAGCCCACACTGGCGAGCAACGGGTCTGGCACCATCTCCGGATCGAGATCGGCCCGCGCAAAGGTGACACAGCGGAACGTACCTTGCCACGCGGCGTTGCCGGCCGGGTCGTGGAGCAAGACGAAGCGTCCGCTGCCCACCTCTTCCCCGTTCGCCACAACATCGGCGGTGATGGCCGCTGAGTACGGCGCGATGCGCTGCGGAGCAGGAAGTTCCTCGACGTGCAACTCCGAGCGCCACGGCGCAGACATCAGATCCTC
>Ga0184620_10000152_pt1 | contig 12191 bp, 7 predicted proteins | sample PLM1_5_b1_FD_133136 | JGI IMG/M metagenome (GOLD analysis project Ga0184620, IMG submission 133136) | Groundwater sediment microbial communities from an aquifer in East River, Colorado, USA - PLM1_5_b1 | ecosystem: Environmental > Terrestrial > Soil > Riparian zone | place: USA: East River... | reverse complement strand
TTGACATCGGCGCCTGAACTGAACCATACAGACTCACTGAAAGGGGCCGTCCAGCTGAAGTCCATCTGAGTGAGACATCGATCAGAGATCGGCCAGGGCCTCGCGGGCGGCACGGCGGCCGGCCTCGACGGCGCCCTCCATGTAGCCGCTCCACGCATTCGCCGTCTCGGTCGCGGCCCACTTGATCGGACCGATCGGCGTGCTGAGCGCCTCTCCGAAATGGATCAGGCCGCACGGGCCGGTGTTGGCGTTGTAGCAGCCGCGGGTCCACTGGCGACTGGCCCACTCGCCCTCGACGATCCGGCTCGGCTTGGCGGCGCGCGGCCCGAAATGCCGGCCGAACTCGGCGCGCAGGGCGTCTGCTCGCTGCTCGGCCGGCCACCGGCCCGCCACTCGAGCCGACTCACCCTCCAGGAAGGCGAGGATGATGCCTGGGCCCTTGGTGCCGTCCGGCATGCAGCTGTCGTTCGACATCCGGGCGGGGCCCGCTTCGGAGATGAGCTGCGCGTTCAGCCCTTCGGCCCGCCAGAAGGGTTCGTCGTACAGCACGAACATCTTGTGCGCTGACGCCTGCGGCATCCGCTGGGTCAGCTGGTCACGTATCCCGGGCAGCGGAGGGTCGTACATGATTCGGCCGGCGAGCGCCGGCGCCAGTGCCACGACGACCTGACGGCCGGTGGCGGTCAGTCCTCCTCGGCAGGTGACTGTCACGCGGTCGGCAGAGTGGTCGATGGTCAGCACGGGGGCGTCGAGGACGACGCGCTCGCCGAGGGTGTCGGCCAGCCGGAGCGGGATCAGCGAGGTGCCGCCGACGAAGCGCTTGGTCTGGGCTCCGCCTTCGGACTCGGCGAGCAGCTCGGCGGTCACCCCGCAGACAGCCACGTTCTCGAGCAGGCACAGCAGTGAAACCTCGACGGTCGGCATCGCCAAGATGCCGACCGTGCAGATCTCGAGCAGAGTGCGTGCGACGGGGGACAGGCCCTGGCTGTCGTACCACTGGCCAACGGTGATCCGATCCCACGTGTCCGCCTGCGGCGCGGTCCACGGCGCCCCCACCGGCACGGTGTCTGCCATCCGATCGATTTCGCGGAGCACCCGCTCGAGCCCTCGCAGCGCGTCGGAGTACTTCTCGTGGAACGCGTCGCCGCGGAGCACCTCGCCCGCGAACTCGTACGTCGTCTCGCCGTCCTCGAACTGGTCGTAAATCTGCACACCAAGCTCGGCCGCCAAAGCCTGCATCCGGTAATGGGTGTCGCCGATCCACTGCGCGCCCAGCTCGAGCGGTATCCCATCGATGTGCTCGGTGAGGATCCTCCCGCCGACCCGGTCGTCGGCCTCGAGCACGAGTGGTTCACGTCCCGCATCGAGCACCTCGCGGGCCGCGCTGAGCCCCGACAGACCTGCGCCGACGATGATCACATCTGCTTCGCGCACCATTCTTACCCCCAGACTGCGTTGTTCGGTTGCCGATCACTACGACTCGAAGCCCAGACCCACCTTGTCGAGAGTGCGCAGCCACAGGTTTCGGTTCCCTCCGTTGTGGTCGGCGCGCTCGATCGACCATCGGGTCAGCTGGATCCCGCCGTAGCGAAAGGGCTCGGGCGGGAAGGGGATCGGCTTGGTTCGCACCATGGTCAGCCTGGTGCGCTCGTTGTCGGCGCCGTCCAGGAGGTCGAGCATGACTCGGGCACCGAACCGGCTGGCACCAACGCCGAGCCCGGTGTAACCGGCCGCATAGGCCAGCCGGTCCCGGTAGGCACGGCCCCAGAACGTCGTGAACCTGCTGCAAGTGTCGATGACTCCGCCCCATCGGTGCGTGAAGCGGATTCCCTCGAGCTGAGGGAAGGTGGTGAAGAACTGCTCGGCCAGCGCGGCCTGTGTGGCCAGCCGCTGATCCTGTTCTGCGCGGATCCTGTTGCCGTAGTGGTATATGACGTCGTATCCGCCCCACAGGATCCGGTTGTCGGCCGTGAGGCGGTAGTAGTGGAACTGATTGCCGAGATCAGCCAGGCCTTGCCGACCCTCCCAGCCGACGGCGACTTGCTGCTCCGGCGAGAGGGGTTCGGTGACCAGGACATAGTCGTAGACAGGCACGATGTAGTTGCCCAGCCGACGCAGCAGGTTGGTGAAGGCGTTCGTGGCCAGCGCAACGTGCCGCCCCCGGATCGAGCCGAACGGGCAGCGCAGCGCCAGACCGCCGCCGTCGGAGGTGATCTTGGTGACCTCGGTGTGCTCGTAGATCCGCACACCGAGGTCGAGGCACGCCTGCCGCAGACCCCAGGCCAGCTTGGCCGGGTGGACCAGCGCCACGCCATCGGCGTCGTAGCGACTCGCGAGGTAGGTCGGTGAGCGCACCAGCGCCTGGGTCTGCTCGCGGTCCAGGATGACTGGATCGGTGCCGTGCTCCGAGAGCAGCCCGGCGAACTCGTTCAGTTCGTCGACCTGCCAGTCCTCGACGGCGATGTCGAGTTCCCCCGTACGCTCGAACTCCGCGTCGATCCCGTATCTGGTGATCGTGTCCTCGATGCCGTCGAGGTTCTCCCGGCCGAGTCGTTCCAGTGAGTCGAACTGATCCGGGAAGCGGTCGAGGCCGTTGGCTTCACCATGGGTCAGACTCGCGGCACAGAAGCCGCCGTTGCGGCCCGACGCAGCCCACCCTACGGTCGCCGCCTCGACAAGGACGACGTCACGGTCCGGATCGTCTTCCTTGGCCTGCAGTGCGCTCCACAGACCGGTGTAACCGCCGCCGACGACGACCAGGTCGGCCTCGATCGTTCCGACCAGCGACGGCACGGCCGCCGGCGCCGCCGGATCGTCGAGCCAGAACACGGCAGGCTCCGCCTCGGCCAAGGACTGCATCGCCCGTTGCGTCCAGGTCGGTTCACGCCCACTTGCCTGCGGGTATTGACCGCGGCGTGCCGGCATGCGGCGACCCTATCTTTTGCAGGATTTTTCTCGTAAATGGCCCTAGCCTTCGTCGTAGCGGCGGCGGGCGCCGTGACTGCGAGAAACGAGCCGCGATGAGTCATGCTGGCCATGAGGTACCTGCCGCACACGACCTGACCGAGCACAAGGGGCTCGACGAGGGCGCACTGACGTTCTACGGCACGCTGATGATCGGCCTTGCCTCGGTGGCACCGGCCTACTCGTTGGCGGCCACGCTGGGTTATGTCGTGATCGAGGACGGCACGCTGGCCCCTGTGGCGGTGGTGCTCGGCTTCATCCCGATGCTGCTCACCGCCTTCGCCTACCGTGAGCTGAACAAGGTCATCCCGGACTGCGGCACCACGTTCACCTGGGTGACCAAGGCGTTCGGACCGAAGACGGGCTGGTTCGGCGGCTGGGTGCTGACCCTCGCCGGGATCATCGTGCTGGCGAACCTGGCCCAGGTCGCCGCGCAGTACACCTTCCTGCTCGTCGGCGCCGACTCCTTGGCCGACAGCAAGCTCTGGGTGACGGTGCTGGGCGTCGTGTTCATTGCGGTCATGGCATGGGTCTCCTACCGCGGCATCGAGATCGCCCACTGGCTGCAGAATGTGCTCGTCGGCATCCAGTACCTCGCGCTGGGCGTCCTAGTGGTGGTCGCCCTCATCGCTGTCGCCGGCCCGAACCGGCCGGACACTGCAATCCCGATCGAGGCATCCTGGTTCAATCCGTTGAGCTTCTTCGCCGAGGACGGTGGCGGGTTCGCGGCGCTGACCGAGGGCATGCTGCTGATGATCTTCATCTACTGGGGCTGGGACACGATCCTGTCGCTGAACGAGGAGACGAAGGAACGGGAGAAGACCCCAGGTCGCGCAGCTGTCGCCGCAACGCTCATCCTGCTGGCGACGTACCTGCTCACCACCGTGGCCGCGATCTCGTACGCCGGCGTCGGCACCGACGGCATCGGGCTGAGCAACGAGGACAATGCCGGCGACGTCTTCCGCGCGATCAGCGAGCCGGTTCTGGGGCAGTGGAGCTGGATCGTGCTGCTCGCGGTCTTGGTGTCGGCGGTCGCGTCCACCCAGACGACGATCCTCCCGGCCGCGCGCGGCACCCTCGCGATGGGCGTCTACCGGGCCCTCCCGACCCAGTTCGGGAAGATCCATCGCAAGTTCAAGACCCCGACGGTGTCGACCATGTTCATCGGCGGGGTCGCGATCGTAATCTTCGTTCTGCTCAGCCTGCTGGGGGAGAACGCGTACGGCGACGTGCTGCTCGCAATCGGTTTGCAGATCTCGTTCTACTACGGGCTGACCGCGTTTGCGTGCGTGTGGTACTTCCGCAAGGACATCGCCCAAGGTGGTAAAGACCTGTGGATCAAGGGGATCCTGCCGCTGCTGGGGGGACTGATCCTGCTGTTCGCGTTCGTGAAGAGCGCGATCGACATGTGGTCGCCCGACTACGGCTACCTGGGCGGCTGGACCGTGCCCGGGACCAGCGTGGAGATCGGCAGCGTGTTCCTGCTCGGCATCGGCTCGATCGTCCTCGGCCTGCCGGTCATGTTCTTGATCGCCCGTCGGAGCGAGCAGAAGCCGTTCTTCCGCGGCGAGTCGCTGCACCACGACACGCCGGTTCTCGCGCCCGAGTAGCCCGCCGCCGTGCACGACCAGCCGCAAAGCCTGGCTACATGCCGTTGAGCGACACCAGCCAACTAGACCGGGAATCGACTCGAAGCCGGATCTGGGGCTTGGCGGCGACAAGATCGAGATTCGCCTACCTGGATGTGCTCTTATCAGTCACCTGATCGTCGGCGTGGGAGCCGGTCACGCTGGCCGCCGTACTTCGGCCATCGAAGGACACCCCCGCCAGCCAGCCCCAGATGTCGAGCACTCGCACTGAACTTGCCGGATCGGCGTCTCGGTGAGCCACCTGTCGCGCCTCGCTCGTCGCGAGCCATGAGTACACGGAGAATTCGTCGACCTTTGCCGCAGCTTGTGATTCTGCCGTTCTGCTGCTCACCAGGTCTGCCACCTCACGGAGCTGATCGGCAGTGCCGCCTGCGAGCTCTTCAAGATCATCAGCAACCCGCGGCCAGGGCAGCGGCCCCGCTGCGCCATGAGTACGACGCAGCGCCTGACCACCGCGGACGGCCTCATTGGCGAGCCCTAATACGGCCAGCCAATCGACCTTGTCCGCCGTACTCCTCAGCTCTGACCGGTACTGCGCATACGTCGAATCGGCCAGGATCAGGAAATGCATGGCCACACCGGCGCTGTCGAGCGAATCGTTAGTCGCACCCGCCCTATGGGTCAATGAGCGCACTGTCGCCTGCAGGTCATCTGCAGCAGTGTGCAGGGTCACCTTGGCAGCACGGCGCATCTCGCCCCTTGCACCACGCGGCCACACAAGGAGCCCGATGACGGCCCCGAGGAGCCCGCCCAACACAACATCGGTGACGCGGACCTCGGCAAGCCGCCACGACACCGGTGCCATCTGGGCAAAGAGAAACGCCACCACCAAAGTGAACGTGGCTTGACCCACCAGCGGGCCGAGGATGGGTCCGGCAGCCAGGGCGACGACCAAGATAAAGGGAAAGGCCACCCCATACACCACCGAGTTCGCACCGGCGAGCGCCAAGATCAACGCTGCCGCCAGTCCGCCAGCTACGGTTCCCAGGAACGCCGGAACCAGCGCGGCGCGCGTCGCCACGACCGAGGTACGCATCAGCGTCAGCGTTGCCAGCAGCACCCAAAAGCCGTGGGACAGATCAAATTCACCGGCGACAATCCGCGCCACCGCCAAGCCGAGACCCAGCCGGACGGCGTTCTGAAAGAACACCGATCGGGGAGTGAAGTGGCCGCGGAACCGGACGAACCACAATGTGAGCGCCGAGCGGTTGGCATACCAGAACGGTTCTGTTATCGACCGCGTCGCCGGCGCTGGAGCGCGCCCGTCGCGGATGATCTTGGTGGCAACGGCCAAGTCCCGAGTCCACACCGCGAGCTCCTCCAGTACGACGGCGGCGCGCAGCCGGATCTGGACGTTGTGGTCGATCTCGGCAATCCCCGCCAGGGATTCGCGGCCTTGCACGTATCCCGAGAGCGCAGCTTCGACCTCTGTGGGATCGGAGCTAGGACCACCCTCAAGGGCGTCGGCCGATTTACCCAGGCTTCGTACCGTCACGTCGAGCAATCTCGCGCCCTGGTGGCTACGTATTGGCAGGTGATGTTGGTCGGTCAGGCTTTCCAAGGCGGCGACTCGGGCCTCCACGCCTCGAAGCAGCGTCGATGCCTGCATAGCGGCTCGGTCCCGCCTGCCCGGGCCGGTCGGTCGTTGCAGCGGTGGAATGGTGCTCAGCCGCAGGCTGCTCGCAACCTCAGATTGAGCGGCTGGCTGCTCATCAGCCTCGAGCACCGCCACGAGCCGAGCGCGAACTGCCTGGACGACATCGGCTAGCCGATGACGAAACGATGTCGGCACTGGTGGCGGCCATAGCACCCGATCGGCAACCGCCAGCAGGCCGATGCCGATGGTTACACCGATCAACCGTGAGCCGAGCGCCTCCGGTGCATAGGGCGGGAAGCTCGGCAAGATGTAGAGCAATTGCAGACCGGTTGCGGCACCGACCACACGTGGGCCGCCCACCCCGGCGTAGGCGATGAGGAAGCCAACCACCAGCATCCCGGCAGCGGCCGCCCAGGTGTTGACCGCGAGCACGGTGCCGAGGGTCACCAGAATCATGCTGGCGAGCAGTGCAATCGCATACGTCTTGGTGCGCTGCCACGGCTTGCCTGTCACCTCCGAGAGCGCACCCAACGCGATGCAACCAAACGCCGCGAAAGTCGCCATCTGCGTGTCGTCAAGGACGTAGCGGCTGAAATAAAACCCGATGCAAGTCGCCAGGCTCACCCGAGCAGAGCGTTTGACGGCAACGAGGCCCGGATCCTTGGCCTTGAGCCACTCCCCTAAGCCTGCGGTGCGCATGGTGCTCTTAGTATCGCGGGTGACCTCGCAGCCACGCGATGGCTGGAGCGATGCGGCGTACGCTTCTGTGATGTGCTCCGGGCTCGTTCCGCCGGTACCTCAAGATCAATAGCGCTCTCGGACCTGCGCCAGAAACTGATGATCATCACGGGCCTGAATGCGCAACCCGTTGCGGCCGCTTTCTCAGGATTCTCTTTGGCGTATCGCTGCGGTCACAACCGGCGCGGAATCGGCGCTTTCCCTGACCTTTCGAGCTACGTTACTCCTGGGTAGGAGGGAAATTGACCGTACCGCCGGAGGTTGGCGCTGAAGCCGAAGCCGCCATCCCGGAGGCCGTGCTGGCGGGCGCCGGGCCGACGGAGGGCCGTTCCCTCGGGCAGATCGCTTGGATGCGGCTCAAGCGCGACAAGGTCGCCCTTGCCGGTGGCATCTTCCTCATCTTCCTCATTCTGGTAGCGATATTCGCGCCGCTGATCGTCAAGTACCTCGGCAGCCCGCCGAACGAGTTCCACCAGGAGCTGATCGACACGGCAGGCGGCACGCTGGAGCCGATCGGCCGCTTCGGGGGTATGAGCTGGGATCACCTGATGGGTGTTGAGCCGGTGAATGGTCGGGATATCTTCAGCCGGGTCGTGTACGGCAGCCGGATATCGCTGTTGATCGCGTTCCTGGCCACCCTGCTGTCGGTAGCCATCGGGACCACGCTCGGCATCATCTCCGGTTTCATCGGCGGCTGGACGGACACTTTTACCAGCCGGCTGATGGATGTCTTTCTCGCCTTTCCGTTGCTGGTCTTGGCCATTGCCCTTGCTGGTGTCTTTCCGGACCAGGCGTTCGGCCTCCAGGGCAATCAGCTGCGGATCGCATTGCTGATCTTCATCATCGGTTTCTTCAACTGGCCATACATCGGGCGGATCATCCGAGGACAGACGCTTTCGCTGCGAGAGCGGGAGTTCGTCGAGTCGGCCAAAAGCCTGGGAGCGCGCCGCGGCTACATCTTGCGGACAGAGATACTGCCCAACCTCATTGCGCCGATTCTCGTCTATTCCACACTGCTGATCCCCACCAACATCCTCTTCGAAGCGGCGTTGTCCTTCCTTGGCGTGGGTATTCGCCCGCCCACCCCGAGTTGGGGCGGGATGCTGTCCGACGCCGTCGTCTTCTACACGCAGCCGCACTTCATGTTCTGGCCCGGCATGGCGATTTTTGTCACGGTTCTGGCCTTCAACCTCTTCGGGGACGGGCTGCGTGACGCCCTCGATCCACGTGCCAATCGATAGGAATCGCATCGGGGTGACCCCCGACACATCAGAAGGGAAGCATGAATGAAGCATCCAAGATCCTGGCGAGTCAGGGGCTTGGCCGCCGTGGGCCTATCGGCCACACTGCTGGTCGCGGCCTGTGGCGGTGGTGGCGGAGCCGGGAGCCAAGAGGGATCGAGCAGCCAGGGCGCACAGGCCGCCTTCGACGCCGCATCGACCAGCGTTGTCAATCCATCCGACAAGAAGGGCGGCACGCTGAAGTTCGCGAACGAAGGTGACTGGGACACCCTTGACCCTGGCGAGACCTACTACGCCTACTCGTGGAACTTCGCCCGGCTCTATGGCCGCTCGCTCATGATGTTCCAATCCGCTCCCGGCAAAGAGGGCAACCAGCTAGTGCCCGATCTCGCTGAGGCTCCCGGGCAGGCATCCGATAATGCCAAGACCTGGACCTACAAGCTGCGCCACGGTGTCAAATTCGATGACGGCACCGAGGTCACATCGGCCGACGTCAAGTACGCGGTGCTGCGTTCGACCGACAAGCAAACCTTCCCAAACGGACCAACGTATTGGGATCGCAACCTGAACCTGCCGAGCGGCTACAAGGGTCCGTACAAAACGCCGAACATGAACACCGATTCGGCCATCGAGACACCCGACAAATCCACGATCGTGTTCCACATGAAGCGCCCGTTCGCGGCCTTCGATTATCTCGCTCAGCAGCCGAACACCATGCCAGTCCCCAAGGACAAGGACACCGGCGCCAAGTACCGGAACTCGGTCGTCTCCACCGGTCCATACAAGTTTGCCGACCTGCAGCCCGGCAAGAGCTTCAATCTGGTTCGCAATGACCAGTGGGATCCGGCGACCGACCCGAACCGCAAGGCGCTTCCTGATCGCATCGAGGTGTCACTCAGTGTCAACGCCGACGACATTGACAATCGGATCATCAGCGGTGACCTCGACGTTGCTGTCACGGCCCTTGGAGTCCAACCTGCCGCACAGAGCCGGGTCCTGACGGATCCGACGCTCAAGGAGAACGCGGACAACCCGCTCGGCGTACGGCTCTGGTACACCTCGATCAACCCGACCGTTCCTCCGTTCAACAACATCGAGTGCCGCAAAGCAGTCGAATATGCCATGGACCACACCAGCTACCAGACCGCATACGGCGGGCAGTTTGCCGGTGGGGACTTGGCAACAACGATCCTGCCGCCGAGCATTCCGGGCTACTCCAAGTTCGATCTCTTCCCAGACGGTCCGGACCATAAGGGCGACCTCGACGCGGCCAAGAAGTCACTTGAAGCATGTGGACAGCCGAACGGCTTCGAGACCAACATCGCGTACCGCGCCGAGCGACCCAAGGAGAAGGCCACCGCCGAAGCGTTCCAGCAGGCATTGGGTCGCGTGGGTATCAAGCTCACCCTGAAGCCGTACCCGCAGGGCGATTACTTCGCGCAGTACGCCGGTTTGCCGCCGTACGTGGTGAAGAACAAGCTGGGTCTGGCACTGAACGGCTGGGCAGCTGACTGGCCTGATGGCTTCGGCTTCTTGTCTGAGATCGTCGACTCGCGGGCCATCCGTCTGGCCGGCGGATCCTCCAACACCAGCGTCCGCATCCCAGAGGTCGACAAGATGCTCGACACCGCGCTGACCGAACTCAATGCCGACAAGCGCAATCAAATGTGGGGCGAGATCGACAAGCGGGTCATGCAGGACGCTGTCATCTACCCAGGTATCTACTCCAAGAGCCTGCTCGTGAGATCGAAGAATGCCAGCAACATCTTTGTCACCGATGCGTACGGCGAGTATGACTACCTCGGGCTAGGTGCCCAGAAGTAGTCGATGAATTGATCATGTCGCGCTGAGCCTGCCAGAGGCGCTTCGACAGGCTCAGCGCACATGATTTAGACAAAGCGAGCATCTGTGCCGTGAGCCCGTCGAAGGGCGCTTCGGCAGGCCAGCGCGGATGATCAGCTACGGAGGTGATTTGATCTGTTCGCCTATATCGTGCGACGGCTGCTGTGGGCGGTGGTGCTGCTCATCGTGCTCAGCATGGTCACCTTCTCGATCTTCTACCTGGTGCCACGGCTTGGTGGGGCCACGCCGGAAACGCTTGCAGCGCGTTACGTCGGGCGGGCCGCTACTGCGGAAACTGTCCATCTGACTGCGGAGAAGCTCGGGCTTCTTGACCCGGTAATCGTCCAGTACTGGCACTGGCTCAAGGGCATCTTCGTCGGTGCCAGTTACGACTATGGCTCAGGTGTGGAGCATTGTCCGGCTCCATGTCTTGGATACTCCTTCATCACGAAGCAACCGGTGTGGCCCGAGCTGCTGGACCGCGCGCCGGTGACCATCTCGTTGGTGGTCGGGGCGTCGATCATCTGGCTGATCGCCGGTGTCAGCATTGGAGTGATCTCGGCTCTGCGGCGGGGGACTGTGTTCGACAGGGGCGCCATGGGCGTCGCGCTGGCCGGAGTATCGCTGCCCATCTTCTTCACCGGGCTCGTGTCGCTGGCGTTCTTCAGCTATCGGCTTGGGATCACCGCGCCCGGGGGGACGTTTGTTCCCTTCAGTCAGAACCCGGCGCTGTGGGCGTACTCGCTGCTGCTGCCCTGGATTACGCTCGCGTTCCTGTTCTCCGCTCAGTACGCTCGGCTGACGCGAGCCGGGATGCTGGAGACGATGAGCGAGGACTACATCCGCACCGCGAGGGCCAAGGGTCTTCCGGAACGCATGGTGATCCTCAAGCATGCGTTGCGAGGAGCCCTGACGCCCGTCCTGACCATCTTCGGCCTCGACGTCGGCCTACTGCTCGGTGGAGCGATCCTGACCGAGAAGACGTTCTCCCTCAATGGTCTCGGCAAGTACGCCTATGACGGCATCGTCAGTGGTGACTTGCCGAAGATCCTGGGCGTCACCCTCGTCGCCGGCTTCTTTGTGATCATGGCCAACCTGATCGTTGATCTTCTGTACGGCGTTATCGATCCTCGGGTACGGCTCGAATGACGACGCCTGCGCTGCGCGACCTGGTTATCCGTCACCCAGGCCAGCTCGGTAAGCAGCCCTTTTTAGAGGTTGTGGATCTCAAGGTGCACTTTCCGACCGATGACGGGCTGGTGAAGTCGGTCGATGGGCTGAGCTTCGCTCTCGACCGCGGCCGCACCCTCGGCATCGTGGGTGAGTCCGGATCGGGCAAGAGCGTCACCAGCCTGGCGGTCATGGGCCTGCACACGCGGCCGTCTTCAGAGCGGACGCGGCCGGGGGCGCAGCTGAGCGGCGAGATCTATCTCGACGGCGACGAGCTGCTCAGCAAGACTCCGGAATACGTCCGAAGCCTGCGCGGAAAGCGGATGGCCATGATCTTTCAGGACCCGCTGTCGGCGATGAACCCCTACCACACGGTGGGTCAGCAGATCATCGAGGCCTACCGAATCCACAATCCGGTGAATAAGAAGGTGGCGCGTAAGCATGCCATCGACATGCTCGGCAGGGTGGGGATTCCGGAGCCGAGCCGCCGAATCGAGTCCTATCCGCACCAGTTCTCGGGCGGAATGCGGCAGCGGGCCATGATCGCCATGTCGCTCTCCTGTGATCCCGATCTGCTCATCGCCGACGAACCCACCACGGCTCTCGACGTGACTGTTCAGGCACAAATCCTGGACCTGATCCGTGATCTGCAATCGGAATTCAACTCCTCCGTCGTGTTGATCACTCACGACCTGGGCGTCGTTGCCGAGCTGGCCGACGACGTGCTCGTGATGTATGCGGGCCGCGCGATGGAATATGGCAGCGCTGAGCAGCTGTTCAACCGGCCCGCCCACCCCTACACCTGGGGGCTGCTCGGATCGATCCCGCGTTTCGATCGGGAAGGAGCTGAGCGGCTGCTCGCGATCCAAGGCACGCCGCCCAGCCTGATCAATGTGCCCTCCGGCTGCCCGTTTCACCCTCGCTGTGGGTACGCCGCGCGGAACGGCGGTCTTAGCGAGGACGTGCGCCCCGAGCTCGCTCCCGTCGAAC
>Ga0184620_10000150_pt1 | contig 12268 bp, 14 predicted proteins | sample PLM1_5_b1_FD_133136 | JGI IMG/M metagenome (GOLD analysis project Ga0184620, IMG submission 133136) | Groundwater sediment microbial communities from an aquifer in East River, Colorado, USA - PLM1_5_b1 | ecosystem: Environmental > Terrestrial > Soil > Riparian zone | place: USA: East River... | reverse complement strand
CTTCGAAGGGAGAGATGGCTGTACTACTTGTTGAATCTTAGTATTGACAACCCCTGTAACATTGACACTATGCCATTTGCTTAAGCTAGTAAGAGTATTAACGGGACTACAAGATATCTTGGAAGTTATCTTGTTTATTCCTTCTTTGATAACAGCATAACCAGGAGTGAATGAGTATTTCCATGTTGAGTAATCATTTGCTCCTCCTCCCACACCACTATTCTGTCCTGTTGGAATAGTTCTTTGATATGGCTTTATCCCATTTAATAGAACTGATACTTGACAATTATGAACAGGATCATCTGTAGATGTACCGCTGATTGTAAGAATTCCAATCGGAACTTGTTGACCTTTAGCAGGTGAGCCAATTTTTACACCTGGTGATGATGCGATGTTTGTATTTGGTATCATTTGTTGTTGTGCACTTGCCTCAGGAACAACAGCTGATAATACATTACTGAGAATAACAGAAAGGACCGCACCAAACACAATAAATACTATAAAACCCCCAAGCTTCAAATCCCGGTATAATAATTTGGCACTTAATACTATAAATATATTGACTGCAGCCTGAAAATGGCTTTTTAAGAAATTCCTCTATAAACTTTGTATATATGAATGATGTCTTTAGAAGCAAAGTCAGCTGATTTCTCACTCTTTGGGGAAATGAATCATAAAAACCGTGTAGACCTATTAACTATTTACTATCATCTAACAACACACGATAGAACTAATAAATGAATTAGTAGCTATGTGGAATATTACACTAAATAGTTATCTCCTAGGGCTAGACCGGCCAGTCGTGATATAATAAACAGAATCTCCAATATAACAAGCATGATCAGCTATTCGTTCTAAATATCTCAATATTAGTAAGGCTGAAACATAGCAACGAGGTTGAATGTTTTTTTCAGCATCTGGTTGCAGAGAAACAGTTTCACGTAAATACTTTCTATAGAGCGCATCAACAGTATCGTCCATTTGATATAATTTCTGCACTGCATCCTTGTTTCTGGATGTTAGCAAACTGACACTTAACAAAATCATTTGCCTCACGGTATCCTCCACCTCCAAAACTGCCGATTTATCACAATCTGCAACTGATCCTATTATTTCAAGTAAATCAGCTATGTCATAAGAATAGCGACCATATCTTGAAAATCCGTACGCAATCTCCATACTAGATCTTATGAATCTAAGATCAGTAGCAACAGGTTGATATCGAGCTATTAATTCTATTGCCAAATCTGCTACTTCCTCCTGTAGCACGCGAAGTTTTTCAGACCACTCAAAAATTTGGTTCTTGATTGGGGTACCACTTTTATAAGATTCAATCGCATTGAACACACAACTCTCAGACAGCTTTGCCATATCCATAATAATATTACTAATATGCTCGATGCCCAGATCTAATAGTCTAGTCAATGGGATAGAACAGCCTACCCAAATTTGCCTGTAAGATAACGCTCTGTTAGCTCTATCTTAGGATTCTCAAAAATCTGTTTTGTAGGGCCATATTCAATCAACTCTCCAAGATACATGAAAGCAGTATAGTCTGAAACTCTAGCCGCTTGTTGCATATTGTGAGTTACGATAATTATTGTAAGAACTTTTTTCAGTGTATAGACAAGTTCCTCTATCTTAGAGGAAGCGATTGGATCAAGAGCAGATGTAGGTTCATCCATAAGTACTACTTCCGGTTGCATGGCGAGTGCTCTTGCAATGCAGAGGCGCTGCTGCTGACCTCCTGATAATCCCATCCCCGGTTTATCCAGTTCATTTTTTACTTCTTCCAAAAGGGCAGCACCTTCTAAGCTTTCCTTGACAATATCAAGGATCATTTTCTTGTCTTTGACTCCATTAAGCTTTAGCCCTGCCGCTACATTATCATAAATACTCATAGTTGGAAAAGGGTTGGGTTTTTGAAAAACCATTCCAATACGTCTCTTGATGCTTACCGGATCTACACTTTTATCATAAATATTGATGCCATCTAGTATAACCTGGCCTTTAGCATATGCTCCCGGTGTCATCTCGTGCATACGATTTAGCATCGAATCAAAGTTGTCTTACCGCATCCTGAAGGACCAATGAATGCAGTAACAGAATTCTCCTTAATATTTAAATTGATATTTCGTAAGGCCTGTTTGTTTCCAAACCACGCATTAAGATCTTTGATAGATAGCTTGTTGTAAGCATAGGTCTCTGTCTTCAAAGAATCAGGCAGACTCTTCTCATTAATCTCCTCGCTACCCAACCTAATCTACTCCACCTTGCATATGTCTTCAGCTATTAGCCTAATTATTCCTTCTCTATATGACAAGGCTATAGTAGGCTTTGTCTCTTTCGCGTTCTACGAATGAAGTATGAAGACAAGACTGTCTTGTGCTGTTCGTTAGAGCTCATAATAATCTCTCAAGCGCCTCGCCCTAGTTAAACCTGTACTTGTCTACATTATGTTCGCATTAGATACTTTTTTAGAGCTATCTAAAAAAGCCGTGAGGTTAGGCGTGGATGTTTAAAATTCGGATATTTCATTTGAAAAATCCGACTCTTCCATTCAATTTGATATGGATTTATTACTATTTTACATTGAATAATCGTTAAGAAATCGGGATCAGCTAAAAGATGATGCAATAGCACAGTTATCAGATCAACTTTCTGGCATCAACCACAAGGTTACAGAAAGTCGAAAGAAACAACAAAACGTCTTGTCATTATTAACTAAGACTTCTACTCTACCGTTTACCAAATAATCATACGATGTAATTTAGCATGTATATTTTTATCTATTTGATATATTGCTGTAAAAACTATACATAATTGTAGCAGCGATGGTTACTCTAGCCAGCGGAAATGGAATTATAGGTATTTTTGTATATGCTCACTTCTCATTTTGGAAATTATTAGTAGCTAGAGGAGGTTTTCTAATCCAAAAACCCAATTCAAAAGGGACTGACATATGATACAGATCAACTACTATAAACTAAAGCATAAATATCTACGAGAGACATTTGACTCTAAGTATAGAAAATGCATAGGTTGTTACAATAGAAGCCGCTTTACATGTGTAAGGTGTAACTTTTGTTATAGCTGCCATTGGAAGCGGCTAATGCTGCATCTCCAGCTTGGTTCGTGTGACCAGTTGTAATAGAATATTATCCATTTGCAAATATGGAACTAGTTAATATAACCAGTGCAAGTTTTTTTCTCATTTTCTACTAGTTGAAGCTAGTGATCAGCGGGAGCGTCGGTTTTATTTATTACTACTTGGTTTTTTTATTTTGCCTCTTTTTAGAGTCTCTCAACATCTGCAAATGCCTTACTCTATCCTGTTTTATAGCGTTCCACATAACCAAATCTTGTCTGTTTGTCTTTTGAGCGTAGGTATCGATAATGGAATATAGAAAGTCTGCATACCTGCCCAATGCCGCTAAGAGGTAAGATTAGGTTAAATCGGAATCATTCCTTGCAATATTTATCTCATTACTTGTAGTGTATGCAGCAGCATTGACTACCTCATTAATGAAAGCAGAAAGAGATTATAGATATTTAGGAACTGAATTATAAGTACCGTCTAGGCAAAATCATCCCTTAAGTTTTTATTGAAGTACTTGAAATCAAAAAATGAATTTGAAGAGTTCAGATGCTTCACTTGATCCAAGATATTTAGTGAATGTAATTTGTCAGAACCAACTGCTACTATAACAAATATACTCTTGAAACAATGAAGGTGGAATACTTGCTTGAAATAAGATATAGAGAATGTAACAAAAGCGGTCACGAATGGAACAGTGGCGTAGACAAGGGCGAATACAATGGCGTAGAGAAAAAAATACAAGAGTCAAGCAGCCGAGTTCTCTCAATCAATCAACTAGATAAAGCAGATATATTTAGCGATAATAATAATAAACTGATCTGCTAAAGGCTATCTAAAGGTAGAAGATATATTAAGAATGGTAGATATGATATTTTCCGAAAATGAGAGAGACTACTTGAAGTCTCAACGTCTAGGAAGAATTGCTACTGCTGCTGCACCAATGTCATCCTCAAACGGTTCTGTCCAACCTGATGTTGTACCTGTCGGTTTTGATTTTGATGGCGAGTACTTTTACATTGGAGGAATGAACATTCTCAAATCTACGAAGTACAAAAATGTCCTCAAAAATAATAAAGTTGCTTTTGTGGTTGATGACCTGAGGACAGTCGACCCATGGGATCCTAGGGGGATCAGAATTTACGGAAATGTAGACATCGTTACTCGAGAATCTGGATATATGAACAATACCAATCATCCACAGGCTAAGTACATCAGGATAAAACCCTACAAGAAGTGGAGTTGGGGAATAGAGGAACCTGTGTTTAAAGACGGAAAATTTAATGTTAAAAGAGCAGCCACAAAAGGAAATATAGCCTAAAAAAAACAAATGGATTTCATATCTATTGCTACTTTTCTGCCCCCTAAGAGCCAGAAGTAAATGATTCCTTTTCAGACAATGACATCAAAGGTATTGAACAAATAAAAGAAAATCAAGGTGCAATAAATTATGCCATTAAGACCAATTTTTCTAAGCATTTTCGGACACGACTGTTGACTAAACTAGACTTTACTTGTACTACAAAAGTTGTATACTATCATGTCGTTATAATTGTACCGTATAACAAGAAATTGACTCCAACAATACAGTTCAAAAGATAAATGCAGTCAGGACATTCAGGATATGAGAGTGTTATAATGTTGGGCCTTATTTACACATCATGAGTAATAATAGAGCATTAGAAGGATGAGTGAGAGAGAACATTATTATTGTCAGAGGAAAATAAGTGGGAAATCAAGACTTCCGGTAAATCAGAGTCTCCTTGGTTTGCTAATATACAACAGCAGTAAAATTTACAAAATTAACAAGAAATATTTCGACGAAAGAAAGAAAAATAGGGCGGGCATATGTTCAATGGATATTATTAATCAATGCTTTCAGGGACGAAACACTATTCCAGCAGATTTTAGACAGTCTATTAGGTCATTAGTTGTTGTTACGTCAACTCTCACTTCATTAACCAGGACGCCTCTAAACTCAGATTCATCCAGGAAGATGCCACTTTCATGAAGAGCTGTGCACGCAGCTTCAATTGACGTCGTGCCAGTCACGTTTAGAAGCACGGTTATCTGTGCCGTTGTAAGGAGACTCGTGAAACAATCTACGCAAGTTTTAGCTGTATTAGTAATAGTGCAACTTAGGTGTTGTCCTGCTGTTATCGTACCAGCGCAATCGCCAGCAGTTGTATTAGTAAAGAAGCTGCCTGCTGGTACAGTTTCTGTTACTTTAAATGGGCCTGAACCTAATGTAACATCAATACCTGTCGATGAACCTACGAAGTTAGGTGGGTTTGGATTATTACCTGTTACATGCATTGTAAACTGAGGGGGTACTGCAGTTGTCCTACCTGCTACTATTTTTGTAACGGTCAAAGTAGCTGTTGGTAGGAGGGCAGATTGTTGACTCTGGTCAGCAAATCCAGTCACTGAATTATCGTCACCGATTGTGTTTTGGCCTACAGCTGACTGTCTGCAAGTGTTAGATCTAAAACAGAGGTTCTTTTGGCTGATACTTTGGTTCGTGTTCTTTAGATCCGCACGTATCTCATCATGGATACCTTGTTTAAGAGTACTGTCAGCAGATTCAGGATTGTTATTATTGTCGCTACTATTGCGGTCTGTATTCTCATTGATATTGTTGAATTGTGGACTTGAGTTGGCGCCTTTGCTATGTGCATATGACTGAATCGGCGCCAGAATTGTTCCTGCAAACATCACTGATATTATTATTACTGCTACCATAACTAATCCTTTTGATTGTCTTTTGTGATTCGTACATCTCTTCAATGCTGACAACTATTTAGATGAATATATGTAGGGGTGAATATATCTGAGGTATGCAGATTACTACTTCATATTACTTTCGATTTTAAGTAACAGCTAATGTTATCATAGTTAGTAACGAAGAAATAGGTACCGTTCAATATCCAGATATGCAATAATATCTTACGGAGCCTACTATTACTAACCGTTAATTTCTAGTATATAATACCTAGAGTATTTGTTACAGTTGAACTATTAGATGTCCTAGACAGTGTAGTGATAGTACTGAAAATTCAGGATAATAGCTTCATTCTTCTTGTCTTTCTTGCTAAAAACAGTTTGAATAGTACTGCTGCTTTTATGTATTCTAGAAATGCAAATACAATATGTAAAAAATGCTCTACTATTCTTGCGGTTATCATGTCCTTTATGGCGGCAGGGAAGGTGGTTCGAAAATTCGTTGGAGTCGATGATGTAATTCAGCTGCTTAAGGAAATAGATCAACATTACTTCAAAGACAATCACCATCTGCAACAAATTCATGACAAAATGAAGTATTGCCTACAGAGATGGACCAATCACAGATCCAGGCTTATTGCAATTAAAATACCTGGATCATTTCGTGGTAATTCCATTAGATGTCTGAATAGAAGGCAGCTTACTTTAAAAGTTTATACGTTGCTGATCCATTTGCAGATAGGAAGGTAATTTATCATTCAACCAGGAGGGTCTGTATGAGATGGGCTTCTTCAGAAGGTTGCGGAAAGGTATTAGTGGTGGTGACAAGCCGAAAACAGATACTGAGGCAATTAATTCACTTTCATCAGCTTACATAACTTTAGAAACTAAACTTGGTTTAAACACCACAGGTAGATCTGCAGTTTGTATTAAAAAGGTAAATACATCTCAATTCAATGAAATGAAGCAAGAAATTGAGGATTTCCTTGCTGCTGCCAAAGCAGATTTTGATCTCTCATTCCGTACAGTCATTGACCCCTATGATTACATGTGGATTGTAATCCTGAGCGAAACAATCGAAGATAGCGTAGCAGCTATTACATCTATAGGTGATATCATAGATGAAAAAGGCTTTTCAGATAAACTACTTGCGTCAGTTTTTGACTTTAATCACGGCAACATCGCCTATTATTTAATTTACAACTATAGACTTGATAAGTTTTACCCTTTTGTTCCAGTCAGTGAACAACAAAAACGAAGGGATCATAATGAAGAGATGAAAATAATGTCAGTATTGGTAGATGAGCTGCCATTTGAAAAAAATGTGTGTAATTGGTATCCTATCTGGTATATACCGATTTAGATTTAATTAACATTTTTTTATGATTCTGGAATTATTCCTCCCTCCTCTGAATACCTTCTTTGCTCCATAGATGGAAATACCTGTACTTGGTAACTCCGATTCAACAATTTCTTTAACGTCTAGTTTTTTTACCCAGTATCTATACGAGGTGCTAAACGAAGTTAAGAAAGGAAAAGCACAGAAGGGTGACAAATACTTGCTGCTGACGTAGCAGGATACACAGCGACTGAATGCGAATACCATCAAATTCGCTTTTCATCACATTAGAGCGCAGCCGACGGTTAAATTAATGGTCTAACGATGAAGCTATCAAACGTAAAGATGGCAATGCAGATAGATGAAAATGACAATAGAGAAGTCTTTAACCAACATTGTCATCATGATATAGTAGAGAATAGCCGAATGAATGAAGAGTATAATCCCGGAATGGAATGAAAGGAGGTGAACATATGGCAGTAATATTGAATAAAAATGCATTTGAGCATGCGAAACGATTGATAGAAAAAGGAAGCTATGTATTTGATGAGAAAGATATGTGGAGTGAGCAGCAACCGTCTGCACAAGAAGAGAACGAGTATATTGAAGAGTATGGTTTTGAGCAATATGGGAAGTGGTACTTGGGAGTCGACACAGATGAAAATGAAGATACCAAAGGATGATATAAATTCCCTTATAGTGATTTTGCCAAAGTACATCGCTGCGGAGTGCTTGCCGTAGATAACAGAGCCGGACAATATAAATATAATTATATTGAACAGGCAGCCGCGCATCTACACGGCATGATTGATGCAGCAAAAAAAGTCTAATACTATGCCTGAATAAGATTAATGATAATGTTAAACTATCGATTTTCACAGCAATAAATGTTATTGAATTGACGATACATATATTAACTCACTAGCAAAATCAAGACATTTGTTATAATTGGCATACCATTTACCATTTATGCGATCATGGAATCGAGGAATAGAGATAATATTAGATAGAAATTCCAATATTATTATTCATGCCTTATGAGTTATTTCTTTTCCTCGCCTCCATGCTGACGTTCCAAGTCCTTGCCTAGTCTGTATCTTTTTAATGCGATCTCAGCATGTTTTTCACAACCTATCATAACCATGTCTGCTTCTCCTACACTAAAATAAATAAGACGCCGTTGCTCATCACCATAAAGCACTTTATTTATGGCATCGATACAATTCTGACAGGTCATTTCTTTTCTTCCTTCCAAGGAATAAACTCTTTTTCGTTTATATTTATTCGCCTTACTCTTATTCAGACCTAACGCAAAAATCGCATCTTTGTCACTCAAACCCCATTACATCCATTTTGTATAGAGTTTCATTTTATGTACTATTACATTTTTCAAATTTTTCTAAAACGCCACTCATATGATTAGGTTTTTGCTGCAGACTTTTTGATCCAGCAGAGTCCAAATCCTGTCATAAAGCAGATTTGATTTCTTGTTTCAAAGAAAATAACATAGTAATAATTATAAAAGTAGATCTGTTCCCTAGAACATAGTAAAGGCAGATTGCAAAAATGTAGCTGCGGTAGGGATACTAGGATACTTGAGACATGTACTCCTTTAGGATGCAATAAGCTTGTTGTATGTATAGGATGCCATAAGCAAATCAACAGTTGCCATTGTAGCCAAAAGTGACTGCCTCATATCTCTAATCTTTTATCTGTGTATCTTGCTTGCATTTATTTTATAGGTGATGGTACCTTCTTCTATTACAACAAATGTTTGACTTATCATAAGGATCACAACCCAAGTATTGATTACGCCTTGGAATACATGATAACAAACAGAACAGCGTTATGCAACTACGATGACATATTGGTCTTGCCTTGTATTGGAGTATTTCCAAAATGACCCTTTGTCTTGATAGGATCAGGCATTATGCTCATATTACCATCGCTTGATTGCTTTATAACAATTGGAACGTTACTTATTGGTCCTTCCTTCATAGATATAGTAGCAGTTCCACTATAGGTACGAGTGCTTGATTTTCCTGCGACCTTAAAATCAGCAGAAGTTATGGTAGCAGTTACAGTATGTTTATGCTTAGATGAGCCATCTAGTTTCATCATATCAAATGAAGCATTAAAAGTTGGAAATTTGGAACTGAGATTTATTAAATTCCATGTACCTGATACTTTCCATGCGGGTTTACCATCTGGGCCATTCTGTATACTCGAAATAGTGCCGTTCTGACTAGATAGAGGAGTAGCAGCGGCGATTGAACAAGTTATCAGCAGAAATGCCAAGAAGTAAAAGCTTTTAACAGCTATTGCAACAAATAAAGTTTCCCTTTTTACTCTGAAGATACTGCACTAGGATCAATGTAAATTTTTCATTAGATTTTTCTACTAAATATTACCAAGCTTCAAGGAGACAGGGTATTATAAATTCCTCGGATTGGATGGAATTAGGGGCCCGATAGACGAACCCTCGAATAAGGCGCCGGGTGGTGGGACTCGAACCCAACCCCCACACTCTTGGGGTTATATAACAGAAGACTTATTTCTTATAGAATAAAGAAGACATAATTCGTACTCTGGGATCTTATTCTCCATTAAATTTGTATCTGTTGTCTATTTAACTTTAGCATTGAAACTCTAAAGTATTAATTTAGACGATTTGTAAAAACTACTATATCTGATCTTGGTTTTGCTGACTATTCTGAATATTTCATCGGTCATTCTGGGTCTACTTATTGGCGCAAAAAGGATTCAGAGAAAGCTGAATTATTTCACAAGATTGAGCCTTATTTGACATTCCTTAATGTCCATCAACTAGAAAGACAAGGCGCAGATATTCAAAGCAGCATTGTTTTTATCTTTACCAATAATAATCCTGTAGCCATGCTTGGTTACTTTATAAAACTCATGAAACTCGATGCATAACTGCCCAACTTCTACTAATGTTTCTTTTATATTTTTGCAAGATAGTTCAAAAAAAGATCTAGGTTTTGGAAACTGTAAGTTCAAAGGAGGATATCCATAAAACTTTGCAACATAGTCATTTTTCCTTTTGATCATATTTTTATAAAAACCAATTATCTCTCTAATACCATATCTCGAAATCTTGTTAAACATTCCAAGCATCTCTTGATTTTCATCGTCATAAGTTGATAGAAATGCAATTACAAAAGCAGCCAAATTTTCCCCATATTGACAAGATTTTATTATAGCTTGAAGTCTCAGAAGTTGCTACATTCTTTCTAGCTCATCTTTTGTTTTATCAGGATATAGTTGATGTAAAAACTCCATCGTCTTCCTAATCGTATCGATCTCGAAATGTAACGCATCATATGGAGTAGTGTTTGTAAATAAATTCTGCCAATAGTGAAACATCTGGATTGTCAACGCTAATATCAAAGACTGACATGTGTTGCTGATCTATACTCACAATCTCATTTTAAATACATATAAAGGAGGTGGCATGCGTATTCCACTTCAATCTGCTACGAACCTGATAGCTTCATCAACCACCGCAGCGTTAGTAAGCAAATCCAATTTCATAGAATAGCATTCTTTTGATAACTATACAGATTATATTTATTCTCTCTTATCTTCACTATTTGTAGCAGCATTCTAGGTTTTTCTCAATATGGCAGTCAAACCAATTATATATTTCTCGTATTCTTTGGGTAAAAGGCAATTAGATTTTAAGGGTAGGAGAAACTCTCGTAACGAAGCATTGTAAGACATCTTAGATGTTTACTTTTAAAAGAATTTTAGGTCCATCGAGGAGAAAGTATGTTATACTACAAAAATAACGGGGCTACACCTTGCAACGACCATTTCCCTTAATTATTACCTCAGTCAAGAAAGAAAATAACGAAATGACTTGTTCAATACATAAAAGGCATCTTTGTACAATTTTCGGCTCTTCAACAATAAGTTTTGCAGATCGCGTGGCAATATATTCTATTTAACGAAAATCTAAAAGAATTAAACAAACAAATGAATAGATTTCCAAAATTGCTGACCTCCTTAGTACTTTCTTTGAACGGATTGTAATCTCAGATGATTTTGTTTTTTTTTAGCTTGACAAAAATAGGACGATGAGTTTCCCAATGCATATAAATCAAAAAAATAATGTGTTTGGGATCATGAAATATAACCAGAATTGCGGTTGTTCCAGCCTTAAGGAGGGGATTTAGGTGTCAGTATGAAAAAGATTGTACATGATACAGACGCATATGAAGAAGGACATGTACTCTATTGGAATGTCAATGGCGATTTGTTCCATGACAAGACCTTAAAGAAAAAAGCATATTGTCCTATACATACGAGACGACAGATGTGGATAGACTGGGAAACTCAACCATGCGATGATGAACTTACTCTTATTCGAAGACATACGCACTGTATCAAGTGTGATAGTGATGAGAGATAGTTCTATTAAATGACAGCTTTAGTAGGTGTCAAAATGAAGCACCTAAAGCAATATCATGTTCTACAAATGATTTGTATTTCTGACTATCAAAACAAGAATTGAACTTTTGCATATCTAATCCTTGTATAAGATGCAAACTTCTTTAGATTATCCTTGCTCACCCAACCCTAATCAATAGGTCTTTCATTTTTATATAATAAATCATGATTTCCCAGAACTTCTTTTGGTCATTCGTTCCTTTAGCTGTAATTGCAGCACATAGAGTCTGAACCACGATTTGGAATATGGTTTTAAGCAGTAACTTTTAAACGAATAACATCCTAGAAGATAATAGTGACCACTTTTAATTTTTTTAATAATACATCTAATTTTTTAAGATAAGATATGTTATTTGAAATAGCCCTGCTATGGACAAGGAATAGATTTCATACTTAGTTCTGTTTGTCTAGCCATAAGACTTGAAGACGAGAAGCTAAAAATTTCTAGTCATTTTAAAGTCTGACTTAACATGGTTAACTCAGAGAGATATGAAAGAGGTATTGGTTAATACAATATTATTGTATGTCTTTGACGGTTTCTTGCCAGCAGAATTTAATAATTATAACATTTTAAAAACTGAAAAAAATTCCTTTCAGATTCGTCTTTACATTCCAAATGCAAAAATAACAACCTATAT
>Ga0184620_10000141_pt1 | contig 12457 bp, 12 predicted proteins | sample PLM1_5_b1_FD_133136 | JGI IMG/M metagenome (GOLD analysis project Ga0184620, IMG submission 133136) | Groundwater sediment microbial communities from an aquifer in East River, Colorado, USA - PLM1_5_b1 | ecosystem: Environmental > Terrestrial > Soil > Riparian zone | place: USA: East River... | reverse complement strand
GTGTTCGGTTCCTGCGTCACACTGGACTCCATGACTGAAAGCCAGCAGCCGAACCCGTTCAGCCGGGAGGGATCGAGTTCATCCGACGGACTCGACCCCGATAGCAGCCCCGAGCAAACCACGCCGTACCCGCCGCTCGGCATCGGATCAAACGACCGATACGCCAGCGACTGGCCCTCTTATCCTGCGGAGTATCCGGCTGCGGACCCGTACGCGAACCCATCAGTCGATCCATACGGCCGACCGGTCGGCCCGTACGGCGGCCCGAGTGTCGATTCGACCTACCCCGTACCAGGGCCTGCTTTCGACCCTCAAGCATCTCCACGCTATGACCCCGTCCAGAGTTATGGCGAGTCGCCCAGCTACCGCAATCCCTACGAATCCAATCCTTATCAGCCCAGCTTTGGCGGCGTAACGCCGTACGGCGTCGGGCCGACGCAGGTGCCGACGCCGCACCCACAGGCGGGACTGGCTCTCGTCCTCGGGATCCTCGGCACGGTCTTGGGCATGGGTTGCATCGTCGGCGGACTGGTCGGGATAGGCGGCATCGTCGTCGGCCGCCGGGTCAAGAACGAGATCGATGCGGAGCCGGGCCGCTACACCGGCCGCTCCCAGGCAGTAGCAGGTTTGATCACCGGCATTATCGGTGTATCGATCACCGTTCTGGCGACGGTATTCATTGTGCTCGCGATCGTCGCCGGAATTGCGGGCTCGAATTAATGAGGGTGTGAACTTTTCGCGACTCTCTACGGGCAGTCAGCAGCTCGTCGGAGTGTTATTTGCCGAAGCTGGATTCCTTTGGTTCTGCGCTCTGAATGTCAGCACAGTGTTCTGCTGCAGGGTTCAACCGCGTAGGTAACAATGGAGCACATGAGCAATCCGTACGACGAACAACCCCAGGCCGAGCCGAGCCCCCAATCTCCTTATCAGCAGCCGTCGGGGCAATATCAGCCCGGCGGGCAGCCGATGCCCTACGGCCAGCCGTACGGGGCACCTCCGCAGGAGCACCCACAGGGAACCCTGATCTTGGTCTTCGGAATTCTCGGCATCTTCATCACGATCTTCGCGCCCATTGCCTGGTATATGGGAAACAAGGCCAAGCGGGAGATTCAGGCCTCCGGCATGCAGTACTCGAATGAGCAGAACATCAGTGTTGGCCGCATCCTGGGCAAGGTCTTCACGATCATCGCTTTGATCTCGATTGCCCTCACGATCATCATCACCATCATCGTGGTCATCGCCGGGGTAAGCCAAAGCGGCGGCTAAGACGCCCTTTCTTTTGAGAGCTGCTCGCGCATCGCGCGCATGGATCCGCCTACTTCGTTGTCGTTCGCAGAGAAAAAGCGCCTCTGCTCTCTCCTCCCCAGCACGGCGGGCGCGCGATTTCCGACGCTCGCAGCTGGCTCTTACCGGCCCTCCGGAACCACAATCGCAAGTGCGATGATCGCTACCGCGCCGACCGTGAGGACGGTGACGTCGAACGCTTTCGTACGCACTTGAAGCAGCCCGGCGTCCCGACTGGGCAACGCGACGCGTTCCACGGCTCCCACTCCCAGGGAGGCGCCGATGAGCAGGCAGCCCAGGCGCCACGAAGACTCACCGAGGAAGCTCACCACCAAGCCCGCGACTACGCCGATCACCACGATCAAGAGCGGCCACTGGCGCAGTGATCGGGCTGCCGCGCTCGCTTCAGACCGGCGCGGCACGAGCCACCAGTTGTTCGGCGCGTTCGACGACAGTGCTCAGCAGCATGGCACGAGTCATCGGCCCGATACCGCCCGGAATCGGTGCCACCCAGCTCGCGACTTCGTGCACGCCCGGATCAAGGTCACCGACCAGCCCGGCCTCCGTCCGGGTGATGCCGACGTCTACGCAGACCGCACCTGATTTGATCATTTCCGCAGTGACCAAGCGCGGCCGGCCTGCCGCGGCAACGACGATGTCGGCGGCACTGGTGTGGCGCGCGAGGTCGACGGTTCCGGTGTGACACAACGTGACCGTCGCGTTCTCGCTCTTGCGGGTCAGCAGCAGCCCAAGAGGCCGGCCGACGGTGGTACCCCGGCCGATCACACACACCTCTGCCCCGTCGAGGCCAACGCCATTCCGCCGGAGCAGCTCGACGATGCCACGCGGCGTACCCGGCAAGGGCCCGGGCGCGCCAAGCACCAGCTTGCCCAGGTTGACAGGATGAAGCCCGTCCGCATCCTTATCGGGATCGACCATGCCGAGTGCAGCGTAGTCGTCGAGATGCGGTGGCAACGGCAGCTGGACGATGTAGCCGGTGCACGCGGGGTCGGCGTTCAGGTCTGCGATTACTGCATCCAGCTCATCTTGGGTGGTGGAATCCGGCAGCTCCACCTGGATGGAGGCGATTCCCACTTCCGCGCAATCACGATGCTTGCCCCGGACGTACGCGCGGCTGCCCGGATCATCACCGACGAGCACCGTACCGAGACCGGGTACGAAACCTCGGTCGGCGTTGGCGAGCGTTGCAACTCGATCCCTCAGCTCGGCCTTGATCGTTGCCGCCAGAGCCTTGCCGTCGAGAATCCGTGCCGTCATCTGCACACCAGCCCTTGATCAGAGTTAATGAAAGAAGTGTCGCGCGCCAGAGAAGTACATGGTCGCTCCGGCGGCCTGGATCGCCGCGATGACGTCCTCGTCATGCACCGAGCCGCCGGGCTGCACGATAGTGGACACTCCCGCCGCCAGCAGGATCTCCGGCCCGTCCGCGAACGGAAAGAATGCGTCCGAAGCGGCGACGGAACCGCTGGCGCGCTCCCCAGCCCGTTGGACCGCCAGCCGGCACGAGTCGACCCGATTCACCTGACCCATCCCGATGCCGACCGACGCACCGTCCCGTGCAAGCAAGATCGCGTTCGACTTGACGGAGCGTGCTGCCCGCCAGGCAAACTCAAGATCAGCCAGCGTGTCATCCGAGGCCGGCTGACCCGCGACCAGCTTCCAGTTGACGGCCCGGTCATGATCAGAATCAACGCGGTCGCTGAGCTGGACGAGCAGTCCACCATCGATGCGGCGACTCTCGGCGCCGCCGCGATGGGGCGGCTCGACCACCAGGATTCGGAGGTTTTTCTTGCTGGCCAGCACCTCCAGCGCACCCTCCTCGTACTCGGGCGCGATGATCACTTCGGTGAAGATGCCGGCAACCTGACGCGCCATCTCCACATTGACTGGCCGATTGGCCGCGATCACACCGCCGTACGCCGAGATCGGATCGCAGGCATGGGCCTTGCGATGGGCTTCCGCGACGTCCGATCCGATGGCAATGCCGCACGGGTTGGCATGTTTGATGATCGCGACCGCGGGCTCGTCGAAGTCGGCCGCGGATCGGCGCGCGGCGTCCGCATCGACATAGTTGTTGTACGACATGTCCTTGCCATGCAACTGCTGGGCGTTCGCCAGGCCACTGTCGCCCCCGCTGGTGCGGTAGAGGGCGGCCGGCTGGTGCGGGTTCTCCCCGTACCGCAGACCGGTGACCTTCTCCCAGGTCCCTCCCATCCAACGCGGGAAGCCCGTACCGTCACTGAGGTCGGTGACGACGCTGCCCATCCAGCTCGCCACCGCTACGTCGTAGGTGGCGGTATGGACGAAGGCAGCTGCAGCAAGCGCCTCCCGCTGTGCCAGCGTGAAGCCGCCGGCTATGAGGGCATCCGTGAGCTGCGGATACTGAAGCGGCGAGGTGATCACGGCCACTGAGGCATGATTCTTCGCCGAGCTGCGCACCATGGCCGGACCGCCGATATCGATCTGCTCGATGCACTCCGATGGGCTCGCGCCGGAGGCCACGGTCGCCGTAAACGGGTAAAGGTTGCTGATCAAGAGATCAAATGGCTCGATGCCAAGCTCGGCGAGCTGGGCACGATGAGCCTCCAGCCGAAGATCGGCAAGCAGCCCGGCATGGACTTTCGGGTGCAGGGTTTTGACCCGACCGTCGAGGCACTCCGGGAACCCAGTCACCTGCTCGATGGCGGTCACTCGGAGGCCAGCCCCCGCGATCGTCGCCGCCGTCGAACCGGTGGAGACGATCTCGGCACCCGCCTCGGCCAATGCCTGAGCAACGATGAGAAGGTCCGTCTTGTCATAGACCGAGACCAAGGCCCGCTTGATTGGTCGGCGAGTCGTGTCACCGCTGTCTGGTGAGATCGTCATGTCCACAGCACTTTCCGGTCGGCGACTCGCCACGTTCGAGTGGCGAGTTGATGGGTGATGGCGACGAGCAGCTCGCGTTCCACGACTTTGATCCTCTCGTGCAACGACTCCACCGTGTCGTCGTCGGCAATCGGCACCGCTTGCTGATCCAAGATCACGCCGCTGTCCACCCCAGCATCCACCAGAAACACGGTGGCGCCGGTGATCTTGACGCCGTAGGCCAATGCATCCCGCGGACCGTGCATGCCCGGGAACGACGGGAGCAACGCCGGGTGGGTGTTGAGAATGCGTCCTTCGAAGCGGCCGAGGAACTCCGGTCCCAGGAGCTTCATGAAACCGGCGCTGATCACCAGATCCGGCTCGTACCTGGCAACCTCTGCGGTGAGGGCTCGGTCCCACTCAGACCTCGTGGCGTAGTCGGAGAGGGCCAGAACGAAGGTGGGGATCCTCGCGCGTTCCGCACGCCCCAGTCCAGCGATCTCAGGCCGATCCGACCCGACCGCCACGATCTGGGCGCCGTACGCCGGGTCTTCGCAGGCATCGATCAATGCCTGCAGCAGGGTTCCGCTGCCCGAAATGAGTATCACGAGGCGGGCCGCCCGGCCCAGCCGCGTAGTGGCGAGGGGCTCGGGCACGACGCACAGCCTAGCGACCAGCCTGGCCCGGCTGGTCAGACCGGGCGGGACGGTTCGCTTGCCGATCAAAGATCGGGCCGCTGGCGGCGCAGAGGGCTGCTCGCTACCGACCGCGGCGCGGAATCAGGCCCAGCGCCAGCCCGGTGATCATGCCCGAGAGGCCCATGGTCGTAGCTGCCATCACCAGCAACGGAAAGAGCCGTGGGCCAAGGCCAGTGAGTCGGAGGGTTCCGAGATCTCCGCTGGCCGCCCAAGCCACCCCCGCGAAGGCAACACCAGCCAGCAGGCCGCACGCGCCGCCTTTCAGGCTGGCCTGATCGAATCGGACCGCCGGCCGCGCTGCGAGTACCACCCAGCACGCGATCGCCCCGGCAGCTGCACCGGCAGCAAGCCACCAGAGGTCCATGAAGTCGCCCGGACCGGATGATGGCAGCGCACCGAGCAGCGGGATGTCGGGGAGGATGCCGAGTTCGGTACCCGCCGGCGCCACGACCGAGCCGGTCCCCACCGAGAATCCCGAGCCCAGCGCGTACGAGGCGGACCACACCAGCGCATTCGGCGCGAATGCCAGCTGGACGAGCAGCAAGGCGATCCCTCCGGCGATGCCTGGCTGCAGCGCATCATGCAGCGCCGCTACTCGGCTCAGGTGCGTTCCAAGTCCGGTGACGAGCACAGCTGCTCCAGCGACCAACATGGCGAGTTGAGCCGCGACCACAGCACGGAAGACAACCCCTCCCCTGCTAGCCGTCCGTCCGACGCCCAAAGCATGGCTACTGCCCCATGCTCCAGCCACCAGAAGTACCGCGATCACCGCTGCCCAGCGTGCCGGAACCTGCCACGGCTCCCCCAGCCACACCGCCACAACAAGAACGGGCAGCAGGTAGATCGCAACCATCACGACACTGATCAGCACTGGGCTCGTCGTCTGGTTGCTCCGAACCCGACGACTGCTTGCCGCCGCGAATCGCGAGATCACAAACGCAATGGCCGCGGTCACGCCCCACGGCACGAGGGTGACCGGGATGGTGCCGATATGTACACCGACACCGTTACTCAGCAACCAAAGCCGGGTCCCGAGGCGTGCAGCGTCGCCGATACTGCCCGAATCAGCTGCAAGCCAGGCGAAAATTGTCACGCCAGCGCACAAAATCCAGCTCGCCAGAGCCGTCGCCGCGCCCCCCATGAAGGCGACAGCGGTCCAGCCGATAGGGGCCGAGACTCGCCGCAACCGGGTTGGCTGAGCATCCTTTTTTCGAGCGGGAGTCACCCGAAGTATGACCTCAGCGGCAGTTCGTCGAGACGACAGCAGAGAAGGCATAGCGTCTCCATGCTCACTCAGCGGGCGGACGCGAATGGGCGAGACACGCCAGGCGCGGGTAAAGTCTCCCGTGATTGTCGGCCACCGATCGATTCGAGCGGCCGGCCCAGGAAGCCTGCGATGGACTCCGAGACTCGGGGGGAGCAATTCAGCATGGTCGACCAGGAGCGTGCGACCTATCGACCCCGGCGAGCCTTCATCGAACCCGATGTCGAGCCCGCCGATCCGGAACAGCCGGCCCAGCCGTTGCGACCGGCCCAGCCGCAACGACCGGCCCAGCCTGATCGAAACCAGCCTGATCGATACCAGCCCGATCGAAATGGAATCGGGCGCGATCGGAATGGAATGGGTCGCGATCGGAATGGAATGGGCCGCGATCGGAGTGGAATGGGGGGTCATCGTAACGGAACGGCGCCGACCAGGCCCGCCGTTCTCGATGAGGATTTTCCGAAGCCGCTGTATCGAGATGACACGCAGCAGAATGGGTGGTCACGGCCGGCGGTGGCCTCGCGCGGGACTCCACTTCCGGAGTCTGATCCACCCACTGAAGAGACCATGAGTCCCATCGCGTTCGCGCCGAGCCGACCGCGCGTCCAAAAGGACGAAAACACCACGATTCTGCCCCGTAGCCGGCCCACCAAGCACCGCACCCAAGCACTCGACGCGATCGATGATTACGACGACGAGCGGACCGCGCTCGGAGGGCGCGCCAAACTCGCCCTGATCATCGGTGCTGTGGCGGCCGTAGTCGTGATCGGCCTTGTGATCGGCTACGCGGTTCTCGGCGTCGGCAACCAGCCCCAGAGCCAACCCAGCGTCTCACCGCCCCCCGGTGGCGGACCCTCCGGCGGCTCGAACCAGCCGGCGGGCCAGACTGGGGGCGCCTTGTTGACCGATGGTTTCATGCTCAGCCCGGACCAGGCCAAGGCAATAGTCCCGGATCAAAAGTGGAAGGTCGTCACCACTCAGCGTGGCGCGAAGACGGATGGCCCGACCGCCGCCTGCTTCGGCGGCGACCCGGTGGAGGGCCAGCCCCCACCGCAGCAAGAGGTCGTTCGGGTGCTGGAGGGCAGCGGCGGCAAGACGGCACCGAAGGCGCTGCACGATGCCACGGCGTACACCTCCCCCGACGAGGCCACTGCGGCGTACGCCGTCGCTTCAAAAACACTTGGTAGCTGTGCGGTCGCTGGCTTCTACATCGAATCAGGCAGCTCGGTCAGTGGCATCGGTAACCAGGCGGTCGGTGCCGTGATCATGGAGGTCGAAGGCAAGAAGACTCAGGCCCACAGTGTCGTTTTGAACCGCACAGGCCGTGTGATGAACGTCGTCGACGCTGTTCAGCCAACGCGTGTCCTGGCCATCAACGCAGTGGCCAAGGCCCTCGGACAGGTGAACAGCATCCAATGTGGCCCAGCTGGCGGAACGTGTGACGGCCGCCCGGCCGCAAAAGACGGGCCTCCCCCGCTCGGCGGCGACCAGCCAGGCTTTTTGACCGTTGGCGACCTCCCGCCAGCCGGACCCAAGGTGGAGCTGTGGGTTGCCACCCAGGTTGAGTCGCCGAAGGAGGAATTCCTGGGCTCGCAATGTGAGGGTGTGACCTGGACAACCGAAACGGCCAAGTCGAGAAGCTCCCGGGTCTACCTCCTCCCCGAGAGTGGCAAGAATTTCTTTGGCCTGAACGAGATCGTACTGACCATGAAGAACGCCAATTCCGCCGGCAAGTTGGCGGGCAAGATCAAGTCCAATCTGTCGGGGTGCAAGTCGCGAAAGCTCACAGCGAGCGTGACCGACATCAAGAAGGTGACCAGCATCGGTGCCCAGAAGACCCGGGTAAAGGGCTGGACTGCGGTCGTCTCTCAGAAGTCGACCCAAGGTACGGCCAAGTATCGCGTCGGAATCGTCTCCGCGGGATCCAAGGTCGCCTACACCTTCCTGAACCCGCGAGGTGAATACGACTTCAGCAATCATCAGTGGAACACCGTCGCCGTACGCGCTGGGGAGCGAGCGACTCAAGTCAACGAGTGAGCCGTCGGTCCACTCGTTGATCGTTTTGCCGTCTATGCGCGGAAACGCGCCCTCAATCGGTGGTTCGAGCGGTCGTTTCGCCGCCTGTGCGCGGAAGCGTGATCCCTGATCACGTCCAGCGATGGCGTCACAGGTTGGACATGATCCCGCGCATCAGCTCGGCAGTCTCGCTAGGTGTCTTGCCGACCTTGACCCCTGCGGCCTCCAAGGCCTCCTTCTTGGCGGCGGCGGTCCCCGACGAGCCAGACACAATGGCGCCAGCGTGGCCCATGGTCTTGCCCTCCGGCGCGGTGAAGCCAGCGACGTAACCGACCACCGGCTTGGTGACATGGGCCGCGATGTAGTCGGCAGCCCGCTCCTCCGCGTCCCCACCGATCTCGCCGATCATCACCACGGCGTCGGTCTCCGGGTCCTGCTCGAACGCCTGGAGGGCATCGATGTGTGTGGTTCCGATGATCGGATCGCCGCCAATGCCAACCGCGGAGGACAAGCCGAAGTCGCGCAGCTCATACATCATCTGGTACGTCAACGTGCCGGACTTGGAGACCAGGCCGATACGGCCGGCTTTGGTGATGTTGGCCGGGATGATTCCGGCATTCGATTGCCCCGGTGAGATCAGCCCCGGGCAGTTGGGACCAATCAGTCGCGTTGAACTCGACTGCGACAGTGCAAAGAATTCGGCCGTGTCCTTCACCGGTACGCCTTCGGTGATCACCACCGCTAGCGGGATGCCGGCCTCGATGGCCTCCACGACCGCCGCCAGCGTGAACTTGGCCGGCACGAATATCACCGTGACGTCAGCTCCGGTGGTCCCCATCGCATCGCCAACCGAATTGAAGACCGGAACGCCGGCTCTATCGAATTCGACGACCTGCCCACCCTTGCCCGGTGTTACGCCGCCGACGATTCTGGTCCCGGCACTGAGCATTCGATGAGTGTGTTTGCGGCCCTCCGAGCCGGTCATGCCCTGGACAATGACCTTGGAGTCGGAGTTGAGAAAGATTGCCATGCTCCCGCCCTTCAGCTCGCCGCCAGCTCGGCGGCCCTGCGGGCCGCACCGTCCATCGTGTCGACCTGCTCCAGCTTCGGCAGGTCTGCGGTCGCAAGGATCTGCCGGCCCAACTCCGCGTTGTTGCCGTCCAGCCGTACGACCATTGGCACCTCGATGTGCTCGTCACGGCTGGCCAGCAGCTGAAATGCCTGCACGATTCCGTTCGCCACGGCATCGCAGGCGGTGATACCGCCGAAGACGTTCACGAAGACGCTCTTCACTTGATCATCGCTCATGATGATCTCCAGGCCGTTCGCCATGATCTCGGCACTTGCACCGCCACCGATGTCGAGGAAGTTCGCCGGTTTCGGTGATCCGCTGAACTCTTCGCCGGCGTACGCGACCACGTCCAGAGTGCTCATCACCAGCCCGGCCCCATTGCCGATGATCCCCACCGACCCGTCGAGCTTGACGTAGTTGAGGCCCTTCTCCTTCGCAGCTGCCTCGAGCGGGTCCTCGGCCGACTTGTCAGCCAGAGCTGCGTGATCCGGGTGTCGGAAGGCGGCGTTCTCGTCGAGGGAAACCTTGGCGTCCAACGCGATGATCCTGCCGTCAGCGGTCTTGATGAGTGGATTGACCTCGACGAGCGTCGCGTCCTCCTTCTCATACACCGTGCTCAGCAGCTGGATAACTCGGGCAATCTCGCTGGCGTCAGGTTCGGCAAACCCAGCAGCGGCCACTATCTCAGCGGCCTTGGCCTGATCAATTCCGACTCTTGGATCAACCGGTATCCGGGCCAGGGCTCCGGGACGCTCCGATGCGAGGGTTTCGATATCCATGCCGCCCTCTTTGGAGCACATGGCCAGGTAGCGGCGTTCCGCCCTATCGAGCAGAAGGGAGAAGTAGTACTCCTCAGCAATGTCGGCGCCTTCGGCCAACATCACGGTGCCAACGGTGTGGCCCTTGATGTCGAGACCGAGAATTTCTTCCGCCCGAGCCTCCGCCTCCTCAGGGCTCTTCGCGATCTTGACGCCGCCCGCCTTGCCGCGCCCTCCCGTCTTGACCTGCGCCTTGACGACGACCACGGGAGTACCCAACTCTGCGGCAGCTGCCTTGGCCTCGGCCGGGGTGGTCGCCGTGATGCCGCGCAGCACCGGAACTCCGTGGGCCTCGAAGATGTCCCGCGCTTGGTATTCGTACAGATCCACACTTGCCTCCATGCCCGTGTGAGGTGAGACAGATCAGATTCGCAGGCGTTCAGACCCCGCTTCAGGTGCGCCCGCCAGGCAGACGATCCGAAGCCTATCCGTGATCAGCGGGCTGCATGCGGTGAGGGCGAGTTGATCATGGCAGGCATCCGCAGGACTCACGAATGACAAGCTTGTACGTCCAGGTCAGCGTGTTGGCGTAACGACGTACATAGAACTCTTATTGGTTGCCGTGGCCCATGAGGGCGTACGCCAGCCGATCACCGGCAGCAAACGCTGCCCACCGCCGTTCGGTGATGTCGAAGGCCAGCAGCGAGAACTGCGGCGACAATGCGCAGGGTATTTCCACGCGCCCGCGCAACCACTTCACCAGGTTAGCTAGGCCAAGAATGTGCGCTGAGCCGCTGGATGCGCCCTGAGCCCGCTGGATGCGCCCTGAGCCCGTCGAAGGGCGACCTCCGGACTTCGACTAGCTCAGCCCGCGTCAATCCGGTGGGCGCTCCCGACGTTCGCACGCACCCAGGCAACGATCTCACTCATCGTGGCTCCCGGCGTAAAGACCTGGGCAACGCCCATCTCCGCTAGCACCTCCCGATCGGCGTCGGGAATGATGCCACCGCCAAAGAGCACGATGTCGTCGGCGTCGGCCGCCCGCAGCAGCTCCTTCACCTTTGCGAACAGTGTCATGTGTGCCCCTGACAGCACGGAGAGCCCAATAGCGTCGGCATCTTCGGCAATTGCCGTCGCGACAATCTGCTCAGGCGTTTGGTGCAGTCCGGTGTAGATGACCTCCATGCCAGCGTCCCGCAGCGCGCGAGCCACGACCTTGGCGCCGCGATCGTGGCCATCGAGGCCAGGTTTAGCCACGACGATCCGCAGCGGAGCTGAGGACGGCTGCACATCCGATTCCACGACGCTAAAGCTACTACTGGGTAATATCTTGTCGTGGGGAGTGCCAATGGAGGCATGAGGCCTGCGAGGCTTTCACGCCTTGTAGCGGTTGAGCTGCTACAGGTGGCATCTGGCTTGGCCATTGAGGCCGCCTGGGGTACAGCCCACCTGATGATGTATCCGCTCGGACTCTTCTCCGCTTCCTCGCCGGTCCTCGCTGAGCGCCGCCACGATCGCCGGGGGCTAAGTCCTGAACAACGCGGACTCCTCCATCACGGTGTAGAGGCGGCCGAGACACCCATCTTGCTAGTGCACGGAATCATCGACAATCACGCGATCTTCACTGTGATGGAGCACGCACTCCGCCGCCGCGGGTTCCAGACGTTGTCCAGATACGACTACGGCCTGCTTACCCAGAACATTCCGCGCGCTGCCGTGCGGTTGGGCGCGGCCATCGAAGAGCTGTCTGCTGCCACTGGTTACGCACGGATCCACGTCATCGGCCACAGCCTTGGCGGCCTGATCGCTCGCTATTACGTACAGCGCCTGGGAGGTGACCAGCACGTACACACACTCGTGACACTTGGCACACCTCATCATGGCACTCAGCTGGCACGGGCCGCGCCACTGCTGCCGCTGGTCCGTCAGCTCACTCCCGACTCGCCGCTGATTCAGGAGCTGGCAGAGTCGGCCCAGGGTTGCCGTGCCCGCTTTGTTGCGTTCTACGGTGACATCGATCATCTGGTGGTGCCTGGTCGCAACGCTCGGCTCGACCATCCCGATCTCAACGTGCAGAACATCGCCGCGCACGGAGTCGGGCACCTCTCGATGCCGAACAACGGACGGATTGCGTTCACCATCGCTCAGGCGTTGCGCGAACTTCATCCAGACGGAACACCCGGCAGGCCATAACGTCCCGTCTCGACAAAATCGTTGTTTCTTCCCTGCAGGCCATTGAGATTCCGTGACCTGTTTGTTACATTTCGCAGGTTGTCTGGCCTACTTCGGGGGTCCAGTCAAAGACAGGAACTAGATCAGACAAGCATGGCGCGCCGTCCGGGGAGCTCTTCTGCGCTTCCCGGACCCCACGGCGAGGCACGGCTCGATGGGTGCCGGCGCCAGTGAGGGATGAGGGAGCTGTCCGGGGAACAGCGGACCGAACGCGAGGGGTATCCAGACGTCAGCGCTGGGCCTCAGCCTGCTCGGAGCAAGAGCTGGC
>Ga0184620_10000139_pt1 | contig 12576 bp, 10 predicted proteins | sample PLM1_5_b1_FD_133136 | JGI IMG/M metagenome (GOLD analysis project Ga0184620, IMG submission 133136) | Groundwater sediment microbial communities from an aquifer in East River, Colorado, USA - PLM1_5_b1 | ecosystem: Environmental > Terrestrial > Soil > Riparian zone | place: USA: East River... | reverse complement strand
ATCTTAAACATTTCAATACCTTCATTTCGATGTGCATTTAGACCTCTCGTTGGCTTAGGTTGACCTGGCCGTCTTACTATGACATCCTCGGTATGAAGTTTACTGAATGTATCCCAGTCTTGGTTGTTCCATGCATCATCTAGTGTCTTCATTAGTCGCATGTTTTCTTCAGGACTCATGATCTCAGTCTACTCAGCAAAGTAAATAAAAATAACGATTTAGAACACAGAGCAAAATGAGTTTTCAGCACATTATAACTACCATTTGCTAAGAAATACTACCTACCCTCTTTTTATTTTTTAACTCTGCTTGTATCCATAGAGATTTTATGTATCAAAAGAAGCAAGATAGTCTTAGGCGATGATACTTTGCTAGAGATCTAGCTAAAAAAAGCCACAAGGATACGTGGAGTTCAAAATGATATTTAATTTGAAAAAAATAATCTGGGCTAAAATGATAAAATTCCAGCTGTAGTCTATACGCGTCAAATACATCGTCATCTGAAGTTGATTGATATGAGGGCATCATAAGGAGGTTTAGGTCGATATAACTAATTATCTCAACAAAATAACGACACGTAATGAGAGTCACCCATATTCTTACTCCTTCACATCATTTAGACATGAAAGTATTAAAGTACCAGTCCACGGTTTATAGATAATGGAGAAAATGATGTATAATAAACTAGCAGCGGCTATCGTCGTAGCTACTGGTATTATGTTGGCAACTTCAGGTTCTGCTGCCTCGGTACTGGCTCAACGATATACTGCTCCAACTACTGCACCGATGTCAGGAAACCCGAGCGGCAATTCGCCTATGAAATCAGGTAACACAACTTCTCCTGGTGGCATGATGAACAAAACAGGGTCTGGTAATATGTCAAAAGCAGATAACACAACAGCTAGTAATATCACAAAAGTAGGCGGTGGCGTTCTATCAAACCTGAGCAAAGCAGTTAGCGGCGGTCTTAAGGGACTTCGTAATATGCTATCAGGAGGTAAAAAATAGAAACTCTCGTTGCTATAGCCCATATAGGAGCAGACAATTAATTTTTAATTTGTCTAAAATCGCTTAAGGATTTCATCTGCTCTTTAGGTGAAAATACATCCCATCTCGCCAAGGTCATCAATCTTCGCTTATTTCTACTGTTCTTAATTATTTTGACTTATAGTGAGAAAAAAGGCATCTATTTCTCACTCTGGTTAGTTCTGCATCAAGGTATCCATCTATACTATACTATACTATACTATACATTAGTGTTAACGTTACTTCAGATGAGGCTGTCTTATATACATCTGTAGAAATTCACCATACTTCAAATCCGACATGGTCAATACTTTAAGGCATTATCGTACAAGTACGTTAGTGTAAGACATGAGTTTATAGTAGTATACTCTTTGGACGTAATTAAGTAATAGATCCTACTTACGATTTAAAATTTTCGTCTATTTCCGTTCTACATATCAAGTTATGGTTAGTTTATCATGAGTCGAAAGTTTCAGTAAAGGGCCATATGTCCTAGCGTTATCTGTACTTATTCTCATAACAAATTAATTGTCTTTGCTTTATTACGATTTATCAGATACTAATTTGCTTGCTATTTCTTATGATCCTATGTTACCCCTTGTTAGCATTACCTAAGCCATCGGTTCTTCTAGTCGTAGTCCCTTGCTCTCAGTAAGACGTTGATATAGATAGGTGAGTTAATTTATCATCTAGTGTGTAGTCTTCTTCCGGTGTTTACGGAATGTTCAATTAAGTTAACTATTTCTGCAAATGAAGCGTTTTGCATCAGAAATATATCATGCTCTTTGGCATAGCCGCTTGATTGAATTATCGATAAATCGGAAAGCGCTGCTCCACCCAAAACCACAGGTAATCTACTGCCATCAAATCTAGAATGAATTTGATCTATTAATCTTTCTACAGTTTTAATGTTATCTTTAAGAGTAACTGATACAAATATCATATCTGGCTCAATACCGTCAATGTAACTAATTATTGAAGAAGCAGGTACCGATGGTGATATATTATAAACAGAATATCCTTTGCTAATTAAAAGTGATTCCATGATACTACATGCCAAATTGTGCAGTTCTCCTTCAGGAGTACATACAATGATTTTATATTTAGCTGAAAGTGAAGCTGATGTCGAGGAGGGGCGAGCGACTATCATCTTATTATTTTTGTGCAATAATTTCTCATTTATTACTTTTATCATACTACTTGCAGCATTTGAGCAAGCATGTTCCGTTGCCACATCTAATTCTCCTTTTTCCCATAGATCTCCAATGCTATACAAAATAGGTTTTAGCAATTTATCATAAAAGTAAGATAGACTAAACAAATTTGAATATTGGTTGTACATACTAACCAAACGATCTATACTGTATTCTTTCAACAAATTGAACATTTCCTTCTGAAGTATGCCTATTAGTCTTTCTCTTTCCTTTTGTGATGGCCCATATGCAGAAATAAATGCAATAATCTTTGGAACATCCCTATATTCTGGAGGTATATAATCTAACGTTATTTCTGATGTTCTCCCAAGGTATTTTATTATTATTTGTCTTGAAGTATTGCTCTCCTGGTCCCATTTACTTTGAACAAGATAAGCATATTGTATCCCTTTTACTTTCTTATTTCTTATATATACCAACTATTAATAATACCTCACAAGAGAGATCTTCTTTGCTTTATCTTTTCAAATATTCTCATTATTAATTTCCGGCGTAATTCCCATATATCTACAAGCTATGTATCCTTATTTTATGAAAGACATTATGAGAGGCTGCTACAACCATAGCCGCTATTATGGGTCCAACAATGTTACGTAAAGTCATTAGGTAATTAGGATTTGTGGTCGTGGAAATTACAGATTGCCCCATGAAAGTATAAAGACTGTCAATTATCCAAAAGGCAAGACTAACCCATCCTACAACACCCGATATCATAGCTCCAAGCCTTGCTCCCTTAGATACAAAATATAATGCAACCACAATAGCTAAATACCATAAGGTAGCTAGGGCAAGCAACTGAAATCCAAATATTTCAGGTCTTGTATTGAAGATATAATAGGTTGAGCCGACAGCAGCCATAAGAAACAACGATGCTATCAATATTTTGTTATTTAGCCAATGGGAGGTTCTTTCTTTTCTTTCGATTTGCTCTGTTTTCGTAATTTTCGGTTGTTCTGCTATTCGTTCTTCCTCTTCTTCTTCTTCTTCTTCTTCTTGTTTAGCTGCTAAAATTGCTTCTTCAAAGGTCTTAAGTTTAATGGGAATTATTTTCTTTATTGAATCATCTTTTACTATCGCTTCGTATTTTAGACTATCAATAAGAGGTCTAGCAAGCGAGGCTTTCACAGGCGTAACAAGGTCTACCCAATAGGATGACAGCCTTGGCGTAAGAAATGGAATTATTAGTATTTTCAATGGTCTATTATTTATTATTTTAGCATAGCGTTTCATCATGTTTACGTAGGTTAAAATGTCTGGACCTCCGATATCAAGTGTCTTATTTTCTGTATCTTTTGATTCCATGGCTTTGACTAAATATGTAACCACATCGTCTACTGCTATTGGTTGTGATTTCGTCAACACCCATTTTGGACATACCATTATAGGTAGTCTCTCTACAAGATATTTGAGCATTTGAAATGAGCCTCCTCCATGTCCTAAGATAACAGCAGCACGAAGGATTGTAACTTTTGAAGATGATGATATTTTTAGAATTTTGCCAACCTCGATTCTACTTCTCATATGTTCAGAAAGATCTTGATATCGTGTATCCTGATCATGTACCAATCCACCCAAGTATATGATTCTTTTAACTCCACATTCTGTAGCAGCTCTTGCAAAATTCTCTGCTGCTTTTCTATCTTTTTGTGCAAATTTCTTCCATTCTTTTGAGGAAGATCCTTCCATCGAATGTATTAGATAAAAAGCAACATCAATTCCATACAATGCTTCCACCAGCTGCTGATAAATCATTACATCTGCTTCAACAATCTCTACTTTTTCTTTAATATTATCAATCTTATCTTCTAATAATTTGGGATCTCTTGTCATGCAAATTATTTGTCTTCTTCGTTTAGCAGTAGGCTTATTATTTCCTCCATCGTTATGTTGATGGGCAGACAAAAAATGAGGATTAGATATTGATGATATTATTGATGATGACGTCAGTCTTGATACTAAACGACTTCCAATGAATCCACTAGCGCCTGTAACCAAAACCCTTAGCGTGCTGTCATCATTTTTAGCATCAATAATCGTCGTCTTAAACTTCTCTTGTTTTCCTTCCCGTAGATTGACTGTAGCATTATCTTGTTCTGTCATCACGGTCTCAATCCTAATTCTAATTTAAGATGGTCATATAGGCAGGGAGATTGTTTGCTAGCTGCAGTATATCATTATCATCTTTTACATATAATTCAATCATATCCTGTTGTTTCTTTTCTATTTTATTTGTTTTAATAAGAATTTCTTTGATATCTTGATTATTTGCATTACCGAATGAAATTGATAATTCTTCCCTCTCCAAATTAATCTCAATCCCATCTGGAGCGATTAAGGAAGACTCATTTCCTTGCTGAATGTTGATATTGTAGACTTCATTCCTAGTAATCTCGTTGTCATTATTTTCAATCGCAGTGCCCGAGATGTAACTTTCACCTAAATCTAATTCTAAGCTAAATTTAGCTGATATCAATTCTTCACATGGTACTGGCGAATAGAAACTATATAAATGGTGCACAACACGAATGTACTAGTGCCAACTTTCCTTATTCATATGATTGTGCCCTGACATGAAGTTAGCACTAATTTAGCACGCTCCTAGTCACTGGTTTATATTAGAAAGGGATATATCATTTTCATTTCTTTCCTAGAATTTGACTTTTAAATTGTATTTTTATTTCGATAATATAGTCTAGTCTCTTTCTAAACTAGACCTGCATCCTTATCATCGCTCTTGTAGCGATTAAAAATACCATAGCCGCGAGCAAACTTAATATCACTAATTCAATATTAGTAAATACGTCTATTTGTGAAAATATTCCAGCTCTAGTAATATCTACTATATATGTCAATGGATTAACATAGAAAGCGATTGATAATGGTTCTGGCAAACCTTTTGCAGGATAAAACGCAGAGCTAACAAAAGCGAAAAATAGGAAAAGACCATTACTAATTACGTTGTATCCTTCACTACTTTTCATCTTAGTTGATAGAATTATTGTAAAAGAACCAAAGAATACAGATCCTACTACTAATGCGAGTATAGTATAAGGTACGCTCCACAATGTAACGTTTACGTCTTGAAATATTGTAGGTAGACCGATTATCATAATAACTGCAGCGCTGGCCAATCCGATTATAATGAGCGTTATAAGATTGGCAATAACATACTGAACCTTATGAAACGGCATGACTAGTAACTGTTGAAACATACCATTTCTCTTGTCATTCCAAAAAATGGTCCCAGCTATTTGACTGCCATTCATCACGTTAAATCCTATCATACCAGCAGTTAAAAATGAAACATATGTAATAGATAGAGCGCCCACATTGATACCTTGATCCTTTATCAAGGCAGAATACGCATATCCTGCTACAAATATATAAACAACAGGAAAAGCTATCTGCCATATCAAGAACATCTTGTCGATCGCAGCGACTAGGTTTCTATATGTTAGTAATAATACGCCGGATATGAAAATATAGTCAATTACTTGCTTCATTTTAGTTCTCTATCCCATGAATTGTCATCGTCTTTATTATTGACTATTGACAAGAAAACTTCTTCTAGTGATGGCGGATTTATCGAAATACTTTCTATCTGCATATCATTTTTGTAAACAAGCTGTAGTATCTTAGAGATGACATGCTCTGCATCATTAACTGTAATGACAACTGTATTTGTTCCTTTTACTTCGATATCGGAAGTATTGTCATTACGATTATGATCATATCCATCCATATTCCCACCATCCTTTTTTCTACACCTTAGAACTGTACGTTTTAGTAGATCGATAAAAGACTGATTCAGTATATCTTTGAAGGTAATTTCAATAGTTTTGTGTACTCCTACATACTTCTGTCTTAACCCGGTTGGTGTGTCGAAGGCAATTATCCTCCCTTTATCTATTATAGCTATTTCATCACACAGATATTCTGCCTCCTCCATTATATGAGTAGTGAAGAAAACCGTTAGACCAGACATTACGTGTTTCTTTATGTAATCTAAGAGCATACGCCTTGCAGAAGGATCCAAACCCACAGTGGGTTCGTCAAGAAATAGCAGATCCATATCATGCATAAATTCCCTTGCAAGCTGTACCCTTCTTCTTTGGCCTATAGAGAGTTCGTCATTCTTGGAATTTTTAATGGATTCAAGATCAAATGTTTTTAGTATCTCTTTTACTTTATCTTTTCTGGCCCTGCTATCACGTAATCCCCACAATAGTCCATAAAGATTTAGGGCTTTTTCTACTGTCAAGTTTGCTTCAAAACTAGGATCTTGGGATACAACTCCTATTCTTCGCTTGATCTCTGACTGTTTCTTAACAAGATCTTTACCAAATATTTGTGCACTTCCAGAGGAAGGACTAAGAAGAGTAGTAAGGATTTTTAGTGTTGTAGTCTTCCCAGCACCATTTGGACCAAGAAATCCAAAGACTGTTCCGTATCTTACATTAAATGAAACGCCATTTAGGGTATAAGCACTATCCTTGCCATATTGCTTTTTAAGGTTAGTAACTGATATACAAGGCTCACTTCGATCTCTGGGCAATGAAAATGCCTCGTTACTTAAGCTGTCGTTTAACATGGTACTCATTCATATACATTTCTCTTCCATTAGTGGTTTTGGCGTTATTTATCGTTGGTGGAAGCAACACTACAGATAGACTATAGGACAATCCTTTATTCCAAAATGCTATTATAAAATAAGCTTTGGTTCATCTTTTAGATTAAACTCGTTTATTGTACTCATCGCCAAACAGTAAAATAATTTCTTCATCTAATACTTCCTCAATAGTGAACGGTCTCTGGGTTTCTGCGTTTTCTCTGTTTAGTTGTTGGGTGTGTTCTAATAAAATATTATACGCTTTACTGCTAATAGATATGTTAACGCGATCGTCATCTTTATTGACGCCCTGAATTGCATTTTCTTGCCCAGGGCTGCTATGATTATTGTTATTGTAATCATTATCGTTATTTAACGGATTCATCTCTAGTAATGATATACTCATTCCATATAAATAAGAAATTTTGATTGAGAAATCTAAAAATTGATACCTGCATCATCTGTTTGTAGCGTTAGGCATATGACTTACTAATATTGTCTTTGTATACATACTGGTACTCGTTTCTCGTGACCAGAAGTAGAACTAGCGAACTCACTAACATACTGAAGGTCATAAAATTAACCCGGATATTGTTAAGGATATAGCTGACTAGTTGGGGCGAATCTAGCAGTATAAGAGATACTGACTGAACTATGAGTATTAAGTCCTAACTAGAAGAAATTAATGCAAAGATACTTTCAGCAAGATTGAAGGAGATGGAAGAGGATGACTAGTAAAGCGATTAATTTTCCAAAGGCCTGTCAGTGTTGAATATACGTTTTTTGGTCATCTTATACCATGTAATACATCATTTCTCATAATTGAACAGCATCAAAATTACGAAGGAATCGATTGAACTAATGAGCACAAAGAATGAAGATATGCTTGAAGAATTGATCAAAAAAGGAGAATCTGAGACTTTAGAATTTAAATCATCTATGAGAGCATTCACTCAACCCGATCTTGCTATCATGTCACTACAAGATGAACACTATCAGCAGGGAACTTCGTCACGTGGAAGAATCCTGCAACCTATGTTATGGCTATTATCAAGATTATAGAAAAAATCCCTAATTCTTTTACACGATTAGGTAATAAATTCAAGAGAATCTTTTTCATGCAACCTCTACCACCCTAGAACTTTAGCTGATCTGGTAGCTGCATCATCTAATGCTCGCTTGGGCTCCTTTATGCCATAGTAGACGTCATCTATGGCTTGTCTAATATGCTCAGCTATTATAGGATATTCTGGTATGCTAGGTCTGCTTCCACCAAATGGAATCAAAGAGATCATTTCATTATAATATGGAAAGGAAGATGACTCAGTTAAATTTAATGTATGGCCTTGGCCAATAGGTATCTGGGTTGGGAGAAAACCATTTTGTGACAACCAAGGCGCAAGAATATCTGGTTTTAACATTGTTGTAATTAGCTCCCATGCTAAATCTTTATGCGTGGATGTCTTGGGAATGCTTAATTCCCATCCTCCCATTAACGTAGAAGTCTTATTGGCCAAAGTAGGCACTGGAAACATAGGGATAAAGCCCACTCTCTGTTTTATGTTTACTAATTGGTTTTTTGGAAACTCTACAGGCATCCATGATCCTTCTAGCATCACAGCATATTTCCTATCAGCAAACTCTTGACCCCAGAAATGATTTTTCTGTGGCTTTATTCCAGAATTGACCTGTCGTTTAAGAAATTCTAATGCTTTGATACCCTTGCTGCTATTATATGCTGGAAACCAATAAACACCATTCTTTGGATGTCCACTTCTCTGTTCCAAAATATCTCCTCCTAGCATCCAAAGATAAGGATACCATAAATCAGGCGAATGGCTTGCTCCAGTAAGATGCACACCTTCAATTCCCTGAGGTCTTAATACTGAGTTGAGTCTCTTTGCGGATCCGAGATATCCATCCCAGGTCTTTAAAGAGTGGGGATTAACACCTGCCTTATCTAACAGATCTTTCCAATACCATATTCCTCTTATGTCAGTCCAAGTCCATATGCCATATACCCTTCCTTTATAGTTGCCGCCAGCCCAATTCTCTTCATACCAATCCTTTTCTCTTCCCCAACTTTGGGTATAGTTTGAAAGATCTGTTAGAAGACCTTTCTGAGCAAATTCTCCAAGCCAAATCTGGTCTATAGAAACTAAATCAACTGCTGTTTGGTTCATAATTCTATTTAAGATCTGCGTACGGGTTTGATTGGATGGATACTCTGTATATTTTAGTTGAATATTCATGTGAGGATGTTTAACTTTTATTTCATCTAATGCGTGTTCAATTAAACGCTTTCCCATTCCACTACTGTTACTCAACTGAGTGAAAATGCCTGTAAATGTAATATTAGATTCTTTTTGAGAAGCTGAGGTTGCAGATACACAACTGACTGTGCAATCAGAGCTAATAGCCACTACAACAATTATTGCTATCATAACGGTTGCTGCTATCGCTGTTAAGGTTAGTGTAAGACCTGAGTTTATAATATAATACTCTTTGGACGTAATTAAGAAATAGATCCTACTTACGATTTAAAATTTTCGTCTATTTCCACGCGGCCTTGGCGTATATCAAAGAATTAGAAAGTCGTCACCATCAGCAGCACCATCAACATGTGAGTTAAATTTTTCCTGGAATATGTGAGACAGGTGATCCGTCTGGAGGAAATGGTCTAAGAATTGTAGATGTCATAGGCTCAGGTGATGGATCACATCCTTGCAGGATAACCATCAGTGGACTAGGTGGAGAAAGTCTTTGTAATAATTTTGAATTAACTGCAGCTGGCTATGCTAACACATTCTACTTTAATGAGGGATTGATAAATGATGGAGAACCATTCAAAGCTTGTATAACTCTTCTTGATGCGGATAGCAAGAATTGTGTCGATGGATTGAATCATCTGGGTAGACATTCAGAATCAGTGCTTTTGAAGCACCAAACGTTGAGCACCAAATGTTGTAAATCTCTTTACCTACGCAAATGTCATTTCTGTTCTTGTGCATTGTGTCTATCGATAGAATAAGACAGTAAAATGGCTTTCCTAGTTAGTTACGCATTGTATACAATGTATAGAGGAGTACCAATGCTTTCCTGTGTACATTGTGTAACTATATAAACATTAGAGAGAGGTGGTACTATTCTGTAGACCTGTAGACTTATAGGTATACGGACATACGAAAATATGAAATGTTTAACGGCTTTGTGATTGAAGATAGTGCCTCATATACTGGGAGGTATATTTCCTAAACCAACCCTATTGGAAGATCATAGTCGTATAGCTTAGTTCTCGGTTAAATATTTTAGTTACAAATTGTATCAGTTACACATTGTATACATTATAAGACTTCATATCGAAAGCGTTATTCACAAAGCCCTACCGCCATATTATTCAAATGAAGATGATTCGTCCCTTACTTCTATCGATAGATATCTGCATTTTATACATCTCATGAAATACAGCTCAATTTTTCTTGCAAAATTGGGGGCAATATATATAGCTAGGTTAGTGTAATTAGAATTAGATATTCATGGTCTTTTTTCAAATCCCGCCACCAATTCGGAGTTCACTGCATTCTATGTAATGGAGCAGCAGAAATCAAACAGACAAAGACAATTCGTCTAATGCTGAGATGTGATAATTGTTGAATCTTGCTGTTTGCAAATGGAATATTCTTACAACAGATGTTGAGGAGGTGACCGGATTATCAACAACCCTATCGTCCTTTCTATTAATACCTGCCTAACTAATGCATAATTCCTCCTTTCTCCTTGATTGGCTTTATGAGTTTTGTCAGGCGAATTATTGACATGAGTCTATCAGTCTATCTCTCTAAGTGTTAGGGACTTTTCTAATACATGCTTTAACAAGTCACTTTGGTTTTTGGGATTTGCTGCATCTTTCCTTCATGGAGTAATATGACCCTTACAACTAAGTCGAGAGAATGAATTTGGAGATAGGGAAATGCTCAATTTATGGGGGGATCCTTCGAGCGATACCTTAAACAGCTTGAGGAACTAAGAGCGATAAATATCAAAAGGGTAAGAAAAACCACGAAGGTCACGATTACGACTATAAATTCTGACATACCAAGAATAGAGAGCCTACTCTTGAATAAAAGAATGAATGATACAATAGACATGAAAATTGCAAGCAGGCAAATTGAAGATAGTCTATGGGAGGAAATAATAGTAGAGGAGGTTAGCTCCTTATTGGATAAAAAAGAAGAGAAATTGTACAGAATTAAATCCCGAGTTGCCCTATATGGATGATAGATTATTTCATTCTGTAATGAAAAGAAACTGTCACAATAATTACCTCATTTCTTGCATCTAGGATATATGAATTTCATGTAGCTCATAAGGATGACAGATTTCAATGGGATAGGGATCTGATGCTAGATTTTGGAATATTAGCACGAAAAGTTGCTAACAGAAACCCTAGAGCACCATTCAGTCTATTCATAGAGTACAAGGGAATGTCTGATGGGGATGAGAAATTGGGATTGATTACGACCTGCGGTATTCAAAATATCAGCCGAGTCTTTTTTAAAATGGACTAAATTATTCAACTATTATTAAAAATGGTCTCTAAATATCGAATCTAAGCTTCTAAAAGATGTCTCATACTTAGATAATCTTTCATCTACCTGTTACTGAGAAGGTTATGGAAGATCCTTGATAATCTTCATGCCTTCCTCTGCGGTAAATGCTTTCAAGGTTTTGGTTCTCACATTTCCAGCTGACCCAACTTTGAGCATCATGGACATTACTGCTTCATCATTAGGAGCCTCTATTATTATTACCACATCATATTTTCCGAAAGTATAGTAACCTCCAATCAATTTTCCACCTGCTTTTTCGACCGATGCTTTAAAGGAACTGTAACGGTCTGAAGATTCTTTGATCTTGCTAATCCCTTGCTCCGTCCAATTTATGAGTAAGATATAGTGTGACAATCTAACAGATAGATAGACAGGCTGCTATTTATATGTCATATATAATTAGTCGGGCTTATATACCACCAGTACAGAAAGATATGCAAATCAGGTACAACGTGTTGTGATGGCAATTATTACCAGAAGAGTAATTGAAATCAAACATGCCATTAACAATTTTGCGGTCCAAGTAATAGAGGCAGCAGTTTACAACTAGAACAAAGATTATTTACCAGTAGATCCTTTTTCCTCTTAAAGGTGTGTTTAAAGCATGGGATGCATATCTTCAGAGATCTTGAGAGTAACATACTCATATTTATTGGCAAAAAATCCGATGTTTCAATTAATTAGTTACGTTTTGTATTAACCTATTGCCAGTCTCTGAATTGAAAAAATGAATCTTGCCATAAGGCATCCCCAGCATAACGTCTTTTCCAACGGTCAGATCAAAGTTGGAATCTGTGTTTGCGACCTTCATTGAATCAATTCCTGTCTTTACTTCTACTAACGAATCGTCTCCCAATAGTTCAGTGAATGATATTTTACCTTTTACTTTGAGACCATTAAAATTCTCGTTATCATTCAAAAAGATAATATCCTTTGGTCTTATCCCAATTGTCACATTTTTAGACAATGGTTTAAAAGGTAACTTAACCGGGAGTTGTAGAAGCATTCCATAAGATTCAAGTGTACTACTAGAATTATTTTCAATTATCTTACATTTCAAGAAATTCATTGACGGGCTTCCTACGAAATCTGCTACGAACGTGTTCACAGGATCTTT
>Ga0184620_10000136_pt1 | contig 12593 bp, 18 predicted proteins | sample PLM1_5_b1_FD_133136 | JGI IMG/M metagenome (GOLD analysis project Ga0184620, IMG submission 133136) | Groundwater sediment microbial communities from an aquifer in East River, Colorado, USA - PLM1_5_b1 | ecosystem: Environmental > Terrestrial > Soil > Riparian zone | place: USA: East River... | reverse complement strand
TTGAAGTATCGTCAGCTTCAGAATTTCCAGGCAGTGGTTATGATTTTGTAACATTTTTTGACTGCCTGCATGATATGGGAGATCCTGAAGGAGCATTAACTCATACAAGAAACGTTATCAAGAGAGATGATGGTGATGGCGATAGTAGTAATAGTGGTACTTGCATGATTGTAGAACCATTTGCACAAAATGAATTAGAAAATAATGTAAATCCAGTAGCAAGTACGTTTTATGCTGCCTCTACGCTAATATGTGTTCCCAATTCTTTAGCTTTCAATGGACCTGCACTGGGAGCACAAGCAGGAGAAAACAGAATAAAAGATGTAGCAATGAAGAGTGGCTTTTCTCACTTCAAAAGAGTGCTTGAGACACCACTAAACATGGTTTATGAGGCCAAACCATAGTTATATTATGGATAGAATGTAATAAAAAGAGGAAAAATAATTCTTATTCCTCTTCTTTATTTTTTCACATACTCTATTTTTTATTCAATAGCCTTTAAAGAAAGAATCTCCTCCTCTTGTTTGGCTCTTATAGAGACATCACACACGCTTATAGTAACATCAATAAGACATATATTGTCTGTGGTGTAACCAGAGGACATACGCCATTATAGTTAAAGTCATTATTACAATTCCTTTCCTCCCTTTTTATTTTGTTAGAACAAATGTCTGGTTAGACAATTACAGTTGAATAAGGTAAGTTTTCTCCAAGGCCTATAACAGTTCTCTAAGAAGTAGTAATTTCTATATCAATTCATACGGCATACAGCCAAGACAATACTATAATAGAACATAGTAACTATTCATGTTATGGGACGTAAGGATTGGTATTATGTCCACCTTCCAAAACTTCTGATCAAAAGATTGGATCAATTTCTGCAAACACCTAGGGCCAAAAGTATGGGTATGTCTAGTAAACCTGAGCTCCTAAGACGCGTGATAAATCAATTCCTCGATGAGCAAGAAGCCTTATACAACAAGATGGATTATGTAAGTGATATTATCTTAGAAATGAAGGATCGTGACCATATCGTCTTTACATATAACAATGAATCACAATTTAAGGAGATTGTTAATGCATATGTAAGACGAGGCATTGATCGCAATCAGATTAATGTTTTACTTATCTACACAAAAGAGCAACAGAAATTCATAGAATCAATTGACAGAACCAAAAATGTAAATCTCGTATTCAATTCACAAGATATAATGATAATCCCAGCCGATGAGAGCTTTTATGATGACGGCAGCTTTTCTGCTATACCAAGTCTTAATAGTATCCGCGATATTGGGGAACTGGCAAAACAGAAATCAAAAAATGGGCTAAATGTCTTGGCCACTTTGCCAAATAAATTAATAGAACAGGGAAGATATGAGGACGCTCTTCAACTTGAAAACATGGGTAATGAAGCAATAAAAGGATTTGAAATGCCTATAACTGTACTATGTCTCTATAAGGCAATTCCAGAAAATCTTGAAGATCGCTTTTCAGAGTATCATGACCTTATAATCAAACGTTCTGCAGCTATTACATCAACTGACTTACAGTAAGGAGGCATACGACAACACTTGATTCGTTGTTAGAATATGTTGCTAATCTAAGCACTTCAATAGTAGAATCATATTCATTATCATTATCATTATCATTATCATTATCATTATCATTATCATTATCATTATCATTATCATCATCATCTTTCTCATCCTTTACTTCCACCGTTAAAGGTTGATAATGTTCAGCACTATGACCTAGCACAATATTATTGTTCACATATGATAAGTGCAATTTATTCTTGACGCGGTAACATATTTACAATTAGAATGATAGCTAGGCTTTTACTTTACAAACGTTCAGTATTATCATAATAAGGTTTAAGTCTGTCAGTTATCTAATAATTGTTATTGATAAGGCAAATTACGATAATGATGCACTTGCCAATAAAAAATGTTGTTGTTATACAATCAATAATCAATAAGCTTAAAAACAAAATGAGAGTTATTGTGGGTACTATCCCCTTTAGAAAGTTTAAAAACAATACTGTCGAACTATATAGTAACAGCAATAGCAGCAAAAACGATTTTAACATGATAATAGAAAGACGCTCTTGTTGGAGCATTCTATTTATTGATAATGGAACGAGAGTAGAGGCAAAAATCATACACACAGGAAGAGGTAAATTCAAAATTCTTGAAGACAATTGTAAAGAAAGATACATTAACAGAATAGTTGATGCATCTGATGTAGTGCGCTGCAAAGTGGAACCTGCTGCTCATATTTGATTCTCTTCATATTAGCGATGCAACATCTACAATCAACAATAAATTATGTAACATAATTTTGACTTCGTAATATAACAGAATATCTATTGTTTCTCTAAAATATTGAAGACAGTTGCTATTTTTGATACCTTGAAGTCGTGTAGATGTATCTTGGTAGATAATACGAATGGGCTAAGTACTAACATATTGTTTTGGTTTGAGATAATCATATCGCATTTTAAATAGTTCAATAACGACAGGAATATCTTTTTCTCCTTTGATCCAATAGCTTACCCATCCTGATTGTGGAAGAACGTGATGAGGAGATACATGACCAGAATCAACTAACTTATTTCTCACATCCATCGGAAATGGCAGGTCTGCCAATTTGTCACCATGAATATGCCCCATTTCCCTTTTGTTAATCCTAAATTCTATACCGCCAAATCTATGTGGTTCATAGCTAACATAAGGCCAACTTAATATTTCTTTCTTAATGTTTTCTATAATTCTGCTCATAGTCATTATTTATTATTCTATATTATAAAGCTGCAGGTTTACAAATTATATAAATTCTCCCCACTGAGAATTCTGTAGCCAACGAAACTTCTAGGTATAATGACCATCTAGGCGTTCTGTTTATATGGATAGTCAGAATTGAAACAAGGACTGTGGCTTGTGGCTTGAACTATAGCGATCAGATTAACTACCATTCATCAAATAAATTACCCAGAAGGAGCATCATTGGTTCAATTTGTAAATCAAATGATTCATGTGGGTTAAAACTAAGCCTTTCGTCCGAGTCCATTTATTGTCTTTTAACTACATCTCGACTGTAGAATCTAACTCACCGCCCAATTCAATGTTTGAATTTCTGGCTCCTCCCCAATGTTGCTGTTTGTAGCGTATGATGGATATTCATCGGTCTGGATTCGTTGGTTCTCGCACTAATGGCAGTTCTAAAAAGAGACTCAATAATACTAACATAAACCTAGCTATTAAGTTTTCTGTCGAACGAATAGAGTTGCCTTACTGCAACTCAAGAGTCTGAAGGTTTCTTCGTACTTCCACTTTCCTTTGTGATAACTGTCAAGAATGATTTTTGAGCTTGTAGGTGACGGTTCAGTCTTGGTTGCATTGTTTGCTGCTGCATATACATCGTGGTAGTTATTGAATAAAGCTTGTAAGCCCCACTACTAACATCAATAACGCAGCGCCTAAAACCATGATTGCCATCAAAAGAGTTTTACAATCTGGATTTTCCTTAAGAAAATCATTCATTTGTTTTGGATAGAAGTTATCTATTATATCAGCATTTTAAAAAAGTAAACTATATTTGATTTTTCCAGCTATGATTCACAACCTCTTCTAGTGCATCAATCTTATCCATCATTTATTTCGACGCGGTTCATATAGTATAGTTGATTAATGATCATGATGATTCTCAACCGAATCTATAGTTGGCTGAGTTTCACTCTCTTTCTTTATTACTTCCAATACTTTTTGCCAGATATGTTTCTCGAACTCATAAGCCATTATGCCACCAACAGCGACACCAGCAGCAAGCCCGACAGGTCCTCCAACTACAAGACCTACTGCTCCTGGCCATAAGAGGCTACCAAACCATGCTCCAGAAGCGACTTCCACCGCATAATCATTTGGATTTCCAGTTATGGACACATGAATTTCGCGTAGAGAACCCACCCACACTTTCGGTGATTTGTTGACTGCTACGATACTCCTTAAAGGCACAGCGTTAAGAGTCCCTTTATATTCTGAAACAATCTGTAGATCTTTTTGATCTTCTAATAACTGCTTTATGTTATTGTATAAATTATCTAGATTTGTATTTAATCCCCTATGGTGCTGTACTTTTGCCATAAGCGAAGTGTTTATTGCATAGATATAAAGTTACTAGAGGCGTTGAAGTTTATCGCATTTATTTATCCAGCCAATCCTTTATCACAGAATAAGATTCTTCTTATTTTGGCACCTTTGAGCAAATATGGTGAAAGTATTTTTCTCCATATGGTAACTTTCTATGGTCTAGAAACCATTGAGAATCTTGACAGCTACTCACAGAGGCAATATGTTCTTAGGTTTTAATATAGAAATTCTGCCATTAAGTACGAGTGGATTCAGTGTCTCTTACTATTTCCTTTCTTAACTCATCCCAGGCCGGCCAATTTCTCTTCTTATTGTTACTTTGACCTTTTCCATATGTTCTGAAGTCAACACGAAAATATCCTAACACAGTTTGTGCGGCACGCCCCTTGAACCCGTAATGGCTGCATATATCCTGATCGGAGATATGCTTTTTTGTCAACACAGCGCTATTACTGTGATTATGAGCTCACCTCAGATACCCTTGGAACTAGAGGAATGGAATATGGGCGTTTTTGATAGCTTGCTTAAATATCGAGAGATTGAGCGTGATAGCTTTGACTTCAAAGGACGAAAATTAAACGAACTCGAGACTCATTTGTGTGCTATGGCAAATACAGTTACTGGAATCCTTGCTCTAGGAGTAGATGATCCTGATCCGTCATCAACTAGTCCAACTGCCATATTCACAAAAAACGGATTTCGAGAAGGGACAGAAGGCCCGACGCTAAATTCAGTAAACACCATTGTTGCAAAGGTTGATCCTTTACCACGAGTAACTCACAAGGTTTTGCCTGATCCTATCAGCTGCCAATTCTATGTTATATTAAAAATAGAGGGTTTGGAATCTCAAAGACCCTATACAATCAAAGACACAGCCCGAATATATGTTAGAATAGGCGGCTCCACCAGACCAGCTAGCCGCACCACAATAGCCAACTTATTTTTGAATCTAATAGAGAGACGTAATAGCATCAATAAGCTTCGAGTTCATTGTAGCCTATTACGTCATGAACTGATTTCCACAACCCAGATCGTTGACACAGTAGATAATAGTTATACAGGGATCATTCCTTTATTAGATTTACATGCTTTCAAAGATGCTGTATTGTCAGCTGAATGGTTCCTAACTGAACAACACCTTTTGGGAGATATTGATAGTACAGGAAAGACGATAACTGGCGGCCTTTATAACAACATCCACGAACTTAATATTCTAAACACTACAATAGATGGTTTTAACAAAGAACAAATGAATAGAGCTGCAAGGTACGCTATTTTTAGCCTAGTTTTGGATAAATGGAAACCTCATCGTAATGAGTTCAAGGATATTATTGGTTCTCTTGAGGACATCATTAAAAGATGTACGAATTTCTTACAATCAAACTAACAATCTTGAAATAATCGTTTATGAGTAAACTGTTTGCAGTCTGCATCTAATAATCAACGTCGTTTGATTTATTTAGTTTTATGGTTTGTAAATCAAATGGTTTATGAATGAGTTAATCTATAATTTATATATTAATTGCCTGTTTCAACAAATCTAGAAAATATTGCTGACGGATTTAGTGAACCAAAGAAGAAGTTGCTCTATTATCTCAAGGTTATGCAGCAAGCAGGACTCAAGGAATTGGCGAACGTTATGAAGGTATCAAGGATGGCTATTCACAAGCATCTTACTGTTTTACAAATGAGGGGTTTAGTAGAAGGTGTAGAAACCAGGGGACGTATTGGCAGGCCAAGAATGCTGTATCAACTAACCAGTCAAAGTAAAACTGTTTTCCCAAAATCATATAGTGCAATTGCAACATATGCATTTGATTTTATTGAAAGAAATATGGGCAAAGAAGCTGTTGAAAAGGTTCTACGTGAACGTCAGAGTGAACTTTTCGATCAATATTATAAACGTCTTAGGGATTTGGAATTTGACAAACAAGTTAAGGAATTAGCTAGGATTAGAGATGAAGAAGGATACATAGCTGAATCTAAGAAGGAGTCAAAGAGCAGTGGTGGAAAACATGTGCTTTTAGAATACAACTGTCCAATCATACATATTGCTGAAAAGCATTGGGAAGCCTGTACCACTGAAACTGAATTATTTGAAAAACTTCTCGATGCAGACATTGAAACAACTCACAGGGCTGCTAAAGGTGATTCTATTTGCAAATTTGTAATTAAAGAAAGAAAAAGAGGATTCCTCTGAAACTTCAATAATACATAATTAAAGGAATTGGAAATGAACCTCTACTTAGTCAGAGTCTATGAGAAAATGTGGCTAGTAGGGTTGTGTGTGTTTTTGTTGGCTGACTACATGTGATAGGCAATAGACAGATGTATGAATGGATGGATGGATGAGTACCAGTAGGAATGGCAGTAGCAAGCACCAGAGTAATCAATAAAGTTGAAGAATATGTTGACACACGAATCTATGAAATAGCATTGTATTTAGAAGCGCCTCATATACACGAAGATATATTCAAAACAACCATGTAAGAAGATCAGTTCTAACTGGGCAAGAGGTCTCCAAACTTGGGCCAGCCGGTAGTACCACTTGGTTCTTCCTAATGGATATTGTAGTCTTGCGATGTGGACAGGTAGTCACGTAGCGATTTTTGCTCTCACACGTCAAGATATGGCAGCACCGTGAACATTCTAGAGATTTCACATTTTTCTTCTGTAACAATTGACATTATTAGTCCGTAGAGCTTTGTTATAGTCCCTAAAATATCTTGGCTATACATTGAATACATTATAAGATTTTTTATATCAAAAACCAAATATTTGTGAAGAATTTTTATGCCAATAAAGTGGAACTTGCTTCAGGCGATAATTCATAGAAGTTATAGAAATGTAGCATATTGTCTTATAGTTTTGTATAGTTTGTAAACCCTTTTGTTTATAAATAAGCTTTTTCATACATATGTATGGTTAACATCATTAAATCCCAAGTTCAAATTCAATCTTTAAAGGTATCACAAGCTGATAATCAATCAGAAGCACAGCAAGGGGACACAATAAATATTTTAGGTATTGCTGGAAGTATGAGACAACAATCTTACAGTACTCGTACTTTAAGAATGGTTTTGGAAGAGGCAAAAAAATATGACTCAAAATCACATGTACTCGAATTACGAAAAATAAATCTCCCTGTCTACGATCCAAATGGAAATACATCAGACGACCCTTCTTCCAACAACAACAAGAGCGATAATAGTTTAGAAGGAATTACAACAGCTTTGAAGTGGGCCGATGCATTAGTATTGGCGTCACCGGATTACCATGGCTCTATGTCTGGAGGAATGAAAAACTTTCTTGACTACTTCTGGGAAGACTTTGCTGGAAAAACATTTGGATACGTAATAGCATCACATGAAAAAGGGCTGACCGTTGGAGATCAGATGCGTACAGCTATTAGACAATGTTATGGATGGAGTATGCCCTATAACATATCAATAAATGGAGAAAAAGACTTTGATTCAAAAGGAAATTTAGTTAATCCCACATTAGCAGAACGAATAAAGATGCTTGCACGTGACTTGGTGACATATGGAACATTAATTAGAAGACAGTTTTTACGAGATATAGCAGATCTGAAAATATCAGATACCTTTGCCTCCCATTACCGGGACTATTATAACTAGATAAGTTAAAAAACACCATCGACAAACGGTGTTATGCAACAATTGCTTCCAATTCTCACAAAATCTATTTTCTCTCCACTAATAGAAGTTTAGATTTCGGGATATAGGGAGTTTTTAAATGATCTTCTAGGCTTTTACATTTACGTTTGCAGTTGGAATAGCTGAATAGAATAAGCTTTTCCAAGATTTCTTGTATGGCAAGTACGTAATATAGATGTGATGTGTAATTTGAATAGTAATTGTACAGGGAAAAGCCCTTTACCCATTACTTGCAGGAGATGAGGGTAAGGGTACTCAGAATAACTATTGCTGTGGGAATAGTCACAGCTCTGAGCATGACTTTAAGCATCAAAACATTCGAGATCAATAGTTACAAAGTTCCATTACCGTATCCTGATCCCTTGAACAATATAGCAATTCAGGTAATGTTCAATATGAGGGAAAATTTGCTCCCCAAAAATGTTACCCTTATACAAGTTGCACCTGGACAAGCTTTCTTTGCTCAGATCTATGTTGCGGCTCTGTTAGGGATAATCTTGACCATGCCAGTTATAGTTAGAGAGTTGGCTGCATTTGTAGGTCCCGGACTCTATCAACAGGAGAAGACAATTATTAGAAAGACTACATCAATTTCCATAGGACTATTTGCAATAGGCTGCTTGTTTTCGTATTTTCTGGTTATACCTTACGTACTTGATTTCTTGTATAGATATGGAGAGACCATTGGTATTAGTACATTCTTCGACATATCGGAATTTGTTCCATTTATAATGCAGTTCATGATCGCGTTTGGACTTTCATACCAGCTTCCAATAATAATGTGGGCTGCTACGGTGTCTGGGATAGTTGAATCTAGCTTCTGGAGGAACAATATAAGGTACGTCATTATCATACTTGTAATCTTTGGTGCCATTATAACCCCTGATGGTAGCGGCGTCAGTATGTGGTTTGTGACTGGACCAATGCTTCTACTATATATCCTTGGTATACTGTTTATAGAAAGAAAGTTTCAGAGCGTGTCCAAAAAGTTGACATAGTAGGTATGTGTTTGTTTGTCGAACTTGTATGATAGTTAAAAGGAAATTGCACGCTAATAGAAAAATCAAATTTATTTAAGGTCTGGTATGCTATGTGCTATTCCAATTAAAACTATTTGATTATAACACAAGTAAATATTTTTATCTCTTATAATTGAAGAAGAATATACTACTGGTGCTTGCAAGCAAAAATATGACAAGATGTGCTGTCCATAATGACTTTTTTGATGATGAATGTATAGAGTGTAAAAAAGAATATAACGAAATGAAAGGAGGCTACGATAACATTTCAACAAATATTGAAGACAACGAGAATATTGCAAATAATGACAAAGATGAGCATAAAAAGAAGATATACAAGGAATTTACAGAAGAGCGTGCAAAGAAATTGTACGAAGAATTATTATTTCAATATCTCAAAACATCGACGGAAGCTAATGAAGCTGAAGCTGCTGAAAAAGCTAGAGCAATCATTAGAAAACAATGCAGGATACGTGGAATGCCTCCATGGCCTTGGCTTTAAAGATGTCTCCGAAGACTTCCTAAATTAGTATTCTCTCAAAGTTCTCCTGCTTCTATAAAAGTAAAATCCTCTCTATTTGTCCGAGTACATTTCAAAATACGTCTTTTATTCATTATACATGATGTATTCATCCGTGTATAGATAGTAATGGAAATTATACTCTTACATCGACTATATTCACGTTGAAGTGGATTCATGGGGGAAATTGATATTCTTTCTGTGACTTACATTTTTTGACTATTAAAAAAATAATAATTGTCAAAGCAGCAGGATCAGCTATTCATAAATAATTTTTACTAAGGTGCCTTACTTTATGAGATTAGAATCTATATAATTTATTAGCCTTTGTAAGTATCTAGGCTCACTCAAACATATACTTAGGACTAAAAAAAGTTAGAATTATATTATCTTTTTTCAAATAATAAAGTCAAGTTAAGATACACCAAAACAATAGGTTTCTCTCAAGTTGTATCATTAAATACAAATGAAAGACATTTGTAAATAAATGGAAATAATCAGAAATAATGGTTTTATATCTCTATAAATGATTGTTAAGTTGATTATGGATGCAAAGCACCACAAACAAAACTCGATTACACCTTTAAATGAACAAAAACTTAATGAATTCCTAGAGAAGATCACGTCTGATGTTGGTGGAGCAGCGAGTTCTGTTCTTGTGTATATTGGAGATAAACTTGGATTGTATAAGGCCATGGCAGAATTTGGAAAACCAATCTCTTCCTATGAGTTAGCTGAGAGAACCCATACATCAGAAAGGTATGTAAGAGAATGGTTAGCAAATCAAGCAGCAGGAGGATATCTAACATATGATTCTAATTTGCAAAAATATCTCTTGTCCCCAGAACACGCTGCAGCCTTAGTTGATGAAAATAGTGCTGTCTATGTAGCAGGTTTTTTCCAAGCGATAATGGCATTTTTTAAAGATGCTCAAAAGATATTGGAAGTATTTAGGACAGGTAAAGGAATTCCGTGGGGAGATCATGATTCAGATTTATTCCAAGGAACAGAACGTGCACTTAAACCAGGATATAGGACAAACCTTGTTAGTTCATGGATTCCTGCTTTAGATAGTGGTAAAGTAGAAGAGAAATTAAAGAAAGGCGGTGCAATAGTAGCAGATATTGGATGTGGACATGGTATCTCTACAGTTATTATGGCTAAAGCATATCCTAATTCAAAGTTTATAGGATTTGATAATCATTCAGCATCAATAGAAAGAGCAAGAGAGCTAGCAAAAGAATAAGGATTAAGTGAAGATAGAGTGAGATTTGAAGTTGCTTCTGCTACAGATTATTCTACTCCTAACATAACAGAAAATAGAGAGAAAGGAGGAGAACGAAGAGTAGGAAAAGAAGGCTATGATCTAGTAGCATTTTTTGATTGTCTTCATGATATGGCAGACCCCACTGGAGCTGCTACTCATGCATTCGAGTCACTTACAGGATGGAACAGTAATGATCGTTGAGCCATTTGCCAATGATAAAACAGAAGATAACTTGAATCCATTAGGACGAATATTCTATGCGGGATCTGCAATGGTATGTGTTCCAACATCATTAGCTTACAATGGACCAGCACTAGGAGCACAGGCCGGTGAAAAACGTATGTCTGAAGTAGTAAGGGCCGGTGGTTTTAAGGATTTTAAACGTGCTACCCAAACTGCATTTAACATAGTATATGAAGCGAAACCATAACATCTACTGATAAATAATACAAACAGCAACAAAAATTCGTATACTAGGACTAGTAATACTAATAATAATAGCACCGACATCGCAACCACAAAATACGAATACAATAAATGACATACTAAAACAAAGCAAGTATATTCGATTTATCAAGAGATTGTTGTAACTGGTAAGGAGTAAAAAGATAAAGCTAACTTTTCTCTTAGACTTTAGGGAATAGTCATATTAGACTTTCAAAGATCTAAAGAAACAAATTACATTAGAAACTTCACATGAAGCAGCAAGACTCAAACGCTGCGAAACAAAACTTTTTGGATCTTGGGATAAAGTTAACAAGATATGATCGAACAATATTATATGTTGCTATCATATTGAGAGCTGATGGTTCTTGAAGAGATGCAATATTGGTTTTCTGAACTTGAATCCTTGTGCTTAAGGTACGGCTAAATGAGTTTAATAATATACAAGAAATAAATAATTTATGCCAAATTATTAAGCAAAGGCTTGATAAAAAATACAAACCTATGTATGACGAAAACCGCTAGCGAGCCATTTATTGTAATAAGTATGTATTTCTAGAAATCTTATATAATACAAAACTATTGTTAGGGCAGTATGTTTGCAAAAACAACGTTAGTTCTTATTACTATCCTTCAGGCTTTAACACTAGCAATGACAATCATCAGCTTTACTATCTATCCTGTGTATGCACAAACGAGTGTTGGTAGCAATATGTCCTCTTCCATGATTGAATCAGCTAGAATGCATATTAGGGCTGCAGATAAGGCATTAGCTAGCGGCAATGCTACAGGAGCGCTTGATCAAGTAAACTTTGCGCAAATGCAATTATCAATGATGGGGATGAAAAATATGGGTACTATGAATGAACAACAGGTTAAGGAGTTTATGAAAGGGGGAGCATTGACACCTAACATGAACGCAGTACCAGAGAATTGTATTGTCCTGAATGGTGGAGTGTTACGGTGTCGTGATAGTCTTACTCAAAGTTACTCTTTCTTGACACCATAATCATTTGAGTCTCATTTGGACTATTACTTGTCTGTTGTAAATAATACAGTCACAATTTTGCTTTCTCGTGCGTCATCGGACCTTTATGTATTACAAATGGAATCAAGGGTACAGTATCTATTGGTTTCCAAGCAAGTATCGCCTCAATAGATATAGGTGATGCATACAGCCCTTTATCGAGAGAACAAAGCACAACATGGAAAAGTCCTTTACAGATTAAATTCTTGACAACAATACAAGACAATACATCTGAACCAGCTCAAGGAAAACCTACTCGAGAAATTGCGGGTTGTAGTTAATTGTCGCTTCGTGGAACCATACATAGCCAACTAGAGTTTAATTTACGATTTCAATCATTAGGTGTAGCTTAAAAACTTATATAGTACACTATTCGCTGACGCAGTATGTTAATAAAAATAAAGATAGCGATGATTGCTATTATAGCAGCATTTTGGCTTGTAGTAGTAGCCAGTAGTTTTTCAATCTATGCTGTGTATGCACAAACGAAT
>Ga0184620_10000131_pt1 | contig 13038 bp, 10 predicted proteins | sample PLM1_5_b1_FD_133136 | JGI IMG/M metagenome (GOLD analysis project Ga0184620, IMG submission 133136) | Groundwater sediment microbial communities from an aquifer in East River, Colorado, USA - PLM1_5_b1 | ecosystem: Environmental > Terrestrial > Soil > Riparian zone | place: USA: East River... | reverse complement strand
TCGGCCGCCCCTTCGAGCTCGTCTTCGTCGACGACGGCTCCTCCGACGGAACGTTCGCGGTGCTCGAGCGCCTGCACGCCGGCGACCCTCGCGTCCGCGCCGTTCGCTTCAAGCGCAACTACGGCCAGCATCCGGCGATGCACGCCGGCCTCGTACGCGCGCGCGGCGAGGTGATCGTGACGATGGACGGCGACCTGCAGAACCAGCCGGAGGACATCCCGCGACTCGTCGAGGCGGTCGAGGCGGGCTACGACGTCGCGAGCGGACGCAGGCGCGGGCGCAAAGACCCGGTTGGCCGTTCGCTGCCCTCGCGGGTGATCAACGGCATGCTGCGCCGCTTCACGGGCGTTGCGATCTCGGACTTCGGCTGCGCATTCAACGCGTACCGGCGCGACGCGGTCGAACCGATGCTCGGGTCGATCGGCAAGCAGAAGTTCACGAAGGCCGTGATCCTGTCCGGAGGTGCGAGCGTGGTGGAAGTCGACGTCGCGCATGCGCCGCGTCACGGCAGGTCGCGCTACTCGCCTCTCCGCCTGACGCGGCTCGCGCTGCACGTCCTGGCGGGCTTCTGGCCGCAGCCGATCCAGTGGATTGGTGTGCTGCTCGGCACGGTGTCGTCGCTGCTCGCGCTTGCGCTCGGCATCTACGGGGTGATCTTCTGGATCGGCGAGTCGAATTTCCCCGGCCCGCTCTTCGGCGGCGTCGCCGTGCTGTTCGTCCTCGGCATCCAGGGCTTCATCCTGGCGCTGGTCGGCGAGTACCTTGGCCGCATCCAGCGCGACGTCGAGGGCCGTCCGATCTACACCATCGACCGCGAGCTCTAGTGCGCCAGCTGCTGTTCGGGCGCGGCGGCCAGGATCGCCTCCTTGAGCTGGTCGTGGAGCGCCCCTTTTACCAGCAAGGCCACGGCTCCCGCCTCGCGCGCCTGTTCGGGTAGCGACGCGTCGTCGAGGCCCGTGACGAGGATCACACGCGTCCCCGGGCTCTGGACGCGCAGGCGCCGCGCACACTCCAGGCCGTCGATCTCCGGCATGCGCACGTCGATCACGGCCACCTCCGCCTGTTTCGAGACGGCGAGCTCGATCGCCGAACGGCCGTCACCCGCGGTTCCGATCACCTCGAGCCGGTCGTCGTGGCCGAGCAGGAGCGCCAGCGCGTCGACGAAGAGCCGGTGATCGTCGACGATCACGACCCGCACAGGAGTGGATTGAAAGTCTCTGGGCATGAGCTGGGCCCGGCGCCTGTTTCTCCCTTCCCCGGAAGGGGCTGCCGTTCAAACCACTAGGCTCCCGGCGTGAGCAAGCGCATCCTCGTCACCGGCGGGGCGGGATTCATCTCGTCCAACTTCATCCACCATCTTCTGGCCAAGACGCCGTACGAGGTGGTTTCTCTCGACGCTCTCACCTATGCGGGGAACGTCGACAACCTGAGCGGCGCGATGTCCCACGAGCGGCTCTCCTTCGTGCAAGGGGACATCCGCGATGCCGACCTCGTGCGCGAGATCGTCGCGGACGTCGACGTGATCGTGAACGCGGCCGCCGAGTCGCACGTCGAGAAGTCGATCGAGGAAGGGGCACGCGAGTTCGTCACGACCAACGTCGAGGGTACGCAGATCCTTCTCGACGCGATTCGCGAGGCACCGGTCGAGCGCTTCATCCTCTTCAGCTCGAGCGAGGTCTACGGCACCGCTGAAGCGGCGCCGATGGACGAGGACCATGCCCTGAATCCCCGCAGTCCGTACGCGGCGACCAAGGCGGGCGCGGATCGCCTGGCCTACTCGTACTACGTGACCTACGGGCTGCCGGTCACGATCGTCCGGCCGTTCAACAACTACGGGCCGAGGCAGCACCCCGAGAAGGTCATTCCGCGCTTCATCACGCAGGCGTTGCAGGACCGCGAGCTGACGATCCACGGGGACGGGCACGCAAGCCGCGACTGGCTCTACGTGGACGACGACGCGGAGGCGATCGAGGCGATCATCGCGGCGCCGCTCGACAACGTCGCGGGCGAGGTCCTGAACGTCGCGACCGGCATCGACATCCCGGTCACCGAGATCGCGGACGCCGTGCTCGAGGCACTCGGCAAGCCGGCGTCGCTGAAGACGTTCGTCACGGAGCGCCCCGGCCAGGTCGACCGGCACATCGGCTCGACGGAGAAGATGGAGCGCCTGACGGGTTGGACGGCGCGTACGTCGTTCGAGGAAGGTCTCGCGCGCACCATCGCGTGGTACCGCGAAAATGAGGTGTGGTGGCGGGGGATTCTCCAGAGCGAGACCCGGGCAAGCGTCTCCTCGTCCTAGGCGCGGGGCCGGCCCAGCTCGGACTGCTCGCCGCGGCGCGTGCACGTGAGCTCCACGTGATCGCCGTCGACCGCGATCCGTCCGCACCTGGCTTTCGCTACGCCGATCGCCGCGCGATCGTCTCGACCGAAGACGAGTCCGGCATCGAGCGGCTGGCGAGCGCGGAGCGTGTCGAGGGGCTGATCGCACCGGGCATCGACTGGCCCGTGGCGATCGCGGCTCGCGTTGCCGAGCGCCTTTCGCTCCCGCACGCGATCTCGCCCGAAACAGCGGCGCTCTCGACGTCGAAGCTGCGTCAGCGCGAGCGGTTCGCGGAAGCAGGCGTTCCGCAACCCGAGTTCCAGATCTGCTCCGGGCCCAAGGAGGCGACGGCGGCTGCCGAGCGGATCGGATTTCCCTGTGTGATTAAAGCGCCGGACCGTCAGGGGCAGCGTGGGCTGACGCTCGTCCGTTCCGCCGACGAGGTCGCCGAGGCCGTGCGCGTCGCCCTCGACGCCGCTCGGACCGCCACGCTCCTCGTCGAGGAGCACGTACCCGGTCTCGAGGTCACGGTCAACGCCTTCTCGTCCGGGGGGCATTTCCACCCGCTCACCGTGACCGACAGGTTGACCGCGCCGCTGCCTGCCTTCGGCGTCGCGCTGACGCATGCGTGGCCGAGCGAGCTCGAACCGACGGAGATCGGAGCGGTCGTCGAGGCGGCCGCGGCCGCAGCCGCGGCGGTCGGGATCACCGAGGGCCCGAGCTACACGCAGGTGCTGGTCGGTCCCGACGGCCCCCGCGTGGGCGAGCTCGCCGCGCGACTCGGCGGCGGTCACGACGCCGAGCTCTGCCGCGTCGCGCTCGGCGTCGACCTGAACGGCGCCGCGCTGTCCGCAGCGCTCGGGGAGGAGGTTCCTCCGGCCCGGCTCGCGCCGGTGGCGCGCATGGGCGGCGCGTGCGTTCGCTTTCTCGTCGCTCCACCGGGCGAGCTGCGTGAGGTGACCGGCATCGAAGAGGCCTTCGCCCAGGAGGGGATTCGGGGCATCCGGATCTACCGGCGCCCCGGCCATCGTTTCGAGGACTTCCGGCGGGGAGCCGACCGGGCCGGCGCAGTTCTCGCCGTCGGAGACACCCGGGAGGAAGCGCTCGAGCGCGCCACGAAGGCGGAAGCGATGATTCGATTCGAGACGGATGTCGAAGCTCTCGTCTGAAACCACCCGGCGCCCGACGATGCTCGGGTTCCAGCCTCCCGCGATCGGCGAGGAGGAGATCGCTGCCGTGGTCGAGACGCTCCGCTCGGGGTGGCTGACGACAGGGCCGCGCGCGGCTGAGCTCGAGCGCCGCATGGCCGAGTACCTCGAAGCCGAGCACGTGCTCGCCCTCGCCTCCGGTACCGCCGCACTGCATCTCGCACTCGTCGCCCTCGGAATCGGCCCAGGCGACGAGGTGATTACATCGCCGATCACCTGGCCGGCGACGGCGAACGTGATCGTGCACACCGGCGCGACGCCAGTCTTCGTCGACGTCCTCGAAGAAGATCTCAACATCGATCCCGCGCTCGTTGCCGCAGCCGTGACCGATCGGACGAAGGCGGTCCTGCCGGTCGACCTCGCGGGACAGCCCGCGGACCTCGATCCGCTGCTCGCACTGGGGATCCCGATCGTCGAAGACGCCGCGCACGCCGCCGAGAGCAAGTACCGCGGCCGGAAGGTCGGCTCGATCGCCGACATCACGTGCTTCTCGCTGTACGCGACGAAGAACATCGCGGCCGGTGAGGGCGGGTTGATCTCGACGAATCGCGGCGACGTCGCGCAGGCGGTCCTCGATCTGAGATTGATGCGCCGCGGCGACGGCTCGCTCTACGACATCCCGGTGCCGGGCTACAAGGCAAACCTCTCCGACGTGCTCGCGGCGATCGCTCTCTGCCAGCTCGACAAGGTCGAGCGGCACACCCAGATCAGGCAGCGCCAGTTCGCGGCCTACGACGAAGCCGTGGCCGGGCTCGCCGGCATCACGCCGCTCGCACGTGACGACCGCGACGTGCACGCCCTGCACCTCTACGTCGTGCGGATCGACGCCGCGCTCGCGGGCGCGACACGCGACGAATACCAGCGCGCGCTCGCCGAAGAGAACATCGCGACGTCGATCCACTTCCTGCCGGTGCACAAACTGACGTATTACCGCGAGCGGTTCGCAGGCCAGCCGCCGCTGCCGGTGGCGGAGCGCGCCGGCGACCAGGTGCTGTCGCTACCGCTGTCGCCGGCTCATTCGGACGACGACATCGCCGACGTCGTCGCCGCACTGAGACGCGTGCACGAACGCTTCGCGGGATGACCCGCAAGCGACTCGTCAGGGTTCTCCTGACGCTTGCAATCACCGGCGGGTGTCTCGGCTACATCCTCTGGCAGCTCGACGTGCGCAAGACGGTGCACATCCTCGTCCACTCGAACCTCGCGTGGTTCGCGGGCGCGGTCATCGTGATGCTCGCAGGGGTGCCGCCGATGGCATACCGGTGGCAGAAGCTGCTCGACGCGCGCGGGATCCGTGAGCGCCTGGGCTGGCTGATGAGGGCGTATCTGGTGTCGTACACCGCCGGGCAGGTGCTGCCCACGGCCGTCGGCGGCGACGCCTCTCGCGTTTACGAGACCGCGCGCAGGCATCCCGGCCGGCTCGGCGACCTGACGGCGATCGTCTTGCTCGAGCGGGCGCTCGGCGGTGTCGCCACGCTCGCGCTGGCCGCGGTCGGCTTTGCACTCGCCCTCGGGCACTACGACGTGGGGGCTTATCTCTGGATCGAGGGCGCCTTCGTCGTCGGCACCATCGTGCTCGGCGTGATGTTCTTCTCGCACCGCGCACGCGGTCCGTTGCGCCGGTTCGTTCCTCTACTCAGCAGGCTGCGGGTCGAGCGTGCTCTGCGGGCGCTCTACGAAGGGGTGCACGTCTTTCGGAGACACGTCCGGCTGATGGTCTGGGTCTCGCTGCTGACGCTCGGGGTGCAGGCGGTGCGCGTCCTCGCGATCTGGATGACCGGCCGCGCGGTCGGCATCGAGTTGTCGCCCCGCCCGTACTACGTCATGGGCCCGCTGCTCTTCCTCGTCATTCTCGTTCCGTTCACGATCAACGGGCTGGCAGTGCGGGAAGCCTTCTTCGTCAGCTTCCTCACACAGCTGGGAGTCGACAAGGAATCGGCCCTCGCCTGCGGGTTCCTGTTCTTCGTCGTCACGATCGCGCTGGCGCTGCCGGGCGCCGTCATTCTCGCGGTCGAGAACCTGCGTGGGGTGACGCGTCCGCGTGCCCCCGAGCTGAGATAGCCTCCGCCGCGGTCATGCGCGTTCTCGTCACCGGCGGAGCCGGCTTCATCGGATCGCACCTTGCCGACAGGCTGCTCGCCCAGGGGCACGAGGTGCGGGCCCTCGACAATCTCGACCCGCAGGTTCATCCGGCAGGCGAGCGCCCCGACTACCTCGCCGACGACGTCGAGCTGCAGGCCGGGGACGTCCGCGACCGCGACGCGGTCCGCAGCGCTCTCGAGGGTGTCGACGCGGTCGTGCACTTTGCGGCGGCGGTGGGCGTCGGTCAGTCCATGTACGAGATCGAGCGCTACACATCGATCAACGCGATCGGCGCCGCCGTGGTCCTCGAGGAAGTGCTGGAGCGCCGGGACGAGATCAAGAAGCTCCTCGTCGCGTCGTCGATGTCGATCTACGGCGAAGGGCAATACGGGAATCCGCAAACAGGCGAGTCGGGCCTGGCGCCCGGACTTCGCCCCGACAGCCAGCTCGCAGCACGTGAATGGGAGGTGCTCGCAGACGACGGGACACCACTCGAGCCCGAGCCCACGGCGGAGACGAAGCCGCTGCGGCCGACCTCGATCTATGCGATCGGCAAGCGAGACCACGAGGAGATGGTGCTCGCCGTCGGCGCCGCATACGGAATCCCCGCCGTCGCGCTCCGCTTCTTCAACGTCTACGGGGAACGCCAGTCGCTGTCGAACCCATACACCGGCGCCGCTGCGATCTTTGCTTCACGGCTGCTCAACGACCGTGCGCCGCTGATCTTCGAGGATGGCAACCAGACGCGCGACTTCATCGACGTGAGGGACATCGTCCGCTGCTGCGTGCTCGCCCTCGAGCAGGATGGTGCCAACGGCCGGACGCTCAACGTCGGCACGGGCAGGCCGACGTCGATCGCCGAGCTGGCGCACGCGATCGCGCGCGGGCTCGGCAAGGAGATCGAGCCGGAGATCGTGAACGAGTACCGCGCGGGCGACATCCGCCACTGCTACGCGGACACGGGCCTCGCGAACGAGCTGCTCGGTTTCCGCGCAGAGATTCCGTTCGAGGCCGGGATGCAGGAGCTGCTCGAATGGCTCGAAGGACAGGAGGCGACTGACTCGGTCGATGCGGCGCGTGAGGCGCTCGTGGCGCGCGGCCTCGCGCGTTAGCGCGCGCTCGTTGGACCTCAGCGTCTCAATCGTCAACACCAACAGCCGCGGGCTCCTGCTGGCGTGCCTCGAGTCGCTCGCCGGCACGGAGGCCGAGATCGTCGTGCTCGACAACGCGTCGGAGGACGGCTCCGCCGCCGCCGTGCGCGAGCGCTTCCCGCAGGTGCGGGTCATCGAGCAGAAACACCGGGCCGGCTTCGGCGCGAACCACAACACGGTCATCCGGGCGACGACCGGACGGTACGTCTACGTCCTGAACGAAGACACGACTGCAGACGACTGGAGCTTCGAGCGGATCACCGAGTATCTGGACGCGCACCCGCAGGTCGCCGCCCTCGGCCCCCGGCTGGTCTACCCCGACGGACGTCTGCAGGATTCGGCGTGGCGCTTTCCGACCCCGCTCGTCAGCACGATGGGTCTCGCGACGCTCGGACAGCTCGGAGTCAAGCAGTCGAAAGGTGCGAGCGTGCGGCCCGTGGATTGGGTGATGGGTGCCGCGCTCGTCTTGCGCCGCGAGGCGCTCGACGAGGTCGGCCCGTTCGACGAGGACTTCTTTCTCTATTCGGAGGAGGTCGACCTGCAGACGCGGCTCCGGCAGGCCGGCTGGGAGACCCATTACTTCCCGGAGCTCACCGTCGTCCACCACGAGTCGCAGTTCAGCGCCGGCATCCCCGAGCGTCGCATCAACGAGATGTGGCGTAGCCGGCACCGCTACTGGCAGAAGCACCACAGCCGAATGGGTGCGCGTGTTGCCGCCCTCGCCACCGGAAGCCAGTACGCCGCCCGTGCGCTGCTGTCGCCTGCAGCCAGGCGCGACCCAGGCATCGAAGCGCGGATGCGCCTGCACGCGCGTGACGCGTGGCGGGTGGAGGGGCCGGGCTTGCGGGAGCTCGCGGACGAATGGAACGGCCGTGTGGGCACTACGCCGCCGCGCTAGCGGCGCGCCGATCCTGCTGCTGGCCCTGCCGCTGCTCGGCATCGCGCGGCTGCTTCCCGCATACGGCCTCGGGCTCTGGCTGCGCCTCGTGGCCGCTTCCCTCGTGGTGCTCCTGCCCGGTGCGCTCGTCGCCCGCGCCCTGCGCCTGCGCGGCGCCTCGGCCACGGTGGCGTGGGGGCTCGCTGCGCTCGGCCCCGCACTCCTCCTCGTCCTGGTCGTGCACAGCTCGATCCAGTTGGCGCTCGTCGTGCTCGCTGCAGTTGCGATTGCCGCGCTCCCTTTCGCACTGCGCGTCGTGTCGGGACCTCCGGCCTGGGACACGCTCGTCGTGGCGTTCATCGGGCTCGCGTTCGGGATCGCGCTCTGGCACGTGGCCGGTGCGATCACCGGAGACGCACTCTTCCACCTCGGCCGCGTGCAGAAGCTCTACTCATTCGGCGATCTTCACGTCCGGTCGGTCGACGAGTTCGCGGACGGCGGGCTGCACCCTGGGTACGCGTTCCCAATCTGGCACGCCTTCCTCGCGCTCGTCGCGAAGGTGGGCGGCGTCAGTCCGACACAGGTGATGCTGCACGAGCCGAGCGCGATCGCCCCGGTTGCCTTCGCCGTCGTCTACGAGGCCGGGCTCGCGCTCTTTCGCTCGATGTGGCTCGGCGCTGCAGTCCTCACCGCGACCGTTGCCGCAATTGCGCTTGCACCCGGACACGGAGGCTCGTTCGCGCTGCTCAGCCAGCCCGGGACGGTCGACCGTCACGTGCTCGTGGCCGTCGCGCTCACGCTCTTCTTCCTCTTTCTCCGTCATCCCGGCTGGGCGCTCGGGCTTTCGCTCGCAGCCGTCGGCGTGGAGGTGCTGCTCGTGCACACGAGCACCGCCGTCTTCCTCGGCATTCCTCTGCTCGGCTTCGTCGTCGCGCGCTTCCTGCTGACCCGCAGCGACCTGTGCAGCTCGGCCGTCGCGTTGGCCGCGCTTTTCCTGCCGGCGGGTGCAGCGCTTGCCTGGCTCCTGCCGCTCGTTCGCGAGACCGCATCGCATTCGCCGTCGACGATGGAGCTCCGCCGTGCGCTGACCAAGTACGGCGCGGAGCTGAACGTCGACTCGCTGCACCATTACGCGTTGCGTCCGGAGGTCGTCTCGCGCAGCGGCGCGGTTGCCGTCGCCGGCCTTGCCCTCGTGCCGCTCGCAGCATTCGCAGCCCGGCAGCGCTGGGCTGCGTACGTGCTCGGCGGCACGCTTGCCGTGCTCACGATCGAACTGTTCCCGTGGGTCTTCCCGCATTTCGCGGACGCCGTGTCCGTGTCCCAGGCGCGGCGCCTTGCCGGGTTCGCGCCCATCTCGTTCGCACTCGCAGGTGGTACGGCTGTGCTGACCGGCATGATCGGTGCGTTCGTGCTTCCCGCCGCGCTCGCCGCCGGCATCGTGCTGCAGCTCGAGTATCCGGGCGACTTCGGGCTGCTGGAGCAGGGCGGACCGGCCTGGGCCACGTGGCTTGCGCTGATCGGCGGTGCGATCGCGGTCGTCGTCGGACTGCGTCGGGAGCGCCGGGTCGAAGCGCGGAGCGCGATCGTCACCTGCGCCGTTCTCCTCTTCTGCCTGCCCGTCGCCGTGCACGGCTTTCGGGACTGGACACCCGCTGCGTCTCGGGACTCCCACGCCCTGACGCCGGGACTGCTCCGTGCTCTGCAGACGAAGGTGCCGGAGCGCGCGATCGTGTTCTCGGACCTCGAGACGAGCTACCGCATCGCGGCGTTCGTCCCTGTCTATGTCGCCGCGGCACCTCCTGCCCACGTCGCCGACACTCCGGCGAATCGGCCATACGGTCGCCGTTACTCGGTGAATCGCTACTTCAGAACCGGCGACGTCGGCATCCTCGACCGGTACCACGCGGGCTGGCTCGTGGTGGACAAGCAGCGCTTCGACGTGCGCCCGCCCTGGCCCCTCGTCTACGAGGACGAGCGCTACGCGCTCTACCATCGCCCCGGATGAAAGTCCTGCTCGTGACCATGTACTTCCCGCCCGCAGGGGGCGGCGGGGTGCAACGTCCCTTGAAGTTCGCGACGCATCTACCTGCGCACGGCATCGAGACGCACGTCCTGGCCCCGGACGATCCGAAGTGGATCCACTCCGACCCGGATCTCGTGCCGCCGACGCAGGCGTGGATCCACCGCGCCCGCTATCTCGGGCCGCGCGCCCGGAAGCTTGCGGACGAGCTCCACGGCCGGCACGGTCTCGACCGGCTGTCGCGGCAGGCGCGCTCGCTCTCGCGACGCGTGCTCGTTCCCGACGAGAACATCGGTTGGAATCTGACCGCGATTCCGGCAGCCGTTCGCATCGTGAAGAACGAGGGCATCGACGTCGTGATCACAACGTCGCCACCGAACTCGGTGCACCTCGTCGGCGCGGCGGTGAAGCGGCTGACGGGTGCACGCTGGGTCGCCGACCTCCGTGACTCGGTCGGCGCGCACCCGCATCGCCGTGTCGAGAGTGCTTCCGTTCGCGCGAAGGAGAAGGTCAGCGAATCCGTTGCGCGGCTCGTTGCGCGCCAGGCGGACGTGATCGTAGCCGCCTCCGAGGCGATCGCCGACGAGGCGCGGAAGCTCGAGCCCGCCGGTGTCGTCACCACGATCCTGAACGGTGCGGACTTCGACGACTTCGCCGGGCTCGAGTACCACCGCGGCGATCGCTTCCGGATCACGCATACGGGCAGCTTCTTCGGGAAGCGCGATCCGCGCCCGTTTCTCACCGCGCTCGCCGAGTCCGGCCTCGACGACGTCGTCGCCCGCTTCGTCGGCGACTTTCGCGTCGCCGATCGCGAGTGGGCGGAGACGCTCGGCCTCGGGCCAAAACTGGAGCTCCATCCGTACGTGCCGCGCCGCGAATCGCTCGCACTCCAGCGCGACTCCGATGCCTTGCTGTTGCTGATCCCGGACGCTGACGGCCGCGGCCAGGGTGTCCTCTCCGGGAAGGTCTTCGAGTACCTCGCGGCGGAGCGGCCCATTCTGGCCGCCGTGCCTCCGGATGGTGCGGCGGCGGACCTGATCCGTGAGACCGGTGCCGGCGTGGTCGCTGCGGCCGACGATGTTCCGGCCTTGACGGCTGCGCTGACCGAGCTCTATCGGAAATGGCAGGCCGGCGCGCTGAACGGGACGGCTCTGTCTCCTGACGATCGCGAGCGCCTGGGCCGTGGCGCGCGGGTCGAGGAGCTCGCCGATGTGCTGAGGGGCCTCGAGTGAAGATCACGGGGACGCTCTTCCTCGCGACGCTCTTCTGCGTGACCTGGGAGAAGGTGCAGTGGAACGTCGCCGGCGCGGTGGGAATCGCCGATGTGCTCACGGTGATGTTCCTCGTCGCTTTCGCGCTCGAGTGGGGTCGGCCCAGGTTCCCGCGCACGACCGTCATCGTGCTCGGGATCTTCGCGGCGCTCCTCGTGATCTACCTGATCGGGTTCTTCAACATCGAGACGAAGCAGTCGCTCGACCAGTGGGGCAAGGGAATGGTGAAGTTCGTCCTCCACTTCCTGTTCCTCGGCGCCGGCGTCGCCTATCTGTCGCGGCGCTCGACGCTCTTCTACTGGAAGGCCGTCGGTGCATTGACCGTCGGCCTCGTCGTCAACGGCGTCTACGGCGTACTGCAGCTGCTCGCCGCACGCGCGGGGACGAACCTCGACCATGTCCTGCTCTCGCCGCTGACCGGCGGAGCGAGCTCGATCAACGTGTACGGCGCCATCGGCGGCACCGCGGTCTACAGGCCGAATGCGCTCACAGCTGACCCCAACCACCTCGCTGTGATGATCTGCATCCCGCTGCTGACCTTGCTGCCGGTGTACCTGAGGCTCGAGCGCGGACACAGGTTGCGCGTGCCGCTCGCGGCCGTGCTCGGCTTCCTCTTCCTCGTCATGCTCTCGACGCTTTCGCGCAGCGGGCTGCTCGGTCTGCTCGTCGGGCTGCTCGTGCTCGCGATTCCGTACCGCCGGCGGCTCGTGTCACGTGCGCTCGTCGTGCCGCTGACCGCAGTCGCGGCGCTCCTCGTCGCAGTGGTGTGGAGCCGTCGCCACTACTTCGAGGTGTTGCTGAAGTCACGAGTGCAGACGGGCGGCCGCTCCGAGAACGCACACTTTGCTGTCTACGACTTCGTGCCGCAGGTCATCCACTCGCACCCGTTGTTCGGGCTCGGGCTGAACACGTTCTCGGTGTACTACGAGTTCGTGACCGGCAAGTCGAACTGGGGCCCGCACTCGTTCTACGTTGCGCTCATCGTCGAGACAGGGCTCGTCGGCGCGGTCGTCTTTCTCCTCTTCCTCCGCTACCTGTTCCTGCGGCTGCGTGCCTCCCGTGAGCTCGGGCGACGCTTTGCTGCCGAGGGACTGGCGCTCGCGCGGCGCGTGCGGCCGCTTGCGTGGGGGATGACAGCCGCCCTGGCCGGGACGATGGCGGCGAACTTCTTCTACCTGACGATGCAGTTCTATTACTTCTACGCGTTCGCGGTGCTGGTGCTCGCGCTGCCGATCGTTTTCGCCAGGACCGAGGCCCGATGATCACGGAAGAGACTGCGACGCGCTTCGCGGCCGTGATCACGTGGACACTGGCCCTCCTGTTCTTCATCACGGCGCTCGTGATCGCTTACGTGATTCCGTTGCACGCCCAGGATGCGCTGACATTCGGCGAATGGTCGCGGTTGATCGCGCAGAACTGGCACTTCCACTATCCGACCGTGACCGGACAGGAGTACGGCCGGCCGCTTTTCTATGTGCTCCAGGGCTGGCTCTGGGGAGCAATCGGCGTCGACGACTCCTCTGGCCGCATCCTCGCCCTCTTCTTCTCGATGTTGTTGCTCGGCGCTTTCGTCTGGCTCATGCGCGAGGAGCGGGATTGGGGAATCCTCGCCGGCTTGCTGGCCGTGTTCGCGCTGCTGGCGACGCCTGTGTTTGCCTTCCAGATGGTCGCCGGGTTGACGGACGTGCCGGTCACCGCGTTCATCGCGCTCGCCGGCGCGCTTGTCTGGGGCCGGCGTCCCTCGGGGCGACGTGCCGTCGCCGTGGGGGTCGCAGCGGCGCTCGCGATGCTGACGAAACCGAGCGCGCTCCTTGCACTCGCCGGCCTCGTTCTCGCGCAGCTCCTCGTCAGCGAGACCTGGCGCAACAGGCTTCTTTACCGCGTCGCACCGCTCTGTGCTGGGATCGCGGCGGGCCTCGTCTACGACCTCACCCAGGCCAACTACGTCCACGAGGGGCTGCGCACGTTCTTGCAGTCCGGCGTCAACACCGACTATTACCGGACCCTCGCCGACGAGGCGCGACGGTATGCGGTCTTCGACGGGAACTGGTTCGGCGACGGTCTGCGCGTCGCCGCGTTCTTCGCGCTGTTCTACGCCGTCCTGAGGCT
>Ga0184620_10000125_pt1 | contig 13371 bp, 11 predicted proteins | sample PLM1_5_b1_FD_133136 | JGI IMG/M metagenome (GOLD analysis project Ga0184620, IMG submission 133136) | Groundwater sediment microbial communities from an aquifer in East River, Colorado, USA - PLM1_5_b1 | ecosystem: Environmental > Terrestrial > Soil > Riparian zone | place: USA: East River... | reverse complement strand
CTGGCAGCGTTTGCGCTAGCCAGAGGCCAGTATTGGGCTGATGTCAGGCTTGACAAATAGGTCGTCGATGTGCCTGCGTCGAATGTCGCAGCACAACATCCTCACGGCGCGTCGGCGAGGCCTGCACGAACCGCGATCTGGTCGATAGGCTGCTTCGCAAAGTGTCCCCCTCGCCAGGCAGGAGTCGGCCATCGTGTTGTGGAAACCGAGTCGAGGAAATCGTGCAGGCCGCAGTACGCTCCGGACCGGCTCGCGAGGACGGGCATTACGGACTGGTGCAAGCTGGCTGATCGTCGTGGGCTTGGCTTTCTTGGCGGGCGGATGCGGCAGGAACGTCCAGACGAGCCAGCCGTACACGCCGGGCGAGGGTGTCAACGTCGATGTCGGTGATCCCGCGAACGCCAATCAGGTCGTGCACGTGCGTAACCTCACCATCATCACCTGGGCGCCGGGCGAAGGCATTGTCTCCGGTTCTATCGTGACCGCCGGCCGCGATTCGTTGACGGCAGTCAGTGGCGTACCCATCAAGGCGGACGGATCGGAGGGGGCTCCGTTCACCGGAACGATTCCTTCCACGGTGACGGTCGCCAACGGTGTGCAGGTCGTGCTGACCGACCAACCGCCGATCATCGTCAAAAGCCCGGATATTGCCGCTGGCCTCGACGCGGTCGTGACGCTGCAATTCGCGAACGCCGGCGAGATAACAACTCGAGCGCCGATTGTCGATGGCAACGTGGGTCAGTACGTACCACTCAAGCCGTCAGCAACACCAAGCGTCTGACCAAGGCGGCCGTTGGCGGTTGGGGCCGTTCGCGGTTGGGCCGTCCGCTGGCTCACTGTCGAGTAAGCCCTAGCCATAGGTTGGCTCGTCGCTGAACAGACTGCTGATTGACTCGCCGACATGAATGCGGTGGACGGCCTCAGCGAACAGTGGAGCAACGGATCGGGTAACGATGTTGGGCAGCTGACTGTCAGGGGGCAGCGGCACCGTGTTGGTCGTCACGATTTCGGCGATGTCCGGCTCCTGTTTGAGTCGTTCGATCGCGGGGCCGGTGAATAATCCGTGGGTACAAGCAAGCGAGATTTGCCCTGCACCCTCGGCGCGCAGCCTCCTGAGCAGCTCCACAATCGAGCCTGCCGTGGCAATTTCGTCGTCGAGGACGATGACCTCGCGGTTGTGCACGTCACCGATGATCCGGTCGATGATCACGGTGTCATCGGTCAGTCGTCTTTTCGAGCCGGCTGCGACCGGTACGTCGAGGACGCGGGCAAGCGCAGAAGCCATCTTCGCGTTGCCGAGGTCGGGCGACACGACGACGGTATTGCTGAGGTTGTAGGACCGGAAATGCTCGGCGAGCACGTCGATCGCGTTGAGGTGGTCGACAGGCACCGAGAAAAACCCGTGCACCTGCGGCGCGTGCAGCGCCATGGTGAGCACCCGGGTTGCGCCTGCGGTGGCCAGGAGGTCTGCGACCAGCCGAGCGCCGATCGAGATCCGAGGCGCATCCTTCTTGTCCGACCGGGCGTACGCGAAATGCGGGATGACGGCGGTGATGTGTGCCGCCGACGCGCCGCGGGCCGCGTCTAGCATGAGCAGCAGCTCCACGAGATTTTCCTGCACCGGAGGCACCAGCGACTGCACCACGTAGACGTCACGCTGACGGCAGTTGGCGCGAAGCTGGACCTGCAGACAGTCGTTACTAAACCGCGTTGTACGAGATGGTGCCAGCTCCACTCCGAGGATCCGGCACATCTCCTCGGCGAAGTCGGGATGGGCCGAACCGGAGAAGACGGTGATCTCGCCAGTCACAGGGTCAAGATATCTGTTGGGAGCAGTTTGCTCATGCCTCGAACTTGTAGCCGAGCCCGCGCACGGTGATCAGGTACCGCGGGCTGGCTGGGTCGGGCTCGATCTTGGTACGGAGCCGCTTGATGTGCACGTCCAGGGTTTTGGTGTCCCCAACGTAATCCACACCCCAGATCCGGTCGATGAGCTGGCCGCGGGTCATCACCCTGCCGGCGTTGCGCAGCAGCATCTCCAGCAGCTCAAACTCCTTGAGGGCGAGCCCTATCCGCGCACCATCGACCGACACCTCATGCCGCTCCACGTCCATCCGAACGCCTCCGGCCTCGATGACGTCCGGCAGTAGCTCGGCGTCCTGCCCACGTCGGAGCACGGCACGCATGCGTGCGACCAGCTCCCGATGGCTGAACGGCTTGGTGACGTAGTCGTCGGCGCCAAGCTCGAGGCCCACCACTTTGTCGACCTCGGTGTCCCGCGCGGTGAGCATGATCACCGGAACCGTGCCACGAAGGCGGAGCTGGCGGCACACCTCCGTGCCGGACAGGCCCGGCATCATCAGGTCGAGCAGCACGATGTCGGCGCCACGCCGATCAAACTCAGCGATCCCGGTCGCACCGTCGTGTGCCTCGACGACTTCAAAGCCTTCTTTGGAGAGCATGTAAGACAACGCTTCGCGGTAGGACTCCTCATCCTCGACGACAAGCACCCTGGTCATTGGCTGATCTCCTGGTGCTCAAACGTTGCCTGATCGGGCGGCCGCTGGCTATTGGAAGCCGGGTGGCCATGGGGAGTTCCAGGAGCCTCATGGAGATGGGCTGGGATCTTGATCGTGAAAGTTGATCCCTGACCCGGTTGGCTCCACACCGACACGTCGCCGCCGTGAATTGCGGCGATGTGCTTCACGATCGCGAGCCCGAGGCCATTGCCTCCGTTGGCCCGGCTGCGCGCATAGTCGACTCGATAGAAGCGTTCGAAGATCCGGTCCACCTCGGCCGCTGGGATCCCGATTCCGTTGTCAGAAACGGTGATCTCGACATAGTCGTCATCGCTCCTGGCTTGAACATGCGCGGCGACGACAACGCGTGCGCCCGGGTCGGAATAGGCCATGGCGTTCTCCACAAGGTTGCCGACCGCAACACCGAGCTGGCGGGCGTTGCCCAGCACCTGCGTGCCTGCAACGCCGGCCACGGTGAGGGTGATCCGATTTCGCTCAGCGTCCAGCCGGCGGCGGTCGACCGCCTCGGAAAGCACCTCGTCCATGTCGACGATCTCTGGATCAACCAGCGGGTCGTCGGATTGAAGTCTGGACAGCTCGATGATCTGGCTGACGAGATCGGTGAGCCGAGCTGCCTCGATACCCATCCGGCTTGCGAACTTGCGCACGGCAGGAGGATCCTCTGCGGCGTCCTCGACTGCCTCCGCAAGCAGAGCCATGGCACCAATGGGGGTCTTGAGCTCGTGGCTGATATTCGCCACAAAATCGCGTCTGGTCTCCTCGATGCGCTGCGCGGCTGTTTGATCATCGGCCAGAACAAGAATCAGACTCTCGTCCAGTGGTTCGACGCGAGCTGTGAGGTAGGTGGAGGCACCGCGTACGCCACGGTCGATCTGCAGATCGACAATCCGGCCCTCACCATCCCGACGCACGATGCGAACCAGTTGCAGCAGTTCAGCGACCGCAATCCGGCTGCCCCGAACCAAGCCGAGCGTTCTGGCGGTCGCGGTCGTTTCAAGGACCTCGTCGTGCGGACCGATCACGACGCCAGCGGACGGCAACACCGCAAGCACCTCGGCAACGCCAGTCGGAACCACCGGCTCCGTGACATCGAACGTCGGAGCGGGCTCTGCCTGTCGGTTCCGCAACGCAGCCCAGGTGAGCAGCACACCGATCCCTATGCCGACGACGATCGCCACAATGCCGACCCCAATCGGGTTCACAGGAAGATAGTAGGGGTCTAAGCGGCGCCGGCCGAACAGCTGATTGCTGGATAGGCACGCAGGGCTTCAAGCGTTTGGCACATGTTCACGGTTCGTTAACCAGCTGCACGATTCGGTGTAGGGCTCCGACATAGGGTTGGGCGTGCCGAAACCCCAAGGACAGACGGGACGTAACTGATGCGCGATTCCTACCGGGAGCAGCTGGACGACGTCCTTGCCGACCTGGTTCAGATGGCTCAGGTGGTCTCATCGGCGGTTCGATCGGCCACGACGGCGCTGCTCGAGGCTGACATTCATCTCGCCGAACAAGTGATCAGTGACGATGAGCGACTCGATGCGAAGCAGGCGGAGATCGAAGGGCGGGCATTCTCGCTGCTCGCCCGCCAGGCCCCGGTCGCCGGTGAACTACGGACCATCGTGGCGACCCTGCGGATGGTGACCGAGTTGGAGCGGATGGGTGATCTTGCCGCGCACATCGCCAAGATTGCCAGGCTCCGCTATCCCGAGATTGCTGTGCCGGAGATGTTGCGCCCGAACTTCGTTCGGATGGGCGACGTCGCGGAGAAGATGGTGATCACCGCTGGCCAGACGCTCAACGATCGCAACATCCAAAGCGCTCAGGAGCTGCGAGCCCGTGATGAGGAAATGGACGAGCTGCGGCGTACCCAGTTCCGGGTGATGTTGAGCGATGACTGGGCGTACGGCGTAGAGGCGGCTGTCGATGTCGCGCTGCTTGGTCGTTATTACGAACGCATTGCCGATCATGCTGCGTCGATGGGTCGGCGGATCATCTATGTGGTGACCGGTCAGTTTCCCGAAGACCGGATCTGGCCACAGCCTTAGTCGCCTTATCTACATGCCGATCTGAGCTCGGAGGGGTCGTTTCGCATCACAGCCGTCACAACGACCCGCCGATCTGAGCTCGGAAGGGTCGTTTCGCATCACAGGTGTCAAGACGCTCAGGCCCCGACAATGTGGCGTGTCCATTCGGTCCTGAAACGGCGGCGCACGCCGAGCATGCCGCGCTCGATGAGTGCATCCCGTACGCGATGGAGCACCTCTTCCGGAGCGCTGAAGTAGTCGTGTCGAGTGACCACGATGATCCGCCATCCCATCCGGTCGAGCGCTTCACGGCGCTTGATGTCGGATAGCCATTGCCCACTGTCCTCGGCATGTTGCCGTCCGTCGTACTCGATGATCAGCTTGAGTGCCGGGTAGCACATGTCGAAGCGCATCCACCAGCTGCCGTCTGGGTGATGCAGGATGAAGTTCACCTCGGGCGCCGGCAGACCGGCCAGCACCAGCAGCATGCGAAGGCGCGTCTCCATTGCGGAGTCCACGCCGTCGCGAACGAAGCGCGCAGCTCGGCGAGCGAGCTTTGCCCCGCGGCCGTGCCAGGCGAGTGCGGCATCACGAAGTCCTTCAGCGCTCATCCGGGACGCCTTGATCAGGCTGTCACCGAGTACGACCAGTGCGACGAGATCCATGCCGGCGGCCGCCAGATCGAGGAAGGTCTGCTGCGGCGTGGTGATAGGCAGCTGGCGGAAACGGGACACTGCTGCACCTATGACACCCGCGTGAGCCTTGACGCCCTGACGCGCGCTCCGCCCGGCGGTCGTTGGCACCGTCACATGAACATCAGATGTATCAGGGATGATGCCGCCCCAGATCCGCGCAGCCGTGGCATGACTGACGTAGCTACCTGGCGGTGATATTCCGAGCGCTGCCTCGGCTCGCAACCTCGTGGTGAGCGGCACGGTCGAGGCGACGTAACAGTCGTAGAAGACCTTGTGGAAGCGGTTGCTCAGCAGCGACTTGAGCCCAATTCCTGCGGCGCGAGCGTCCGCTCGGCTGAACGGTTTCCGGGGATCGAAAGGATGAGTTTCCCGCGCGGTGATAGCCATGCCGCTGATGCTGAATGAGCCGGCGCCCCCAGCGCTACAAGAAACTGCCCAGCCTGTGGATAGCTGTGGATAACCTCGGCCGGCCACAGTCGGATCGTTGTGACGTCTAGGAGGTGAAACGACCCGTCCGAGGTGATATCGCGGGTTCGTTGTAACGCCTGTGCGGCGAAACGGCCCCATCCGAGCACACATTCCGGATTGTTATATGACGGCTGTGATGCGAAACGACCCCGTCCGAGCTGAGAGAGCCGCGAAGGGCTACTTACGGCCCTGCATCTTGACGGCTTGGATCGAGGCGGCAGCCGCATCGGGATCCAGGTAGCGGCCACCGGCACTGACCGGCTTCAAATCGTCGTCGAGGTCGTACACCAGCGGGATGCCGGTAGGGATATTGAGGCCAACCACAGCCTCGTCGCTCATCTGGTCCAGATGCTTCACGATCGCGCGCAGCGAGTTGCCGTGAGCCGCAATCAGGGTCACCTTGTCGGCCCGCAGGTCGGGCACGATTTGGTCGTACCAGTACGGCAGGGCGCGGATCAGTACGTCCTTGAGACATTCGGTTCGGGGCCGTGCCTCAGTCGGCATGCCGGCGTATTTCGGATCATCGAAGTTGGCGAACTGATCGGCATTATCGATGGGCGGTGGCGGAATGTCGTACGAGCGCCGCCAGAGCATGAACTGTTCTTCACCGAACTCAGCCAGCGTGGCTGCCTTGTCCTTGCCCTGCAACGCGCCGTAGTGACGTTCGTTCAACCGCCAGGAACGCTTGGTCTCGATCCACATTCGATCAGCCCCGTCGAGCGAAATCTGTGCAGTCTGAATTGCCCTGCGAAGTACAGAGGTGTGCACCACATCGGGCAGCAGATTGTTCTCGACAAGCAACTCACCTCCGCGGGCGGCCTCGGCCTCGCCCTTGGGACTCAACCCGACATCGACCCACCCAGTGAAGAGGTTTTTGGCGTTCCATTCGCTCTCGCCGTGCCGCAGCAGGATCAGGGTGCCTGTCATGCCAGCGAGCCTAGTGGTCAACGTAGCGAGGGCGCTGCACCCAGATCAGCTTTTCGGACCCTCGCCCGGATCCAGATGTCTGAACGCGGCAAGGTTCGCTGTCGACTCTCCGCGGGAGCGCCGCCAGGCCCATTCCTTCCGGATGCTTTCGGCGAATCCGAGCTCCAAGATCACGTTGAAGCTGCCATCGGCGGCCTCGGCCACCGCGCCCAACAGCCGATCCACCTCGGCTCGAGTGACGAGTTCGACCGGCACTCTGCCCGCCAGGTAGATGTCGCCGAGCCCATCAAGTGCGAAGCAGATGCCCTGTAGTTTGAGATTGCGTTCCAGCAGCCACCGGTAAACACCGGCATGGTTCTCATCGGGCTTGCGGGCGACGAAGGCCCGCACACTCATCCCGTACTTTCCCACCTCCAACGCGCATTCGGTGACAAGCTTTCGGGTGCCGGGAAGCCGGACGGAAAACAGCCCCGGCGCCGATTCGGTCCACTCGAGATCGAGCTCGGACAGCTCGTCGCGTACTTCACTGATCGCCGTGTCGCGCGGCATGCTCACGTCTGCTGCACAAACCAGCGCACCTGGTAGCCGTCCAAGGTGAGCGGCCTATCGGTCAATGGAGTCTCCTCGGTCAGCGCATCCCAGGCCCAGTTGCCGAGCGGAATCACCCACCGCGCCAGCTTCTGCGATTCGGCGGTCACGTTGTAGACACCGACCATGGTCTGGCTCGAAAACCGTCGCAGAAACACCAGCACTGCCGGGTTAACCGGATCAAGAATTTCACTCTCCACAGAGGCATCCAGACTCGGCAGCGAGGACCGTACCGTGATCACATGCCGCAGCGCATGCCAAATTCGGTACTCCACCGTGCCTGCCATGTGCCGGCGGTCCACCGAATCCCACGGCATCGGCGGCCGGTGGACCCACCGGTTGTCGTCGGCATGGTCTGGGTCATCGACAAAGTCGTGATAGTTCGGCAAACCTAGCTCGTCACCCATGTAGATCAGCGGCAGACCACCGAATCCGAAGACCAGACAATAGGCCAGCACGTACCGACGTATGGCTAGATCGAGGTGGATGTCGTCGCCGCTGATGAGGGCTGCCTCAACGCCGGCCAATGATGCTGCCGTTCCGCTAATCCGGCGATCTCCGGTCAACAGATTCTCTTGGAACACCAGCCCGCGGGCATCACTCATGGGATAGAGACCTGCGTAGTAGTCGGCGAGGAAGCGGCGATGTTCGTAGCCATTCAACCCAACTGAGGCCGCGTCACCGTCGTCGATCGCCCAACCGATGTCGTCATGGCAGCGCAGATAGGTGCCCCAGACCGTCGTCGGCGGCTTCGCGGGAAAGCGATTCATCGCCGCGCAGAAGAGCCGGGTATCTTTCGCCGCCAGTGCAGACCAGATCTGGACCATCAAGGAGTTCTGGTACGCCAGGTCGCTGACCTTGCCGGCGTGCTTGCCCACCCCGAGATAGGGAGCCAGGTCTGCCGGGCCGACAATCGCCTCCGCCTTGAAGATCAATGCTGGAGCGGCGATCCGAGCCACCGTGCGCAATGCCTGCGTAATCGCATGCACCTCAGGCTGGTTCTGGCAGTTGGTGCCCATCCTTTTGTAGATGAAGGCGATGGCGTCCAACCGCAGGCACTCCACACCCAGATTGGCCAGCCACAAGATCAAATCGGCGAACTCGTAGAACACCTCGGGGTTGTGCCAGTTGAGATCCCATTGCCAGTTGTTGAAGGTGGTCCAGACCCAGGAATGGGACTCCTCGTCGTAGGTGAAGTTGCCGGGTGCGAAGTCGGGAAAGACCTCAGGCAGCGTGCGCTCGTACGCATCCGGCAGTTCCCGATCGGCGAACATGTGGAAGTACTGCCGGTAGAGGGGGTCTCCGTTCCGAGCATTCACCGCCCATTGGTGCTCAGCCGCCACATGGTTCAGGACGAGATCGAGGGTTAGCGAGATGCGGTGGGAGCGCAGCACGGTGGCCAGCTCGCGAAGATCATCAATGCTGCCTAGATCAGAACGCACGGCGCGATAGTCCATGACCGCGTACCCGCCGTCATTTTGGCCCGGCCGTGGTTTAAGCAGGGGCATTAGATGTAGATAGGTCACTCCCAGCTCGGCAAGATAATCGACTCGATCGGCAACCCCCTTCAGATCGCCGGCGAAAAGATCGGCATAGGTGGCGTATCCCAGCATCTGTTGATGCTGATACCACTGGGGATCGGCGTGCCGCCGCAGATCCAGCAGTCGCAGGTCCGCAGGTCGCTGCTGGAAATTCTGCGCCGCGATTTCCACCAGCCGGTTGGCCATCTCCGGCGCATGGTCGGGGTAGGCACCGGTTAGGCCGGTCAGAAGGTCTGGCCAATAGCGCTGCAGTCGTGTCGAAAAGACAACTTGATCATGAGGCGGCTCACCTTCGAGCAGCGGCGCCAGATCCGGAATAGTCATTGCTGGCAGGCTATTCGAGCCGCTGTCGGCTTGTCAGCCGTTTGTGCGGTATGCGCAGCGCGGGTTTGAGCCGGTATGGCGCGACTAGCCGCGCTTCCGCGAGTCGATCAGGTTGGGATCGGTTTCGGACGCTGCGCGCAACTGCTTGGGCCCCAGCTTGATGCGCTTGCGGAACTCCTCCATAAAGACTTCGCGCAGCTCGTCATTGTCGACCACGGTGCCACCCGTGCCCAGCTTGCCCTTGATCACACGCTGGCAGAGCGTCAGCCAGGCTTGACCCATCGAATAAGTGAACGTAGATGCGACTCCGGCTCCGACTACCCCGCCGACAATCGTTCCCGCGCCAGGCACCATCTTGAGCAAGCCGGTGAATGTGGCGCGTCCCAGCTGCGTCGCTGCGGTGGTGGATGCGATCGCCATCAGCGCGGCTCGCTCGAACTTGATCTTGTAGATTTGGGCAATCCGAGCCATCATGCCGAGCTGGATCGGCACCAGCAACGCGGCATCGGAGAACGGGATAGGCGTTGCGGCGGCGGCGGCCGCGCTGGCTGCAGCACCGGCTATGTATTTGTTTGCTTCCTGCGACTTGCGGACCTGATCGATCTCTTGCGCCGCGACGAGGGCTCCTTGGACACCCTCGGGCGCGACGCGAAAGGTGGCATCAAGAAGTTCCTTGAGCCCGTAGGCCGGCTGGCCGGCAAACTCATCGGCTTTTGCGTACGTCATAAACGGTCGCTCTGCAACGATGGGCAGCCGTTTCGCCATGATCTGCTCAGCCAGCAAGACGGCATCGGGGTGAACGTAGCCACCCCGCATCGGCACCTGGGTCAGCACCAAGATCACCGGCAGACCCATCCCGTCGAGACGGCGCACGAAATCGGCCTCCGCCTCCTCGAAGCGCCGATCCATGCCGCGTATGCAATACCAGGCGACGTGAATCTGCTCCGACAGCGGAAGCTGGCGCATTTGGGTCATGGCCTTGTCGAGCTCGGACAAGATCTGCTTGTTGTCCTTGCCCACCTCGAGTCCTTGGGTGTCGACAATGCCCAGGTGACCGACCTTGTCCAGATACAGGTGGCTGCCGCGGGTGACCGGCTCGCCAATGCCTGTCCGCGCGACCTCCTCGCCGAAGATCGCGTTGATCAAGGTCGACTTGCCGACACCGGTCTTGCCGAAGATCGCTAGGTTGAACCGGCCGAGTGCAGCGTTCTGCTTCTCGTACTCGGTCCGGAACGAATCTCGGAACCAGTCTGTGCTGCCCGCCATAATCCCAAGCCTACGGGGCGCGAGCGTCGGCAAGATCGTGCTGAGCCAGCCTGGCGCGCCGCTGTCCTGGACGAGCGAGCGAACGGACATGCTTATCGTCTGCGAGTGAAGACGAGGTCAGCGGATTCCAAGCGCGATGCGCGATCGCCCCAACGGTGCGAGCACAGACCCGAAGGTCGGTTGCTGGGGCTCCGCGCGCCGCGCCGACAGTCCCGGAGCGGCTGGCGGTGACCTGGCACAGGAGTGAAAAGAAGAGCAAGATTGCCACTGTGGGGACAGATGTTGCGTGCGGGGGTGACCATCAGCACGCCGCAGTCCTTCTTACTCGAGGCATTGCCAGCTCCGACCTCGGCCATTTCACCCGAGCGGTCACGTTGCTTACCGAGGCCATGGGTGCGTTGCAGATCACACTGCCTCACAATGGCGCAGATCCCCAGTTTCCCGACTGTTCAGTCGAGCACGACCGGCTCTCAGCGCGCATTCTGTTGAGCCTTAGCTATCCCACTCATGAATTGGGACGAAGAGCCGAAAGCATCCGGCTGCTGGTGAAAGCGGAGCAGCTCGCCAGTCATCGATCTCTAGGCCAGCTCACGGTCGTCACGCGAGCACAGCACGGCCTACTGCTGCTCCGAGAGGGCCTCGTCACCGATGCGATCGAGCAGCTGAATGGAGCAGCTCAGCTGCTCGGAGACGCCGAGCCGGCCGACCGATGCAAGATCTTGATCAATCGCGGCGAGGCTCACAATCAGTTGGGCGACATTCAATCCGCTATCGAGGATTTCAGCCATGCTTTTGTCTTGAGCCGTCGCTACGAACTCGCAGAACTGGAGTTCGCCGCGCGGCTCAACCTCGGCTATATGCACTATCTCGCTGGCAATTTGCCTCGGTCCTTGGAATTGATGCCGACCGTCGAGGAGGCGGCGTCCGACCACTACAAAGGCGTCGTCGGCATCAACCGATCCAGGGTGCTACTCAGCGCCGGTCTGGTGGCAGACGCTGACCGGACGCTGGTCGAAGCATCGGCGGCACTGGAACGCACCGAAATGCTGACCCTATTAGCCGAAGCGGAATTGACGCGAGCCGACGTCGCCCTGCTGGCCGGAAATTATCAGTTGGCTCAAACCATCAGCCATACCGCCGTGGCGCGGCTGCGGCGCAGGAACAACCAGCGCGCGACTGCTCTCGGTGAGCTGATGATGTTGCGTGCGGATGCGGAGGCTGGTACCCGGACCGACAAGCTGGTACGCACCGGCGACCGGCTAGCAGCGGTCCTCAACGCTCTCGGCCTGCTGGACCAGGCGAAACTGGCGCGGTTGATCGCGATCGAGCACTCCGGACCCAACGTACGCGGTAGGCCGCGACCGCTGCCGACCATCTCTCCCGGACAACCGCTCGATCTGCGCCTGTACGGCCGGCTTGTCAGAACCAAGCTGGCCTTCGCCCGCGGTGACCGGGAGGCCGGGCATCGCCAGGCTCGCGCGGGAATGGCTGAATTGATCAAGCACCAGGCTCAGTTCGGCAGCCTCGACCTCCAGACCTCTACCGCGATACACGGAGTAGGCCTAGCCGCACTGGCCGTTACCGAGGAGATCGCGGCCGGACGGCCAGCTGCCGTGCTCGCCTGGCTGGAACGCGCACGAGCGATATCCAGCCGTGTGACGCCGGTGCGACCTCCCGAGGACCCCATCACCGCCGAGTTGCTCACCCAACTTCGCTGGGTGGTCAGCCAGCTGGAGCACGAAGAGTCCGACAGCGACGCCAGTGAGCGGCTGCGCAAGCGTCGGCAGTCACTGCAGCGGGAGATTCGAGCTCGCTCCTGGAGCGTTCGGGGCTCGGATTCGATCGATCCCACACCACGGATGGGCGAAATGCGCGCGGCGCTGGATGGAGCGGCACTGCTGACGCTCTTCGGCATCGACGACGACATCTATGGCATTGTGCTCAATCGCCGCGGCTGCTGGCTGCAGCGGTTGACCACGATGGCGGAGGCAGAACGGCTCTGTCGACGCATTACCGCCGATCTTGATGTCCTCGCACTTAGTTACGTTCCTGAACCATTGCGGGCTTCGGCACGCAATTCTTTGGCCAGAGACCTCCGGACACTCGACCAGCTCTTATTGACACCACTCAGCCTGCCTGACGCGCCCGTCGTCGTCGTGCCGCCCGGCCGGCTCGCGGCCCTGCCCTGGGCGGATCTCCCGACTCTGAAGGGACGTCCGCTGACCGTTGCTCCCTCCGCAGCAGCATGGCTGGGAGCCCACGCGAGATTCCGCAATAGGTCCGGACCGGTTGTCGCCATTGCTGGGCCCGGCCTCGGGCGTGCTGAGCAGGAGGTCGCCGGCGTCGCCCAGCACTGGCTGGGATGTGAGACGCTCACCGGCACAAAGGCGACCGGCGAGGCCTTTTTGAGCACGATCAACGGTGCGCAACTGGTGCACGTAGCCGCCCATGGCCATCACGAGCGGGAGAGCCCACTCTTCTCCTCAATCAGACTGGTAGATGGGCCGGTCGTCGGTTACGACCTCGATCGAGTCGCCCAGCCACCTCAACAGGTGGTGCTGTCGGCGTGCGAACTTGGCCAAGCCACCGTACGACCCGGGGACGAGGCACTCGGGCTAACACGAGCCCTGCTCCACAGCGGGACCTCGACGATCATCGCCGGCGTTGCGAAGGTGTCGGACGAGGGGGCGGCCGACCTCATGCTCGACTACCACCGCCGCCTTGCTACTGGTGCTGCTCCGGCGTACGCGCTCGCCGACGCCCTGCAGGCCGCCGCCGAGCCCATTCCCTTCGCCTGCTTCGGCGCTGGCTGGTGACCCACTACACTCGCCGGGTTACCCCCCGCCCGGAGAGAGTGTTTTTGCGTGCCCGTTCGTTCTGATCTGCGGAACGTCGCCATCGTTGCCCATGTCGACCACGGCAAGACCACCCTTGTCGACGCCATGTTGTGGCAATCGGGCGCCTTTCGGGTCGGACAGGCCGTCCAGAAGAGGGTGCT
>Ga0184620_10000120_pt1 | contig 13625 bp, 14 predicted proteins | sample PLM1_5_b1_FD_133136 | JGI IMG/M metagenome (GOLD analysis project Ga0184620, IMG submission 133136) | Groundwater sediment microbial communities from an aquifer in East River, Colorado, USA - PLM1_5_b1 | ecosystem: Environmental > Terrestrial > Soil > Riparian zone | place: USA: East River... | reverse complement strand
GAACTTGCGCTTGGTCTCGTCCTCGGTTGGCTGTTCGGGGACGGGTTTGTCGTCGCTAGGGCTCATGGGGTCATTCTTACCGCTCTCCCCTAAGAGCCAGAAGATGGCTGCTGGGGCTGACTCGACGGCCAGGTGCTAGGCGGCCAGTTTCGCATGGTTGCATCGTCGCTCAGTTGATCACCGCGATCGGTGCCCGCGTCGGTCTGCTCGCTCGCACTGGTGTCGGCATCTTCGCCCTGTGCCGGAACCAGCGTCACGGCCGTTCCGTACGCGGCAACCTCGCTGAGCGACTGCGTGATTTCGCTGCAGTCGAATCTCAATCCGACGATCGCATCGGCGCCCGCAGCCACGGCCATCTCGACCATCCGTCCCACCGCGTCTTGCCGCGAATCCGTCAGCATCACGACATAGCCGTCCACGGGGTTTCCGCCGCGCAGGTCGGGACGCAGCTCACGGGTCCGGGCGACCACGCCGACCACGTCGCCGACCACTTCGGAGATCTCGCGGCCGGGAACGGTCTCCATGGTGACGACCGGCAGCGAACGTGACACCACCGCCGGCTGCTTGAGGGCGGGTGGTTGTGGCGTCCACTGCGGCGGTTGCTGCCCGTACGGTCCTTGCTGGCCGGGCTGACCGTACGGCTGCTGGGGTGGATACTGTCCGGGCTGCTGCCCATACCCACCCTGCTGGCCCGGATAGGGCTGCTGAGGTTGCCGTCCGGCCGAGGGCTGCCCGTACGGCTGCTGCGGTGGGTACTGTCCGGGCTGCTGCCGCCCGTACGGATCGGGCTGATTTTGTCCGTAGGGTGGCTGCTGCCCGTAGTTGCTCATGGGTGACAAGATATCGGCCGTATCGATCTCTAGCCCAGCTCGGTCATCTCCACCGTGACGAACATCTGCGAGCTACCGCCGGAGTACGTGCCGCGCAGCGGAGCCACATCGCCGTAGTCGCGACCCTGACCTACCCGGACATAGCCGTCGGTGAGCCGCCGGCACAGCGTTGGGTCGTACGCCACCCAGCTGCCGCACCACCACTCGATCCAGGAGTGGCTTTCACCTTCCACCGGCTTGTTCGGTTCACCGCTGCCGGGATGTAGGTATCCCGACACGTAGCGTGCGGGCAGCCCGATAGAACGTAAGGCCCCGAGCGCCACGTGACTGTAGTCCTGGCAGACGCCGCGACCCAGCTCCCAGACATCACGGGCCGTACTCGTGACCGTGGACGAGCCGCGCTCGTAGGTCAGATGATCATGAATCCGGGCGCATATGTCGAGGGCCGCCAGCCGAGGCGGCTGCTCAGTGACCGTAGCGGCCAGGGCGGCAAGTTCATCTGGAGGCTCGGTGCGCTCGTTGATGGCAAGGAACTCGGTCATCTTGTCCACGACTGCGCGATCCCGTAGCGCGGGCCAGCCAAGATCATTAGGGGCGACCCGACGGTCGACATCCCAGGCAAGATCATCCCCGCGCGTTTCCACCACGCCTTGGGCATGGACGGTCAGTCGCTCGTGCGGCTCGTGCACCTCGAAGGTGGTGACGGCAGTGCCCCAATAGTCGGTGTAGCTGAAGCTCCACGTCGCAGGTTCGATGTTGACCCGGCTGCTCCAGACGGTCTGGTGTTCGGTCTCCGCTGGAATCATCCGCGCTTCGTTGTAAGAGGACTTGACCCGCGTGGCGTACTGAAATCCCGTCCGATGATCGATGCTCAGCCGCATCTCAACGCGTCCCCTCGGTGGTCCAGGCGGTTGAGTCCGCTGCGGCGAAATAGCTGGTGGAGACGGTGATGGTTGCCTCCGCCATGACATCCTGCACCTTCGACATCTCGCGGTTGAGGTTGTCGAGCAGATCATCAAGATCGGCATACTGCAGTTGAGCACGGAGCTGGCCGAGCGAGCGAAGCGCGGTTTCGGCATGGCGTGCAGTCACCATGTTGTTCCGAGCCACCCTGTGCAGACTGTCGGCCGCCGCAATCAGCCCGTGCATGATCGATCGCGGGAACCGCTCATCCACGATCAAGAACTCGGCCGCCTCGCGGTCGGTGTAAAGACCCCGATAGGTCCTCAAGAAGGCATCATGGCCGCCGCAGCCCCGCAGCACAGCCGGCCACTGCCGACCGCCGTGGGCCAGCGACGCCGATGCAACCAGCCGCGACGTCATGTCAACTTGTTCCAAAGATCGACCCAAGGACATGAACTCCCAGCCGTCATCGCGGACCATGATGCCGCGAGCGATGCCGCCGAACATGGCGCCGCGCTCCCGCGCCCAGTTCAGGAACACATGGGCGCCGGTCGTCCCGAATGGCGTCGTCGGAAGCTGGTGCCAGGTCGTGTTGACACACTCCCAAAGGTCGAGCGGGATCACCTCGCGGGCTCGGCGCGCGTTGTCCCGGGCCGAGGCGTAGGAGAAGTAGATCGACGTCGGCTCGGACGGATCGTAGCCGAGCACCCGCAGCACCTCGATCAGCGTCGGATCATCGACATGATCAACACTCATCAGCGCCAGCAGATTGCGACAGGCATCCACCTCCGCGGCAGCGGAATCCTCGATCAGCATCCGCAGGTGGGTCTGCAGCAGCCGCGCCGTATCCTCGGCCCGCTCGACGTACCGGCCGATCCAGAACATCGACTCGGCGATCCGGCTCAGCATCCCCGACTCCGCTGGTTTGACTGCTGCTGGTTGGCCTGCTGCTGGTTTGACTGCTGCTGGTTGGCCTGCTGCTGCCGTTGCGTTTCGGCGAGTTTGGGCATCACCGCCGCCGGAATCTCGGCGACTGTCAGCGGTACGTCTGTGTGTGGCTCGACATGATCATCAGCGTCCTCGGTGTGCTCGGTCGGGCCCCGACCAGAAGATCGGTGTGAAGGTGGACTGAGCACCCAGGTGTCCTTGCTCCCGCCGCCCTGGCTGCTGTTGACGACCAGCTCCCCCTCCGGCAAAGCGACCCGGGTGAGGCCCCCGGGGAGCACCCAGATGTCCTCACCATTGTTGACAGCAAACGGTCGAAGATCGACATGGCGTGGCAGAAGGCAGTCCTCGATCAGGGTTGGCACTGTTGACAGCTGGACTACCGGCTGCGCAATCCAGCCGCGGGGGTCCTCGATCACTCGGAGCCGCAGGGCATCCAGCTCGCTCTTGGTGGCGCGCGGGCCGATCACGATGCCCTTCCCCCCGGAGCCGTCCACCGGCTTGACAACCAGCTCCTCGAGGCGGTCCAGCACCTCCTCGCGGGCTTCGTCATCCTCCAACCGCCAGGTATCGACGTTGGCGATGATTGCTTCTTCTCGCAGGTAGTACTTGATCAAGTCTGGCACGTAGGTGTAGATCAACTTGTCGTCGGCGACGCCGTTGCCGATGGCGTTAGCCAGTGTGACGCCACCGGTGCGCACCGCGTTGACCAGGCCGGGTACGCCGAGCATCGAGTCACTGCGGAAGTGCACCGGATCCAAGAAGTCGTCATCGACCCGGCGATAGATCACGTCGACCCGCTGCAGTCCGGCCGTGGTACGCATAAAGACCTTGCCACGGCGGCATTCAAGATCACGTCCCTCAACCAGCTCGACGCCCATGGTGCGAGCCAGCAAGGTGTGCTCAAAGTAGGCAGGGTTGAAGACGCCCGGGGTGAGAACCACCACGGTCGGGTCGTCAACGCCGGGCGGGGCTGCCTTGCGCAGCGCGGTGAGCAGCCGCGTTGGGTAACCGGCGACCGGACGGATCCGCTGGTTGGCGAAGGCCCCCGGCATGGCTGTGATCATGGCGTTGCGGTTGGTCATCACGTACGAGACGCCGCTCGGCACCCGGACGTTGTCCTCGAGTACGCGTACGTCGCCGGCCGGATTGCGGATCAGGTCAACCCCTGCAACGTGGATGCGTACGCCGTTGCTGGGCTGGATGCCCCACACAGCGCGGTGGAAACGAGTGGAGGAGGTGACCAGCTGGCTGGGAATGACTCCATCGGTGATCACTCGGGCGTCGGAGTAGATGTCGGAGAGAAATGCCTCAAGCGCTTTCACCCGCTGGGCGACGCCGGCCTCGATGATCTCCCACTCCGGTGATGCAATCACCCGCGGCACGAGATCGAGCGGGAAAGGCCGTTCGACGCCGTCGACATCGAACGTCACGCCGGCCTGGGTGTAGTTGTTTGCCAGAGACTCCGCGATCACCCGGAGGTCGTCTGAGGTTGATCGGGAGAGGGTGGAGTAGACGGCCTGGTACGAGGGCCGGACGCTGCCCTCCCCGTCAATCATCTCGTCGAACGCGTCACCAGTCCGATAGTTGGAAAGCACGTCCGCCATAGGGCGGAGCCTACTCACACTCTCGTTACCTGAGCGTTAACTCCTTTGCGCGCTGAGCTGGTCCAAGCGGCACTCGCGCCCTTCGTCAAGCTCAGGGCACATAGCGTCAAGCTCAGGGTGCGAGCGTCGCAACATTGCGCGAGCAGCCTCAAATAAACAGAGCCGAGTCACCGAACTCGTGCCAGAGATAGCGTTCGGCGACGGCCGCGTCGTATGCGCGCTGCGTGAGCTCCGCACCCGCCACGGCCTCGACGAGCAGCAGATGCGACGCCTCGGGATTGTGCCACCCGGTGATCAGCCCGTCGACGACGCGTACAGCTCGCTCGGGAGAGATCACCAGATCGGTCCATCCCGAAGCGGCCGCCACGGTTCCGTCCGGTTGGGCCGCCGACTCTATGGCCCGGGTCGCCGTCGTCCCGACCGCGATCACCCGCCCCCCGCGCGCCTTGCTCGAGTTGACCAGGTGGGCGGCGGTCTCGCCGACCTCGAACCATTCGGGCTGCGGAGCCTCTCCCGCGTCTTGCGAGGACAATCCTGTGTGCAACATGATCGGCGCGAAGATTACGCCGTTGGCCACCAAGCGGGCCACCAGCTCGGCACTGAACGGCCGCGCCGCACTGGGCATCTCGGCACTTCCCGGGTGTACCGCGAAGATCGTTTGGTACGCCGGAATGGGGAACGAGCCGTTGAGGTAGCCGTAGCTGATCGGCCGCGCATGCTCTCGCAGATAGATCGAGAGAGTGTCGGGCACGGTGAGCTTGCCGCGCCAGAGCCGATTTCCAACCCCGGTTGGCGAGGACTCTGGCTGGGGGTAGGGCGCGATGAGCTCGAGAACGCCACCCGCAGGGAGGGCAATGCGTTCCCCGGACTGTCCGTCGAGAACGGGAGTCGCGGCACCCGGCGGACTGCGCAGCTCGATCACCCGAGTGCCATCGGGCAGCCGATTGGCAACATGCACGACGACAGCAGAGCCATTGCGTCTGCCGTCCAGCTGTCCCGGCACCGTTGCCGAGGTGTTGACCACCAACACGTCCCCGGGTCTGAGGTGATCCGTGAGGCCGGAGAAGACGGTGTGCTTGATGTCGCCCGCAGTCGCGATCATGAGGCGTACGCCGTCCCGGCCCAGGCCGCGCAGCTCGGGCGGCTCCGTCGCCGTACGGTCCTCTGGGGAAGAGAAGTGGGTATGTGGCTGCGAGGCCAGCATGATGCTCATGCCGACCCGGTCTGCGCCGCGAGCGTGACAGCTAGGTCGGCGGCGCGGTAGCGGCCGCTCGGCAGGCCAGAATCGATCAGCGCCAGCATGATCGGCGCGACTGTCTCTGGATCCGGTCGATCGCTGATGTCCTCGCCGGGGAAGGCCGCCTGATGCATGGCGGTCCGCATGTCTCCCGGGTCGAGGCTGTACCAGGTGAAGTCGGGCTCCTCGGCGGCCCAGGTCAAAGTCTGATGATCAAGTGCCGCCTTGCTGGAACCGTAGCCACCCCAGCTTTCATAGGACTCGACTCCTGCATCGGAGGAGACGTTGATGATCACCGCGCGTTGCGAGAGTACCGGAAGCAACGCGCGAAGGAGCTGCTGCGGAGCGACGACATTGGTACGCAGCAGTCGCTCGTACCCGTCGGCCTCAAGATCACGAAGCCGAGGCAGCGGAGAGCCACCAAGATCACTCGCATTGTTGATCACAAGATCCAGCCCATCCGCGGTGACAGCAGCGACCAGCTGATCGCGATGATCGGCCTGGCCAATATCACCAGCAATCTCTCGCACGGAGGTGATCTCCGACAACGCCTGCGCCGTGCCGGCAAGCAATTCTTCACGCCGAGCGTCGATGGTGAGACTCCAACCGCGACGGGCCAGTGCGAAGGCCAGCGCACGGCCGAGCCCGAGGGAGGCACCAGTGATCAATGCGTGAGGCATGGACCCATTCTTCAACTTAAAGCCAAGTTGAGGTCAAATGGACTGGGTCGTGTCAGCTGATGCCTAGCGCGCCCGGCGGCCATGGGATCCGGGCAGCCCTGGATCAGTCTCCTGCGGCTCATGGAGGTAGGTGAAGTCACCGAAATCATCGTCGCCGTGCCGCCGCGACCAGCGACGCTTTCCTTGACTCTCCGGCACAGCCGGTTTGCCCCCTGCCGTGGCGGCCGTTTCCGGCTGCCGGCCAGTTCGTGACATTTCAACGGTCATCGGCTCAGGCGGCGGCAGCGCCTCTGGCTGAGGGTGTACGAGCTCCTTCGGTGGCTCTTTCACAGCGGACACCTGCTCGGTACGGGCGGAGTCGGGGGTTCGAGCCGCACTTGTGGTGCGGATCGGACGCCGACCAGCTCCGCTCGCGCGTACCACGGCCACACCGACGGCAGTGGTCAACGGCACAGCCAGTACCAGCCCGATGGAGGCCACCAAAATCCCCAGCACCTCAGCCGCGAACTGCTCGCTCATCACGACGTCAAGCAGCGGCCGATTGTTGATCTTGATGAGCAAGAACACCGCGAGCGACGTCCCAGCTGTCGCGAAGGCGATGGTGTAGACCGTCGAGGCGATGTGATCACGGCCGATCCGCATCGCCCGGGAGAACAAGTGCTTGCGGCTGGCACCTTGATCCGCGAGCTCCCAGACCGCCGAAGCCTGGGTGATCGTCACGTCGTTGAGGACGCCGAGACCCGCGACGATCATGCCGCAAATCACCACCGAGGTCAGCTGGAGATCCGGCGCGGCCGCTGCGAGTACGTAGTCGTCCTCAGCGGCAACCCCGGTGAGATGCGCCCACTTGGTCGCGACAGCGCCGAGCAGGGCGATCAAGATCAATCCGAAGAGCGTTCCCACCAGGGCAGTCGTCGTTCGAGCGCTGAAACCATGGGCGGCGTACAGAGCGACGAACATGATCGCGGAGGAGCCTATCAGCCCAACCAGGATCGGATTGGTCCCGGCAATGAGCGCCGGGAACATGAACGTGACCAAAATGAAGCCGGCAAACCCGAGTCCGATCAACGAGGCAAAGCCACGCCAGCGGGCGACCACGATCACCACAGCGGCGAAGAGCAGGCCCACCACCAGTAGGGGCGTACGCCGCTCGAAGTCAGAGAACTGGTACTGCGCCGGCTGATCCGCCGAGGGCGGCACACGTACCAGCTTGATCACCTGGCCGACCTTGACGCCCGAGGAGTAGATCGCGGCCGTCATCGGCACCGTCACCACCTGACCTTTGTCGTCGCCACGGAGCAGCCGAGCCGTTACATCCGCGCATCGGGCACTCGTCGCCCCCGGCGTCGACCCCGACAGGCCCTCGCACGAGATCTGCCGGACGTCGGTGATGCGCGCCGTCGGGTAAGTGACTCCCGGAACGCTGTAGCCTGCCACGTCGGCGTTCAGATGGCGCGAGATGTCGCCCGGCCAAAAGGTGATCAGCCCGACGACGGTCCAGATCGCCAACGGGATCAGAACCACGATCAGGATGCGCAGCCCGCGTTGATGGCGACGCAGTTCATCGGGATTCACCATCGGCTGTGGGTCAGTATCTGAAAGACGTTCTGAGTTGGTGTGTGTGTGAGCCACGTTGCCGCCTAGTCTTAGTCCCCGTGAGTCAGCTTCCTGAGGCGAGTCGGGACCGCATCCGGCCGCACCGCGCGGTGGCTCACCAGCCATCCAGGAGCGAACTGAGCCCTCAATCTAACTCACCACACCCTGGGCATATCCGGTCACACCCATCTGGAGCGATCGGGCGGGCAAGTCGGCAGCGCCGCAGCGCGATCGGATTGATCGCCGGAATTCTCGGGCTCGGCCTGGTGGGGCTGTGTCTGCGCACCGTGCCGACCGTGCTCACCGAGACCAACCTGATGGCGCAGATCGCCGAACCGCTCACCGGCCTTCCGGTCGATTCCCCCACCTCGCCCGCGCCGGCTACCCCGAAACCATCAATGAGTTTCGATCCCACGACGACCACAGAGCCGAGCGTGCAGCCGGCCAAGTTGCGCGCGAAGCGGAGACTGAAGAGCCAGGACCAGGTCAGGGTGCCGGAAAACGGGCCGGGGACCTATCAGGGAGCGAAAGAGAATGTCAGATCACGCTCTTCGTATGGCACGTTGATCCGTTATGACGTCCGGGTGGAAGACGGGTTGTCTATCGATCCCGACAAGGCCGCGGCCTTGATCCAGAGTGTGCTGGACGACCCGCGCAGCTGGCGCGGCACACGTCGCTGGCGATTCGAGCTGGTGCCAGTGGGCCAGACAGCCACACTGCACGCCTTCATCGTGACGCCCAATACCACCGACGAACTCTGTGCGCCCTACCTGACCCGCGGCGAAGTCTCGTGCCAGAACGGCAATCGAGTCGTACTGAATGCCAAACGCTGGCTGCTCGGCGTCGACGCGTACGGATCTGATCTGACCAACTACCGGCGCTATCTGGTCAACCACGAATTCGGACACGCGATCGGCAAGCACCACGTGGGCTGCCCGGGGGCGGGAAGGCTGGCGCCAGTGATGATGCAGCAGACCAAGGGGCTCGGAGCGTGTCGGAAGAATCCGTGGCCGCAGACGACCGAAAACTGAGCTCAACAGGATTTCCGGGTCCGGCGCTTGGGGATCTGCGGCTGGTGCCGCTGCCAGTCGAGGTTGCGCGGCAGCTGCTCGCGGGGAGTTTGCGCCCCGCATCTGTCGATGGGCCACAGCGGCCTCGATGGCATCCGGAGTATCCGCTGGCCGACAGCTTCGATGCGATCGCCATGGTGGTCGCCGCACATCGAGCGATGACGGGCGCGTTCGAGAAACCGCCCGCGTGGTGGCTGCATCAGATCCTGCTGAACGGTGTAGTTGTCGGTGACATTGGATTTCACGGTCCGGCCGGGCCGGATGGGGCTGTGGAGATCGGCTATACCGTGGTACCAGCCTGGCGTGGGCACGGTGTCGCCAGCCGGGCATGCGGATTGATCGTCGAGCAAGCGTGGCGGGACGGTGCTGAGATTGTCATGGCTGAGACCGATGATGACAATGTCGCGTCCCAGGCGGTGCTGCTGAGAAATGGCTTCCACCGACGACCCGACGGCGTCTTCGTGATCAAGCGGCCGGAGGCACCATGAATGGTCTGACTCGGCACGTTCGGCTGGCTCGGCCGGCCATGATCGGGCCGACATTCGCGCAGTTGCGCAGGGGCCCTGGCGATCCAACGCATCGCCAGGTTGGCGACATGTACCTGCGGGCAACGCGTACGCCGGCCGGGCCGGTCTTGATCAAAATCATCCCTCATGGCGCCGAAGTGGCTGCTCGGGCGTGGGGTGCCGGCGCCGAGTGGAGTCTTGATCAACTGCCGCGGCTGCTGGGCGCGGCCGATGATCCCCGTGGGTTCCGGCCCCGGCTTGAGCATGGTCCGCTGGTTGAGGCGTGGCAACGGTACGGCCACTACCGGGTCGGTCGGAGCGAGGCGGTCTTCGAGGCGCTGGCGCCAGCGTGCATCGAGCAGGTCGTGACTGGCAAAGAGGCCTTTCGGGCGTGGCGGCTGCTGGTTCGCGAGTTCGGCGAGCCCGCACCCGGGCCGGCTCTCGAGCCCGGCTCCGCGGCGTACGGCATGTATCTCCCGCCGGAGCCCGAGGTCTGGGCCAAAGTTCCGAGTTGGCGATTCCTCGCCGCGGGGGTTGAGCAGCGGCGCAGCCGTACCCTGGTCAGAACCGCGGGCCGAGCCACTGCATTGGAGCGGACCTTGACCTGGCCGTACGAGCAGGCGGATCTGGCCATGCGCAGCTTTCCCGGAGTAGGGGCCTGGACATCAGCCGAGGTACGGCAGCGGGCACACGGCGATCCCGATGCTTGGAGCATCGGCGACTACCACGTGGGCAAGGCAATCACTTACACCTTGACCGGGAAGGAACTGGACGACGACGCGTGTCTGGAAATCCTCGAGCCCTATCGTGGGCACCGCTTCCGGGTGCAAATGCTGTTGTTCATGGTCGGCCAGCGCCGGCCGCGCCGAGGACCTCGGATGACGCTGCCGACGCACACCCCATACGCGACCCGCGGTAGGTCCTAACGCATCAGCGGCCGGCTCCCCGCCCACACTCATGGTGAGTATTGGGCCCGTCGACTGCGTCGATCGTCACTATGAAGCAAAGCAGGAGCATCGCTATGAGGTTGACCCCGAAGGCGTGGCCGCCGGGCCTCCGCGCCTCGCTGCCGCTTCTACTGCCTACGGCGGCCATCGGGGTGAGCTTTGGCATACTCGCCGCGCCAGTCCTCGGCGCGATTCCCTCGATCGTGATGTCGTTGATCGTCTGGTCGGGCGCCGCTCAGTTCGGCGCCCTGAGCATCCTGATTTCTGGAGGCGGCACCACGCTGGCGGCCGGCACCGGGTTGCTGGCCAACACTCGATTCTTGCCCATGGGTTTCGCGATCGCTCCCTCGATGACCGGTGGACCACTGCGGCGGCTGCTCACCGGGGCATTGCTCACCGACGCGTCCTTGATCATCGGCCATCGCGAAGGCGGCCGGTTCGATATCAGCGCCCTCGCCTGGGCTGCTCCCGCGCAATCCCTCGGCTGGGTCGGTGGCACTGCTGCCGGCGTCCTGGGTGCTACGGCGATCGGTGAGCCTACTCGCTGGGGGATCGATGTCTTGTTTCCGGTGTTCTATCTCAGTCTGTTGCTACCCGAACTGTTTCCCGGGCGTCTGAAAGGTAGCGAGCGGCCGCGCAACTCCCGACCGATCATCGTCGCGGCCCTAGGAGGAGCCATTGCGCTTGTGTTGACACCGCTCGCCCCACCAGGTGTCCCGGTGCTAGCTGCGGTAGCGGCCGCGTTGATCGGTCTTCGGGCGCCTCGTCATCAGGTCGCGCGACCAGCCACCGGAGACCACGCATGAAGACATGGCTTCTGATCATCGTGCTCGCCGTCGGTACCGTACTGATGAAGACGATCGGTCCGGTGTTGGCTGGTGGACGGCAACCACCCGCACCCGTGACCAGGGTCATCGCATTGATAGCTCCGGCGCTGATCAGCGCCCTCATCATGGTCAGCACGTTCACCGACGGGCAACGCTTGGTCATCGACGCCCGCGCCGCAGGGCTCGCCATCGGCGCGATCTTGTTGTGGTTCCGGGCTCCCGCGGTTCTCGCGATGTTGGTTGCCGCAATCGTCTGTGCCCTGCTGCGCCTAGCCACCTAGCAGTTTCTGCGGAAAAGCTGCCGGGAGACATTTCAGCCCCGAGCCATGTTGCCGCCTAAGTACGCCAAGCTTCCGTTGCCTCATTGAGGTATTCGATCTCGGCCGGCGTCAAGGAAAATGACAACGCGCCAACATTGTGGGTGGCCTGATCGGCATTCTTCGCCCCGGGAATCGGCACAACATTTTCCTGCTCCAGGAGCCATCGCAATGCCACCTGACCCGGCGTCTTGCCGTAATGATCACCGATCAGCCTCAGCAGTGTCACCACCGGCTGCAGCCCGTGGAAGTTCGAACCGCGGAACGGCGCACGGAAGCGGCGAATACCAGAAGGCCTGCTATCGCCAAGGTATTTGCCAGTAAGCGCGCCGCTCGCCAGCGGCTGGTAAGCGATCAAACTGATGCCCAGCTCGCGACAGGTGTCGAGCACACCGTTGGTCTCGGGTTGCCTATGCAATAACGAATACTGAACCTGATTTGAGGCCAGCGGAATACCGCGTTGAGCCAGAGCCTGATGCGCGGTGCGCATCTGCGCGGCGGAATAGTTGCTGACGCCGACTGCCTTGATCTTTCCCGCCTCGACAGCATCCGCCATCAGGCCCATCAGAGCCGGGATATCCACCCAAGGCGCTGGAAAATGATGTTGGTAAAGATCGATTGAGGTCCGTTTGAGATTACGGAGGCTGGCCGCCAGCGCGTCGGGCTGGTCTTGAGCACGTCCCCTGGGGCTAGGTGGAAACTTCGTAGCGATCACGACGTCCTTGCCCTGCGCGAGCTCACCCAGTCGCCGTTCGGAGGCACCCGCGCTGTACATCTCCGCCGTGTCGAAGAAATTCACATCTGCCGCAAGGCTGGCCTCAAAGGCCGCCTCCTCGTCAGCGGGATTCGTCCCGCCGTACGAGCTCTTGGCCGGCATGTACCGCTGGGCACCGCTGGCCTCTCCCCAGATCATGACACCCAATCCGATCCGTGGAATGCGAACATCACTGCGGCCTAGCGTCGTTGTGTCTGCCATTGATCACTCCCTACGACTTCTGCGGTGTCACCGAACGGATGCGACGGTGTCGAGCATGTCCTCAAGCTGCGTGACACGCAATGGCGGGTTCAGCAATTCGGCGATGCGATCGAGGCTGTGAGCCTTCTCCTCCGCGGCATCGGTTGACAGGTACCGAGCTATCGCTGACTCCCAGAAGTGGCCGAACTGCGCGATGACCATGGTGAAGGCGGCATAGCCGCTGAGCCGTGCAGGTCCGCCCGCGGCAATGTAGGCGTGGTACAGCTCGGCGACCCGGCGTTGATCATCGCAGGCAAAGTCGAACATCGCCATGGGTAACTCCTGCGCCGTTTCTGCCAACCCGCAGTTCTCCCAATCGATCACACACACTCCCCCGGCCGGCGTCGGCAGAATGTTGTCGGCCCAGAGGTCGCGATGACAGCTCTGCAGGTTCGTTGGGGGCTCCATCAAGCCCTCCAGGCGCAGCAGTTCAGGGATCTCGCCGTCCAAGGCATCGGCAAACGGGGCAGCCGCTGCCCTCGACTCTTCGAGAAGTTGCCTCCAGCGCCGCGCCCCGACCGGTTCGGTATACCAGCCAATGAGCGGTCGTGCCGGACCGTACTGCACTCGATGAATGGCTGCCATCGTCGCGCCAACCATGGTCGGGTTCAAGCTTCGATCTGGCGCTAGGACGTCGACCCATTCGTACCCACGAAGCTGATACTCAGCAAGATCAACAACGACTCGGCCATCGGTTGTGCGGACAGGTCGCGGCATCGGCACCGCACCAGTGCCGCGTACTGCCTCTTGATAGGCGAAGTCGGCCGACGCGTCGGCGGGCGTCTGACGGATGATCAATTCCTTGATCGCAAATGTGCCCATGTCGGTGTCCAGCCGCCAGACCCGGCCCTGTTCGCCGCGCGCCACCATGATCATCTCCTGGAGCGGGGGGCCGACACCGTACGCCCGGCCGATGGCCGCTGCATGATCGGACAGCATGCGGGCGACCTGCTATTCCTCAACCGGCGCGAGGCGGAACCCCGTACCCGCACGCCGGATGCGTCCCGCCACGGGATCGGCGTAATGGCTGAGCGCGGCCGTGGCATCCAACTCCGCAATACGAAATACCGCGGCATCACCAATCTGCCAGCGGAGAATCTCCATCCCGCCACTTTTTCACGGCCGATGGCCGGTCGGGTTTCGTG
>Ga0184620_10000115_pt1 | contig 13875 bp, 12 predicted proteins | sample PLM1_5_b1_FD_133136 | JGI IMG/M metagenome (GOLD analysis project Ga0184620, IMG submission 133136) | Groundwater sediment microbial communities from an aquifer in East River, Colorado, USA - PLM1_5_b1 | ecosystem: Environmental > Terrestrial > Soil > Riparian zone | place: USA: East River... | reverse complement strand
TCTTGCCTGCGCCGTTAGGCCCGAGGAATCCGGTCACATGTCCCGGCTGAACGACAAAGCTCAGATCGCGTACGGCGAGCGTTCCGTTATAGCTCTTGATCAATCTGTCGACGATGATCGGGGCCACTTCATGATCGACAATCCGTCGAGATGGACGGGTACGGCGTACTGCTGCCGGAGCGGCACGGCGGACAGTAGGTTGCGGCCGCGGTGGCGCTGGGCGCTCAGCCGGTGCGGCACGAACGGCTGATCTGGGAGCGGGTCGGGGCTCAGGTCGCGCGGCAGGCAGCCTCTGTGGCGCATAAGTAGTCTGATTCGACAGCCAGGCCGGCCTCGGAGCCGATGGTGACGTCGAGACAGGCGCCGGCATCCGCGGTGCGACCGGGGCTGGCTGCGGTTTCACCGTTGGCGGCTCAGGCGCTCGCATCGGCGGTGATACCGGTACAGCCGGTTGCCTCGGGGGCGGCGGCGAAACAGTGCGCGGTACTGGCGGCGAGGGCGAGGATGTTGGAGGCGGCGACGGAGGGGCCCAAGCTAGCGGAGGCGAAGCTAGCGGAGGTGGGGATTCCCGAAGTGGCGGGGGCGAAGATGTTGGCGGCGAGGCTGGCGCCGCCAACGACGGCAAAGATGTTGGAGGCGAGGATGGCGGTGCCGGCTGCGACCGTACCGGAATGGAATCTTCCCGGCGAGGTGCGTAGGCCTGGACCGTTTGCGGCAAGGGATCGATTGCCCGTCTGCCAATCCCTGCCTCCGTCGCCGTTGACTTCTCCTCATCGGCGTCAGGGGTCAACCGCTCCGCAAACAACGCTCGACGTGGGCGGGGGGAATCGTCAGTCGTCGTCGGCTCGGGGGCTTGCGCGGCACGCGCCGGACGCACAACCAATTGGTCGGTGTTGTCGGCCGGAGTGAAGCCACGCGACCGCCTTGCCACGTACGACTCAACGTCGTCAGGCTCTTCAAGAAGCGCTCGCCGGGGGAAGTCCACCGGCACATCCTCTCAGTCCTGAGCGGGTCGTGCCGTCGATAGCGATGTGTCGTTCGTCAACCTTTTTGGTGCAGCAGCAGAATCTGTCTCAGGGAAGGCACGTCTTGGGCCCTGAGCACGACCCGGACCTGGCCAGCAATCTGGCGATTGCCGCGAATTGGTGCTGCAAAGTAGAAGTAATTCAAAAAGCTCTTGCCGTCCAGGAAGGACAATCGACATGACGCTCTACCGCCCTCATGACGACCGGATCATCGCGGGCGTGTGCTCCGGAATCGCTCACCGATTCAATCTCGACCCCACCATCGTGCGCATCCTCTTCGTGGCCAGCCTGTTTCTCCCCGGGCCACAGATCCTGATCTACCTCGTCGCCTGGCTGCTGATGCCGGACGAGAGCTCAATCGTCGCCTGATCCCCCACCGCCGAAAGGCCCCTCAGTCTCATCGACTGAGGGGCCTTTTCGTTATGCGATCAGCCGACCCCGTACAAGGTCCGGACAATGTCCTCGATTGCCGGCTCCTCCAGGGTCAGGTCGACCACCTCGGTCACAGCACTGACTTCTGCCAGAACCCTGGCTGCGGTGGTCTCCTTGGGGCTGAAGGCTAGACGCTGCCGCTGGCCATCAAGATCGCTGCCAATGTGAGCCGCCGCGCTCACCTGGAGGTCTGGGCTCGGCTCTGGCAGATCGACCACCAAGACACGCTGTAGCGCCACGCGCTCCGCCAGGCTGGGCAGCGTCCCGTCGAAGACCAGGCGGCCGCGGTCGATCACCAGCACCCGGTCGCACAGCCGTTCGATGTCACCCATGTCGTGCGTGGTCAACAGCAACGTGGTGCCGAACTCGGCCCGCTCGGCGACGAGGAAATGGCGGAGGCGCTCCTTGCTGATCATGTCCAGACCAATAGTCGGCTCGTCCAGCACCAGCAGCCGGGGGCGATGGACCAGGGCCGCCGCCACCTCGCCTCGCATGCGCTCGCCGAGCGAGAGCTGCCGTACGGGCGTGTCCAGCAGGTCGGCCAGTCCGAGGCGGTCCACCAGCTCCTCGGTCCTCACTGTGGCCTCCTCAGCCGACAGCCGGTGGATCGCACCAAGGATGCGGAACGAGTCGCGCAGCGGCAGGTCCCACCACAATTGACTCCGCTGCCCGAAGACCACTCCGATCTCGCGAGCCAGACGCCGACGGTGCGGCACCGGGTCGTAACCGCAGGTTCGCACCCGCCCGCTGGAGGGGACAAGGATGCCGGTCAGCATCTTGATCGTGGTGGACTTCCCGGCACCGTTCGCTCCGATGTAGCCAACGGCTTCCCCCGGCTGCACCGATGCGCTGATCCCGTCGACGGCGTGCACAACCCTGGTTTGCCGGCGCAGCCGCCCCACCTTCTGCCGTACCGTGAACGAGCGGCGTAGATCTTCGAGCTGGACGATTGGTTCGCTTGTCATCTCAGCCTCCTGCCCCGGTGAACCTGCGGATACCAGCGCGCCACGCCAGCCATGCCAGCAGCCAAGCCCAGACGGCGAACACCGGCGCAAACCAGCCGAGCCAGGCAGGGAGGAACCTCGGCCCCGGAAGTCCCATGATCAACAATGACGGAAGGTACGCGGCAACGGTCGCAGGAAAGACAAAGGTGAACAAGATGCGGATCGGCGTGATCAACACACTACCCGGGAGCTGGCCTGCATAGCTGCCGCCGTAAACGAATGCCGAGGTGAACTCGGCGCCGTCGATGAGAAAGAACTGCAAGCCACCAGCCGTGGCGAAGAAGGCGCCATAGATCGCCGCTCCGACGAACGGTGTGATCACCAGCAGGTAGACCGTGCTAGCGGTGTAGCTGAGGTCAAGCCCCGGGAGCACGATGACGACGATGAGCACTCCTACAGCGAGCCGGCCCAGCCGACGCATCTGAACCTCCGAGGTGACGAGCTGCAGCAGCAACGGCATTGGCCGGACGAGAAGGACCTCCAACCGCCCCAGACGCAGGTAGGTGGGGATCGTGTCTAGCTGGCCGAAGATCGTGTCCGCAAGCGCGAAACCTATGTTGCTGAGGGCGAAGACCAGCGAGCTCTGTCTGAGATCGAGACCACCGAAGACGGGCACGTTGGCAAAGATCGCGTAGATCTCGACGAACTCCACCAGCCCAACGGCCACCGACGTGGCGACGTTCAGCCAGAAGCTAGCCCGATAGGCCAGCTGGCTGCGGATCCGGGAGCCGATGAGGATGCGATAGGCCTCCGCGGCAGAGAGCTCAGCCACCTTGCACCACCAGCCGACGTCCGGCTCGCCACTGCACCACTCTGGCGAGGCCGACGAGGCCGACGAGCCAGGCGAGCTGGCTGGCGACGAGCGCCGCCGCGGCCCAGCCGAGAACCCAGCCGGAGAGCACGTCGATCGGCGTCTGCAGCATCGATGGGAACGGCGTGGCATAGGCCACGACTTGGAGCCACTTCGGGAAGAGGTGAACTGGAATGAATAGGCCGCAGAAGAAACTGCCGACTACGAGGTAGAGCCCTATGAACCCGCGTACGTCGAGGGTCCAGAACGCGATCAAGTTGACCAGGAACCGAAGCGTGAAGCTGATCGAGACGGCCAGGAACAGGCTCATCAAACCCAGCGGATAGGCGCTCCAAGAGTCCGGCCACGCGAGGCCGACCGTCACGGCACCAATGACCAGCGGTGGTAGGCCGCGCGACAGCAGCTGGAAACAAGCACGGCCCAGGTCGCGTGCCCACCAGGCCAGCTGCAGATCGAGGGGTCGGGCGAAGTCGACGGCGATTTCACCACTGCTGACGCGTTCGGCAATCTCGATCCAACCGAGCAGGGCGACAGGGGCCAGCAGTGCCTGGCCGAGCCAGACGTAGGTCGAGGCCAACTGCCGATCGTAGCCGGCCAGTGTGCCGCCAGCGGAGGAAATGGCCGCGAACAGAACGCTGACCCGGATCAACCCGAAGACCGATTGAGTGGTGATTCCAGCCAGGATCGCCAACCGATATGTGCTGTACCGCCTGAACTCCGCCGCCGCTAGCACCAGGTAGGTGCGCACAGCAATTCCGTGAGACTTTCTAAAGCACCGTGCTGGGACGGTAACCGGCCGCTTCTGGATGGGATGCAGCGATCTTCTCGATCTGGGTCGTCAGCGTCGCCACCTGCCGGCCGGCGGTGCCGGCGAGCTCGAGCGGATTGGCAAGCGCCGCGTCAAGTTCCGCGCGGGTCACACCAAGCCTCGGATCGGCAGCCAAGCGGTCAAGCAAGTCGTTGTCGCTGCGACCGGTCTCACGCATCTCCAAAGCGACCGCAATCGCATGCTCTTTGATCGCTTCATGTGCGGTCTCCCGACCCACGCCGTGCTGCACGGCCGTGATCAGCACTTTGGTCGTCGCCAGAAACGGCAGGTAGCGCTGCAGCTCAGCGTTGATCACCGCTGGGAACGCGCCGAAATCCTCGAGCACGCTGAGAAAGGTCTCGAACAGCCCGTCGAGGGCAAAGAATGCGTCCGGCAGCGCGACTCGGCGGACCACCGAGCAAGACACGTCGCCCTCGTTCCATTGATCACCGGCGAGCTCGCCGATCATCGAGAGATAGCCCCTGATGATCACCGCCAATCCGTTGACGCGCTCGCAGGATCGGGTGTTCATCTTGTGTGGCATGGCACTGGAACCCACCTGGCCGGGCTGGAAGCCCTCGGTCACCAGCTCGTGCCCGGCCATCAGCCGGATTGAGGTTGCCAGGTTCGAGGGGGCCGCCGCGACCTGAGCCAGCGCGCTGATCACGTCGAGGTCGAGGGATCGCGGATAGACCTGGCCGGTGCTCACCAGGACGTGCCTAAAACCCAAGTGATCAGCGATCCGCCGCTCCAGCGCCTCGAGCCGGTCGTGGTCGCCACCCAACAGGTCGAGCATGTCCTGGCTGGTGCCCACCGGGCCCTTGATGCCACGCAACGGATAGCGGCCGAGTAGCTCCTCAATCCGCTGGTACGCCAGCAGCAGCTCATTCGCCGTCGTAGCAAACCGCTTCCCCAGTGTCGTGATCTGTGCAGCGACATTGTGGGTGCGCCCAGCCATCGGCTGATCGGCGTATTGGGTGGCCAGCTGGGCCAGCTGGACCAGTGTTGCCACCATCCGATCCCGGATGATCTTGAGAGAGGAGACAATCTGCAGCTGCTCGACGTTCTCCGTAAGGTCCCGCGAGGTCATTCCCTTATGCATGTGCTGGAAATCGGCCAGCGCATTGAATTCCTCGATCCGGGCCTTCACATCGTGACGGGTGATCTTCTCTCGTTCCGCGATACTCGCTAGATCAACCTGCTCAACCACGCCCTCATAGGCCTTGATCACTACAGCGGGGTCGTCGCCGCCGAAGTCCACCCCAAGATCATGTTGCGCGGCCAGCACTGCGAGCCACAGTCGGCGTTCGGAGATGATCTTGCTCTCCACCGACCAAACCTCGCGCATCGCCGCCGAGGCATAGCGGTTGGCCAGAACGTTGCCGATCCGCACGGTCTCAGCTCACCGCCAGCCGGGCGGCGGACGCAGCGATGTCGTGGCGGTAGAAGGACCCCTCGAGCTGGATCTCCGCGATCGATTCATACGCCCGGCCACGGGCTGCGTCGATATCCTCACCGAGCCCGACGACCGCAAGTACCCTGCCCCCGGCGCTGATCAGGTTCCCTTGGGAATCGAGCGCGGTCCCGGCATGGATGACCACGCTGCCGTTCCTCGTCGCCGCCTCGAGCCCAGTGATCACCCCACCAGTGCTCGGAGTACCGGGATAGCCGGCGGCGGCGAGGACAACGCCCACCGCTGCACCGCTTCCCCACTCCAGCTCGGGACATGCAGCAAGATCACCGGTAGCCGCGGCGTAGAGCAGTCCACCCAGCGGCGTCATCAGGCGGGCCAACAGCGGCTGGGTCTCCGGGTCGCCGAAACGCGCATTGAACTCGACGACCCGAACGCCGTCGGAGGTCAGGGCCAGGCCGGCGTACAGCAGCCCGCTGAAGGGGGTGCCACGCCGCGCCATCTCATCCACAGTTGGCTGGAGCACCCTCTGGGTGACCTCGTCGACAAGATCATCAGGGGCCCACCGCAGCGGGGTGTACGCACCCATGCCGCCGGTGTTGGGCCCGGTGTCCCCGTCCCCGACGCGCTTGAAGTCCTGCGCAGGCTGCAGGGGCCGTACAGTGCGTCCGTCGGTAATCGCGAAGAGGCTCACCTCGGGCCCATCGAGAAACTCCTCGATCACCACCCGACCGCAACGCAATGCGTGATCAACAGCGAGCTGCCGGTCGCTGGTCACGACGACGCCCTTGCCGGCTGCCCGCCCATTGTCCTTGACGACATACGGCGGCCCGAACTCCTCGAGCGCTTGATCCACCTGTTGGCGCGTCACACACTCTCTGGAACGAGCGGTGGGCACACCGGCTGCCGCCATCACCTGCTTGGCGAATGCCTTGCTGCCTTCCAGTTGCGCAGCGACCTCGGATGGGCCGAAGCAGGCGACCCCCCTCTCGCGTACGGCATCGGCTACACCCGCAACCAGCGGCGCCTCAGGTCCGACGACGACCAGATTGACTCCGAGCCGGCTCGCCAAATTCGCCACGGCATGACCGTCAAGCGGGTCGATGCGATGATTCGCCCCGAGCGCGGCGGTGCCGGGGTTGCCCGGCGCGGCGTGCAACTCGACCACCGCGGGATCGCGGCTCAACGCCAGACTCAGCGCATGCTCGCGTCCACCTGAACCGATCACCAGCACGCGCAGCGGACTCACGTGCCAAGAGCCTACCTAAGCGTCCATTCGGCTGTTTCTTTCTCTGCTCGCGCGGCGCCCCTGGAAGCCGGTGCCGTCGTCTCTCTTCGCGAAACGAAAAGCATGTTTCGCTCATCGTTCCTCCGATCACCAGCGGGCGCCAACCGACGCTCGCAGAGTTCTTTCTCTGCTCGCGAGAGGGCGCCGGACCGGGTAGCGTTTTGCTCCGTGGCTGATCCCAGCTTCCCCACGCTGCACATCCGGCCGCGGCAAGGATGGCTCAACGATCCGAATGGTCTCTGCCGGATTGACGGCCGCTATCACGTGTTCTTTCAGTACAACCCCGACGCGCCGATTCATAGCAGGGTGCATTGGGGCCACGTCAGCTCGACTGATCTGCTCCACTGGCAGGAGCACCCCGTCGCGCTCGCGCCCAGGCGAGGGCTCATCGATGGAGTCGGCTGCTGGAGCGGCTGCATTGTCGACGATGGTGGGGTGCCCACCGCTGTGTACACGGCAAATCCAGATCACGCCAGGAACGCCGTGGTGGCTGTGGCACGGTCCGATCGGTCCCTAATTCATTGGGAGCAGGATGAGTCGCCGGTCACGGGCATCTCGGCAGTCTTGGGGCTCGATGAGGTGCGGGATCCGTTCGTCTTCGTGCACGAAGGCCGCCGATATGCCGTGCAAGGGTCCGGACAACCCTCGGGGCGCCCGCGGCTGCTGCTCTATGGCTGCGACGACCTGACGTGCTGGAGTGAGCTGGGGACCTTGCTCAGCACTGACGACCCAATTGCCGCTGAGGTAGCGGCAGCCAACATCTGGGAGTGCCCGAATCTTGTGCAGGTTGACGGCCACTGGGTGCTGCTGGTCTCGCTGTGGCACGGGCCCAATGGCGTCCGGCAGCTGGCCGGAGTGCGATACCTGGTTGGCGACCTGGTCGCCCAGGGTCAGGGCTGGGTCTTCAAGGCCACCTCCGGGGGTGTGGTCGATGAAGGCCCCACCTTCTACGCTCCGCAGGTGCTCGCCGAACCGGATCGTACGCTGCTCTGGGGTTGGGCTTGGGAGCTCGGACGCAGCGACCAGCAAATCGCTGAGGCCGGCTGGGCAGGCGCACTGACCTTTCCGCGTGAGCTCTACGTACGCGACGGCGCCCTCGGCACGCGGCCGGCATCTGAGCTCGCGGCGCTGCGCCTTGGGCGCCTGGCCTGGCAGCCGAGCATGCCGTTCCAAGCCAGGGCCTTTGAATTGGTTGCCGGCGGCCCGGTTGCGCTGCGGCTCGCCGGCGACGGTGCCGATGCGCTGGTGTCCTCGGTGGACGGAACGCCGGCCGATACGGACAGGATCTTCGTCGACGGCAGCGTGGTGGAGACCTTTCATCGTGGAGCAAGCCACACCACGCGCGCCTATCCGACCGCCGACAGTAGGTGGATCGTGGACGGCGCTGCGGTCACCGCCTATCGGCTGGGCGGCAGGGTCGCCGATTAGGGCGCCGCGGACGTGCGACCGACTCCCGGATTGCGGCCCGGCAGCTGAATGAGTATTGCGGAATCTGTCCTTCGCTGTCCTCATCGAAGCGCTGCAGCGTCATGGTCACGGCCTGCTCTGCCATGGCCCGATCCGGGCGCTCGATGGTCGTCAACGGCGGAACGAGGCTTGATGCCAGCAGCTCGCCGTCGTCAAGGCTGACGATCGACAGATCGGCCGGAATGGCGAGCCCAAGGTTAGCGGCAGCAAGCCGTGCACCGACTGCTATCCGCTCGTGGGTGCAGATCAATGCGGTCGGGGCACCTGGCGCACTGAGCAGCGCACGAGCGGCGTCGAAGCCCGAGTCGATGTCGCGGTTCGCGACGGCCTGCACTGAAACGGCAATGTGCTCGGCTGCGGCCGTCGCCTCGATGCCCGCCAGACGCAAACGGCTCTGCATGGAGTCCGAAGGTCCAGCGACGACGCCAATACACGTGTGCCCGGCCTCGATGAGAACTCGCGCCGCGGCGGATCCCGCGCCCTGCTCGTCCGGAACGATGCTTGTCACGCCGGCGTTCGGGTCGAGGCAGTTGACCAAGATCGTCGGGATGATCGCCATGACCTCGACAGGGCGGTAGTTGATGAGATCGGGTGCGATCACCAGCAAGGCATCCACCTGACGATCATGGAGCGTCACTAGGGCGCGGCCCTGATGATCACGATCGTTGGCAGTATCCATGAAGATCAGCAAGTAGCCGGCCTTGGTCGCGGTCTCCAGCGTCGCGTGCAGCATGGGCCCCGCGAATCCATTCGCGCCCGGCCACGTCAGCACGCCGATCGTGCGGCTACGCCGATTGCGCAGGCTGAGCGCCACCGCGTTCGGCGTGTAGTTCAGCCGGCGGGCCGCGTCAAGGACTGCCTGCTGCTTATCACGCGCGATGTGACCCTGAGCGCGACCGTTCAGGACGAGTGAGACCGCACTGCGTGACACCCCGGCGAGGTCTGCCACATCCTGTGCGGTCGCTTTGCGTACCACTTGCCCCCCTCGAACTGGCTGATGCCAACAACTCTATGCAGGCCCGCCCCTATCGGCCGCCTGGCAGATTCGAGGAGTGCTCAACTCCTGCGGGGCTTAACTCTTGCGAGCAGCATCAAAGGGGGCTCTGTCGAAGATGAACCGGCTATAAGTGATCCGGCCGTCCTTGACGGTGACGCATTCGGCGCCGGGAGCGCTCTTGACTGGCACCGTTTCGGTGTCGTACACGACGATCGCTGTTTCATCGTCGCCGAAAGCGGCGATGAGTTTCGAGCCGGTGAGGATCTGCACGAATGGGCCCATGAATTGGCGGTACGCGAGCGCCCCTTCCAAACGACCGGCGGGCGCGTCGCAGACGATCTCGTCGGCAATGTAGGTCATCGCCTTCTCCAGGTCATAGCTCGTCCAGGCCCGGTGGTAGGCCAGCGCGATGTCCAGCGCAGGGCTCGTGACTTCGGTCATCCTCATCTCCTTTGTCATTGCTGAATCGGAGGCGAGTCTGTCCTCCTACTCATACAGACACCGTCGCGGCCGTCGACGGAACGCTGCCAAGCGGATTCGATCAGAAATCAGCTTGTGCCTCTGCGAACGACGAGGCGCGGCGAATTCTCGATGTTTGCGCCGCCGATCTGCAGGAGGAGATGGCGGAACAACGCTTTTCCGTTCCGTCAGCTCCGACGAAGACGGCGGCAACCAAGCGAACATCGCAGCGAGCGGAAGCGAGCAATGAAACAGAGCGCGATGCGCGAGCAGCTCTAGAAAAAAGGAGCCATGCTTACGGGGTGGATCGGGTCACGGTGGAGCGAGCCCACGCCGGCGACGAGCAGGCTTTCCGAGATCTCACTGATCCGTATCGGCGTGAGCTATTGGCACATTGCTACCGAATGCTTGGCTCGCTAACCGACGCCGAGGACATGTTGCAGGAGACGCTGTTGGCGGCCTGGCGAGGTCTCGCCGGATTTGAAGGGCGTTCCTCGGTGCGCTCGTGGCTCTACCGCATCGCTACCAATACCTGCCTCAACGCCATCCGGGCTGGCGCCCGGCGGATTCCGAGCGAGCCGAGACCACCGTTCCAGCCGCCAGAACCGACGCAACGTGATGAGATCCGGTGGCTGCAGCCCTATCCCGACACCTTGCTTGAAGGAATCCCTGACACGGCGCCGGGGCCGGAGGCCCGCTACAGCCAGACCGAAGCGATCGAGCTCGCCTTCGTTGCTGGCTTGCAACGGATGCCTCCCCGCCAGGCCGCAACCGTTCTGCTGCGCGACGTTCTGGGCTTCGGCACCGAAGAGGTGGCAGCGCTGCTCGGGACCAGCCAGACGGCGGTCAAGGGAACTCTGCAACGCGGTCGTGCGGCACTGGAGAGTTCGCGCGACAGGACTGACAGCCGCCAGCTGCCCCCGCGGGTCGAGGAGCGCGACCTCGCGCGGCGCTTCGCCGACGCGTACGTCACTGCCGATATCGACGGCGTCCTCACATTGCTCACCGATGACGCCTGGCTGTCCATGCCTCCGGCGCCGCACCAGTACCACGGCCTGAACGCGATCCGGTCCTTCCTCGAGGCCAGCTTCGACTTTCGCATGGACCGCCGGGTCTATCTGCTTCCTGGCCGGGCCAACAACCAACCTGCCTTGGCCAGCTACCTCACTGATCGCGGGGAGTCGACAGCGAAACCAGCCGGATTGTTCGTTCTCACGCTGGCGGGCGACCGCATCAATGCTCTCACCCGCTTCCACCATGACGATCTCTACCCGCTGATGGGCTTCCCTGCCTTGTTCCCCGCATCCGACTGATGTCGCCCCCTGCACGCTCGTCCAGATCACTGTCACTCGACCGCGGATTTCAGCGACTCTGCGCGAGCAGACGCCTAAATCACAGCAGATCGTGAATGACGATCGATTGCTCGCGAGAAGGGCCAACACCAATGCCGGAGACCCGGGCGCCGCAGAGCTCTTCAATCCGGTTCACGTATGCCCGCGTGTTCTTCGGCAGGTCGTCGAATTCCCGACAACCAGTGATGTCCTCAGTCCACCCGTCCAACTCTTCGTAAATCGGGATGGCATGGTGAAACTCCGACTGAGTGAGCGGCATGCTGTCATGGCGAATGCCGTTCACCCGGTAGCCAACACAGACCGGGATCTTCTCCCAGCCGGTGAGCACGTCGAGCTTGGTCAAGAAGATGTCAGTAAACGCATTGGCTCGCGCTGCCGTCTGGACGACCAAAGCATCAAACCAGCCACAGCGCCGCTTGCGCCCGGTGGTGGTCCCGAACTCGACACCGGCCTCGCGAAGCTTGTCGCCGTTTGAGTCGAGCAGCTCGGTCGGCATCGGTCCCTCACCGACCCGCGTGGTATAGGCCTTCGCGATTCCGACAACCCTGTCGATTCGCGTCGGACCCACTCCGGTACCGACGCACGCGCCGCCGGCAACTGGGTTGGAGGAGGTGACGTACGGATAGGTTCCATGATCGACATCGAGATGGTGGGCCTGGGCGCCTTCGAACAGCACGACCTTTCCAGCGTCGAGTGCTTCGTTAAGCAGCACGCTAACGTCAACGACGTGCGGTCGGATCCGGTCTGCATGGGACATCAGGTGATCGGCGACCTCGGCCGGATCGATCATCCGCCTGTTGTAGACCTTGACCAGCAGATGGTTCTTCTGCTCGAGGGCCGCCTCCACCTTCTGGCGAAGGATCGACTCGTCGAAGAGGTCCTGAATCCGCAGGCCGATCCGGTTGACCTTATCCGCGTACGCCGGACCGACGCCGCGTCCGGTTGTGCCGATCCGGGCCTTGCCGAGGAAACGCTCGGTGACCTTGTCGATCACCTGGTGGTAGGAGGTGATGATGTGCGCGCTCGCAGAAATGACCATGTGTGAAGCGTCCACACCACGCGCCGCCAGCCCCTCAATCTCGTCGAACAGCACATCGAGGTCGACTACGACTCCGTTGCCGATCACTGGGACGCAGTTGGGGTTCAGGATGCCCGATGGAAGCAGGTGCAAGGCGTAGCGTTCGCCGTCAACCACGACTGTGTGTCCGGCGTTGTTGCCGCCTGAGTAGCGGACGCAGTAGTCGACGCGATCACCGAGCTGGTCGGTCGCCTTTCCCTTCCCTTCGTCGCCCCACTGGGCGCCCACCACCACAATCGCCGGCATAGATCGCCGTCCCTTCTAGCTCCCTACTGCGTAGAGAAAACCGAAGCCCCTGGGCGCATTCGCCACAGGGACTCTTGCGACGTAACCCTACCGAAGCCATCCTCCTCGGCGTTGCGCGAGACCGATTAGAGCCAATCCTTGGCCCGGAAAACGACGTACAGCACCACGCTAACTGCAATCATCAGCAGGAAATAGACCCAGAAGCCCGTGCTCGTGCCGTGAAGCGGAAAGCCGACGTTCATTCCGACGAAACTCGTCACCAGGGTAGGAACGGCGAGGATGGCCGCCCACGCGGTGAGTTTCTTCATGATCTGGTTCAGCCGCACATCGGCGAGCGCAAGGCTGGTGTCGAAGATTGATGACAGGGCTTCGCGCAGCGCATCGGCAGCGTTGGCCACGCGGCCGTGCTGCTCAGACAGCATCACCCAGCTACGGTCGATCGCAACGTCTCGCCCCGTCTTCGCCTTCCGGGCCCGGGGTGGGCTCTCGACGATGTCGATCATCACCGTTCGCATGGGATCAGTGAGCCGGCGCAAGTGGGAGAGGGCTGATCGGAGCTGGAAAGCGTGCAGCTGTTCAGGCTTGTTGAGCGGTCGCTCTTCGAACAGCACACCTGCGAGCTCGTCGTTGGAGTCTTCGAGCCACTGAACCGCGTCCTCGTACGTGCGGATCACGGCCGCGATCACGGCTTGGACGGCCGCCTCGATGCCGCCGTGGGCGATCAGTTCTTCCTTCTGCACAAGCAGCCGGGCCGGTTGGAAGTCCGGAGTCGGCTCCGCCAGACAGATCAGGGCGCGATCAGTTGCGATGATCGAGACCGGATGCGCGTGGATCTGTGCGCGATCCTTGTCGACTGAGACCGCATTGGTGATGACCAGCCGAGACTGCCCGACCGCCTCGAACTTAGCCCGCCTGTCATCAGCCAGCAGATCCCTAATCGCCAGGTCGTCGAGCTCGAGGGCGTGCGCGATATGGCGCAGCTCCACGGCCGCGTAGTCCGCGTCTCGAGGGAGTACCCACCATGCTGATGCGTCCGAGTGCAGCTCCAGCACATCGCTCAGGTCTTCGCCGGTCAGATCCTCGGCGATGATCTTGCTGCCCGACCACACCCGGCTCACGGGGGCAGGCCGGTCAGCAACAACGGTGGACACCCTCCGAAGACTAGCGCCGCTCTCTGGGCCTGCCTCTATCCTCACGCCACGTGCTGGTTGAACCAGTCCAGCATGTCCTGCCACGCCTGCTGGGCGGCTTCGGCGTTGTAGCGGGGGCCGGTGTCATTGAAGAACGCATGGCCAGCTCCGGCGAAGGTACGAATTTCGTAGGTCAATCCGGCTGCCTTGAGCGCCGCCTCCGCGCGGTCGCGGGTCGCGTTCACGCGTTCGTCCTGCTCACCGTACATCGCGTAAACAGCTGCCTTGGCCTTGCTGAAATCGGGAGTCTCGGGCGCGGGTCCGTAGAACGGGACGGCAGCAGCCAGACGCTGTTCGCCGGTCTGGA
>Ga0184620_10000113_pt1 | contig 13915 bp, 16 predicted proteins | sample PLM1_5_b1_FD_133136 | JGI IMG/M metagenome (GOLD analysis project Ga0184620, IMG submission 133136) | Groundwater sediment microbial communities from an aquifer in East River, Colorado, USA - PLM1_5_b1 | ecosystem: Environmental > Terrestrial > Soil > Riparian zone | place: USA: East River... | reverse complement strand
ATGTTCAATGCTTGGACGAACCTTGTGGATATTATAAGTTGAATATTTTATGGATGCACTCAAGCTCGCTGTCAATTTACCATAAAATAGGAATTCAGGCAACGATTGTAAGTTAGTTATAAAACGAACTATTGCCTTGGCTCTTCGGTAAAGCCTGTCCTTTCATAAATTGAGACTATGTCATTAAAGTTGTCCTGCGTCGCTGACACCATTGGCTCGACCTTCGTCGTATATTGAACTGTGACAGTGAGCTCTTTGCCGTCCTCTTTTATCTCGACAGAATCACCTTTTTTGTTGATAAGTTTCTTCTGTTTGGTCATTTCTGATATTACTCCACCAACTCTCTTAAACATTGTTTAACATTGTTTACTGTATCACTAGTGATATTCTAGAAAAATAGAAGGGGATGCTCACCAACTTTATTATAAAAATTTTTATTTTTCATCTTGCAATTTTTGGATTAATTCATTTTCTTTTCTACGTCTATATTTACTTAATATCTTTCCAACTAATTTAAAGAGTTCTATAGCATATAAAACTATAATTTTAAGAACATCTTAAATTTAGTATTAATAACATAGACGTAATAATCTAATCTTAACCCAAAATCAGCTAATATATCCAATTTCGGGTTGTTTCTTTTGAACCATCTGCTGATCATCAGCACTTAATGCATTTTTGTCACCAATTCTCTGTTCTATGCTTTTTATCAACTCTATTGTGTCTTTTGCCTTCTTATCCAGATCATCCATATTAATATCTAGACCGACAATTGCAAGTAATTTTTTGAGAATAAACTTTGATGCATTTGCATCAATAACATATCCTGAAGTTTCTCCTAACAAACTAAGTCCATTTACATTATTTATTTTACCGATACCCAACAAAATACCATTCATTCCTGAGATACTGCCATTATCTATTTTTAATATATTGAATGAAGTTAAGAGTTTCAATCCTTCATCGTCTGTTGCAACGCCAAATATTCTTGGAGTTTCGACAAACATGCCTGTTATGTATGCACCAAGAGTTATGATCTGCCTTACATCAAAATTTTTACCAATTTTTATTATTTCCTCTCCCAGCAAATATTCTACTTTAGAACTTACCGGTTGTGCATCTCCTGTGAGAAACAAAAAGTCATGCTTGCCTCCTGTGTTTTTTACGTAGTACAGTATATTTTTCATGAGTTCAACAGTCCCCGTATTCTTTATTACGACCTGCGGAGGAAATGAAGTTGAATAAATATCGGCTAGATGTATACTTTCTAATTCACTGATGACATGATCTATTGCAAGTTTGCCCACGTACCCACTTCCAGGAAATCCACAAATCAAAATAGGAGAGCGTAAGGTAGGAAATTTCTTACTAGAAAAAACGACTTTTATATCTTTTTGAAAAAATGACATTAATTATAAAATGTGTAAAGTTATCTTAAATTCTTTTGTTCGGAGGTTCAAAAGCTGGTGGTATTTAGCTGATTTAGAAAGAAATTACGATTCAAAAAGTAATTATCCCGTTGAATTTGTCAATGTTCCTCTTAATTCTCCCTCAGGGAATTTCGATGTATGGATATTAATATAGGTCATATTTTGATTCATCAAGTTGATCAATCCTTCTAACTTACTAGCAGGTGCAGCAGTCATATTAGTCAAATTGCCAGCAGCTGATGTCATATTAGTCAAATTGCCAGCAGCTGGTACGGCTAATCCAACATCCGATACTGTAACATTGGTAGTTAAATTAGCTAAAGGTGCCAATATACTTGAAGAATTTATTGTTCCTTCGACCAGTTTACCGTCAATAACTCCTGAAGGTTTGGATTCATTTAATAATGAAACAAGCACTTGACCATTTTCTGTTCGATCACCTTTGTACAGGGATACACCTGTGACCTTGTCCAGAGATGTAACGTTTATCTTGTATGCTAGACTACTATCGTTACCAACTATAAGAGCACTACCATCAGATTCGCTGAAAAGAGGAGGCACTTCTTGATCGCCTGTCAAATTTGTCCGAAAACTAACTTGTCCGAAGGCAAAATTACTCATCAAAATAAACATCCAAGTAGTTACAACGATAGCTACTGAGTATCTTAAATTATTCATGCTTATTGTTTACTTGTCCCTTATAAAAAAATTATGAAATCCAATAATAATTCAAGATTAATAGAAAAGTATTGAAAATAGCTTTATGATAAATAATTGGACCGAAAATGACTAGGTTCGGTCATCTCTATATTACTACTTTTAGTAAATTACTTGGTTTAGATCACATACTCGATAATAAAAGGCAGCGGCTGATTTCAAACACGATTTCTGCTTACATATTAATCTGATTCTAACATTTGTTTTAACGAATCAACCAGTCCATCTGCGTATCCAACTGACAATATAGCTAGTTCCTTTCTTCCTTGTCTTAAGAATTGAACTGCATCATCCAGATAAAATTCTGCATTGTCCAGTAGTTCTAGTTGTACTTTATTTTCCTTTTTAGAACCAATTGTATTTCTAACTTGCCTAATTTCGTTGCGAATCATTGGTTCATATTTGTTGAGCATATAATCTGAGACATTTTTTATTCTGCTAGTATTATCCACAGGTGCATCAATAATTTCGGTCAAAATCATTATCGCTTCTTGTTCTGTAAAATGAAATTTGGCAGGGAATATAATCGAATGTGGACCTCTTCCGTATTCTAAATCTATCAGCGATTTAATTTTACCACTCACAATTTTTTGGTGATCAGTGCCAATTCTGGAAACTACAATTAAAAAGGAATCCTCCGAAACAATTTCATACGTAATGTCTTTCTCTATTTCTAGTAATTTTGACATTACATAATTTGGTTTCAAGAAAAATTCTGAACCATCCTCATCATGCCTATACTCTGTTAGGATAATTGTATGACAATTCAAGTTCAAGTTGCTAAAGATAGTTGAATACACACTTATTGCCGATTGCTTTTCTTCCATCATCGTAACAAGTTTACCTATCTTGTACACTTGTAATCCGCATTCACCGACAAGTGATGTTATTCCAGAAGCGGCGTGTACAACCTTAACTTCGATGTTATTTTTCATTGCTCTTATTCTTAATTCCGTAAAAGTTGTCGCAATAGTAGGATCTCCATAACTTACCAAACCCACATTTAGTGTCTTTGATTCATCCAATATCTGTCTTCCATCTTCTACAAACCATCTTTTTACAATCTCGATTTTTTTTTCTGGCCCTAGGGTCGACTTGAGAATACTAATAAAGTTGTCAGAAATTGGTGATGTGAATCTTTCAAGGTATATCCTGTTACAACTATTCAATACCTTAATTGAATTTGACATTTCGAAGGTGTCATAAATTCCAGCCCCAACCAAACACAACATATCAGTAATTTATTTGATACCTGCATCCCTCTTATTATGGTGTAGCCTTGAAGTGTGGAAAAGTGTCCTATTATAGATTTCTATACTTGTTAAATATGACTGTAACTCAACTTTTTCATCCTTAGAATGTGAAACATGGGGTTCTCCGGGTCCATATGTTACCATTGGAATATTAAGGGAATTTCCTAAGACATTCATATCTCCAGTGCCTGTCTTCCTTAGTAATACTGGACGAATCTTGCAAATATCTAATATTGAAAGTGAAAGGGCTCTAACTAGTGGAGAAGAATGATCTGCTTCAAAGGGTTCTGTCATATCTTCAATCCTATAAGTGATTTTCAGCTTTCTTGTTTCGGAAATATTCTTTATTGAATTATCCAAATAATCCAATACCTCCAGGCACTTTACTCCATTTGGTACTCTGATGTCAATTGTAATCTTGCATTTTTGGGGTGTAACATTATGACTTGAACCTCCGGAAATTTCTGTAAGACTGAAACTCACTGATTTGCTCTTTATGTCAGTCTTGTTATATTTTGATGAAATTTCATTACTAAGTAATTTCCACACTTCATAGACCTCTTCGATAGAATTTTTTGACAGCCACGGAGCACTCGCGTGTGCACTATCAAGGACATCGCAGGTTAGTCTTAATGCGAGCCTTCCTTTGTACGATATAGTAATTTTATTAATTCCACTGGGTTCTCCAAATATTGCGTAGTCTATAGACAATTTATTTTTGACTAGTTCTTTAATACCAGTAGCGTTTCCTTCTTCATCCACAACACCTGCGAATATGATAGTTCCACTTTGTTTGAATTCTGAGCATGCAAGAAGCATGGATATGAGCGGAGCCTTGGCATCAGACGCTCCTCTACCAAAGAGAAAACCAGAATCAATTCGTACAGGTATCTGACCTGGTACGGTGTCCATATGACCGCATAAAAGAATTCTGGGATCGCCGCTTCCCTTGGTCGCAATTACATTTCCAACACTATCAATATTTACACTTTCAAAGCCAAGGTCATCCAAACATTTTTCCTTAATCAAATTGGCTAGCTCTGCTTCTGATCTGGATGGAGTGTATATCTCAAGGGCCTTTTTCAATAATTTAATAGCATATGCAGAAGAGATCAATTTTACTAATTATTTATTAGAGTTTACAAGATGATTTATAATAAGAGAAGGAATATCTATTTCGGTAACTCTTACCGTATTCTTGAACTCTGTAGTATTGTTTACTTCATGTACTAGGAGACCGTTCTCATCACTTTCCATTAAGTCTACTCCTAAAATCTCTCCTTTCATTGTTTTTGCTGCTCTTAAACAAAGATCTTCCATTTCGTTTGTAACCTTGCAGGCTTCTGCTTTTCCTCCAAGCGCCATGTTAGTTTTCCATTCATTATCGCCCGAGTACCTGTAAATCGCAGCAACCACCTTATCTCCTACAACAATACACCTGATGTCTCTGGGAGGCCTTTTTACAAATTCTTCAAAATAATATACTTGATATAACGGATACATGTGCTCTCTGTCTTCTATCACTGCTTCTGCTGCCTCTTTATCTTTTAGTAACGCAATCATTCTTCCCCAGCTGCCAACTACAGGTTTGATAACTTTTGGATATCCGTTCTTATTTAGGATATTCATGGCAGACTGATTAGAAAAAGCACAAAATGCTTTGGGGATTGCTATACCTGTTTTTGACAATTCCATATGAGTAAACAGTTTATTCCCACACATGATTGCAGTATAAAGAGAATTTATTATCTTTGCTCCAAGCCCCTCAAAAGCTGCAGTAGAATGCAAATTATTATAATAACTCACACACCTCTGTAAGATAATATCGTTACAATGGGGAGATTTATCTTTGTCCAGCTCAATTGAACTTTCTCTACAATTAATGACTTCCAGTTTGATATCTTTTTTTTTCGCCGTTTCGATTAATGATTTTTCTTCCCATCTTAGTTGGTCATAAATAATGAAAAAAGAAGTTTTTTTGTTATTCCCTTTCACTCTCCCCAATCCTCTCCAACAGATTGCGCAGGTTTGATGGCAAACCCATTGTTTGATTTGATTAATTCGTAACTGGCTCCACAATCAGGACATGTCACAATTTCATTTTCCATCGCATCATTGGGAATTTTGATTTCTGCATCACATTCAGTGCATTTTATCATTACTATCTCCTCTACTTTGATAATGCATCGTTAAGTATTTTTCTTTCTAATCTTTCGTCAAGATATAATTCTAGGATATCTCCCATTCGCAGCTCTTTCAAACCCTTGGCCATTTTTTCTGCCTCAACTTTTGACGATTCAAGTCCTAATAAAGAGAGCAAATAAGCCGCACCGTTCTTACCCGCCAATCCACCAAAGACAATTTTTCTTCTATTTCCAACTAGGCGAGGTTCAAGTATTTCATATGCTGAAGGATCTTGTAAAATTGCAGCCAGGTGCGTACCTGCCTTATGTTTGTACGCGCTTTCTCCAACTATTGGCTTGGATTCCGGAGTTTCTATATGTGTGTAATCTACTACTGTTCTTGAAAGATCCTTTAACATGTGTAACCTAAAATCATTAGGAATTTTATAAATTACAGTTAAAGCAACCGCTGTTTCTGCTAAAGATGGAATTCCAGTTCGTTCGCCGAATCCATCAATGGTTGTGTGAATTTGATTGGCTCCGGCTTCGCATCCAGCGAGCGCATTTGCCAGGGCAAGTCCAACATCATTATGACAATGAACATCAAGTGATGAAACATTGGTATCAATATTATCATACACCATCTTTACCAAGTTGTACATTCCTTGTGGACGCATTATTCCTACGGTATCAGGAATGCTAATTCTTTCAATTCCTCGTGAATTCATTTCTTTGCACATTTCAATTAGGAATAATGGATCCGTTCGACTTGCATCCTCCATCGTAAAACGAGATTTTAATCCATGTGATTTTATAAAGTCTGCCACTTCAAGAGCTCTAATTTTGGCCTCCTCCCTTGATATCTTCAGTTTCGTAGCAAGGTGTATGTCTGAAATACCCATATATGTTGCAACCCAAGTTGCATTACAGTCAATTGCTACTTCCACATCAGATTTTAGCGCCCTTACATGAGCTAAAATATCCGCCTTGAGACCTTGTTTAATTATTGTTTTAGTTGCTTCGGAATGATCATGGGAAATAACAGGACTAATTTCAATTTGATTTACACCAAATGAATCTAATAACCAGGCAATCTGTATTCTTTGTTTATTTGTAAATGAAACTCCAGGATGCTGTTCGCCCTCCCTGAGTGTTGAATCAAGTATTTTGATCTCTTTATTAGCTAATGTTTGATTGTATACATTCGCAAAATGATTGGGATCGTCTGAATTTAGTGACATTTATGCTAAATTAGAGCTTATTTCGAATACAATATAAATCTTTTCGGCTATTCAAAAAAGTGTATCCTACTACGTAAGTGTTCTTAGAATAATGACAGTATCTGTATCAGATATACCTTCAATTCTCCTTATATCGTCTATACTGCTGTTGATTTCGTTTATTGAGTTGGCTGATATGATTACTGCGATATCATATTGACCAGTTATTTCATAAATAACCTTGACCCCAGCAATGCTTTGAAGTTTAGAAGCTACTGAGTTTGTGTCGGTAGTAGAGCTTACGGAAAGTAATGTTATGGCGCTGGTTTTTTTCCTTGCATTTTCTTCAATTGTAAATCTAGAGATTGAACCGTCGTCAATCAGATTCTTAATCCTTCGTCTTATTGCAGATTCCGAAAGACCCAACTCTTTTCCTATGTCTACAAATGATTTTCTAGAATCCATTCGCAAGATCTCAAGGATTCTCTGATCAAGTTCATTATCTTTTGACATTGCGCCTCTTCTCCTCAACACTTAAGATCTCATCCATTATTTCAACAGCTCTACTCACCTGCTCTTTCTTCATGACTAAAGGCGGAAGGAGTCGTATTACTGTTCTTCCAGAGTATAACATCAAAAGTCCATTTTTTATGCCGTCCATCAATATATCTCTTACATCAAATCGTGATTCTAATGCAAGCATCATGCCCAAGCCTCTAACATCTCTTATGATGGGATGTTTATCCTTCAATTCAATAAGTTTCTCTTTAAAATACGTCCCTGTGTCTGAGGCCTTAGTTACTAAATCTTCCTTTATTATTGTGTCTATTGTAGCACTACCTGCTGAACATGCAATTGGATTTCCAGCAAATGTTGAAGAATGTTCCCCCAAGTGCATACAGTTGGCTATTTCTTCTTTGACAAATGTTACGCCTGTAGGAATCCCAGACGCTATACCTTTTGCAATACACATTATGTCAGGAACAGCACTCCAATTTTCACCTGCCCACATTTTTCCGGTTCGCCCAAGCCCAGTCTGTATTTCATCAAAGATCAATACTAATTTTTTTTCAGTACATACTTCTCGTACTGCTCTCACATAGCCTTCTGGAGGCATAATTATTCCTGATTCTCCTTGGATTGGTTCGATAATTACAGTCCCAATACTCTCATCAATAGCAACAGTAAGTGATGATATATCTCCAAAAGGAACAAATTTTACTCCCTCTAACAAAGGACTAAACGATTTACGGTATTTAGAATTGTACGTCACAGACAATGCACCAAAGGTTTTTCCATGGTAACCACCATACATAGATACAACTCCAGTTTTTTGTGAAAATTTTCGTGCGAATTTTAATGCCGCCTCTATTGATTCAGCACCACTATTACTAAAGAAAATTTTGCTTAGATTATCTGGCGCTATAGATTTTAACTTTGACAGAAACTGAAGTCTACTGTTATTATAGGTAGACATATGACAGACCATGAGCTTGTTCATTTGCAGAGTTATTGCGTCTATAACATCTTTATTGCAGTGCCCTATGATAGCGACGCCGTAGCCACCCATACAGTCGATGTATTCCTTTCCATCAGTATCCCATATTGTTGCGCCTTGTGCCCTTTCAATAGTAACAGGAAATCTTTGATACAGATTTATCAAATAAGAGTCTTCATTAAGAATCAATTTGAAATCACCGTACAATCCACATGATTTATAGCACAGGTAATTGGATTGGATACTTTACCTGATGATATTATCACTTCTTTAGCCCCTAGCATTAAGGCTTCTGTGCTTGCCAATATCTTTTTTTCCATTCCAAACCCTATCTTTGGCAGGTATTCTTTTGCTTGACTACTGGTAAGATTTTTTACCAGTTTGTCATCCAAATGCAAACCATTTACATTGGTTAGAAAAATTACTTTATCCGCCTTCAAATTTCCAGCTATATAAGCTGCAGCTCTATCTCCATCCACATTCAAATATTCATAGTTCTCACTTAGTGCTACAGGTGATACTACCGGCAAATAACCTCCACCAGTTAGGGTGTTCAAGAGTGAGGTTTCAACAGAACTAATTTTCCCAGTATATCCTCCTTCGATAATCATTTTGCGTCCTTTTTCATTTAACACGGTCAATTTCGTTTTTCTTATCGCCTTTAATATGTTATCATCTATTCCAGAAATTCCCACCGCTCTTATTCCTGCTTCTACCAGCATCCTGACAATTATCTTATTAATTTTTCCAGACATTACCATCGTGTAAATTTCAGCTGTTTCCTTATCGGTGTACCTACTTCTTATACCACTGGGAGAAACAATAAATCTCTGTTCTTTTCCAAGCTTTGTGGCTATATTGGTTACTTCTTTACCTCCTCCATGAACTAGCACCATTTTTTGGTTTAATGAAATTTGACGTATATCTTCAATTATTGATGGATGCAAGTCATAAAGGACACTTCCACCAAACTTTATGACTATCATACCGGTGTTAAGGGTGTGTACTTTAATCCGTCGGTCTCATCATACCCACACATAAGATTCATATTCTGTACAGCAGAGCCTGCAGCACCTTTCATCAAATTGTCAGAAGCTGAGAGAGCCACAATACGATCAGTATTTTCATCGATATCAAAACCAACGTCACAGAAATTGGAACCCACCACAAATTTAGGATCTGGGAATTTATAGAGTCCTTTTTTGTCTCTTATTAATCTAATGAACGGTTCTTCTTTGTACGAGTTTCTATAAACCTTCCATAGCTCAATTTCTGACATTGGTGATTTAAGAAATACATGATTTGTTGTTAATATTCCTCTAACCAGATTTACAGCATGAGGGCTCATACTTACCTTAATTTTTTCACCCGATAGAATGCTTAATTCTTGTTCTATTTCACCCGTGTGTCTGTGTTTGGAAGGTTTGTATGGTCTGATTACCCCGTACCTCATTGCATGATGAGTACCCATACCATCAGTCGCGCCTGCACCAGAAGATCCTATCTTACTATCCACTATTATATGAGTAGTGTCAATCAATTTATTCTCCATCAATGGCTTTAATGCCAAAATTGATGTTACTGCCATACATCCAGGACAGGAAACTAACTGTGCTTCTTTGATTTTATTTCTGTGTATTTCTGGTATACCGTAAACAGATTTAGATAGTAAATCAGGAAATGGATGTTCCCATCCATACCATTTAACATAGTCATTTGCATTCTTCAGACGGAAATCTGCCGACAGATCAATTATCTTTATTCCAGTACTATAAAGATCCTTAACGATATTCAACGCGTTACCATGAGGAACCGATACAAATATCAAATCGCATTGATTTACTAACTTGTCCAATTCCATGGGTGAGAACGTGAGATTTATGAAGCCCTTTAGACTGGGATGTATTCTATGAACATATTCTCCTGCATTCTGTCTAGATGTTAAAACACTTAATTCAACATCTGGGTGAACTACTAATAGCCGTATAAGTTCACCACCGACATATCCTGAAGCGCCAACTACTCCCACTTTCATACCAATTTCTTCCTTTACCGAAATTTCTACTATGACATCTTATGAATTTTGTTATCTAGGATATGACAGCCAACTGTCCAATTCAGACAAGAAACTGCGTCTAAATTAGAATACAAATCTATTTCGTAGACATCTTTAGGAGATAGTCAGTCATAGCTCCGGCAATGTCAGATTTACATACAGCTGAAGCCCCTCTAAATTCCACAGTATTGTTTACTTCATGCACTAAATATCCTCTTTCCTTGTCTTCCATGAGATCAACACCTAAAATACCTCCACCGATAGCATTTGATGCTTTTAATACAATTTCTTGTAATTCTGAAGTCAAAGGGGCTTCTTCTGTTCTACCGCCAACCGCTACATTAGTTCTCCACTCATTTTCTGATGAATATCTATAGACGGATGCAGCGATTTCATCTCCTATTACAATGCATCTAATATCTCGTGAAGGACGATCTATTAATTCCTGAAGATAATAAATTCTAGAATATGAATTATCATTATCTTGTCTTGTATCCAACAACATTTCAGCCATGGATTGATCTTTAATTTGGTAGACACCGCGGCCCCAGGAACCAATAATCGGTTTAACTACAAGTGGATATCCTAAATTTTTCATACACTCTCTTGCTGATTCAGTGCTAAAAGCAAAAGTAGTTCTGGGCGTCGGTACGTCGTTCTTTTTTAAAACCATAGAGGTGATTAGTTTATTTCCACAGATTTCGCTTACATTAAATGAGTTTACAATAGGTAATTCCATTTGCTCTAGACAATAAGTTAAGTGTAAACCTCTAGTATAACTAATCACACGCTGCAATATTATGTCACCAAATACAGGATCCCGTTTACTTGACTCAGTATCAAATATTATTGATTTTCCATCAACTAGAGTAGCGTCAAGCCCTTTTTCCTTGATCTTACTGTAAATTTTTTTTTCTTCAAATCTTAGTTTATCATATATTATGCATATTCTGATCAACTATTGTCCCCAGTCTTCTCCGACTGATTCTGCTTCCCTCATGTCAACAGCATCCTGATTTTTTGATACGATTTCAAAATCGGTGCCGCAATCTGGACATGTTATAATTTCTCCAACCATCGAGTCCTGAGGTATAGTCAGTTCAGCCCCACAGTCCTTACACTCTTTTTTCATTCCTTCATTTCTCCCTTACTCTTTGTAGGTGAATTCTTTGATAATCTATTAGCAATAACTGTTTCCATCCCCCATAACTCTATAAAACCTTTTGCAAGGTTTTGATCAAATATAGAGTCTGAAGCATAAGTTGCCAGCGTGTGTCTGTATAGTGAATTTTTAGATTTTCTTCCAACTACTCTTAGGGATCCATTTTGCAATTTCATTTTAACTTTACCTGTAACTCTATTTTGAGTTGCATCTATAAATCTATCCAAGTCCTCTCTAAGAGGATCGAACCATAATCCAGAATAGACCATCCAACTCCACTGATCATCCACGATCTGTTTAAACCGTAATTCATGTTTGGTTAAAACTAGTTGTTCCAAATCTTTGTGAGCTACTATAATAGTATGTGCGGCTGGGGCTTCATATATCTCCCTAGTCTTTATCCCAACAACTCTATCTTCTATATGGTCTATCACACCAATTCCATGTTTGCCCGCCTTGATATTCAAATATGTAATTACGTCCGTTAGACTCATTTTTCGATTGTCAACTCCTATCGGAATTCCGTTCTCAAATTCTAGCTCCAAATACTCAGCAGGAATATTATTATTTTTAACCAACATAAAAATTTCTTCAGGAGGTTCTGCCCAAGGGTCTTCTAAAATTCCTGCTTCTATAGCTCTTCCCCACACATTCGCGTCAGTACTATACTCTTTAATTTCTTCATTAAGCGGAATATTATTTTTTTTTGCGTATTTCATTTCGAGATCCCGTGTAAGATTCAATTCCCTTATCGGAGCAATAATCTTGATACCTGGATCTATGGATGACATTGCAATATCAAACCTAACTTGATCATTTCCTTTGCCTGTGCATCCATGTGCCACTGCAATTGCATTTTCTTGTGTGGCTACCTTCATTATTTTATCTGCAATTAAAGGACGTGCTAATGCAGTTGCAAGAGGGTACTTTCCCTGGTAAAGACCATTTGCCTTTATTGATCTATTGACATATCTTTCTACGAATTCTTTTTTTGCATCAATATTAACATGCCTTATAGCACCAAGATTTTTTGATTTTTTTCTAATTTCATCAAAATCATCCTCTTGCCCACAGTCAATGGTGGCGGTAATGACGTCCATGTTATGTTTGCTTTGAAGATATTTTACACACACTGATGTATCCAATCCACCAGAGAAAGCTAAAACAACTTTTTTGTTGGACATTACTAATGCAACCGATATAAGAATAGACTTATATTTTTTGGTTAACGTTGAAAGTGGCATTCAAGAAATGAAAACTATTAAAACATACTTGATCAATATCACTATATGCATTATGGGTATAATTTCGAAGAGGTAAAACAAAAGGTATTTTCTGCCTTATCTCAAAATTACGCTGGTCTCTCTGGAATTGAACTAGCATCTAAGACCAGAATAAACCGAATGACCCTAACAAAATATTTGAATCTATTGCTTACACAAGGATTAATTAGAAAAAAAAAATTGGAACAGTTAATGTATGGTATCTGGATAAGGACGCTCCACACATTGAATTTCCTCTAAATCTTCACAATTTACAACAAAACTTTTTAGATTGTCTGGTTCAAGGAAATGAATCACAAGCAATAAGCATAATTTCAAATTTATTATTTTCAACGATATCAAAAGAGAGAATTCTATTTGATATTATATTACCAACTTTGAATATATTAAATGATATGTACGACAGAGGTAAAATAAGTGAAAGTGAGAAATTATTAATTTCTACTACTGCTCTAGACCTTGCATTGATGACAAAATTCGTTTCTACAATAGATACTCCAAAGTTAAAAGCCTATTCAATAATCGTTTCTGGATCAGAAGAGGCTACTTACCAAGCAAAGATCGCCTCTGTAATATTGCATTTGATGGGTTGGAATTCATTGTATTTGGGAAATGTTGAAAATAAGATAGATCCATTTTTTGATATTGACATTCAGAGGCTTATTACTAAGAAATTAAAAAATGTGAATGGACTATCTGCGATCATGATATTCTCTTTTAATGCAAATACCCTGAAATTCCTGTCTAATACAATAAAAACATTAAAGAAGAAGATTGAAAATGATTTAAGAATAGCCATATATACGAACAACGATCTGTTGCAGGTATCACAGCAACTTGATGTTGATTATAGTACTACTGAATTGACATCACTCATTGAATGGGCAAAAGAGGAATATCACAACTCCTTATCTTAATTTGCTAACCGATGAACCTTTGATCATTTATTAGATTCATGAGTGAGGATATGGAATCTACTATCTAGTTTATTTTTTTGATATGGCATTTTTCCGAGAAACATGTTGTAAATAACTGGATTCATGAAGTTTACGGGATGGGCCGAAAGGGATTTGAACCCTCGGCCTTTCGATTATCAGTCGAACGCTCCGCCAAGCTGAGCTATCGGCCCATAAAACGAAATAATTAGAGGATATTTATTCGTGTGGATAACAT
>Ga0184620_10000104_pt1 | contig 14377 bp, 12 predicted proteins | sample PLM1_5_b1_FD_133136 | JGI IMG/M metagenome (GOLD analysis project Ga0184620, IMG submission 133136) | Groundwater sediment microbial communities from an aquifer in East River, Colorado, USA - PLM1_5_b1 | ecosystem: Environmental > Terrestrial > Soil > Riparian zone | place: USA: East River... | reverse complement strand
GTACGCGCACGAGGTAGCGAAGAACTATCCGATCAACATCGCGCTGCACACTGATCACTGCCCCAAGGACAAGCTTGACACCTTCGTCAGGCCGCTGCTCGCGATGTCGACCGAGCGGGTCAAGGCGGGCGGCCTGCCGATCTTCCAGTCGCATATGTGGGATGGCTCGGCCGTGCCCCTTGAGGAGAACCTGTCGATCGCCGCGGAGTTGCTGGATCTGACCTCGGCGGCAAACGTGGTCTTGGAGATCGAGGTTGGCGTCGTCGGCGGTGAAGAGGACGGCGTGAGCGCGGAGATCAACGAGAAGCTTTACACGACCCCTGGAGACGGGCTCCGGACCGTCGAGGTGCTGGGCACCGGTGAGAAGGGCCGCTATATCACCGCGCTGACCTTCGGCAACGTGCATGGCGTGTACAAGCCCGGCGCGGTCAAGCTGCGTCCCGAGGTGTTGAAGGACATCCAGGAAGAAGTTGGGAACAAGATCGGCAAGGAGCGGCCGTTCGACCTGGTGTTCCATGGCGGGTCGGGATCCACGATGGAGGAGATCAGGGCCGCCGTCGACTACGGCGTGATCAAGATGAACATCGACACCGACACCCAGTACGCGTTTACCCGACCCGTGGCCGGGCACATGTTCGGCAACTACGACGGTGTGCTGAAGGTCGATGGTGACGTCGGCAACAAGAAGAGCTACGACCCGCGTGCGTGGGGGAAGCTGGCGGAGGCAGGCATGAGCAAGCGGGTGGTCGAGGCCTGCGAAGACCTGCGCTCTGCCGGTACGTCCCTGAACAAGTAGGCCTGTCCTTTTCGCGGTTCTTCCGGCGTAGGCCGGCTGCCTGGCCCAGCCCCAAAAGTTTGTGATGGGCTCGGTGGGCGTGTGCGGCTTTAGCCTCAGTTCCGTTTCAAGCGTTTTTAGCTTTTGGTGCAGGGCCAGGCAGCCGGCCTACGCCCTGGGTGGTTGGGCCGGACTCTTCCAGGACTCTCACGCGGCAAGTGGTCGCAGGGCTCGACCGTTGGACGGAACTGTGGATGGTACTTCCTGGGGCAAACTGCCGACCCGGTGCGACTTTCCGCTGCACTCTGCACTACTTGAACTTTCGTTTCTGCAGCCGCGTCATCTTCCAGTAGGCACATTCGCCGAGGGGCGATCGTTCCAGGCACAAGAGTCAGCAACAAGGAGGTTGGTATGGCCCTGCGGAACTACCTCGTTGGCGAGGTGGCGGAAGACTTTGCGGATGGTTTGCTCAGCCGGAGGGAGGCGGTGCGCCGGCTGGGCCTCCTCGGCCTCAGCTTGAGCAGTGCCACCACCCTGCTCGCCGCGTGCGGCGAGCCGACCGAAGGAGGGAGTGGAGCCCCATCGCCTGCGGCGGCGAGCACGCCAACCGCAGGAGGAACGGGGACGACTAAGCCGGGGGAGTCGGTGCGCTTCGCCGGCCCGGCCGGCGAGTTGCAGGGAGCGTGGGCCGCGGCGAAGGACCCTCGGGGCGCCCTGCTGGTCATCCACGAGAACCGCGGCCTGACTCCGCACTTTTTTGATCTTGTGGGTCGGTTTGCGAGCGCTTCGTACTCCGCGCTGTGCGTCGACCTGCTCTCAGCCGAAGGCGGCACCGCCTCGTTGGAGGATCCAGCGGCCGCACCGACCATGCTAGGAAACGCCCCACCCGGGAGGCTGCTCGGCGACCTTAAGGCAGGCATCGACGAGCTCGAGCGCCGAGTGCCTGACGCGAAGGTCGGGGTGGTCGGATTCTGCTTCGGCGGTGGCATGACGTGGAATCTGCTCCAAGCTGGTGAACAGCGGCTCGCCGCCGCCGTCCCGTTCTACGGTCCCGCGCCCGAGAGCCCCGATTTCAGCCGTGCCAAGGCGGCCGTTTTCGCGATCTACGGCGAGCAGGACGAGCGGGTCAACGCGAGCCGTGACCGCGCCGAGGCGGCACTCAAGGCAGCCGGGCTGACGTACGAAATTCGTACCTTCGCCGGAGCTGGCCACGCGTTCTTCAACGACACCGGCCCTCGCTACAACGCGCAAGCTGCCCAAGAGGCGTATCAGGCCGTGCTGGACTGGTACGCCCAACACCTGGCGTGAGAGAGGACAGTGGGATCCGGCCCATTCACCCGCAGGTCTGCACAGTTTTCTGACGAGCTAGAACGATCCTGTGACGATCTCGCCCGCCGGCTCGTAGGTTCCGATGACGACCCCTGTGGTGGAGACCTTGCTGTCGAGGAGCTTCAGCCCGGCGGGAATTGCCCCGTCCGAGAACAACCGCTTGCCTGACCCGAGCACGACTGGGAAGACCCACAGCCGGTACTCGTCGACAAGGTTGTGCCGCAGGAGCGTCTGGATCAGATTGCTGCTGCCGTGCACTTGCAACTCCGGCCCATCCTCTGCCTTGAGTGCCGCGAGTCCATCTGCCGCGTCACCCTCGATCAAGACCGAATTGCTCCACTCCAACGTGGGACGACCGCGTGACGCGACGTACTTCGGTGCGTCATTGAAGACTTCACCGCCCGCATCCTCGGGCGCGGTCGGCCAGTACGCGGCCATGATGTCGTAGGTCTTCCGGCCGAGCACCATGGCGAACGGCTTGCTCGTCGCCTCGCCCATGACCTTGCCCATCAGGTCATCCCAATAATTCACCGACCAGCCGCCGTACGCGAAGCGGCCCTCGTCGTCCTCTTCCGGCCCGCCGGGCGCCTGCATGACCCCGTCGAGGGACAGAAACGTGCTCACAATGAGCTTTCTCATCGTCGGTCCTTCCCATCGCATTCCCAGGATCAGCAAGATATGTGCAGCTAGGTGTCGTCGCCGAGCCGGGGCTAGTCTTCGAAGCGTGGCCACCGCACTTGCTGACCGACCTACGCCGGTGAGCCGGGTGTGGTCGGGCGGCAAGATCATCGCCGAAGATCTGACCGGTGAGGACCTCAGCGACGTACTGGAGCTGCATTCCGACGCTTCCGCATGGTGGGTGTTGCCACGAGACCACGAGTACGGAGCGGTCGAGGTGCGCCACATCGCGCATGCTCTCGATCTTGACGAGCCGGCGATCAGGGACCTTCTCGCGGATGACAGGCGAGCCAAGTTCGATGTGATCGGTCAGGCTCGCCTCGTGATCACCAACGCGGTCTCGATCGACAAGGACAGGTCACAGATCGTGGTGCATCCGGTGTCGATGATCGCAACCGATCGCGCTGTGATCTGTCTGGTCGATCCAAACCCGGATTTTCACCCCGCCCAGCTCTTGTGCCACAAGGAAGACGTGATCGCCAAAGGCGGCATCGAGGCAGCCGTCCAGATGGTCGTTGCAGCCGTCATCCGCAGCTATCAAGAGGCCCTTCAGTGGCTCGAGGACGCCAGCGACAGCTTGGCGAGTGCACTGTTCGAGGAGCGGCCGCTCGACAAGCCCGAGCAGCTGTACGCCTTCAAGCTCCGCACCGCGCTCTCCCAGTTACGCCGGCTCACCGATCCCATGCGTACGGTGATGACCGACATCGTTGACAGCCCGCCCCAGAGTCCGAAAGGCAAGGGCGGCCGAGACGCCGGGATCGGCCGTCATTGGGTGCTCTTGTCGGAGCAGCAGACTCGGATAGCCAACGCAGCAGACGCGCTTCGCGAGGCCATGTCATCAATCTTCGATACCAGCCTTGCGCTGGCGGACGTCCGGCTGAACCAGATCATGAAGAAACTCACCGCATGGGCCGCAATCATCGCCGTTCCGACGCTGGTGACGAGCTTCGTCGGCATGAACGTGAGGTTCCCGCTGCAGGGCAGCCAGTCCGGCTTCTGGGTCTATCTGCTGCTGATGCTCACCGCAAGCGTGGTGCTCTATCTCGTCTTCCGCGCCAAGGACTGGCTCTGATCGGGCTCGTGCGGTCGCCCGTAGGAGTTAGGTAAGGTTACGTCGCAAGAGTCCCTGTGGCGATTGCGCCCAGGGACTTCAGTGTTCAATGGCACTGCTCGCGACGACGCCCGCAGTGCGGAGGAGTTCAATGGCACTGCTCGCGCCGACGCTCGCAGTGCGGAGGAATTCCCTACGCAGTAGGGAACGAGAAGGGACGGCGATCACATGCCGGCGATTGTGGTGGTGGGCTCGCAGTGGGGCGACGAGGGAAAGGGTAAGGCGACCGACCAGCTCGGCGATCGTGTCGACTACTGCGTCCGCTACTCGGGCGGCAACAACGCCGGTCACACGATCGTCGTCAACGGTCAGCGTTACGCGCTGCACCTGCTGCCGTCGGGAATTCTCAACCCGGACTGCGTACCGGTGATCGGCAACGGCGTCGTCGTCGACCTCGATGTGCTGTTCGCCGAGATCGAGGAACTGGCGGCACGAGGAGTGGACGCCTCGCACATGGTGATCTCTGCCAACGCCCACATCATCACCTCCTATCACCAGGTGATCGACAAGGTCACCGAGCGCTTCCTCGGCAAATCTCGGATCGGTACCACGGGACGCGGGGTCGGTCCGGCGTACTCCGACAAGGTCAACCGGATCGGTGTACGCATCCAGGATCTTTTCGACGAGTCGATCCTGCGCAAGAAGGTGGAGGCGGCTCTCGAGCAGAAGAACCATCTGCTGGTCAAGGTCTACAACCGGCGCGGCATTGACCCGGATGAGGTGACCGAGCATTTGCTGTCCCATGCCGACCGGATCAAGCCGCACGTGATCGATGTCAGCCGACTGCTCAACGACGCACTCGATGCCGGGAAGGTGGTGCTGTTCGAGGGCGCCCAAGCTCACCATCTCGATGTTGATCATGGAACCTATCCGTACGTCACGTCGTCGAATCCGGTTGCCGCTGGTGCCTGCGTCGGTACTGGAGTCGGCCCGACTCGTATTGACCGGGTGGTCGGGATCGCCAAGGCCTACACCACGCGGGTCGGTGAAGGACCGATGCCGACCGAGTTGCACGACGCGGACGGCGAGAAGCTGGCCCAGATCGGTGTCGAATTCGGCACCACCACGGGGCGTAAGCGGCGCTGCGGCTGGTTCGACGCGATAGTGGTCCAGACGGCGGCACGAGCGAATGCGTTTACCGATCTGTTTTTGACCAAGCTCGACGTACTGACCGGCTGGGAGAAGATCCCGGTCTGTGTTGGATATGAGGTCAATGGCGTACGGCACGACACCATGCCACTCACTCAATCGGAGTTCCACCATGCGGTGCCGATCTATGAGGAGCTGGACGGCTGGACCGAGGACATCAGCGGTTGCCGGGAGTTCGATGACCTGCCGAAGAACACTCAGATTTACGTGAACCGGATCGAGGAGCTCTGCGGCGCCCGGATCTCCGGTATCGGCGTCGGTCCGTCACGCGAACAGGCCATTGTGGTCAACGATCTGCTTTGAGCAGGTCTGGGAATCCGAAGCGTGGATAGAGGTCGTAGCAGTGGAAGCGCGTAACGACGTGGATGTAGTCGCCCATCAGGGTGAGGACGAACAGTCCTGTTGGTCGCGCAACGTCTTCGTCGTGATCGGCGGGGTCGCCATCGCCGGAGTCGCGATCGGCGAGATAGCTGGCAAATAGCGGCTGGCTATTGGCCCGACCGGGAAGTAGATATGCTCTGCGTCCGCTCCGGAAGGCGAAGCTGGCTTCGAGGAACGACCGAATCGCGTTCCGTCCGTGATATTGATGGGGCGCCGGCGGCATGGAGAGCCACGCATCATCGGTGAGCAAGGTGACGACGCTGTCGATGTCTGCAGCAACGTATGCGTCTGCGAAGCGCCGGGCAAGGTGACGCTCCTCGCCTGATCTGGGCGGCGGCCGATCAGGGCTTGTCTGACGCGAGCTTTGCAGCGCGGCACGTCCGCGTTGCAGAGTTCCCTTCACCGCCGGCCGGCTGGTGTTGAGCATCGTCGCAACCTCGTCGGTGCCGAAGCCGAGGACGTCACGCAGCAGAACCGTTGCGGCTTGGCGAGGCGGCATGCGTTGCAGACTGGCAACGAAAGCAAGCTCTATCGCCTCGGTCTGGCTGTACCGTGCGTCGGGGCCAGGCGCCGTGTCGGCGATTCCGTCGAGCAAGGTGTCCGGGTAGGGCTGCAGCCAGGTGATCTCATTGCGCTGGGTCGGCTCCGGCGGTTGGAAGGGTGGCGTCGGCTCAGTGGGAACTCGTCGGCTCGTGGAGCGCAGTGCATTCAGACAGGTGTTGGTGGCGATGCGGTACAGCCACGACCGTAAAGAGGAACGCCCTTGGAAGCGCGCGAGTCCGCGCCAAGCTGCCAGCAAGGTCTCCTGCAACATGTCCTCGGCATCCATCAGCGAGCCGAGCATCCGATAGCAGTGAGCCAACAGCTCAGGACGGTAAGGGTCGGTGAGCTCGCGAAACGCCTGCTCGTCGCCGACCCGCGCTCGCTCCAAGGTGGCCTGCTCCACGCTTGTCAGCATGCCATCGTGTGCCGAGACCTCCTCCCGGCGGCGTTCCGTTCGCAGCCTCGGCGGTGTCTACATACATAGGGAGGGCGTGAGGTCGCCCGCCATCTGAGGGACCAAGAAGGAGATCAGAATGACCGAATCCACCAGCCCGGCGCTCGAGGTTGCGCTGGCGTACTTCCATGCCTGGACGGGCCACGACCTCGACAGGGCGATGGAGTACGTCGCAGACGACATGGTCTGCGACGCGCCGGCCGGCCGACTGGAAGGCGCCGCTGCGTTCCGCGGATTCATGGGACCGTTCGTACAGATCCTCACCGGCTCGCAGCTCATCGCTGCCTTTGGGAATGACGAGCAGGCGGTCGTTGTGTACGACACCGAGACAGTGCCGGTCAAGACCGCGCCCGCCGCCGAATGCGTCACCGTCCGAGAAGGCAAGATCACCTACAGCCGCTTCATCTTTGATCGCGCGCCCTTTGACGCTGCTCGCCGGGCTCAAGCTGGCGCAGCCACCTGACTATGCGCGCTGACCGTGTCGAAGCGCATCGCCTCATGTCCTCCGACAAGCTCAGGGCACGTTCGGCGAGCCTGCATACAGTTGTTGCAGGCATGCAGGCGAGGGGGTCACGTGGCACGCAAGGCGACAGCGCAGGATGTGGCTGACCTTGTCGGCGTGTCACGCAGCGCCGTCTCGCTCGTCCTGAACGGTCGCGCCCAGGGGCACATCGCCCGCCACAAGCAGCAGGCGATCATCGAGGCAGCGCGCCGGCTCAACTACACCCCGAACGCGGTCGCACTCAGCCTGCGCAGTCGGCGCACGCGTACCATCGGCGTGTTGATCTGGCCCGGCGAGGGCGGATTCTCGTTGCCCATGTTGCACGCGACGCTGGAGAGTGCGACGGCGGCGGGCTACCTGTTGATCTTCATGGATACCGCCAATGATGATGATCATCAGAGCCGGGCGTTGTCCACGCTTCATGATCATCAGGTTGATGCCCTGCTGGTGATGGCGCCCGGTTTGATCAGTTACTCCCCGGTTGAGGTGATGTCAACCATCCCGACGATCTTGGTCAACTGCGTCGATCCGAACGCGGGTCTGACGAGCATCGTTGCCGATGAGCATGGCGCTGGCGGCGCGGCGGCGGGAGTCCTGATCGAGCGAGGACATACCAGCATCGGGGTTATCGCCGGACCGCGCGACGCCATGCAGAGCCGGCTACGTCTGGCTGGCATCGAGGAGACGGCCGCAGCCGCCGGAAACGTTGTGCTCTCGGTCGAGACCGCGACCCACCGCGACGTCAACTCAGGTTTCGACGCGGCCCGTACGCTGCTCAGCGCTCAGCGACGTCCGACCGCAATGATCTGCACCCACGAGCGGCTAGCGGTCGGCGCAGTCCTTGCCGCCGCGAACGCAGGCGTCCGCATTCCAGCTGATCTGTCGCTGGTCAGCCTGGATGACGGCGAGCAGTTGGCGTCGCAGCTCGTTCCCGCGCTGACGACAATCGAACGCCCGGATCGGGCAATGGCCGAGCAGGCCGTGCGGATGACGCTGCAGCGTTTCGACGAGGAGAGCGAGGAATCGATTTCCCAACTCACGTTCAGCTGCTTACCTGCTCTTCGTGACTCCGTTGTACGTGCGCGGCGGTTACGGCCCGGACCGTGTGGCCCAGCCGATACACGGTGACGTCGGTTCCGTCGACGACCCATCCGCTACGGCCGGTCGGATAGGCCCGCGTGGTGTTGCTGACGCCGCCGCAGAAGGTTTCCACGATGCTGCCGTCGACCAAGATTCTCGCTGGATCGGTGGACGTGCCGTCGGCGGTGGACACAAGCGTGTCGCCCTCATCTCCAGTCAGCCGCACCATGACCGGCCCGCTGGCGATGAGCTCAAAGGCAGTCGCCTGAAAGGCCACGCCCGGCCGCCACGGAAGTCCTTCTAGGCGCAGCCCGGCAAGCTCGGCCGCCGGCTGACTACGGAGGACGCCATTGCGTACGGACAGCTCGCGGGGAAAGGTCAGTACGCCAGCCCAACCCGCTTCCACGATCTGCTCGGGGCTTCTGCCGAGTTCCCAAGCCCAACCCCAAAGCAGCGCACGGTCGGGGTCCGCCAGCACCTGTGGCGCATAAAAGGCTGGGCCCTCGTCGAGCACACCCCCTGAGCTCGCCTTGAACGTCCATCCCTCACCCTGAGCGACTAGGTCGCCCAGCAGATAGCGCACTCCGGCTGGCAGGTCGACGCCGGCAACATGGCGAGACAGCGAGACGAGCAGCACCCACTGGCCATCGATCTGCACGAGATTGGGGCATTCCCAGATGTCTGCGGGGGCGATCTCAGCGGCGATTGGATCATCGGTGGTCAGCAAGGTTCCCAGCTCGGTCCACCGGCTGAGGTTCTCGCAGCCGTACAACTGAAGCCACGGCTCCCCCGAAGGCTGTCCGGCACCTTGCACGGCGTACCGGCGGCCCTCGTGTAAGAAGATGAACGGATCGCGAACCTCGGTGAATCCGGAGGTTTGCGAGATGCCTCCGACGGGCACATCCGCTTGTTGCCACCGATTCAGCGACCGGTCTGACCGAGCAAGGGCGACGACGGCATTCCGCGCGTGGCTCGGGTTCGCCGTGTAGACGGCTGTAGGTACACCGTCGTCATCGACCACACAGCCGCTCCAGCAACCAGCTGCGTCAATCTGTCCAGATCGGGGCGCGAGCGCGATGGGGTGCTCGTGCCAGCGGATCAAGTCAGCTGAGCTGACGTGGCCCCATTGGATTCCCCCGTGCACCGGCGCGAGCGGGTTGTACTGAAAGAAGACGTGATAACGGCCATCGATGCGACAGAGGCCGTTGGGATCGTTCAGCCATCCCTGCTGCGGCCGGACGTGAAGGGTGGGGAAGCTGGGATCGGCCACGAAGCCCGAGGTTACGCCGGTCCAGGGCGCTCAGCTGAGAATAGTCAGCGGCGCTTCGGCCTTGGGTAGGCTTTCGGCACGTGGTGGATTCTCTGCGCGTGCTGGTAATCGGCTCTGGTGGACGGGAACATGCCCTCAGCCTGGCGCTGAGCCGCGATCCCGCGGTGGTCGAGTTGCACGCTGCACCCGGAAATCCCGGTACCGAAACGTTGGGCAACAACCATCGCATCGACCCGCTGGACGGCCGCGATGTCGCAGACTTGGCGGTCCGGCTCGGGGTCAATCTGGTCGTGGTAGGACCTGAGGCGCCGTTGGTGGCGGGTGTTGCCGACGTAGTACGCACCACGGGTATCGCTTGTTTTGGTCCCTCTGCCGCCGCGGCGCAGTTAGAGGGCAGCAAGGCGTTTGCCAAGCAGGTGATGGCCGCCGCCGGTGTGCCAACGGCGCACTCCCGGGAATGTCTGACCCGGACGGAAGTTGATCAAGCCCTCAACGAGTTCGGCCCGCCGTACGTGGTCAAGGACGATGGGCTCGCAGCCGGCAAGGGCGTGGTGGTCACCGAGGACCGTCAGCTTGCTGCTGATCACGCCGCGAAGTGCCGTCGGGTGGTGATCGAGGAGTTCCTCGACGGGCCGGAGGTGAGTTTGTTCGGGATTACCGACGGACGCACCGTACGTGCCCTGCAGCCCGCGCAGGACTTCAAGCGGGTTGGCGATGGGGACACCGGTCCCAACACTGGCGGCATGGGCGCATACACGCCGCTGCCATGGGCACCAGATGATCTTGTTGACGAGGTCACGCGTACCGTGCTGCAACCCACCATCGACGAGCTGACGCGGCGCGGCACACCGTTTGCCGGACTGCTCTACGCCGGCCTGGCGTTGACCTCTGACGGCATTCGCGTGGTCGAGTTCAATGCGCGGTTCGGGGATCCGGAAACTCAGCCGCTGCTGGCTCGGCTTGCGACGCCGCTCGGCGGACTGCTGTACGCCGCTGCCACGCGTGATCTTGCTGCGCATCCACCCCTGGAGTGGGGGAGTGGCGCTGCTGTCGGAGTGGTCCTGGCCGCGGGCGGCTATCCCGGTACTCCGACCACCGGCGGAGTGATCACTGGGCTCGAGGACGCAATGGGGAACGGGAGTGTGATCATTCATGCTGGGACCGCGATTGATCCGCAAGGCAACCTGATCAGTGCCGGGGGCCGGATCCTCACGGTCGTCGGGCTCGGTGAGGATATCGAGGCCGCCCGGGCGCGGGCCTATGAGTCCATCGCGGCGATCCAGCTCGAGGGGTCGTTCTACCGCCACGACATTGCTGCGGCGGCGCGTCTGGCGGTGAGCTGAGACGTGCAGATCGGCAACGTTCTGGCAAACCGCTATGCCTCGGTGGCGATGCGCGACGTGTGGTCGGCAGAAAGCAAGATCATCTCCGAACGCCGGCTGTGGCTCGCGGTGCTGTCGGCACAAAATGATCTTGGGGTGGACTTGGGTGGCGACGACCCAGCTCTAGTGATCAAGGCTTACCAGGGCGCGGTTGAACAGGTTGATCTAGCCAGCATCGCTGAACGGGAGAAGATCACCCGGCATGATGTCAAGGCGCGGATCGAGGAGTTCAATTCGCTGGCTGGCTTCCAGCACGTGCACAAGGGGATGACGTCGCGCGACCTGACCGAGAATGTCGAGCAGTTGCAGATCGTTTCCTCCCTCAAGATCATCCGGGGCCGGACGGTAGCGACACTGGTACAGCTGGCCCAACTCGCAACCCAGTACGCAGATCAGCCGATGGCTGCGCGTACCCACAATGTCGCGGCACAGATCACCACCTTGGGAAAGCGTTTCGCAACCACGGCGAACGAGCTGTTGGTCGCATACCAGCGCGTTGAGGAGCTGCTTGACCGCTATCCGCTGCGTGGCATCAAGGGACCGGTGGGCACCAGCCAGGACATGCTCGACCTGCTAGATGGCGACCCTGACCGGCTGGCGGCGCTCGAGCGTCGGGTCGCTGATCATTTGGGCTTTACCCACATTCTGGTGAGCACCGGACAGGTGTATCCGCGCTCGCTCGACTTCGACATGATCAGCGCACTCGCTCAGGTGGCGGCAGCACCGTCGAACCTGGCGACCTCCATCCGCTTGATGGCCGGGCATGAACTTGTGACTGAGGGCTTCCAACCTGGGCAGGTCGGTTCGAGTGCTATGCCGCACAAGATGAACACCCGCTCCTGCGAGCGAGTCAATGGACTAGCGGTGATCATCAGAGGCTACGTGTCGATGATCGGCGAGCTCGCAGGGGACCAATGGAACGAAGGCGACGTCTCTTGCTCAGTCGTCCGTCGCGTCGCGCTGCCGGACGCATTCTTCGCCCTCGACGGCCTGTTCGAGACCTTCCTCAGCGTGCTCCAGGATTTCGGCGCATTCCCGGCAGTCATCAACGCCGAGTTGCAGCGCTATCTGCCCTTCCTGGCTACGACCAAGGTGCTGATTGCGGCCGTCCGGCATGGGGTGGGTCGAGAGACCGCACACGAAGTGATCTCCGAGCATGCGATCGCGGTCGCGCTGGAGATGCGAGAGACCGGTCGCAGCGACAATGACCTGCTTGACCGCCTGGCTGCCGACCCTCGGCTCGGTGTGACCCGTGCCGAACTGGATGCCGCACTTGCCGCCCCGATCGAGCTCACTGGCACCGCAGGCCACCAGGTGGCGACGCTAGTCGAGCAGATTCAACAGATTGCCGTAGCTCATCCGTTGGCGGCGGCCTACCAGCCCGGCGCGATCCTCTAGAAAAGCGCAGAATCTCACTCCAGATCAGTGCACCGTCAGTGCAATCAAACACGTATGAGCCTGAAATGGCGGCGGACGACCTCGCTCGGGGGCGATTCTGCGAAAATTCCCACAGTGCGCACCTACCTGCTGCTCGCCGCGGCAGAGTTCCGGCGGTACAGCACCTACCGACTGGCGATCTTCGCCGGCGTCGTCACCCAGTCGGTCTTCGGGTTCATCCGCGTCGGGGTCCTGTTTGCGGCGATCTCCGCCGCCGGCGGGTCGCTAGCGGGGTATGACCAGCTATCCGCGTCGACCTACGTCTGGCTCGGCCAAGCGCTGCTGGCACCGATCGCGATCTTTGGCTGGATTGAGATCGCCGAACGGGTCAGCAGCGGGGAGATCGCGGTGGACTTCGCCCGACCGGTCGACCTACAACTCGCCTGGTGGGCTCGCGACTTGGGCCGCGCCACATTTCAGCTGCTGTCACGCGGCCTCCCGCCACTGCTGATCGGCGCTGTGACGATCGGCCTAGCACTGCCACAATCCTGGACCGCTTATCCACTGGGCCTGGCCAGCCTCATCCTGGGCGTTTCGATCAGCTTCACGGTGCGATTCCTGCTGAACCTCATCGCCTTCTGGACCTTCGACGTACGCGGCTTCGTCGGGCTCTACATCGTCGTAGCCGGCCCGCTCTGCGGGTTATTCGTTCCCGTGCACCTGTTTCCCGAGTGGCTGCGGATTCTCGCCTACGCCACACCCTTTCCCTCGATGCTGCAGACACCCATCGACGTGCTTTCCGGTCGGGTGCTCGATGCGGCCGCCGCGGCCCTGGTGGTCAGTCAGCTCGCTTGGCTCATCGGCCTGGTCGGTCTCGCCCGGCTGATCCAATGGCGAGCCGGACAGCGACTGGTGGTGCAAGGTGGCTGAACTGTCTGCTGTCGAGGCCTATCGGATCCTGCTCGGCTCCCGCATCCGCAGTCAGCTGGCATACCGCACCAGTTTCTGGCTCAATGTCGTCACCTCAGTCGGTGTCGGCATGATCGAGTTCATCGAGATCTACGCCATCCTCAGCAACGTCCCGGTCTTCGGCGGTCTGGACCTGCGGCAGGCTGCGCTGGTTTTCGCCCTCGCGGGCGTCGGTTTTGCACTCGCAGAGATTGTCTTCGGCCAGCTCGACACGATGCCGACATACTTGCGGCTCGGCCGCATAGAAGTGATGCTCGTCCGGCCCATGCCGTTGCTGCTGCAGCTGATCACCTCCGACTTTCAGCTGCGTCGACTAGGCCGGGTTGCTGTCAGCGTGCTGATCATCTGTGTCGTGCTGCCCGGCCTGCACCTGGTGTACACGCCTGCAACGGTCTACCTGCTCGTGATCACGCCGTTCGTCGGCGCGGCAATCTATGCCGCGTTCTTCACGACGGCCGGCGGCTTGCAGTTCTTCCTCATCGACGGTGCGGAGTTCACCGCATCTTTTGTCTACGGTGGCAGCTACGCAGGCCAGCTGCCGGGCAGCGTGTTGATCACGCCGGTGCGGGTGCTTTTCACGTTCGTCTTCCCGGCGACCATAACCGCCTACCTACCGGCGTTGTTGATCATGGGGTTGCCTGGGCCACAGTTCTTGCCAGCCTGGCTGGGCTGGTTCGCACCGTTCTTCGCCGCCTGGGCGTGGCTACTGGCCTGGCTTGCCTGGCGGACCGGCATCCGTCGTTTCACCGGGGCGGGTGGCTGAGGGTGACGGAAGAACCGATTATCGCGCTCGAGGATCTGCGTCGGTCCTTCACAGTGCGGCAGAAGGTCGGCCGGCTGCGTCGGAAAACCAGAGTCGTGCACGCGGTCGACGGGATCAGCGCGTCGATCATGGCCGGTGAGGCCGTCGGCTACATCGGGGCCAACGGGGCCGGCAAATCCACCACCATCAAAATGCTGACCGGCATCCTCGTCCCGACCAGTGGGCGGGTGCGTACCTGCGGCTACGATCCCGTCCCGCAGCGGCGCCAGCTTGCTCGCGAGATCGGAGTGGTGTTCGGGCAGCGCAGCCAACTGTGGTGGGATCTGCCACTGCGCGACTCGTTCCGTATCCTCGGCGCGATTCATCGGATGTCGACTGTCGACGCCGCGGCCAGAACCGAGCAGCTCGTGAATCGCCTTGGCCTGACCGAGTTGTTGGATGTTCCGGTACGCCAGCTCTCGCTGGGCGAGCGGATGCGAGGCGAGGTGGCGGCCGCTTTGGTTCACCGGCCGCGGCTCCTCGTCCTCGACGAGCCGACGATCGGGTTGGACATGATCAGCAAGGAGCGGCTCCGGCACTTCCTGCTCGCTGAGCGTGCGGAGTTCGGCACCACG
>Ga0184620_10000101_pt1 | contig 14515 bp, 15 predicted proteins | sample PLM1_5_b1_FD_133136 | JGI IMG/M metagenome (GOLD analysis project Ga0184620, IMG submission 133136) | Groundwater sediment microbial communities from an aquifer in East River, Colorado, USA - PLM1_5_b1 | ecosystem: Environmental > Terrestrial > Soil > Riparian zone | place: USA: East River... | reverse complement strand
CGGAGCGTGACCAGCAACAACCAACATGCCGAGCAGCCGGTCGACCTTGCCCGGCCTCCGACCGGTGAGTCCGTGGGGACGTAGCCCGGCCCGACCCACCTGACGATGGGTGATTTGGGCGATTGGCGTCGTGACCACGCTGTAGCCGTTCAGGTGCGCGCGCCAGCCGAATTCAACACCGTCGCGGAAGACGGGCAGCGCCGGGTCAAGGCCATCGAGCTGCACCCAGACAGAGGGCCGCACCAGCATGCCGCAGGTTGATACGTCAAGCAGTTCCTGAGGAACGTGTTGCAGGCCCATGTCGATCTCATCCACATCGATCTCGAGCTCACGGCGGCCGGTGCCAGAAATGCTTACGCCAACCTCGCTGATCGGCTGGCCGCCATGGCGACGCCGTGGAAGCAGCAGTTTGGGTCCGGTGAGATCGATGCTCGGGTCGATCGACACGTGAGCAAGTAGTTGATACAGCGCATCGGGCGCCGGCACGGCATCGTCGTGCAGCAGCCACAGCCAGCGCGTGTCGTGGATCGAGACAGCGCGGAACCCGATCGTGTCGGCGTCGTCTTGGAGATTGGCGGTATCAGATTCCAGTGCCGCCTTGACTGCGGCGCCGAATCCGAGCGATCGATCTCCTTGGTACAGCGCGTCGAGCAGGCCACGCCGGTACGCGTCGTCCAGCAGCGTCGGGGTCGCGTCGGTGCTTGCGTTGTCAATGGCGATCAACCGGGTGGGCGGGGTATCGAGTTGAGCCAACGCCTCCAGCGTGGCCGGCAGCCAACGTGCCGCATCGAGGGTGACCAGAACAGCGGTGACCTGTGCCGCCGAGATGTCCACCCGTTCGGTGTCGTCGTCGGCGTAATCCGCCCAGGCCCACGGACTCTCGTCGAGGCTGAAGTCCTCGACACTGACCGGCGTGAGCCCATGCCAGGTGCCAGAGCCTCCTGGTCGGTCCTCATAAGAACCGGTCAGGGTGATGTGGCTATCCATCAGATCCTGTGAAACCCCCGATTACCAATCGGGCCCCGCAACAAACGTAAAAGGGGCTGCCCGGTTGGGCGGCCCCTTACTTTACGCGAGCGACTGAGAGATCGACAGTCCGTCTCGGTTACACAGCTCGTTTCTTGAGCTTTCGACGCTCTCGTTCGCTCAATCCACCCCAGATACCAAAGCGTTCATCGTTGGCCAGGGCGTATTCGAGGCACTCGCCACGCACGTCACAGGTCAAGCAGACTTTCTTGGCCTCGCGCGTGGAACCGCCTTTCTCAGGAAAAAACGCCTCTGGGTCGGTTTGTGCGCACAGTGCGCGCTCTTGCCAGCTCAGTGCACCCCCCTCGTCGGTGCCCCTCAGCTCGTACATGTGTGGTTGTGCCTCCTCGACCCGCATGATGGATAACCCCTAACCCGGTACGGCTCCCGAAGCCCTACCAGTGCTCTGGCTGTGCCGCATAGCCCTGTTGTATGCAACCTCGCCGTATGTCCATGTCACCCGCTGCTACTAGGTCCCCCTGGCTCTGCAGCAACTCAGTTGAGTACGGCTCCGACGGATCAGCAGAAATCTGCAAATGACATTGGTGAAATTACATGCCTGTCAATACCCAGAAGTCAAGTGATTTCCTGATATTGGGTGAAGTTCCGGCGCCAGGTGGTCCAATTACGACCGCGGACGGCCCCACCAGTCGAGCACCGGCGGCTGCGAATTGCGTTGTCCCTGGTCAGCCCATGGATCGTAGGGCAGCTGCGGTTCACGTGTCGGCAGCGTCGCGCGGATCATCCTACTGTCTGTGATCCGGCTCTGCGGTCCCAGACGATCTGGCTGGGGTCCGTTTGGCTGGGGCCCTTTGAATTGCGGGCCATTGGCTTGAGGCCCGTTTTGTTGGGGCCGGTTTGGCTGGGGCCAGTCTGACTGCGTGCCGGGTGGCTGCGGCTCGTTCGGTTGGGTGGGGATCGGTTGCCAGCCCGTTGATGGGTCGGTCCCCCAGCCAGCTGCTGGAGCCCCGGCTGCCGCATCGCCCGCGGTACGCCACGCGGCACCAGCAGCGCTGTCGGGGTGCCAGGTCGGCTGCAGCCTGGGGTCCGGCGCCACGGGTGGTGCTGGCGGTGCCGGAAGGGCGTCCGAAGGGTGCGGGACCAGGCCAATGCCAGCAGGCAGCCGGCGCGGGACAGCCTGCAGCTGCATGAGCTTGATCAGCAATCCAACCGCGATGACGGAGAGCACCTGCGGCACGAGGGCGGCAAATACCGCGAGAATCGGTGCGGTTGCCCCTAGTCCCAGCAAAACGAAGGTCAGGCCGAGGAGCACCGAGATGATCCCCACGACCAGGCTGGTGAGGGTGAGTCGGCGCGCATGGGGCGTCCGGTCTCGCAGCACGCAGAAGCTCACCAAGACCGAAAGAACAAGTAAGGGCACCGGGTTTGCGACTCGGGCGCTCAACACCCATCCAACATTCGCGAGTGAGCCACCGAAGGTTGCCAGCGCCACCAGTGCTAGCACAAGATTGAGGGCCAAGGCTCCCAAGGCTACCCACGCCGCCGGCTCGCGGAGCCGCATCAATTTTTCCACGCCTTTCAGCGTATCGACACTGGCGCTGCCGAGGGGCTGCGTGGCAGAACTGCCCTCGCAGGAACGCCACGCTGGCCTGCCAAGTGGAGTGAGACTGCGGATGCTCATCCAGGCCGAACGCATCTGGATGGAACACTGGGCGGGTGCAGATCGTGATCTTGGCCGGTGGCGTCGGCGGCTCTAAGTTCACCCTCGGAGTGCGCCGCGCCTACCCAACCGCACAACTCACCGTGATCGCTAACACCGCTGACGACATCACCCTGCACGGGCTACGCATCTGCCCGGACCTCGACACGATCATGTACAACCTGGGAGGTGGCGCTGATCAGGTACGCGGCTGGGGTCGCCATGACGAGAGTTGGCGCGTCATGGAGGAGTTTGCCGCGTACGGCATCGAACCGACCTGGTTCTCACTGGGAGATCGCGACATCGGGACCCATCTGGTGCGGACTCAGATGCTGAATGCCGGCTATCCACTCTCGGAGGTGACCGCGGCGCTGTGTACCCGTTGGCTGGCTGACGACAAGCGACTCAGGTTGCTCCCGATGACCGATGATCGGGTCGAGACGCATATCACCATCGCCGATCCTGAGACGCCAGGGCAACGCCGAGCGGTGCACTTTCAGGAGTATTGGGTACGGCTTCATGCGCAGCCCGAGGCGCTCGCCGCCACCGTCGTCGGCCTAGAGAACGCCCGGCCGGCTCCCGGCGTGCTCAAAGCATTCGAGCAGGCCGATGTGATCTTGATGGCGCCCAGCAACCCGGTGGTGTCCATCGGTCCGATCCTTGCTGTGCCAGGCATTCGTGACGTGCTACGCGGTGCGGCCGCTCCGGTGATCGGATTCGCAGGCATTCTGGGCGGCTCGCCAGTACTTGGCATGGCTCATCGTCTGCTCCCCGCCATTGGCGTTGATGTTGATGCTGCCGCAGTAGGTCTGCACTATGGCGCCCGGACTCGCGGCGGCGTACTGGATGCCTGGGCCATGGATACCGCCGACGCTGCGTCGGCGGATCGTGTCCAGCAGGGCGGTCTGCGGGTGGTCGTTACCGATCTGATCATGCATGATCCGGCGAACACGGCCGGCTTCGTCGGCTACGCGATCAAGTCGGCAACATCATGATCACCTCAGCCGGAGCAGAACAACCCGTTTCAGCAGGTCTGCCTTTCTTGATCACCATCTTCGCGCCCGATGGAATCGGGGAGGCCGAGCCCGGTACTGATCTTGCCGGCATCCTCCTCGGAGCCATCGACTCCAGTCCCGAAGGCCCACTGCGGGACGGCGACATTCTCGTTGTCACATCCAAGATCATCAGTAAAGCCGAAGGCCGCATCCGACCGGTTACCCGCCGTGCCGAGTTGATCACATCCGAGACCAAGCGCACCGTTGCCCGCCGGGGCGAGACCCGCATCGTACGCACCAGAGCGGGCTTGACGATCGCCGCGGCCGGCGTCGACAACTCCAACCTCTCGCCCGAATCGATCTTGCTGTTGCCCAGTGATCCGGACGCGAGCGCAGGTTTGCTCCGAGAACGGTTGGCGGCGGCGACCGGGCTGCAGTTGGGAGTGATCATCTCCGACACTGCCGGGCGACCGTGGCGGCTGGGCCAGACCGATCACGCCATCGGCATCTCCGGGGTCCGGGCCGTCGAAGACTACGTCGGTACGCGCGACGCGTACGGGAACGAACTGCAGGTCACCGCCATCGCCGTCGCCGACGAGATCGCGGCAGCCGGTGACCTCGCGAAGGGGAAGCTGCGTGGCCGTCCGGTTGCCGTCGTACGCGGACTCGGCCACCTGGTGTCGGAGGCTGATTCTGCTGCGCGGAAACTGCTGAGAGATCCTGCCAGCGACATGTTCGGCTACGGCAGTCGGGAGGCCGTACTGGCGGCTGCGCTGGCAGCCACCGGCCAGCTGCATCGCTATGAGGAGTTGGTGGCGCTCGATGGCGCTGAGCGGACGCCTCGGCTGCTGGCGGGCGCGAGCCTGAGCGAGGAGGCCGCGGATTTGCTGCGTGCGATCATGTCTGTCGACTTACAGACAGACGGTACTCAGCAGGTCGAGATAGACTCGCGACTCCTTGAGACGGATCGGTAGGAGCACATCAGGTGGCGAAAGCCAAGAGCGACGACAAGGCCGCGCCACACAGCGGGTCCTCCACCAAGGCCGCGTCCGCGCCGCAGAGCCGCCGCGACAAGCTTGCCTCTTTGGAGACCGCGCGGAAGAAGGAGCAACGCACCCGTACCATCCGGCTACTGGTGATCTGCCTGGTGCTGGCGATCGGGATGCTGGCCTACCCCGTCTACCTTTTCGTTGACGACTATCGCGCCCGGAACGCGACGTTGGCGGATCTTGGCAGCAGCATTGCCGCCGCGGGCTGCGATCCGGTCAGCACGCATCAAGCCACCGGCAACCAAGATCACGTGGCGGAGGGCACCAAGGTCGACTACGCCGAGAGTCCACCCGACTCGGGGAAGCATTATCCGACGCCGGCCCCGTTCACCAAGCATTTCTACGCCGAGGCTGATCGGCCACCGGTGGAGACGCTGGTCCACAACCTGGAGCACGGTTACACGGTTGTCTGGTACCGCGCAGACGCCCCCAGCAAGCAGATCAAGAACCTGCAGCGCATCGCCAAGACCTTCGGTAGCGACGACTACGATCCGGCGGACAAGTTCATCGCAGCACCGTGGTCCGATGCCGATGGTGCGGGATTCCCGGCCGGGAAGAGCATCATGATCACGCGCTGGACAGCCGACCCGAATGATCCGAGCAACCCCGCCCTGCAGCAGGGCGTACGCCAGGCCTGCACCAATGTCAGCGGTGCAGCGATCAAGGACTTCATGGCGAAGTATCCGGTCGCAAACTCCCCAGAGCCCAACGGCGCGTAGTCCGCGTTATGCGTAGCCGCCGCCGAGCTGTGTGGTGACCTCCGCGACCAGCTCCTTGATCCGTTCAGCCTCGGTGATGGGGCACACCAGGGTGATCTGCGGCGTCTGCACGATCACCATGTCGGTCAGTCCAACGACTGCAACCACTCGGCCGTCCTCGGCATTGTTGATCACCAGGTTGTCCCGCGCATCGACCAGTACCGAGACGCCGTGGGTGGCGTTGCCATGCTCGTCGCGCGGCAGCTGCTCGCTGAGAGCCGCGAAACCGCCCACATCGTGCCAGGTGATCGGCAACCGAACAGCGACGACCCGAGCGGTCCCCTCGCCTCGGGAGACCGGTTCCATCACGGCATAGTCGACACTGATCTTGAGCAGCGCCGGATAGATTTCTGAGAGTCGGTACGGCGCTGCAGCGAGCTCTACGACCGCAGCGTGCGTCTTCGGCTGTAGCACCTCGAGCTGATCAAGAAACGCGCGGGCGCGCCAGACGAACATGCCCGAGTTCCACCAATATTCACCGGAGGCGAGATACTCCTCGGCGGTCGCGCGATCAGGCTTCTCCTTGAACTCGATGACTGAGAAAACGTCTGGATGATGCGGGATGATCTCGCCCCGCCGCAGGTATCCGTAACCGGTGTGAGGAGCTGTCGGCACCACTCCGAATGTTACGAGGGTCTCCTCGCCGCTTTCGGCCACCTCGAATGCCTCGAGCAACGCGCTCTGGAATGCGGAGAGTGGATGCATGATGTGGTCCGAGGTCACGACTGCGACGACAGCATCAGGATCACGTGCCGCGAGGACTGCGGCGGGCCACGCCACTGCGTTCAGCGAATCGCGGCCTTCCGGCTCGCCGAGGATATTGGCCGGCTTCAGCTCTGGTAACTCCCCGGCAACGATGTCGGCGTAGTCAGCACCCGTGCAGACCAGCACCCGGTCCGGCGGAACAAGGCCGTCCAGCCGCTCGTACGCGATGCGGAGCAGGCTCTTGCCGCCGACCACCCGGAGCAGCTGCTTCGGCATGTCTTGCCGGGACAGCGGCCAAAGGCGCTTTCCCGATCCGCCTGCCATGATCAGCACGTAACGCATGCGGACAGGGTAACGGCGCAGCGTTCAGGTGGATGTGGTTGCTCTTACGCTGGGCGGCTATGAGCACCCTCATCGCCGAGCGACTGCACCAGCGCGTCAGGATCGACGGCTCTGCGCCGCTCCTCACCTACTACGACGTCGACTCCGGCGAGCGCGTGGAACTCTCTGCAACCAGCCTCAGCAACTGGGTGGACAAGACCTCGAACCTGCTGGTGGATGAGGTTGCTGTCACCGCGGGCGACGCGATCAGCATGCCGCTCGCCATCGAGGCACCGGGCCACTGGATTACCGCGGTCTGGCAACTTGCTTGCTGGCAGCTCGGCCTGATCGTTGATCTCAGCGAGGACCTGCGGGTCCCTGCTGTCGTCACGGGTCGGGGCTGGCAGGGACATCACGCTCGGGATGTCTTCGCATGTGCGCTGCATCCACTCGGGTTTGGGTTTGCTGAGCCGCTAACCGGCGGCGTACGCGACTATGCCGTCGAGGTGCGCGCGCACGCGGATCGATTCTCCGGCCCGTCACCCCAGGCTGATGCGACCGCATGGGTCGATCCCGTGCGGAGCCTGAGCCAGGCGGATCTTGTCGAGGTCGAGGGGCCGCCATTGCGCCGGCTGGTTCGGGCCACAGATCCGTGGGTCACGTGCCGTGACGGTGTGGTGACGGCGCTGGTGACAGGAGGGTCAGCAGTCGTCGTGGTGGGTGGGGAACCTGATCAGCTGACTCGCATCGCCGACACGGAGCGGGTAGCTGGCGCCCCCAAGTGAGAACTGCTCGCCCAAAATCGCGACGCTCGCAGTTCGTTTCGACCGACCCCAGGCTTCGACAATGACGAGATCAGAGCTCGCCGGCAAAGATCGGTGGCAGCAGGAGGAGCATGCTGAGCGACCACGTGATGTGGGTGAGAATGGGCGCCAGTATGCCGCCAGAGGCTCGTCGCTCCAGGGCCACCACCGTGCCGAGGAGGGCTGCCGCGAACACCAGCACCAGATTGCCGCCGGCAATGGTTGCTAACGCATAGAGGACGGTGGAGATCAGCACCGGGTGCCATACGCCGATAGCGGCGAAGAGCGCGCCACGAAAAAAGAGCTCCTCAGCGATGCCATTGACAAGTGTGATCACCAGGATGATCCAGAGATTTCCCAGTCGGGCGTAGCCGAGGACGTCCTCGGTCAAGCTGGCCAGTGCGGGGATGGTACGGATGACGAAGGCGCCGATGATGAAGAGCGCAGCCAGCAGCAGACCTGACGCGATGGGTGTGATGATCGGACGCCGCAGCGTGCCACCACGCAGGATGTGCCCCAGATGGAGCGGGCCGGACAGCAGACTCCCGAGCATCCAGGTTGCTGCTAGACCGAAGGTCAGCGGGTAGAAGGCCGGATCTCCCTGCCGTACCGAGAATGAAAGGCCCAGCAGCGTCGCACCGACGGCCAACGTAATGCCGACGACTATGCGCCGACGCAGAAATGCCGAGTCGGACTGCACGTGGTCGCGTTCCACCTTGTCGATCAACACCGGCCGGACGATGTCCACCGCCCGCCTGACCATGTCCCTCGGGCCGGTGCTCACGACTTCGCTCGGGCAACGGCTCGCTCTCGGAATGCCTCACGAACCGCGTCGTCGTATCCCATCGGCATTCCCGGAACGATTTCGGCTATGGCGTAGTCGGTCACGATCACCTCGTTGCTCATCGAATCGACAAGATTGCGGGCGGTCGCGGTGTCGACGTCAGTGACCAGTGACAACCAATAGGAAGACAGCCGGGGAGTCAAGAGCGGCACGGGAAGCATAGGGAGTTGCCGGTGATGGCGCAGCTGGGCCACCCGCCGCATCATTTCGGCGTAGGTCAGGACTTCAGGTCCACCGATCTCGAACACTCGTCCCTTGGCTGCCGCCGGCTCGAGTACGCCGACCAGGTAACGAACGACGTCGGCCAGGGCAATCGGCTGGGTGCGGGTAGTCGCCCATTTGGGAACGATCATCACAGGTAGGTGGGCAACGAGCTGGCGGGTGATCTCCCAGGAAATGCCGCCGTGTCCGATGACGATTGCCGCTCGCAAGACAGTGGTGGGTGCGCCGCCGCTGGCCAGCAGGTGCTCTACCTCTCGCCTTGACTTCAAATGATCCGACAGGTTCGCGTTGTCTTGACCCAAACCGCCGAGGTAGATCACTCGCTCAAGACCCGCATCTGCCGCCGCTGTTCCGAACGACCGGGCAGCCGCAGCGTCTTTCTCGACAAAGTCCTGCCGTGCCAGCGAGTGCACCAGGTAGTACGCGGCGTCGGCGTCAGCGAGTGCCGAACGGAGACTGTCCGGTTCCCAGACGTCGCCGAAGATCGGCTTACCCGCGCCTGAATACGTGTCAGGGTGTCGCGTCATCGCCAAGACCGAGTAACCCGCGGCCTCGAGCGCTTCGGTCAAGTGAGAGCCCACAAAGCCGGACGCGCCCGTGACAAGCACCTGTTTGGCCATCAGAGTCTCCTTGGGAGGACATGATCACTGCACTTGATGGGTTATTCGCGCCCGATCCCTCAGGCGGTTGCATGCCCATAGGTATCCATGGATCACTTACCCACAACAAGGTCCTACCAATGCCGCTTGGAGTCGGCAGCGAGAACTCCAACCCCAGGGCCCAACGACATTTCCCGTCCTAAGACGGCAAGAAAGGGTCCTTGCGGCCCAATCAACACACGTTTCCCGTCTTGGGACGGCTGCCGCGGAGGTACCCAGCCGCGAGCTCCGATCATCAACGTGTGTTGAGGACCTTAAGAGACGCTCAGACCTCTTCGACGGAAGCGTCGGCCGCCGAGCGCTTCACCGACGCGATGCCGTTTTGAGCGGCCGACTTACTGGAGTAGCCCTCGCCGCCGGTCGCGATTACTTGTCCGTTGGTGGCCTTCAGCCGCCAGCGGTATTCGCCATTGGGGCTCTTATAGAGCTCGAACTTCGCCATGCTTGTGCCTTCCGTCGAGAAGGTGGCGTATCGCCTGATCAGCAGCGTAGCCTCAAGCGTCCTGAGACGGCACCCCAGCTCTATTCCGGTTTGCCCTGGCCGCAGCAACCAGCCTGGACAGTCAGATGTTCTGCGGGAAGCCCAAGTTCAGACCACCGTGACTCGGGTCCAGCCAGCGTGAGGTGATCACCTTGCCGCGGGTGAAGAAGTGCAGCCCCTCAACCCCGTGGGCATGGGTGTCACCGAACAGGGAGTTCTTCCAGCCGCCGAAGGAGTAGTACGCCATCGGTACCGGAACGGGCACATTGATGCCGATCATGCCGACCTTGACCTCATTCTGGAACTGCCTGGCGGCGCCCCCGTCGTTGGTGAAGATCGCCGTGCCGTTTCCGTACGGGTTGTCGTTGATCAGCTTCACCCCTTCCTCGTAGCTGTCGACGCGGACCACCGACAGCACCGGCCCGAAGATCTCATCGGTGTAGATGCTCATGTCGGTCGTCACATGATCGAACAGCGTCGGGCCGACGAAGAATCCGTTGCCATCCGCGTCGACGCTCGGCTTGCGCCCGTCCACGACCAGCTCCGCTCCGGCAGCCTCGCCGGCGTCGACGTAGCCCGACACCCGGTCCTGGGCCTGGGCGGTCACCAGCGGCCCCATATCGCAGCCCCTGGTGCCGTCACCGGTTCGCAGCCCGACCGTCCGCTCCTTGATCTTGGCCACCAGCTCATCACCGATACCGCCCACCGCGAGCACCGCGGAGATCGCCATGCAACGCTCCCCTGCCGAGCCGTAGCCGGCATTAACCGCCTGGTCGGCGGCAAGATCAAGATCGGCATCCGGCAGCACCAGCATGTGATTCTTGGCACCGCCGAGAGCCTGTACGCGCTTACCGTGGGTGGTCCCGGTCTCGTAGACGTATCTGGCGATCGGGGTCGATCCGACGAAGGAGATCGACTGTACGTCCGGGTGCGTGAGCAGCCCATCCACTGCCACTTTGTCGCCGTTCAGCACATTGAATACACCGTCGGGAAGACCTGCCTCCTTCCAGAGCTCGGCCACCCACAACGCCGCCGTCGGCACCTTCTCGCTCGGTTTCAGCACAACGGTGTTCCCAGCGGCAATCGCGATCGGGAAGAACCACATCGGCACCATGGCCGGGAAGTTGAACGGGGAGATGATGCCCACGACACCCAAGGGCTGCCGCGTGGAGTGAACGTCTACCTTGGTCGAGGCGTTTTCGGTGAAGCCGCCCTTCATCAGATGCGGAATACCGCACGCGAACTCGACAACCTCCTGGCCGCGGCTGACTTCGCCGAGCGCGTCAGAGAGCACCTTGCCGTGCTCGGAGGTGACGATCGCCGCGAGCTCCTTCTTGCGCGCATTCAGCAGCTCGCGGAAGGCAAAGAGGATCTGGGTCCGCTTGGTCAGGGAGGTGTCGCGCCACCTCGGGAACGCGGCAAATGCCGCGGCGACAACCTCGTTGACGTCGTCTTGCGAAGCGAGCGCGAGCTGTGCGGTGACCTCACCGGTGGCCGGATTCGTCACGTCGGAGAAGCGTCCGCTGGTGCCTTCGAAGATCTCGCCGGACTTCCAGTGGTGGAGGGTCGTTGCCATGGCTGTTCCTATCTGATGATGCTGGATTCTGCTAGGTGATGATCATGATCAGTTGCTGATCTTGTCCGACCGGATCTTCCCGACTGCTTCGGATCCGAAGTGCTTGTCCATCAGTGCGACTGCCTTGTCTCGCTGGCGCTCCGATACGCCTCGGGCATCCTCCTCCCAGCCGAAGACGCAGCTGCTGAGCACCCCGTCGAAACCGGCGGCAGCGAGAGCAGCGAAAACTGCGTCAAAGCCGACCTCGCCCATGCCCATCTCCATGTGCTGGTGAACCCGGGTGGGATTCCCGGGCGGATTGGAGATATAGCGCAGGCCGTTCGAGGTCAGGTGATTCCAGGCGTCTGCCAGGTGGACGTAGCGGACCTTCTCGCCCGCTGCCTCGATGATTGTCGCCGGGTCATGGCCTTGATGAAATGCGTGCGGCGTGCAGTACAGGAAGCCGATCCAGTCTCTGTTCAAGCCGCGGATCATGTTCACCGCTTCCAGCCCGTCCTCGATGAAGTCGTCGGGGTGCGGCTCGATGATCAGCTGCAGACCCTCGCGCTCGAAGATCGGCAGCAGCTCATCCATCGACTTCATGAATTGAGCTTCGGCGGTCTCGGGCGCCTCAGGTCTGCCGTTGAACTCAGAGTTGATCACCTCAACCCCAAGATCGACGGTGATCTGAATGACCCGCTTCCAGGCGCGTACGGCGGCCTGTCGCTGCTCTTCGTCCGGACCGGACCAGCGCAACACCGGTAGTACGGACGCTATGCCCACATCAGCATCGCCGGCGATCTTCTTCAGTCTCTTGACCCCCGCGTCATCGATGCGTGGATACTTGAAGAACGGCACGAAGTCCGCCTTTGGCGAGAGTTCCATCCAGTCGTAGCCGAGACTGGCAACGATGTCGGGTAACTCGTAGACCGAGCTGCTCGAATAGAACATCTGAGGGTCGAGTGCGAGCTTCACGGCCAAGCCCCCTCTAGGTCCGGCGCCTGTATCCCGGCGTGCGGCTCTTCAGGCTCGATGGATGCCACGTCGCCGCCTGCGAGACGAACATGGATCTTCACGCCACTTCGTACGGCCAGCACGCCGGCCTCGCAGACTGCAACGGCCGCATAGCCGTCCCAGGCGCTCGGGCCGTCTATCGTTCCGGCCTTCGCCGCATCCACCCACCGCTGCAATTCGACGTCGTACGCCTGCCCGAAGCGTTCCACGAAGCTGGGCGTGAGCTTGCCGCCCCAGCGGCCGTCGGTGGACTTCAGCTGCAGGTTCTGGTCCAGGCCGATGAACGCGCTGCCTCTCTCGCCCACGACTTCAGTGCGCACCTCATACGCCACGCCGGTCCGGACGAAAATTTCATCGGTGACAATCGCTCCCGACTCGGTCTCGAAGATCACCAACATCGGGTCATGGGTGCCGTGCGGGGCATTGCTTGTCGCAGCCCCCTTGATCACCTCGACACCAGTGATCTCTTCGCCCAGCAGGAACCGGACGGAGTCGACCTCGTGCACCACCGAATCCCTGATCATGAACTCCGAATTGAAATGATCACCGACCGCCGGGTTACGGTGAGTGCAGTGCACCATCAGCGGCCTGCCGAGGCCGCCGTCGGCAATTAACTGCCGCAGTGCGGCGTACTCAGGGTCAAAGCGGCGCATGAAGCCGACCTGGATGAGCTCCTTGCCGATCGCCCTTTCCTTCTGCACGATTGCGTAAGCCGATGCAATATCGGTCGTGAGGGGCTTCTCACACAGCACGGGGATGCCTCGAGCCAGGCAAGCATCCAGCTGTTCCGCGTGAGCGGCGCCGGGGCTGGCGATGAGCACCGCATCCACGTCGGGGTCGTTGATGGCGGCAAGCGGATCAGTCTCTGCACGGGCTCCGACCGATTCGGCCACCTCGGCTGCCTTGTCAGCGAGGAAGTCGTTGACGACGCTGACCCGTGCACCTCGGACCCGCTTGCTCAGGGCGTCGACGTGGAAGGCGCCCATCATGCCCACGCCGAGAACGGCGATCCTCAGGTCATCGCTCATGGCTGTCTCCGAAATTCGATGGCTGCACCGCTGCAGGAGTTGAGATAGGACATCGTCCGCTTGGCGATGGGCAACGGAAGATCTGGTGAGCACGGGTACAGGTCGTGCTCGATGATGCCGTCGACGTCGCGCCGCAGCCCGGCTATCGCCTCCAGCAGCGGCGGCATGTCGGGCACTCCTAGGGGTGGCTCGATCATTGCGCCCATCCGCACGGCTTCGGGAAACGAGAGGTCCTTGTCCAGCACCTGCTCGACGACCTGCGGGTTTATCTGCTTGAGGTGCAGGTAGCCGATGCGATCGGGATACTTCTCGATGAGCTCCAGGCAGTCGCCGCCGTAATAGGCGATGTGTCCGGTGTCGAAGCAGAGGTTCACCCATTCTGGATTGGTCGACTCCAGTAGTCGCTCGATATCTGGTTGATAGCCGATGTGGCTATCGGCGTGGGAGTGAAACTGCACATGAAGGCCGTATTCCTCAAGGATCCGGCGGCCGAGCTCATCCAGACCGCTCGTCTTCTGCTTCCATTGCTCTGCGGTGAGCTCACGATTCTCAACCGGCTCCCCCGTTTTGTGATGCCGCCAGACCTCCGGAATCACCACGATGTGCTTACCACCGAGTGCTTGGGTCAACGCCGCAACGTCGGTGACCTGGGTCCACACCGCATCCCAGGAGTCGGGCCGGTGTAGATGTTCGAATACGGTGCCTGCCAGCACACCCATTCCGTACTCATCGAGCTGCTCGGACAGCTTCGCCGGATCCGTCGGCAGATATCCGTACGGGCCGAGCTCGATCCACTGATAACCGGCTTCAGCGACCTCGCGAAGGAAAACCTCCGACGGCACCTGCTCAGGATCATGGGGAAACCAGACTCCCCACGAGTCCGGTGCAGTGCCGATCGTGATCGTGGATGACACATATCCTCCTTACAGAAACAGCTTTTGAGTGGCCTTGTGCTGGTCGTAGGTCTTGCGGGCTTGTTGGGTGGAGTCGAGCGTCGAGGTCTCGCTGACTGGTACGTCCCACCAGGACTCTGAATCCGGAGCCCCGATCAGTGGGTCGGTCTCGACGTAGATCACGATGCTGTGATCGGCAGCCTTGGCGGTCTTGAGAGCTTCAGCGAATTCACCGGCTGTAGTGCTCATGATCACTTCAACACCGAGGCCGGCGGCGTTGGCGGCAAGATCGATGGGGAGCTTGTCGCCGTCCAACCGGCCGGTCTTGACGAGCGCTTGGGCCACGGTGAGCCGGACCGTTCCGGCGGGGGGCCCGCGGGGTCGTCCCCCCGCTGAAGAAACGTCTCTGGCATTGCTCAAGCCTCCTGAACAGTCTGCGAAAGGAGTCTCGGGTCGACGGTCTCGGATTCCCAGGTGCCGCGCACCCACCCCTGATCGGGAT
>Ga0184620_10000100_pt1 | contig 14517 bp, 16 predicted proteins | sample PLM1_5_b1_FD_133136 | JGI IMG/M metagenome (GOLD analysis project Ga0184620, IMG submission 133136) | Groundwater sediment microbial communities from an aquifer in East River, Colorado, USA - PLM1_5_b1 | ecosystem: Environmental > Terrestrial > Soil > Riparian zone | place: USA: East River... | reverse complement strand
TGCGTTGCCGGCTGGAGAGCGCGACGTGGCGCCGCCTTCACCCACCGGCTAGCCATCACAGGGTTGGCCGATGATCAGCTGGCGTCGCGCTTTTCTTTGATCTTGGCTGCCTTGCCCCGCAGGCCGCGCAGGTAGTAGAGCTTCGCGCGGCGTACGTCGCCACGGCGTTCCACTTCGATCTTGTCGATGATCGGGCTGTGCAGTGGGAAGGTACGCTCCACCCCGACACCGAAGCTCACCTTGCGTACGGTGAACGTTTCACGAATGCCGTCGCCGGCTCGGGAGATGACGACACCAGTGAAGACCTGGATCCTCGAGCGGGTGCCCTCGACGACCTTGACGTGAACCTTGACGGTGTCGCCCGGTCGGAAGGCGGGAAGATCGCCGCGCATCGACGACTGGTCGAGCTCGTTAATGACCTTGCTCATTAGAACTTCCTCGCCGGTGCCACAGGTCACCACGGTCGTACCTCGGAGTTGGAACCGATTCCTGCAGCGCGCGTTCCCCCTGTGGCAGGTGTCGTACGCAGGACAGCAGCGGTCAAGTCTGCCACATCTGTGAAGGCGAGACGAAATCGTCAAACCGTACGTGAAAGACGCGCAGAATGTGCGCATGAAGTCGCAGCCGGGTGGTGCACGCTTCCGGGTACGCGTGACCGCTCGGCTGCACCGGCTGAGCGTGGCATCGGCTGCGTTCGCCGGCTGCCTAGTCCTCTGTCAATGTTCCTGGCTCAGCTCGCCCCCCGTACCGAGCCCCGAGCCGAGTGGCAGCACCACCCCGCCGCAGGTGCGCACGCTCACCGATGCGAACGTGATCAAGGCCGGTGACTTGCCGCGGCCTATCGGACGCGGCAAGGTGATCAGCTACGACCGACATGCCCGGCCCCTGGACCAGCTGTTGATCTGTCAGACGCAATCGCTGAAGGCGCTGGGCGCATTGGAGATCAAGAGCCGCAGCTTCCGATCTGACTATCCATCCGGTGCTCAACCCTTCCCACGGTCGTCCCTGGATAAGGAGCCGGACCGCTACGCCGTTGCGATGCAGTTCGCCGACCCGGCCGCTGCGCAGCGGGCAAAATACGCCGTCGAAGGATGGGTCATCAATTGCGCGGCCGGTGGAAAGCTATCGAACGGCACGCACGTGGTGCGCCAAAGCTTCGACTGGACTGTCGTTGCCGCTGATCCAGCCCAGGCCGAGGTCGCCGAAATCGTCTACCAACGAAACGGTTCGTCGAGCAGCAACGCGTATTTCGAGAGCATCGGTTTGACGGTGCTGCAGGATCGCATGATGATCACCGTTTACGTGTTCTATACCGATGAGTCGCTGTTCTCGTTGAACATGGAGGATGACGAGGCAGGCTTCCCGCACCCTCAGATCGGGCTGATCGGCGCGGCTGTCAAACGGTTGTCGCACTAGCACGAGCCCACGTCGTTAGGATCGCAAGGTGAGCATGAAGAAGGGCGATACGGTCAGCTGGAATACATCCCAAGGCCGAACAACCGGCACGACAGAAAAGAAGACGCGCGAGTTCACCTTCGATAATCAAGTGTTCAATCCCAGCGAACGACGACCCGTACTGGATCGTGGTGTCCAGTAAGACTGGTGCCAGGGCGGCGCACAAGGAGTCGAGCCTGCGTAAGTCATGAGGACGAGGAGTTCACGTGGTGAATGAAGGCGCGGCCGCGACCCACGACGTTTTGTTGGTGGGCGGTGGCGCAGCCGGTCTGCGCGCGGCCATCGCCATCGCGGAGACCAATCCCAGTCTCAGCGTGGCTGTGGTTTCGAAGGTCTACCCCATGCGCAGCCATACGGTCTCCGCCGAGGGCGGGGCGGCCGGCGCCATCGCGGCGGACGACACTTTGGACGAGCACGCCTACGACACCGTGTCGGGCAGCGACTGGCTCTGTGATCAAGATGCGGTAGAAGCGTTTGTGCAGGAAGCCCCTCGCGAGCTACTGCAGCTCGAACACTGGGGCTGTCCATGGAGCCGGGAACCCAGCGGGCGGGTTGCGGTACGCGCCTTCGGCGGCATGAAGAACATGCGTACCTGGTTTGCCGCGGACAAGACCGGCTTCCATATGCTGCACACGCTGTTCCAGACGTCGCTGAAATATCCAGACGTCAGGCGATATGACGAATGGTTCGTCACACGGCTGCTCGTCGATGACGGACGCGTGCATGGCGTTGTCGCAATCGAGCTGATGACCGGCCGTATCGAGGTCATCAATGCGAAGTCGGTCGTGCTGTGCAACGGCGGTTCCGGCAAGGTCTTTCCGTTCACGACTAACGCCAATATCTGCACTGGTGACGGCATGGCACTGGCCTACCGGGCCGGTGCGCCATTGAAGGACATGGAGTTCGTCCAGTACCACCCCACAGGGCTCCCATTCACGGGCATCCTCATTACCGAAGCGGCGCGCGCGGAGGGTGGCTGGCTGCTCAACAAGGACGGCTACCGCTATCTCCAGGACTACGACCTGGGCAGGCCGGAGCCGACCCCGGTGCTGCGCAGCATGGAACTCGGACCGCGGGACCGGCTGTCGCAGGCATTTGTCCATGAAGTCGAAAAGGGCCGGACCATCGAATCGCCGTACGGGCCCATCGTTCATCTCGACTTGCGGCACCTGGGCGAGAAGCTGATCGACCTGAAGCTTCCGATGGTCCGCGAGCTGTGTCTGAACTACGAGCGCATCGATCCGGTCAAAGAGCTCATCCCGGTGCGACCTGTCGTGCACTACATGATGGGCGGCGTACACACCGACATCGATGGCGCGACTCCGATTGGCGGGCTTTTCGCGGCCGGAGAAACCGCGTGCGTAACGATCAACGGAGCGAATCGGCTGGGCTCCAACTCGCTGCCAGAATGCCTGGTCTTCGGCGCGCGCGCCGGCAAGGCCGCTGCCGAATACGCCGCCAGTGCCAGGCCACCGTCTCCCGCGGTGATGCGACAGGCCCAGGATGAGGTACGGCGGCTCGATCAGATGCGGTCGGCCGACGAAGGCACCGAGCGGATCGCCGACATTCGCGAAGAGATGCAGTCGACCATGGAAGACAGCGCCGGGATCTTCCGCTCCGGCGACTCGCTGACCAAGGGCGTCGATCGGCTGGCCGATTTGCAGCAGCGGCTCCAGCATGTCCAGATCTCCGACGAGACTCGGGTGTTCAACACCGAGGTGGTCGCAGCTCTTGAGTTGGCGAACATGCTCGACATCGCCGAAACCATCCTGCAGTCCGCTCTGCAACGCGAGGAGTCGCGCGGCGCCCACCAGCGGACCGACTTCACCGCGCGCGACGATAAACGCTTCCTCAACCACGCATTGGCCTACCGCGAATCCGACGGTTCCCCACGGATCGAGCGGATGCCGGTGACGATCACACGATGGCCACCCGGCGAACGAGTGTACGGAAGGTAGCCCAGATATGGCAGACAGCATTCAGATGCACGTGACGCGGTATGACCCGGACCGGGACACCGCGCCCACCGTTACCGAGTACGAGGTGCCGCTGCGGAAAGACTGGGCGATCCTCGACGGATTGAACTACGTCAAGGACCACGTCGACGGCAGCCTCTCGTATCGCTGGTCGTGCCGGATGGGCATCTGCGGCAGTTGTGGGATGAATGTCGACGGTCAGCCGAAGCTGACGTGCGCCACCTTCCTCACCGACTACGCGCCCGGGCCGATCCGAGTCGAGCCGCTGACCAACTTTCCAGTGGTTCGCGACCTGGTGGTCGACATCGAAGACTTCATGGGCAAGCTGCCGCGCGTCAAGCCCTGGATCATTCGAGACGACGACCAGTCCGTGATCGATGGCGAATACCTCCAGACCCCCGAGGAGCTGGAGGAGTATCAGCAGTTCAGCAACTGCATCAACTGCATGCTGTGCTACGCCGCGTGCCCGGTCTATGGACTGGAGCCAGACTTCATCGGCCCGGCAGCCATCGCTCTCGCCGAACGGTACGACCTGGACTCTCGCGACCGAGGACAACGGGAGCGGCTCGACGTGCTCATCGAACGCGAAGGAGTGTGGGGCTGCACATTCGTCGGTGAGTGCACCCGGGTGTGTCCCAAGCATGTCGATCCGGCAGGTGCCATCCAGCGCTACAAGCTCAAGGCCGCTAAGGAGAACGTCATGGCCTTCCTGCTTCCTCGGGGTGCGCGATGAGTGCGCCGACCACCTACCGGCAACCCATCTCGAGGCTGTGGTGGACGAAGAAGCGGACCTATTTCCTGTTCGTGATGCGGGAGCTCAGCAGCGTTTTCGTGGCATGGTTCGCGGTGTTCTTGATGGTGATGCTGATCGCCATCGGACGTAGTGAAGCCGCGTACCAGAGCTTTCTGAACTGGGCCGCCTTACCCGTTGTCGTCATAGTGAACCTCGTCGCGCTTGCGTTTCTCGTCTTGCACACGGTGACGTGGTTCGCGCTCACCCCGCAGGCCATGGAGGTGCGGATCGGTGGCCGAAAGGTAGCCAGGGTGAAGATGGTTCGCGTCGCTGGCAAGACCGTCCCGGCTGCGACAGTGGTACGCATCGGAGGCCGGCGGGTACCGCCGGGGATGGTGATCGCCTCGCAGTACGCGGGGCTGATCGTGGTGTCGGCATTCATCACCTGGCTGGTGCTTCGATGACCAAGCCTCGTCTGGAGCCACTTCTCTGGCTGCTGTTCAGCGGCGGTGGAGTGATCGCGGCGGTGTTTCTGCCTGTGCTGGTCGTGTTATTCGGGCTGGCTATTCCCCTGGGATGGGTCCGCCCCGATTATGACCATCTGCACGCCGTGCTCAGCTATTGGCTGACCCGGCTGGTCGTACTGGGTTTGCTCGTTCTCCTGTTGTTTCATTGGGCACACCGGTTCCGGTACACCCTGCACGATGGACTTCAGCTCAGGAGATTGGAAGCTCCGCTCGCCGCGCTCTGCTATGGCGGTGCGGTGGTTGGCTCGGTTGCGGCGTTACTGATCGTCTTGACGCTCTGATCGGGCCCCTCATACCGCTTCGGCCGCCTAGTCCTCCTCTTCCACTTCCTCCCTGGTGGGAGCTGCCTTCGGCCAGTGGGAGCCGCCGTGACTCAGGGCTCTGATCAAATCCCTGTTGAGTCGGGAGATCGTCTCGAAGGGAATCTGCTTCGGGCAGACGGCCGTGCACTCACCGATGTTGGTGCAGCCACCGAAGCCCTCGGCATCGTGTTGAGCCACCATGCCGACAACCCGGGAGTAGCGCTCGGGCTGTCCCTGGGACAGTAGGCCCAAATGGGTGATCTTCGCGGCAGTGAACAGCATGGCTGAACCGTTCGGGCAGGCCGCGACGCAGGCACCACAGGCGATGCAGGTAGCGGCGTCGAACGCACGGTCGGCATCTCTCTTGCCCACTGGGTTGGCGTGCGCATCTGGAGCGGTGCCGGTCGGCGCGGAGATGTACCCGCCGGCCTGGATGACTCGATCGAATGCGCCGCGATCCACGACCAGATCCTTGATCACGGGGAACGGCTCGGCTCGCCACGGCTCGACGTCGATCACGTCGCCATCTTTGAACGAGCGCATGTGGAGCTGGCAGGTCGTGGTTTGCCCGGGCCCATGCGCGACGCCATTGATCACCAGACCACACATCCCGCAGATGCCTTCGCGGCAGTCGCTATCGAAGGCGATGGGGTCAGCGCCCTGCAGAGTCAGTCGCTCGTTGAGCACGTCGAGCATCTCCAGAAAAGACATGTGCTCAGACACATCGTCGACGTGATAGACGGCCATCTTGCCTTTGGCGCGGGAGTCTGGCTGTCGCCAGACGCGCAGCGTCACCTTCACTTGTAGCTCCGCTGTTTCATCTCGACGTAGTCATAGACCAGCGGCTCCTTGTGCAAGATCGGCCGGCCACCCTCGCCACCGAACTCCCAGGCCGACACGTACGCGAACTCCTTGTCATCACGCAACGCCTCGCCGTCTGAGGTTTGGCTCTCGACCCGAAAGTGGCCGCCGCAGGACTCCCGCCTGACCAGCGCATCGATGCACATCAATTCGCCGAGCTCGAAGAAGTCCGCAACCCGGCCAGCGCGCTCAAGTGCCTGGTTGAGCTCCTCGTTCGTGCCCAGCACCCTGACGTCGGACCAAAACTCGTCCTTCAGCTCGCGAATCCGGGTGACGGCCTTGCGTAGGCCCTCCTCACTCCGCTCCATGCCGCAGTAATCCCACATGAGCCGGCCTAACTCCCGGTGAAAGGAATCGACGGTCCGGGAGCCGTTCAGTGACAACAACTTGTCGATCCTGGCGCGTACCGCCTTGAGCGCGTCGATCGCCGCTGGATGTGACTCGTCGACCTGCGGAAACGGCCCGTCCGCGAGGTAGTCGTTGATGGTGTTCGGCAGTACGAAGTAGCCGTCGGCCAAGCCCTGCATCAAGGCGCTGGCGCCGAGCCGGTTCGCCCCATGGTCGGAGAAGTTGGCCTCACCGGTGACATAGAGGCCGGGAATACTGGATTCCAAGTCGTAGTCGACCCAGAGGCCGCCCATCGTGTAGTGGACAGCCGGATAGATCCGCATCGGCGTCTCGTACGGGTCATCACCAGTGATCTGGGCGTACATCTGGAAGAGGTTGCCGTACTTGGCTTCTACCGTCTGCCTGCCGAGCCTCGCTATCGCGTCAGCGAAGTCGAGATACACCCCAAGACCGCCCGGCCCGACGCCACGCCCTTCGTCGCAGACGTTCTTAGCAGCTCGGGAGGCGATGTCACGTGGCACCAGGTTGCCGAAGGACGGATAGATGCGTTCCAGGTAGTAATCGCGATCGTGTTCGGGAATCTGTCGAGGGTCGCGCTTGTCCTCCCCACTCTTGGGCACCCAGATCCTGCCGTCGTTGCGCAACGACTCGCTCATCAGCGTCAGTTTCGACTGATAGTCGCCACTGACCGGAATGCAGGTCGGGTGAATCTGAGTGAAGCAGGGATTCGCGAAGTACGCGCCCTTGCGGTAGGCCCGCCAGGTTGCTGTGACGTTGCACCCCATGGCATTGGTGGACAGAAAAAACACGTTGCTGTAACCGCCGGTCGCGAGCACCACCGCGTCGGCAAAGTGAGTCTCGATGTCTCCGGTCACCATGTCGCGAATGACCACACCCCGGGCTCTACCGTCGACCACGACCAGCTCGAGCATCTCGTGCCTGGTGTGCATGTCGACCGTGCCGGCCGCGATTTGGCGCTCTAATGCCTGGTACGCGCCGATCAGCAGCTGCTGGCCGGTTTGTCCGCGAGCATAGAACGTTCGCGAGACCTGTACGCCGCCGAACGAGCGGTTGTCCAGCAGGCCGCCGTACTCGCGCGCGAAGGGCACTCCTTGGGCCACGCACTGGTCGATGATCTGAACGCTTACCTCGGCCAGTCGATAGACGTTGGATTCCCGAGCCCGGAAGTCTCCGCCTTTGACGGTGTCGTAGAACAACCGGAAGACCGAGTCACCGTCGTTGCGGTAGTTCTTGGCCGCGTTGATGCCACCTTGGGCTGCGATGGAGTGGGCGCGCCGCGGTGAATCCTGGTAGCAAAAGCAGGTGACGTTGTAACCCGCCTCGCCTAGCGTTGCCGCCGCAGAGGATCCCGCCAATCCCGTGCCAACGATGATCACGCTGAGTTTCCGACGGTTGGCCGGATTCACCAGCCTGGCACGGAAACGGCGGTCCTCCCAGCGCCTGTCGATGGGAATCTGTGGCGCCTTGGTGTCGGCGATGCCAGTGCCTTCGAGATAGAACGAGTTGGCATCAATCGAGTCGAGTAGTTCCGAGTCGGTCATGTGCACCTCTGGAAGCTCGGATCGTGATCGTCCATCAGCTAACGAATCCGAACAGAATCGCGAAGGGCGGCAGCAGGAAGCCCACCGTGAGCAGCCCAGCCACCGCGTACGCAGCTGCATTGAGGCGTCGTCGTGCGAGGCTCGAGGTGTTGGCTCCGAGGGTGGTCAATGCGCTCCAGACGCCGTGTCTGACATGAAGACCGACTGCAATCACCGCGATGGTGTAGGCAAGCACCACAGACCAAATTTCAAAGCCATTCACCACCCGGCCATAGGGCTCTAGAGCGGCGCCGCCGGGATGGATGATGTTCCATGTCAGGTGCAGCAAGTGGTAGATCACGAAGAGCACGATGACGACCCCGCCCCAGCGCAGGGTGAACGAGGCGTAGCTGCGCTGCACCCCGGTACGTGCCTTGTTGCTGTAATACCGTCGTACCCCGCCGCGCGCGTGTCGCGCCCGCGACCACAGTCTGAAGGCTGCATAGATATGTGCGCCAACGCTGACGATCAAGACTGCGCGGATGATCCAAAGCGCACCGCTGTAGGGGAGGATCGGCTCACCGAGGGTACGCAAGTGGTGGGCGTATTCGTTGAAGGCCGCAGGGCCGGCAAAAATCTTGAGGTTGCCGTACATGTGGGCCAGCAGGTAAGCGATCAATATCAGGCCCGTGACTGCCATCAGAGCCTTGAGCGCAACAGTTGATCTCGTCGCCTGCTGGGCAGGCGTCAACGAAATTGTTGCCACGTAGTCACCCTAGAACTCGGGCGTGGCAGAGGGCGACCTGAGGCCAGTGTGATCACTGGTGTTTTTAGCCACATGTGTGTAGCTGGCCGCAGCGCAGCTCCGGGATTCCGCGCTTGCCGCCGGCGAGACGGCTAGCGTGATGCCATGGTCGGTTCGATGCAGACTGTTCTCGGAATCGAGCGGGTTGATCCAAATCTCCAGGGTGACGAGCGAGACATGCTGACGCAGTATCTCGACTACCACCGTGCGACATTCCGCATGAAGTGTGCCGGGCTGAGCGACGAGCAACTCAAGCGGCGACCCGTTGCACCGTCCGGGTTGTCCCTGCTCGGGCTGGTCCGCCACTTGACCGAAGTTGAGCACAATTGGTTCATCCGAATGCTCGACGGACAGCCCTATACGCCGCAGTACTGGAGCGAAGACGACCCAGACGGCGATTTCGACAATCTCGATTCAGCGCCGGTGGAAGATGTCTGGACTAGCTACGACGCCGCGGTCACTGAATCTCGTCGCGTCACCGCGAGCTTCGCCGACGTCGCTGATCTTGCCCGAGGCACCACCGGTCGGCCGCGAAATCTACGCTGGGTTTTGATACACCTGATCGAGGAGTACGCCCGCCACAACGGTCACGCGGACCTGCTTCGTGAGGCCATCGACGGGACGACCGGCGAGTAACGGGACGCCGGCCCGGAGCCTCGATCACGGAAAGAAGTGAGTCTTGGGCCGGAGAAGCAGCTCACCGTTCAGAAAGGTGTCGACCCGCTCGTTGTAGAACGCAATCAGCCCACTGATCGGCAATAGTTGACGGGTCGGGAAGGTGTATATCCATGCCAGATCCTGGTGTTCGACCACCGATCCCGTCGTCGGATCCGTAATCCGTGCCGACCAGTAGCCGCCGGTCGTGCCCTTGTACGGGCACTCGGTGACAGTATCGGTCGGGAACAAATGCTCGAAGCTGACATCGGTCGGGTTGATGTAGTAGCGGGTAGGCAGCGCGGTCTCGAACACCATCACCGGTGATCGACAATCGGCCAGGAGCACACCGTCCAGCTCGATCCGGACCGATCGGGTCGAGCGCAGCGCGTCCACTCTGGTGTACGGGTTGCGCGGGTGAACATAGACCTGCTCGTCTTCTTCAAACCAGGCATCGAGAGCTGCCCACTCAAACCGCACCGTGTCGGCGAGTCCCGGATGCGCGTCAGCGCCGTAGATTCTGGCTGCGGCCGGACGGGAGATGCCATCGACCTGGAGTGCGTGCCGTCGCGCCGTGCCTCGGCTGAGCTTCTGTGGGTGTTGCTCATCCACCAGCACGGATCGATCAACATCGGCGAGTGGGATGTAGTACTGGGGATATTTGTTCCATTCCCAGACATAAAGCGCCGACATAGTGTCCAGAACCGTCCGTCCACCGAGGGTGGCGCGGATTCGGCGTGGCACCGGCTCGATGTGGTTGATTGGCGTCATCGACTGCGGGTAGTCGCGAGTGACTGGCTGATTGGACATGTTTCCTCCACACGGCGGTTTCTCCACTCTCAGTCGTCGCGAAACCCCGATTCGTTACAGACTCACGACAGCCAGCGGGCGGCCGCTTGCTGGGCCTGGAGCAGCCGGGCGGCCAGATCGACTGCGGAGGTAGCGTCGATCCAGTGAGAGATACCTTCACCCTGGCCGACCGTACGGTGCGTCGTCTGGGCTACGGCGCGATGCAACTGTGTGGGCCTGGCGTGTTCGGCCCGCCGAGGGATAGAGACGAGGCGATCCGGCTTCTCCGCCGGGTCGTCGAGGTCGGGGTCAACCACATCGACACCGCCCAATACTACGGACCGAACGTCGCCAACAAGCTGATCTGCGAGGCGCTCTACCCGTACCCGGACGACCTAGCGCTGGTCTCAAAGGTCGGCGCCGTACGCGACGACAAGGGCAACTGGCTTCCTGCACAGAGCCCGGCCGAACTGCGCGCCGGAGTGGAGGACAACCTGCGGTCGATGCGAGTGGACCGGCTCACCGCCGTCAACCTGCGGTTGCTGCCCCACGCAGAGGAGGGAGACCAGGCGCGAGTGCCTCTCGAAGACCAGCTGGGCGAGATGGTCAGCCTCCGGGACGAGGGAAAGATCGCCGGGGTGGGAATCTCCAGCGCCTCCCCGTCCGAGGTCGAGATGGCCATCCGGCTGGCCCGCATCGTCTGCGTGCAGAATCCGTTCAGCCTGATCGACCAAGTTGATGTCGAGGTCCTGCAGCGGTGCACGGCCGACGGCATCGCGTACGTGCCGTTCTTCCCGCTGGGCTCGGCCTTCCCCAGCCTGCCGAAGGTCACCGACCAGCCGGCGGTCCAGGCCGTGGCTTCCCGGCTCGCCGCGCAACCGAGCCAGGTCGGACTGGCGTGGCTGCTGGCCCGGGCCGACAACGTCCTGCTTATTCCCGGAACGTCCTCGGTCGCTCATCTGGAGGAAAACATGCGGGCGGCCGATCTGGAGTTGAGCGAGGAGGATCTGGCCGAGTTGTCGGCCGTCGCGAGTCCCGCGGTCAGCTGACTGGCCGGGGTACGCCACGCGTGGTACCTGAGGTGCAGGAGCAGGAAACCGCCTCGCATCATGATCACGGCACCGGCTCGGACTCCTGCGGCGGACCAGCGTGCGCTCGCGTTTCAGATGTCCATGGCTCGATCAGACCACGGACTAGAGCTCGACGACCAAGAAGCCCGCGCTCGTCGGCGCTGCCGACATCTCGGCGAGGGCGGAGGGCAGCCTGTCCAGGCCGATGCGTCCGCCGATGCTCATTCCCGGATCGAGGTCGCCGGCCGCGATGCGGGCAAGCATGGCCGGGTACTCGTGGGCGGCCATGCCGTGACTGCCGCGGATCTCGAGCTCCTCGGCGATGGCTCGGCCGAGGTCCAACCGCGGGAAAGCAGCAGCGCCGGCCAACAGGCCGACCTGGATGTGCCGGCCGCGCTTGCGCAGCGAGGCGTAGGCGGCCTCGGCGGATTCGGCAGACCCGTACGCGTCCAGGGCTACATGCGCTCCGTCGACGAGAGCTCGGGCTTCCGCGGCCGTGGACGCGGTTCGCGCCCCCAGCTGTTCGGCCGCCGCCCGCGCCGCCGGGAAAGGGTCCACGCCCACGACCCGAGCCCTGAGCGAGACGCCGATCTGGATTGCGGCGAGCCCCAGACCGCCGCAGCCGCTCACCAGCAGCGTCTCGCCGGCGGCCAGACGCCCCTGGACAACCACGGCGCGATACGCCGTGGCGAAGCGGCAGCCTAGAGACGCGGCCTCCGCGAAGCCCAGCGCGTCCGGGAGCCGGACCAGGTTCGTCTGAGCGTGTGTAACCACGACCCGCTCGGCGAACGAGCCCCATCGGCTGAACCCCGGCTGTTCCTGCCGGTCGCAGATCTGGTGGTCACCTGCCCGGCATTGTGCGCACGTTCCGCACGCGTAGACGAACGGAGCGGTCACGCGATCGCCGACCGACCATCCATCGATGCCAGCGCCGACCTGGTCGATGACGCCGGCGAACTCATGACCGGGCACATGCGGCAGCGGCACTGGCTCGTGTCCCATCCAGGCGTGCCAGTCACTGCGGCAGAGACCGGTGGCCCGGACGGCGACGACGACGCCGTCGCTCGGGCACGGCGGCTCCGGAAGCTCGGCGATCTCCGGCATCTCTTGGATCTGCCGATAGACCACAGCTTTCATGACAGGCTCGTGACAAGCTCAGGAGAGCCAGCGGGCGGCCGCCCGTTGGCTCCGCTCCGACCACCAGGCCAGCTCATCGGCGTCGCCGACCGCCTTCTCCCAGCCGATGGTGGCTGTCATCGCCAAGAGGCATAAATCGAGCTGCCGCTCCCACCAGAGGTCGGTTTCAACACCGGAGTCCTCGAGTGCCTGCCGGTAATGCGCAATGGTGTCGGCCTTGCTCTCGGGGATACGTGCCCGATTCAGAGCCAGGTACCAGGCCAGCTCCCAGGCGGGTGGTGCTTCTCCCGGGTACGCCCAGTCCAGTACCACGGTCTCCCCGCTAGGCCGGCTACCGAGATTGCCCATCTTCCAGTCGCCAGCGATGAAGGTCTGCGGAGTCTCGGCCAGCAGCTCTGCAACTGTGGTGGGATCCCGATGCACGTCCCTCACCAGCTCGGACAAAGCAGCATCGCGCTCGGACAGCAACGCCCAGCCCCGATCGGCGACGCGGAGTGTCGGCGACACGTCATCCCGGGCGAGTTCAGGGGCGATGGTGGCCGGTGCGAAGAACAACGGGCGCCGGGCCAGCGGATACAGACCAAGATCATCGTGCCAGCCCAGGTTCGTGGCGTGCATGATCGCCAAGTGCTGGACGAACGCCCCGTGCTGAGAGCTCGGAATGAGGTCGTCTCCTGGTGGCACCAGGTCCGCCGACCGATCATGCATCAGCATTGCGACTCGAGGCGCCTCACCCGAGTCGTCGAGCGCCATGCCGATCATCGCATGATCAATAACGGAGGGTGCGCGTTGGTACAGACCGGCCTGCCAGACCTTGAACTCCCACTGCGTATTGCCGGTCACCCGCATGATCCAGTCGTCCTCGGCCGACACCAACTTGAGGAAACACTGACGTCCATCGATAATCAACTTTTCGAAGGACGCTCCGGACTTGGCGTCGGTGGAGTGCACCGGCACCCGTTCGGTGGCACCTTGAAGCAGGACATCCAGCGACGGCGCCGTCCATTGCAGACTCTCCTGCACGTCAGCCAAGCCCTTCCGTCGGATCAGACCGTGTCAGCAGATCCGGCCGGCGCTGCTGAGTCCGCGCGAATGCCTGTTCGCGACGCCACGCAACGATCCTCTCGTGGTGGCCACTCAGCAAAACTTCGGGGACGTCAAGGCCACGCCAGCTGGGTGGCTTGGTATAGACCGGACCTTCCAGCAGACCCTCGTTCTCCATGCTGTGCGATTCCTCAACCAACGACTCGGGATTGCCGATCACTCCTGGTAGTAGGCGCACCACAGCTTCGATCACCACCATGGCCGCGACCTCCCCGCCGCTGAGCACGTAGTCGCCGATGCTGAGCTCGTCCACCCGCATCCGACGCGCCGCATCCTCGACGACCCGAGCGTCGATCCCTTCGTAGCGCCCACAGGCAAAGATCAGCTGCCGCTCCCCCGCCAGCTCTTGCGCGAGAGACTGGTTGAACGTTCTGCCGGACGGGGACATCACCAGCAATCGGGGATCGTGCTGCCCGGCCGTCAGCGCATCCAGCGCCAGCCCCCACGGCTCCGGACGCATCACCATTCCCGCGCCTCCTCCGTACGGTGTGTCATCCACGGTTCGGTGCCGGTCGGCGGTCCAGCTGCGAAGATCATGTACGCCGACGTTGACGATTCCGCTCTCGATGGCCTTGCCGACCAGGGAAAGGCGCAGCGGCTGAAGGTACTCGACGAAGATCGAGATGATGTCAATCTTCATCGGCATCCTTCCGATCATCCAGCAACCCGGCGACGTCGGCGATAGTCAGACACCCGGTCTCAAGATCAATGTCTGGCACCAGTGCGGTGACGAATGGCACCAGCCGCGGACCGCTGGCCGTCTCGACCTCCAACACCTCCTGGCTTGGCAGGTGAAGCACGGAACTAATGGTGCCGATCTCGACACCGTCGTGCCTGCAGACCCGCAGCCCGACCAGCTGCCGGTCGTAGAACTCTTCCGGGTCGATCGGCCGTTCGTCGGGCTCGACGGCGGCGATCAGAAGCGTCCCGCGTACCGCTTCGGCAGCTTCTCGATCGACCACCTCGGCGAATCTGACCAGCAAACGGCCGGAATGATCACGAACGGACGTCACGGTGAAACGGCGGGTGCCGGCCTCGTCCTCGAGCACCTGACCAGGAGCGAACCGCCTCTCCGGCTCGTCGGTGCGCAGTACGACCGCGACCTCGCCATGTACGCCGTGGGCCCGTCCGATGACACCGACGACGGTGTTCAATTGCTCGCTCCGCTCGCTGCGGATCGCGCTCGGCATCCGCCTACTTCGTCGTCACTCGCAG
>Ga0184620_10000088_pt1 | contig 15086 bp, 11 predicted proteins | sample PLM1_5_b1_FD_133136 | JGI IMG/M metagenome (GOLD analysis project Ga0184620, IMG submission 133136) | Groundwater sediment microbial communities from an aquifer in East River, Colorado, USA - PLM1_5_b1 | ecosystem: Environmental > Terrestrial > Soil > Riparian zone | place: USA: East River... | reverse complement strand
TGTCGCCAACCGATCTTCGCGCGACGTTGTCGCGACGCGTCGTGATCGCTGACGGCGCAATGGGCACCATGCTGCAACGTCATGACCTGACGCTAGAAGACTTCCACCAACTCGAGGGCTGCAACGAGATCTTGAACCTCACCCGCCCCGACATCGTGCGCGCAATCCACGACGCGTACTTCGAAGTCGGAGTGGACGCCGTCGAGACCAACACCTTCGGCGCAAATCTCTCCGCTCTGGGTGAGTACGGCATCGCCGACCAGATTACCGAGGTGGCGCAGGCTGGCGCTCGGCTCGCACGCGAGTCGGCCGACGCGTACAGCACACCGGATCGGCAGCGGTGGGTGCTCGGTAGCGTCGGCCCTGGCACCAAGTTGCCAACCCTCGGGCACGTCTCCTACGCCCGGCTGCGGGACGCCTATCAGCAGCAGGTCGAGGGCTTGATTGCTGGTGGGGTCGACGCGGTCTTGATCGAGACCTCACAGGATCTGCTGCAGACGAAGGCGGCCACGCTCGGCGCGAAAAAGGCGTTGGCGTACGCGGGTCGCGATCTCCCGGTGATCGTGCATGTGACTGTCGAGACCACGGGCACGATGCTGCTCGGCTCGGAGATTGGTGCCGCGCTCACCGCTCTCGAGCCGCTCGACATCGATCTGATCGGTCTCAATTGCGCGACCGGCCCGGCGGAAATGAGCGAGCACCTCCGGCACTTGTCCCGGCATGCGCAGATCGGCGTGAGCTGCATGCCGAACGCCGGGCTGCCGCAGCTGACGGCCGACGGTGCGTTCTACCCCCTGCAGCCGATCGAGCTGGCTGATGCGCTGGAACAGTTTGTCGGTGAGTTCGGACTCGGCCTGGTCGGCGGCTGCTGCGGTACCGGACCGGAGCATCTGCGGCAAGTTGTCATGCGCCTAGAAGGCCGCCCAGTTGGTGTCCGTTCACCGAGCCATGTCCCTGCCGCAGCCTCGCTGTACGCCGAGGTGCCCTTCCGCCAGGACACCAGCTACCTCTCGATCGGGGAACGGACCAACGCCAACGGGTCTAAGGCCTTCCGTGAGGCGCTGTTGGACGAGCGCTGGGACGACTGCATCGAGATCGCGCGGTCCCAGATCCGGGACGGCGCCCACATGCTCGATCTCAATGTCGACTACGTGGCCCGAGACGGTGTCGCCGACATGCGAGAGCTGGCGTTCCGACTGGCGACTGCTTCGACATTGCCCATCGTGCTGGACTCCACCGAACCGGCCGTGCTGCAAGCAGGTCTGGAATGTCTGGGTGGACGCGCGGTGATCAACTCCGCGAACTACGAGGACGGCGACGGGCCCGACTCCCGATTCAGCCGGGTCATGGAACTGGTCGCTGAGCATGGTGCGGCAGTGATCGTGTTGACCATCGACGAGGAAGGGCAGGCGCGTACGGCGGAATGGAAGGTACGCGTCGCTGCACGAGCGATCACCGACATCACACAGAACTGGGGACTGCGCCAAAGCGACATCATCATCGACTGCCTCACCTTCCCCATTGCTACCGGCCAGGAGGAGACCCGCCGGGACGGCATCGAGACCATCGATGCCATCCGCGAGGTCAAGCGGCTCTTCCCGGACGTGCAGACCACGCTCGGGCTGTCCAACATCTCCTTCGGTCTCAATCCGGCTGCTCGAGTCGTGCTCAACTCCGTCTTCCTCAACGAATGTATCGAGGCCGGCCTGGACTCCGCCATCGTTCACGCAGCCAAGATCATCCCCATTGCCCGGATCCCTGATGAGCAACGAGAAGTGGCGCTCGACATGGTCTACGACCGGCGCCGGCCCGCCACCGCCACTGAGTCCGCCTACGACCCGCTGCAACGCTTCCTCGAGCTCTTTGAAGGAGTGACGACAGCCGATACCAAGGCCGAGCGGGCCGCGGAGCTGCTCAAGCTGCCTGTCAGCGAACGACTGCAGCGTCGCATCATCGACGGCGAGGCCAAGGGCCTATCGGATGATCTTGATGCCGCCCTCGCTGAGGGCAAACCGGCCCTGGAGATCATCAACTCCGACCTGTTGGCCGGTATGCGGGTGGTCGGTGAGCTCTTCGGGTCCGGCCAGATGCAGCTGCCGTTCGTGCTGCAGTCGGCCGAGGTGATGAAGACGGCGGTCGCCTACCTCGAGCCGCACCTGGAGAAGACCGACGCTCGCGGGAAGGGCACCATCGTGCTGGCCACGGTGAAGGGTGATGTGCACGACATCGGCAAGAACCTGGTCGACATCATCCTCACCAACAACGGCTACACCGTGGTGAATCTTGGGATCAAGCAGCCTGTCGGCGCGATCATCGATGCAGCAGAGGAGCACCACGCTGACGCCATCGGCATGTCGGGGCTGCTGGTGAAGTCCACCGTCGTGATGAAGGAGAACCTAGAGGAGCTCAACCGGCGGGGGATTGCAACGGCGTATCCAGTGTTCCTGGGCGGAGCGGCCCTCACCCGCGCCTACGTCGAGCAAGATCTCCGTGAGATTTTCGCTGGCGAGGTCCGCTACGCCCGAGACGCCTTCGAAGGGCTTCGCCTGATGGACGCGCTGATGGCGGTCAAGCGCGGTGAGGAAGGGGCTGCGCTGCCGGCGCCCAGGGAGCGGCGGGTCAAAGCTCGCGGGGCGACCATAGTTGAGGAGCGGATCGAGTCCGAAGTCGCTAAGCGTTCCGACGTCGCGGTCGACATTGATGTGCCGACTCCGCCGTTTTGGGGCGACCGGATCGTCAAGGGCATTTCGCTGGCCGATGTCGCGGCCTACCTCGACGAGCGGGCGACCTTCATGGGTCAATGGGGTCTCAAGGGCTCCCGCGCATATGAGCAAGGGGGGGCGACCCCCCTTGAACCCCCCGCCCGCTCGCGCGGTGGTGGGGTGTCGTACGAGGAGCTCGTCGAGACCGAAGGCCGACCCCGGCTGCGCGCTTGGCTGGACCGCATCCAGACCGACGCGATCGCGGAGTTCGCCGTGGTCTATGGCTACTGGCCCTGCTACAGCGACGGCAACGAGCTGGTCGTGCTCCGCCCTGGAGGGGCTGCTGCCGACCCCGCCGCAGAACTTCACCGCTACGCCTTCCCACGGCAAACCCGTGGTCGGTTCCTCTGCCTCGCCGACTTCTTCCGTGATCGGCAGTTGGCTGAACTCAAGGGTCCGGACGTGGTGGCGTTCCATCTAGTGACGATGGGGTCGCAGGTCGCGAAGGTGACGGCCAGCCTGTTCGAGCAGAACGCCTACCGGGACTATCTCGAGTTGCACGGGCTCAGCGTGCAACTGACTGAGGCACTTGCTGAGATGTGGCACGCCAGGGTGCGCGCGGACCTGGGCTTCGCTCCCGAGGACGGCCAGATGGAGGACATGATCCGTGACCAGGCCTACCGGGGCTCGCGATATTCCTTCGGTTATCCGGCCTGCCCCGAGTTGGGCGACCGGCGCAAGCTGGTGTCGCTGCTCCGCCCAGAACGGATCGGCGTTGAGCTATCTGAGGAGCTCCAGCTGCATCCCGAGCAGTCCACCGATGCTCTGATCGTGCATCATCCCGAGGCGAAGTACTTCAACGCACGCTAATACCGCACTATGACGGGCGGCCCGCTTCGCCAACGTCAGAGTGCGATGGATTTGCCACAGCGTCAGCGGCTGGAAGAATGGCCGCGCCATGAGCGACACGACAACCTCAACGCTGGCGGCTGCCCTCTGGGATTTCGACGGCACGTTGGCCGACACCGAGCCGCTCTGGATCGCCGCGGAGTACGACCTGATCTCTCATCTGGGAGGCACCTGGTCGGAAGAGCATGCAGAGCAGCTGGTGGGCAACTCGCTGCTGGACTCGGGTTCCTACATCCTGAACGCGATTGGCCGAGTCGATCTCAGCCCGGCGTGGGTCGTCGAACAGCTGCTTACCGACGTCGTCGACCACATTCGGCAGCACCCGATCGTCTGGCGCCCCGGGGCGATCGAGCTACTCGACTCCTTCGCCGCGGCGGGTATTCCGTGCGCATTGGTATCAGCGTCGTACCGGGTGCTACTGGACGCGGCCCTCGGCCAACTGCCCGAGGGAACATTCCAGCTATCGGTGGCTGGGGACGAGGTCAGGCGTGGCAAGCCACATCCGGAACCGTACGAGAAGGCCTGTACGGCCCTGGGGGTGTCCCCGCGGCATTGCGTGGTCCTCGAAGACTCCGAGACAGGCTGTCGTGCCGGGAACGCCGCCGGAGCATTGGTGGTCGCCGTGCCCAACCGCGTCGTGATCCCCGAGGCTCCGCGACGACTCCACGTCGATTCCCTCGCTGAGCTGGATGCGGCAGCCGTGGCGAGAATGCTAGAGCAGTTCAATGACGGCTGATCCCTCTGTGAGAAAGGGTCTCGCGCGCCGCGTGCTTGCCGGAGCTGCCGTCTTGTTGCTTCTCGGCGCATGTCGTACTCCTGGGGAGCCGCCGGCCCCAACCCCCACCGCAAGCTCGACGCCGAGACCGTTCACGGTGATGTCGACCGACCTCATCCGTGTCACTGATCCGGCAGCCATCACTGATGCCGCATCAACCGTGCTTGCGCTCAACGTGTTTCAGCGGCTGATGACGGCCGATCCCGGAGGCTCCGTCCTGAAGCCGGATGCGGCACGGGACTGCCTGTTCACCTCCTCAACCACCTACACCTGCACCCTTAATGAAAAACTGGCGTTCCACAACGGCCATCCGTTGACCTCCAGCGACGTGAAGTTCAGCATCGAGCGGGCTTACCGCCTCAAGGTTCCCGGCTCGTCAGCGGCGGCTTTATCCTCCCTACGCAGGGTCCAGACGCCGGACCAGAAGACCGTACGGTTTGTACTGAGCCGGGTGGACACCCAGTTCGGCTGGGCGTTGGCTTCACCAGCGGCATCGATAGTCGATGAGGAGATCTACGACGCGGATCGGGTGCGGGACCTGAATGATCCCATCGTCGGGTCGGGTCCCTTCGTGGTGAACAAGTACACCGGAAACCAGCTGCAGCTCAGCCGCTACGAGGACTACGTCGGCCGTAACCGCGCCCAGCTTTCGGATCTGGTTTACCGCAGTGTCGCCGACTCGCCGACGATCGAGGACGCGATGACTAAAGGTGTCGTCGACGTCGTCTGGAGAGGTCTCGATACGCCAGCGGTCACCCGATTCAGCCAGCAAGTAGGCCAGAACCCCAATCATGAGACCACCAACGGCTTTACCCAGCACGTGCTGGGCGGCGCGCGGGTGCTGCAGCTTGAATGGTCGCCGAACTCGCCGATGCGGTCGAACAAGGCGTTGCGACAGGCGATAGCGGTTGCCCTGCAACGGGACCGCACGTCCGATTCCATCGTTCCGAACGGTGTGGTCGGACATACCGCTGCTTTTCCGCTCGGGGGAAAGGCCAAGCCCAAGGTGACCTGGAAGAGCCGTATCAACCTCACATTGGGTTACGACGCCTCCATGCCCAATGGCCAAGACCTCGCAACTCAGATCCGCGGGCGTCTGGAGAACACCGGCGGGCTGAGCGTGCAACTCAAGCCCGGAGTGCTGAACGCGGACCTGAATCTCATCGATCGGAAGGCTTGGACCGCGACAGCCCTGGCATGGATGCAGCCCTATCTCGATGCGCCGCTGCCAGCCGTCGCGTCGACGGTAAGGACCGTCGAAACCGAGTTTCGGGCTACCACGGATGCTGACACCGCAGACAGTCACCTGGCCGCGCTACAGAAGCAAGCGGCTGTGGACCTGATCGTGCTGCCGATCAGCCAGTCTGACGAGCATGTCTACGTGCGGCGGGGCGTGGAGATGAGCGGCGGGTCCTACGGCCCCGGCATGCAGCTGGGATTCTTCGGTATCAGCAATGGCTGAGCCGCTCCAACTCTCCGGCGTCCGGCAGGGGCTATTCCAGGCGGGGGAGCGGATTACCCTCACCGATCCGAAAGGGCGCCGACACTCAATCGTGCTCACGGAGGGTGGACAGTTCCACACCGCCAAGGGTGCTGTCAGTCACGACGAGCTCATCTCGCACCCAGAGGGGATTGTCGTGAGTTCGACGGGCGGCACACAATTCTTGGCCACGAGACCCCTGCTGAAGGAGTTCACCGTGAGCATGCCGCGCGGCGCTGCGGTGATCTACCCGAAGGACGCTGCCCAGATCCTGATGGCAGCCGACATCTTTCCCGGCGCCCGGGTACTCGAGGCGGGCGCTGGATCCGGTGCCCTGACCTGCAGCCTGCTGCGCGCGATCGGTCCAAGCGGGCGATTGATCTCCTACGAGCGGCGCGCAGACTTCGCAACCATCGCCCGACGCAACGTGGAGAACTTCTTCGGCGAGAGCCCACCCAGCTGGGACCTGCGTGTGGCTGATCTACTCGAGTCGCGCATCGAGGAACCCCTCGACCGCGTGATCCTCGACATGCTCGCGCCGTGGCAGTGTGTTGCGGCGTTGGCCGAGGTGCTCGTTCCGGGCGGGGTGTTGTGCGCCTACGTTTCGACCACGACTCAGCTTGCCGAAACGGTGGAGACGTTGCGTGTCCACAGCGGTTTCACCGAGCCGGAGGCCACCGAGTCACTAGTCCGGGCCTGGCACGTTGAGGGGCTGGCGGTACGACCGCGGCACGATATGGTGGGCCACACTGGATTTGTGATCACAGCACGGCGACTGGCGCCAGGGTTCACAGCACCGTTACGCAAACGTCGCCCAGCACGCGGCGCGTACGGAGAAGATTACAAAGGACCGCGCAGCCAGCCCGGGTAGGGTCTCGACAGGAGGTGTGTCTTGACCGGACCTATCCACGATCGCGCTCCGTATGAGGACCGCGAAGCTTTGATAGCCCAAATTGGTGTGCTCAGAGACGAGCTTGATCGACTACGAGATCGGGCTTCGTCGCACCCGCACGACATCGCAATGCTCGAGCGACGCCTAGCCGACGCCCGTTCTGATGCCCGGACCACCGCCGCCAACAACGAGCGCCTTGCAGCCACGCTGCGCGAGGCGCGGGACCAAATCGTGTCCTTGAAAAATGAAGTTGATCGCCTGGCGCAGCCTCCGGCCAGCTTCGCAGTCTTCCTCGCCGCGCGTGAGGAGCACACCGCGGACATCTTTACAGCTGGGCGCAAGATGCGAGTCAGCGTGAGTCCTGATGTTGATCTTGAAGCACTGACGCCTGGCAAGGAGGTGATGGTCAACGAGGCGATGAACGTGGTGAAGGTCCTGGAGTTCGACGAGGTCGGTGAGGTTGTACTGCTCAAGGAGATGCTCGAGGACGGCGACCGGGCGCTGGTGATCGGCCATGGCGATGAGGAAAGCGTCGTCCGCCTCGCCTATCGGCTTCGTGATCAACACCTGCGCTCCGGCGATTCCCTGCTGATCGACCGTCGGGTGCATTTCGCGTACGAGCGGATCCCCAAGCTGGACGTCGAGGAGCTGGTGCTGGAGGAGGTGCCTGACATCGACTACTCGGTGATCGGCGGTCTGGGCAACCAGATCGAGGCGATCCGGGATGCGGTCGAGCTGCCTTTCCTGCACAAGGAACTCTTCGCCGAGCACGAGCTCAAGGCCCCCAAGGGCATCCTGCTTTATGGACCGCCCGGCTGTGGCAAGACCTTGATCGCCAAGGCCGTCGCAAACTCGTTGGCGAAGAAGGTCAGCGAGCGAACTGGGGAGGAAGGGCGCAGTTTCTTCCTTAATATCAAGGGCCCTGAGCTGCTGAACAAGTACGTCGGTGAGACTGAGCGGCACATCCGGTTGGTCTTCCAGCGGGCCCGCGACAAGGCGACCGATGGCATGCCGGTGATCGTTTTCTTCGACGAGATGGATTCGCTGTTCCGGACTCGTGGGTCTGGCGTCTCCTCCGACGTCGAGAACACCATCGTGCCGCAGCTGTTGAGTGAGATAGACGGCGTCGAGGGTTTGGACAACGTGATCATCATCGGCGCCTCGAACCGGGAGGACATGATCGATCCGGCAATCCTGAGGCCCGGGCGCCTGGACGTGAAGATCAAGATCGAGCGGCCGGATGCAGAGGCCGCGCGGGAGATCTTCAGCAAGTACCTCACTCCGACGTTGCCGCTGCATCGGGAGGATCTCGCCGAATTCGATCATGATCCGCAGATGTGCGTGCAGGCGATGATCGACCGCACGGTTGGCCGGATGTATGAGGAGTCGGAGGAGAACCAGTTCCTGGAAGTCACCTATGCCGGCGGAGACAAGGAGGTCCTCTACTTCAAGGACTTCAACTCCGGAGCGATGATCCAAAACATCGTGGATCGGGCCAAGAAGATGGCGATCAAGGACTTCCTGGAAACCGCCGTACGGGGCTTGCGGATCGGCCACCTGCTGCAGGCCTGCCTGGATGAGTTCGCCGAGAACGAGGATCTACCCAACACCACCAACCCGGACGACTGGGCAAAGATCTCTGGGAAGAAGGGTGAGCGGATCGTCTTCATCCGGACGCTCATCTCCTCCAAGCAGGGCACCCAACCAGGCCGGTCCATCGACACCGTTTCTAATACAGGTCAATATTTATAGGCCTTCCTTCGCGCACGATCGCGCTCAGTGCCGAGTCGTTCGTCGCCTTGAGCGCAACGAAAAGCGTGTTTCGTCAAGCCTCCTGCACTCCTCGTCGCGCGATCTCCGACGCTCAGGAAGGGTTTACGGGCCTTGCTCGGCACGCGATTCCGACGCTCATGGAATTCAGCGGCTCGCTGCGCTCGCCTGGTGCTTGCGTGAGCCTCAGCGCGACTAACTGCGTGAGATGAGATGCCTAGCGGGTGGCTCCGTTGAACTCCTCGCCCTGGCGTGCTGGATGAGCCGAAGCCCGGCGCGCCAGCCGATGAGAAGGAGGGCGAGTACGAAGCTGGCAACGAGGACGAATGACAGCTGTACGCCAGCGCCAGTGACCAGCCGAAGGGTCATCCCGCCCACCACGGCGCCCAGCCAAACCGCAACCCCGGAGGTTAGCGAAAGTGGATGCCGCCAGGTGCGTCCAATGACGGTCCCAACTAGGCACCCGGCGAGAAATGGCCAAGCCGTGTGCACCACGCCGAGCAGGTCGGTCGCTTCCTGGTGGCTGCTGCGTCCGATGATCGCAAATATCGTGATGCAGATCACGTCCACCGCAATCGCTGGAAGGATCTGCATGAACCTCACACTACGCTGAGGCCATGGCTTCCACAGCCGATCGTGATGAGTCCGCTGCCGCGGGCTCGGAGCTGGCTGCCCGCTTGACCACGCGGGTCATGGGCATCGAGACCGAGTACGGCATCAGCGCGCTCGCACCGGCGTCGCCAGTCCCCACTGGATTCGGCAATGCGTTCGTCGAGGACGATCTGCATCCCATGCAGCTGTCCAACCATGTCGTCAAGGCCTACGGCGCCTCAGCCCCCGGCCAGCCGGCCGGTTGGGACTACGAGACCGAGACTCCGCTGCGGGACATCCGCGGGTATGAGATCTCCCGTGCCGCTGCCCACCCGGACCAGCTGACCGACACCGATCTCGGCATGGCCAACGTCATCTTGACCAACGGTGCGCGGCTGTATGTCGATCATGCGCATCCGGAGTATTCCAGTCCCGAGGTGACGTGCGCCCTCGATGCGGTGCGCTACGACAAGGCTGGCGAGGCCGTGATGGCGATCGCCGCGCAGCGCGCCACGCAGTCATTGGGGCGCTCGGTCCGGCTCTACAAGAACAACACCGACGGCAAGGGTGCCTCGTACGGCACCCACGAGAACTACCTGTTGCAACGCAGCACACCCTTCGACCGGATTGTGACGCAGTTCACCGCTTTTCTCGTCTCGCGGCAGGTGATCACCGGAGCGGGCCGAGTTGGCGTGGGTCAATCCAGCCAGACTCCGGGCTTCCAAATCAGCCAACGCGCGGATTTCTTCGAGGCTGAGGTAGGTCTGGAGACCACGCTCAACAGGCCGATCATCAACACCCGCGACGAGCCGCACGCCGACGCGAGCCGGCATCGCAGACTGCACGTGATCACCGGGGATGCCAACCTGTCGGAGATCTCGACCTATCTCAAACTCGGTACCGCGTCTTGGGTACTGCGGGTGATCGAGGCAGGCGAGCTGGGCGCTGACGTTCGACTTGACGGACCAGTGGCCGCCATGCGTACGGTCAGCCACGATCTGCTGGTTAGGGAACCCCTGTACTTGCTCGATGGGCCCAGCATGACCGCCGTGGACCTCCAAGAGGTGTATCTGGACGCATGCCGCAACCACTACGAACGGATTGCCGGCGATCTCACCGAAACGGCTCGGATTGAGGCGAAGGACATATTCAGCCGTTGGCAGGATTGTCTTGATGCGCTTCGCACCGACATTTTCAGCCTGGCCGACCAGCTCGACTGGGTCGCGAAGCTCAAGCTGTTGGAGTCCTATCGCCAGCGCGACGGATTGAGCTGGTCCGCCCCGAAGCTGGCTCTGATCGATCTGCAGTACGCCGACGTCGACCCAAGGCGCAGCCTCTATCGGGCGCTGCTGGCCAATGGGAAGATGCGGCGACTGGTTACCGATGACGAGATCGAGCGGGCTCGCACCTCCCCGCCGGATGACACTCGGGCCTACTTCAGGGGCCGGGTGATGGAAAAGTTTGGGTCCTCGATTGTCGCTGCTTCCTGGGACTCGGTGATCTTCGACGTCCCCGAACGTCCTGCGCTGCAGCGGCTGCCTCTGCTGGACCCGCTGCGAGGCACCCGGGAACAGGTTGGCCAGATGATCGACGAATGCAATTCCGTCACGGAGCTGTTCGCAGCCCTGGGTCGTTAACGGCCACCCGCTGCTACACGCTGGAATGTCATGGCCTTGTGGGTGGCGTTGGTTACGCTTGAGGCCAGCACAGACGAGGAGCAGGTATGGCTGAGTCAGAGCAGAGCCAACGTAAGGCACGGCGAGCCGACGATCGCGAGGTCGAGGAGCTGGCGCCTGCTGATGCGGCGCACAAGGCGGAACTGGACTCAGAGGTGGACTCGCTGCTGGACGAAATCGACGACGTGCTCGAGGTCAATGCCGAGGAGTTCGTGCGCTCGTTCGTTCAGAAGGGCGGCCAGTGACCGACGGACGAGTCGTTGAACTGACCTCAGAGTTCTTTCGTATCGGGTCTTCTTCCTTTACCGACTTCGCCTCACGCGTGGCTCCGGACGTCCTGCCGTCGTCGCGTACGGCCACTGGCGGGCTCGGTGACCTCTCGCCCCACGGCACGACCATCGTGGCCGCGACCTTCCCTGCGGAGTTGTGATGGCCGGTGACCGCAGAGCCACCATGGGAAACATCATCGCCCAACGTGATATCGAGAAAGTGTTTCCCGCCGATGAGTTTTCGATCATCGGAATTGCCGGGGCTGCTGGCCTAGCGGTTGAGCTGGTTGGCCTGTTTCAGGTCGAGCTGGAGCACTACGAGAAGATCGAGGGCGCCCCGCTCTCCCTGGTCGGCAAGGCGAACCGGCTGGCCACCATGATCCGTTTGAATCTCGGCCTTGCCATGCAAGGCCTGGTGGTCGTGCCCCTATTCGCCGGCTGGGATGAGACAACGGGGGAAGGTCGAATCTTTTCCTATGACGCGACCGGCGGCCGCTACGAGGAGCACGCTTACTTCTCGGTTGGATCCGGCTCAGTTTTCGCCCGAGGATCGCTGAAGAAGCTCTATCGGCCTGATTTCGACGCGAGCGAGGCAGCCATGGCAGTGATCCAGGCGTTGTATGACGCTGCCGACGACGACTCGGCGACCGGGGGACCGGATATGGCGCGAAAGATCTTTCCGATGGTTCTGGCCGCGACCGAGGACGGCGTTCAGCGTTTGAGCGATGAGCAGATCACCGACCTGATCGGCCAGCTCATGGAAAGCCGCGCCGAACGACCCGACGGACCCGGGGCTCCACTTGCTTAGGACGCACCGATGAGCATGCCGTTCTACGTCGCCCCCGAGCAGCAGATGAAGGATCGGGCGGACTACGCACGCAAAGGCATCGCTCGCGGCCGTTCAGTGATCGTCCTGCACTACACCGACGGCATTTTGTTTGTGGCCGAGAACCGGTCACAGGCGCTGCACAAGGTCAGCGAGATCTACGATCGCATCGCGTTCGCGGCCGTCGGCCGATACAACGAGTTCGAGAACCTGCGCCAGGCCGGGATCCGCTACGCCGACGTACGCGGCTACACCTACGACCGGACCGATGTGACTGTTCGCGGACTGGCTAACGCATACGCCCAGCTGCTTGGCACCATCTTTTCTTCGGGCGCTGAAAAGCCGTACGAGGTGGAGATCGTGGTGGCCGAATTGGGCGCAACACCGGCGCAGGACCAGATCTACCGTCTGACCTATGACGGTTCGGTGGCCGACGAGGCGAACTTCGCCGTCATGGGCGGGTCAGCCGATGTGATAGCTGAAGTGGTCAGTCGCGGATTCAGCTCCGGCCTCAACCTCGCCGAGGCGGCCGAGCTCGCGGTCCGCGGGCTCGGGTCCGACGGAGGGCCGAATGCGGCACCACGGGTGCTTGGCGTGGAGGCTTTGGAGGTCGCCGTTCTGGATCGGAACAGGGCGATGCCCCGTAAGTTCCGGCGTATCAAGGGTGATCGGCTTGCAGTCTTGCTCGCTGATGGACCCGAGGCGACGGCCGATGACGGCGCGGAGGCGCGCCCGCAGAAGCCCGCTACGTGAACGAGACCACGGCACCCACCGACGCTCAGCAGCGCCAGGTCAGCCGCGTCGTGATCATCGGCACGGGGCTCATCGGAGCCTCGATCGGGTGCGCATTGTCAGCGGCCGGTTACGCGGTGCACCTGCGTGACCACAAGATCAGCCACGCTAGGGTCGCCGCTGGCCTGGGCGCCGGCACAGTCGACCCTGCCGTGTCCGCCGACGTGGCCCTCGTTGTAGTAGCCGTGCCGCCGGGCGCCATTCCTGATCTTGTTGTTCACAGTCTCCAGGTCTATCCGAACGCGACGGTCACTGACGTCGGCTCGGTGAAGGCAGGGGTGCTCGACACCTTGTGGCGGCGCGGTGTGGATCTCAGTCGCTACGTCGGCTCGCACCCCATGGCTGGCTCGCATCATTCAGGACCGATGACCGCCCATCCTGACCTATTCGTTGACCGTGCCTGGGTCGTCACCCCACACCGCAGGTCGGCAACCGAATCGGTGGAACGGGTCCGCGCCGCAGTCCGAGCCTGCCGCGCCCGCGAGATGATCATGGACGTTGACGATCATGATGCCGCGGTCGCTCGGGTGTCCCACTTGCCGCACCTGATGTCGGTGTTGATCGCGAGTCGCCTCATCGCGATTCCAGAGCGCGACCTCACCCTGGCTGGCCAAGGTCTGCGTGACGTGACGCGCATCGCCAGCAGCGATCCAGCGCTCTGGGAGCAGATTGTCGGCGCCAACTCCGACGCCGTGCTCGAGGAGCTGCGCGGCGTGCAGGACCAGCTCGGCTTGTTGATCAAGGCTGTCGAGGCGACGCCGGCTACCAACGACTTGCGGAGCCAGCTGGAGCGCGCAGTCGCCGGGACACGCAAGATCGCGGGCAAACATGGGGCGGCGGCGATCCGCTACAGCGAGGTTGTCGTTGCGATTCCGGATGAGCCGGGAGCGCTGGCCCGACTGTTCGGTGACGTCAGCGCTGCAGGCGTGAACGTGGAAGACATCTCGATCGAACACGATCCGGTCAGGGAGCTCGGCTATCTTGCCTTGTCGGTTGCACCTGAGCACGCGGACGCGCTGGTCGAGACCATGCTGTCGCGCGGCTGGACCGTTTCCTGACGTGCGGCCGGTACGCTGAGGCGCGTGTCTGAGGCAGCGATGACCGACCAGTATCAGACCCCGGTGAAGCCCAGTCGGGCCGCGGGGTCGAGTCGGCCGCTCGTTATTGCCATCGACGGGCCCAGTGGTTCAGGCAAGTCGAGTACGGCTAGAGGAGTCGCAGAGCGGCTCGGGTTGGCCTTTCTGGACACTGGTGCGATGTACCGGGCCATCACCTGGCTGGCGCTGCAAGAAGGCGTCGACCTGGACGACCAGTCGGCGGTCGCGGAGTTGCTAGCCCATGCCTCAATGGACATTAACCAAGACCCCCGAAGCCCCGCGATTGCGATCAATGGGGTCGATGTCACCGAGGCGATCCGAGCGCCTGAGGTATCGGTGGCTGTGAGTGCCGTCGCCACCAATCTCGACATTCGCACTGATTTGGTCGCGCGGCAGAAGAAGCTGATCGCCGAGGCACTGGACGGCATCGTCGCTGAGGGACGAGACATTACGACTGTGGTGGCGCCTGACGCCGAGGTACGTGTGCTTTTGGTTGCCGACCCCGCCGCGCGAGTGGCGCGGCGGCATGCCGAACTCGCAGAGCATCAAATGGACGTAGACGAGGTGACAGACCAGGTGATCCGACGCGACCGTGACGACTCCTTGGTCGCCGAGTTTGAATCGGCGGCTCCCGGAGTGCACGTAGTCGACTCCACTTTGCTTAGCCTGGAGGAGGTGATCGAAACGATTTGCGCATTCGTTCCGGTCCGGGCACTCGGAGACAGGCGTGATCGAAGGGGTTAGCCCCGATCTTCCGCACACCGATCCACTGCCGGCGTCGAACGAGTGGGTCTTGCGGCTCACCAGGCCGCTGGTACGGCTTGGGCTGCAGTTGGGTTGGCGGGTCAAGGTGCATGGTGCTCAGCAGGTTCCCCGCTCCGGGCCGGTGATCTTGGCGGCGAACCACATCGGCCTCTTGGATGGGCCGGCCGTCGTGGCACTAACCAGGCGGCTCACGTTTGCCATGGTGAAGCACGAGGCCTTTACTGGCGCGGTCGGCCAGTTCCTCATTCACATAGGCCAGATCTCCCTCAACCGTCGCGAGATTGATCCCCAAGCCATCCGTAAGGCAGTCCAGGTGCTGCGTGCCGGCAAGGTGTTGGCGGTCTTCCCCGAAGGAGTACGGGGTGGCGGCGAGGTCGCGTGGGCGAAGGGAGGCGCCGCCTACCTGGCGATGGTCTCGGGAGCGCCCGTTGTTCCGGTGGCCATTCTGGGTACTCGCGAGCCCGGGCAGCGGAAGAATCAGATACCCCGCCTACGAAGACCAATCCACCTGGTCTACGGCGAGCCATTCACCGTACCCCGAT
>Ga0184620_10000086_pt1 | contig 15146 bp, 5 predicted proteins | sample PLM1_5_b1_FD_133136 | JGI IMG/M metagenome (GOLD analysis project Ga0184620, IMG submission 133136) | Groundwater sediment microbial communities from an aquifer in East River, Colorado, USA - PLM1_5_b1 | ecosystem: Environmental > Terrestrial > Soil > Riparian zone | place: USA: East River... | reverse complement strand
GGGCTTCGATCGCTCGGGCGTCCAGCCATCCGCAAGGCGTTGATGACCCAGACGACACGCCAAGCTTTTGCGCGGTTCGCCAAAGGCGTCGCTGTTTCCATGGTGACGGAAGGCGCAACGGAGTGGATGCAATCCATGACCTCGAGCGCGGCTGGCGAGCTGGCGACGATGCAAAGCGACGGGACCATCGAGAAGATGTCGACGGGTGCAATCATCGATCGGATCTTCTCAGAGGAGCATATGGCGCAAGCGACACAGGAAGCCCGAGCTGGCATGCAGGCCGGTGGCGGTATTCCAGTCGCGACAGGGCCCTTGACACTCGCCTTAGACGTCCCCAGGGCCCGCAGGGCGCAACAGAACGCCTCGTTCTTCGAGTCGCTCGCTGCCACAACGAAGGACAGCCAGTTGATCGAGAAGCTCCCAGAGAAGATGCAAGAGGCGATCGAGCGCATCACGAAGGACGGGCCAGTCGAGAACGTCTACGCACCGATTGACTCGTGGAATGAGCACTTCCAAAAGCTGGAGATCGACCCAGGCAGCGCCGCTGAGGAAATCTTTGGCGATCGTGAAGCATACGACGAAGCCATGCGGACAGGGCAAGACCTCGTCATTCCGACATCGCGATACGCGGTGACGATTGCGCCATCAGAACACGCTGGCTTCTTTCAGAAGGTCTTGCGGCTCGGACCTAATGAAATGAATCAGAACGAGGCCGAGGAGTACTTTAATGGCCTTGATCAAGCTGAGGCGAAGGAAGCCGAGGTTGCTGACGAGAAGACAGAGCAGTCAAAGGAAGCGCTGCAGAATCGGATCGAGCAATCGTTGCTGAAAGCCGGACGGCCAGCTGATGAGGCGAAGACAGCTGCTGTCGTGAAGACACGTATGGTGGCATCCATGGCGGCGCGCATGGGTGTTGATCCAATGGCGTTGTATGATCGCTACAGTCCCACGATCAGCGGTCCTGAAGATGACGAAGTAGCTGCCGACAAGGACGCCACATCGTTGGAGCAGAAGTGGTTCAAGCGCGATAAGACTCGCGATCAGGAAATGACTGATCTGACTGATGTCTCAAAGCTTGAAGAAGAAACAGCTGGCCTGGCGCCTGACGATCCAAAGGTGCGACAGAACAAGCAGCTGCTTGATGCCATGGAGATTTGGAAGTCGCACTTGGCAGGCGAGACGCCAACCCGAGCAAAGCCAAAAGGAATGGAAAGTGTTGTTCCGTTTACTGACGAGACAGCAGCTGAACAGCCGGCAAAGGACATCGATCCTTTGTCGTTTGCTGCCATGCAGATGCTCGATCCAGACGCGTTGAATCAACGATTCCTTGATCTGAAGAAGCGCGTGGCTGAAGGTGAGCGTGCAGAAGCAACGCCTGTTGACGCTGCTGAGATGGATCGTCTGGCGATGTTTGAACGAAATGTACTGAAATCAGCTGTCCCGATCATGACCCCTGAAGATGTGCAGAATCGACTGAGCGTTCAGATGGTCATGGAGTACAGAAATGAAGAGGACATCATTCAGCTGGCGCAGAAGGTGTACGCTACGCAGCAATATCAAGATAATCTGCTTGAGAATGGCGAGCAGTGGGTGACAGGCATTCGGAACTTCAATGACATGTTCGCCCGAGCCATGATGCGAGGCGCCATTCTCGATCTTCGAAATGAGTTCACTCGGAAGGGCTTCGGAACTGTCGAGGAGTTCTGGAAGAAGGTGCAAGCGCCCTTGAAGTCAGCCATGAAGGAGAAAGGCAAGGAGTTCATGCAAGCTGCTCGAGAGCAAACGCAGTTGGATAAAATGAAGGCTGAAATAGAAGCCTTGGCTCAAGGAAGGATGAAAGACTATGAAGACGATAGTGAAAGCGACACACCTTTTGCAAAGAGAGCTTTCAACGATGCAAAGGCTTTACAAGAATTGGCCAACAACCTCGTAGGAAAGTTTGATGCTCCGGGTACTCGTGAAGAAATCTTGCGGATGAATGCTGGTCTTCAAGGAGATCTTAGAAATGCAGCGCCTACGTTGTGGGCATGGGCAACTTCTGATACGCCCGTACCATTGCCTCCGGGTTTGTATTCGAAGGCTGAGAAGATCATTGAGCAGAAGATGGACAAGATCGCTACACGCGATCAGCTGAAGGGTCTGTTCAAGGATGTTAAGACTGAAGAATGGAAGTGGTTGCAGCTGGCTGACTTCTTGGAGTCGAAGGAATCATTCACGAAGCAAGAAGTGACGCAGTATTTACAGTTGCATCGACTTCGGATTGTAGAGGTGCAGCCCGAAGGTGGCGGATTGGACGAACATGCTATTGAAGAGGATGTTCACGAACGTCTGATGGAACAGGCCATTGAGTGGAGTAAAGAAGCTCAAGTTGAGATCTTCCATGCTGTCGGAAACAGAGCATGGACTTTCCGTATTATTGCAGGTAACAGTGTTCGTTTTACATCAGATGCTGCCGATTCTGAAGCTGAAATCAAGCAGATGATGAAAGACGAGGATGTTGACGAGGGTAGCGTACCAACACTTGAACAGGAACGAGTTGATCCTGATGGATACATGCATCAACTAGTTGTATATCAACATCATTTAGCTGAGTTGATGCTAAGCCACATGGTCCTAGATTCAGAACTTCTCGCAGAAACAAGAGAAACAGTTGTTGAAGATTGGCAAGATCAACACGGTCACGGTGGAGATGAATTACAGTACAAACAATACACCATGAAAGGTGGTGAGAACTACCGTGAAATTCTCTTCACTGCTCCAGCTGTTGATTATGAAGACCCTCACTGGAATATGCAAGGCACAATTGCGCATGTTCGGTTGAAGAATCGTGTCACAGCTGACGGCAAGACAACGCTGCACATCGAAGAGATTCAGAGCGATTTGCATGAGTCAGCTCGAGACTTCATTGATCCTCACGATAAGAGTCGGGGTCGACGAGGATATAAGGCTCCTAATGCTCCTAATCTTACGCAACTTCGAACGTTACGACAAGAAGCATCAAATGTTCTTGTTGATTTTAAGACAGAGATGCATAAGAAGTATCCTATAGGAACTCAAGGATTTTCATCAGCTTGGAGTTTGCAAGCTACTGAAGAGGAGAAAGCTGAGTATAATCGTTTGATTGCTGTTGTAGCTGAACGTGATGACGCTGTTGTTGAAGAAGAACAAAAATGGGCTCTTCCAGATGCGCCCTTCCGAACCACATGGCATGAATTTGTCATCAAGCGTGTGCTTCGGATGGCAGCTGAAGAAGGTGTTGATTTAGTCACATGGTCAACTGGTGAGCAGATTGCTAACGTTATGGGTATTTTGCAAGTTGCTGATGAACTGCAATACTACCCATCAGAGATTCGTAGAGATGTTGAACCAGATGAAGAGATTGAAACGCAGGGTCAACTTGAAGTTTACAAGAGCAATCGACTTCTCAAAACGATAGCTATCAACGATTCTGCTGAGTTGGCTACTTACATAGGTCAGGAGTTAGCCGATAAGCTCCTTGCATCAAAACTAAACAAAGAACCTGGCCCAGATGCTGTCCGTCAAGTAGATGCAGGAAGTTATTACCGACTTGAGGGTAATGACTTGAAAGTGGGTGGTGCAGGAATGCGCGGTTTCTATGATAAGATTGTGCCCGACTTCATTCGGAAGTTCACGCGTCAGTTTGGTGCTGAAGTTAAGACTGTTAAAGTGGATGTTGGTATGGCATCCATGGGAGAACTGGAGTCAGGTGAAACTGAAGATGTTTTGCTTCCAGAGCCTCGCCGTCTGTCTGACATCTCTTTTCAAGATCGAGCTTTCGTCGAGAAAGTTCACAGTGTTGAGATGACACCGAGACTAAAGAAGGCTGCGCTTGAGGAAGGCTTCACGCTGTTCCAACCACGGAAGCCTGGAGCCAAGGAAGTCACACCATTACTGCCTGGATTCTTCTCGAAGGCTGAACGCACGATCGAGACAAAGATGGATCGTATTGCGACGCAAGAACAGCTCACAGCGCTCTTCAAGGAAGTCAAGACAGAAGAGTGGAAGTGGCTTGACTTGGCGACCTTCTTGGAGTCAAAGGAGCGCTTTACGAAGGACGAGGTCATGCAGTATCTACAAGCGCACCGCTTGAAGATTGTAGTTGATAATCCAGCTCGGGACAGTGTCTTTGATCGTCACGCACTTAATGAGGACGTTGATGAGCGAGTTGTAGAGCTGGCTGAAGATTGGAGTCTCAATGGCCGGGTTCGTGTCGAACGCATTGCTAATGATGAGTGGGCATGGACAGTCTTTGTTGATGGCAAGCGACGATACGAGTCGATCGGCCGCATGACGAAGGAAGGTGCAAAAGAGTTGATGAACAAACAGATAGGTGAAGATTGGAAAGAGAATCCTGACTTCTTGTACGACATCATCGCAAAGAGTATTCGAAGCGATCCTGAGTTGATGGAGAATATTGAAGATGAAGCTTTGCAGTCGGCTCAAGAAGATCGTGATGATGAACACGATGATGAGCATGATGATTACAGCAAATACACTTTGGGTGAAGGTATGTCTGGAGAGAACTACCAAGATGTTCTTTTTCAGATTCCTGAACTCGATTACTACGATCCGCATTACGAAGGCGAAGGAACCATTGCGCATGCCCGTGTGATCGATCGAACAACAACAGATGGTCAGAAGGCGTTGCACATTGAAGAGATTCAAAGTGATCTGCATGAAGAGGGTCGTGAGTCTGGTTACAGAGGGGACCCTCTACCACAAGGCGTTACCTTAGAAAAGACAGATAAGGGTTGGTTCGTGAGATGGGATCCTGCTAAGGCACCTTCAGAAGTTCAAGGAATCAAGAAAGAAGGAAAGGTTAAGCTTGAAGTTGCACAGAACGCACGTCAAGCGACGGCACAACGAGCTGCACAAGAATACTTTGATGAGCGTCGTGACGCACCTGATGCACCTTTCAAGAAGACATGGTTTGAGTTTGTCTTGAAAGCCATGATTCGCAGAGCAGCTGAAGGCAGTTACGACTCGATCTTGATTACAACAGGTGATCAACAAAATGAGCGATATGACATTGTTCAATATGCTCAGAGAATTCGATACAACATTTCTACACAAGAGATGATTGCTTTTGGAAAGACTCGTGTTGTTGCTCGACAGACGATACCTCCAGAGGACTTGCATAAGTGGATAGGTAAAGAACTTGCTGAGAATCTTTTGTCGAAGGAACCTTCTGACAGTTGGGGAGATACAACAGGAATAGTCAGAGAACTAAAACACATTCGTAAAGATGCAAAGCAATCTATTAAATACGCTGCAGCTAACTTAGAAGAAGATTTGAGAGATGAGCGTGCCTACGTTCGAGACACAGGTGAAAGTTGGGCTGCAGCGAAGGCTGCTATGATAGCGAATCACAACGAGCGTCAAATTTTCTTGAAGAATAAGCTCGATAAGGTTGAACGCTTACTCAAGGCCGTTGAGAAAAAGAAAGTTGACGTTGTCAAACAGATCATGAGCGAAGATGCAAAACCGAAGAACAAGGACGATGAAACCTTGATGGAAATGCATCCTGATCTGCATGGTGATCTGAAGAATTTGCTTGAGGGCGAAGCCAAGTTCAAGGAAGTGAGCGGGAAGGAAATGCAAGTTGGTGGACAGGGTATGCGTGGATTCTACGACAAGATGGTGCTTGACTTCTTACGTGGCTTCGGAAAGAGATTTGGTGCCACAGTTGATCAAGCTGAAATCATGCCTGGAAAGATTGGAGAAACTGCCACCGTCCATCGCTTCACAATTACACCCGAGCTGAAGAGAGCTGCAATGGGCGAAGGCTTCACACTCTTTCAAGATGCCAAAGAAGGAGAGAAGAAAGTTCCTGGAGTACTCGGAGAAGAGGGCTTCAGAGTCGGTTTGACCGAGGAGGAACTTTCCCTTGCATTGAAGAACATTAAGGAACGGATGGAGAAGCACAGAAAATCTTCAAAGGAGTTTGAGCAGAGCGGTGGATCATCGCAGCCCTTCGATCGAGAAGAAGGAGAACGACCCAGCCGGACAGCTGTTGTTCTTGAGCTTGACGAACTTGCTGCAGCACTTGAGGTGTACATTGATGAGATTGATCCTGATGCACCTTTAGTAATGCTGGCCGAAAAGGACGACATTCAAGATATCAAAAAGATCATCAAATCTATACAGTATGGAGCATCTCCTGGGGAACTTAGAAGAGATCTTAGGCTCTCACCACGTCTTCAAGATATCATGTTCCATCCTCGAATTAATGCTGCTCCAAAGCTCTATGAGTGGTTGGGGGGCAGAGGAGAACAAGAGCTGAATCAGGCTGAACCACCTCGTGGTCGTATTCGGATCAATCGTCAAGGCATTGACATCAAACTCTTCAAGGATGCTGATGCTTCGACGTTCATTCACGAGTCGGCACACATGTATTTTGAGATGCTTGAGGATGTTGTCTCAGGTATCGATGCACCGGCTGAGTTAGTCAAAGACTATAACATCATCAAGAAATGGCTGGGCGTTCCTGAAGGTGAGTTACTGACAGTTGAACAACATGAGACGTTTGCTCGAGGTTTCGAAGCATACCTCATGGAAGGTCGTGCACCCATTCCAGCGCTTTTGAATATCTTCATCAAGTTCCGCCTCTGGCTGACGGACCTGTACGATGACATGACATCGCTCAACGTCGAGCTGACGGATGAAGTTCGATCGGTGTTCGACCAGCTGCTGGCGACACAGAAAGAACTTAAGCAAGCTGAAACCGAAGTCACGATGGCGCCTATGTTTGCTGATCCGTCACTGGCAGGCATGACGGAGACACAAGCACAGGCCTACAGCGACGCCATCCTCGAGCAACGCCAAGAGGCATCTGAGATTCTCGTTCGGAAGACGATGGAGAAGATTCAGAAGGAGAAGTCGGAGGTCTGGCAGGCTGAACGTGAGAAGGTCAGAGCGATGGTCGCAGCTGAAATCAATGACGATCCGACTATGCAAGCTCGGGCGTTGCTCACGCGTGGGACGTTGCCAGACGGTACGCCATTGCCAGAGAACCGCGAAGCCTTCAAGCTGTCGAAGGTGGCGATCAACGCACAGTGGGGTCCTGAGTTCTTGGCGAAGCTGCCGAAGCCGGTTGTCTTCACAGCGAAGCGCGAAGGTCTGCACCCCAACATGGCGGCTGATATTCTTGGCTTTGGCTCTGGCGACGAGCTGCTTAAGGCGCTGATCGAAAGCAAGGACCCTGAGAAGGAGATTGAACGCATCACTAACGAACGGATGCGCTCCCGACGCTACGCGGGCAACCTTCTGAAAGAGTCTGAACTTCCATCAGAGGCTCGCAAAGCTGTGCACAATGAGAAGCGTGGTCGGTTGCTGCATATGGAGCTGCAGCTCCTCGCTTCGCAGAACTTGCCAGCGCTGAAGGGATTGATCAAGAAGATGGTGCGTCGGATTCCGCCGCTCGACGGCGTTCGAGAGCAGGCCATCAAGATGGTGGCGTCGAAGAAGCTGCGAGCGTTGCAGCCAAGTCTCTTCCAGCAAGCCGAGCAACGTGCGCAGAAGATGGCGATGGACGCGCTGCTGCGTGGCGATGTTGAGCTGGCCTTCGAAGAGAAGCTTCGTGAGCTGTTGAACCACGAGTTGTTCCGCGCGGCCACGAAGGCGCAGGATCAAGCTGCCTCGATCGTGGAGTACATGGCGAAGTTTGAGAAGCGGTCGACACGTGACCGACTGACCAAAGCAGGGGGCACCTTCCTGGCGCAGATCGACTCGATCCTGGCACGCTTTGACTTCAGGAAGTCGATCAGTGGGAAGGAGCTCGATCGACGGACGTCACTGAAGGAGTTCTTCGAAGAGCAGACAGCGCTCGGGATCACCGTCAACGTGCCTGATGCCGTGCTCAACGAAGCATACGCCACGCATTGGAAGCAGCTGTCGATCACAGAGTTGCAAGGGATTCACAGCACCGTCCGGCAGATCGAGCATTTGGCGAGGCTGAAGAACACTCTTCTTGCAAACAAGAAGACACGCATCTTCGATGATGCCAAGCAAGCAATCGTCAGCGAGATTTACGCCAACCACAAGGAGCTTGAGGAGCACCTCGACTTCGCACCTGGCTTGAAGGATAAGATCAAGGACTTCGGTGATCTGGCGTATGCGGCACATACGAAGATGGAGTTCTTGTTCGAATGGCTCGATGGGCTGAAGGAACAAGGACCTGTTTGGCTGCATCTCTTCAAGCCTGTGGTCGATGCTGAGAACGAAGAGAATGCCAAGAAGAGCGAGGCGGCACAGGCGCTTCGAAAGATCTTCAGTGTCTACACGAAGAAGGAGCGGGCGCTGTGGTTCTACAACAAGGAGTTCATCCCTGAGGTCAAGGCGTCATTCAACAAAGCGAACCTTCTGACTGTCGCTCTGAACTGGGGCAATGCCTACAACCGCGACGCGCTTATGCGTGGCTACGGCTGGAATGAAGCACAGGTCGGCAAGCTGCTCGATCGTCTGGATGAACGCGACGTCAAGACCGTGCAAGCGATCTGGGACTTCCTTGAGTCGTATTGGCCTGAGGCTGAACAGCTGGAACGTGACTTGAATGGTCTGCCGCCAGCCAAGGTCGAAGCCAAGCAGTGGGATACGAAGTTCGGTCCCATGCGAGGTGGGTACTATCCGATCCTCTTTGATGCACGACTCTCGTGGCGTCAGTCAGTACTCGACACGGCACGAATGATCAAGGAGATGTTTGGTGGTGCACATGCTGCACAAGCCATGACGCGACATGGCCATCTGAAGGAACGTGAGAACACGGGCGGAAAGCCCTTGCGCCTTGAAATGGGCGGACTCACGCAGCATGTCTCTGACGTCATTCACGATCTGACGCATCGTCGAGCCATCATCGATCTGGCGCGCTTGACTGAGGACCCAGAAGTTCGGAAGGCGATCGAGTCAACGATGGGTCGTGCGATGTACAAGCAAATTGGTCCATGGCTGCAGAACATCGCAACAGATCAAGCAGGTGACTACAACAACCCACTCGAGGGTATCCTTGGTTGGGCACGCAAGGGAGCCACGATCGTGAACATGGGCTGGAAGCTGACGACGGCGCTGGCGCAACCACTCAGCTTGACTAACTCAGTCAACGAGATTGGCGCCAAGGCCGTCCTGAAGGGGATCAACGCCGTGTACGGGAAGCCCACGCAATTCAAGAAGACGTGGACGTTCGTCACGAAGCGCTCTGAGTTCATGAAGCATCGGCTCGAGAACTACGATCGCGATGTCCGTGACGTCATGAAGAAGCTGAACGTTGCTGGTGCGAATCAAGGCAAGATGTCGGTCGTGGCGACGTGGACAGCACCTGTCCGAGACTCGTATTTCAACCTCATCGGCTTGATGGATATGGCGGTGTCATTGCCGAGCTGGATGGGCGCGTACCAGAAAGCAATGAACGGTGACGTTAAAGGGCTGGGAAAAGGTGACGAAGGTGCCGCCATCGACTATGCGGATAAACTCGTGCGGCAGACACAAGGTACTGGTGCAGCGAAGGACCTTGCTATGGTGCAGCGTGGACCGCAGTCAATCCGCATCTTCACGATGTTCTACACGTACTTCTCAGGACTCTTCAATCAATTCGCCAAGGCCACGCACCAAGCATCACTCGACAGGAACATTCCCAAATACATTGGTGCTTTGGCATTGCTGTGGTTTGTGCCAGCTGTCCTGGCTGAAGCCGTGCTCGGTCGTGGACCCAGTGCTGACGACGATGAAGATGAGTGGCTGAAGTGGTTCCTGAAGACCGAGTTCAGCTACCCATTCCAGACCGTCATCTTGCTACGTGACATCATCAATGGGATGGACAAGTACGGCTACGAACCATCAGCCGCCTTCGATGCCTTTGAAACCATCTCAGGCACCCTGTCTAGCGTGCCGACAGCGATCGTGTCAGATGAGGAGCTGACCCGAGCTGACGCGAAGAATGCCGTGCTGGCGACGGGGTACGTCACGCACATGCCTGCTCGGCAAATCTGGACAACGCTGGAGTACTTCTACGACTGGTCGGAAGGGAACACCGAACCGTCTAATCCGCTCGCGGCGCTTTACCGGGCCGGCGTAACTGGGACACCGCGCGAGGACCGACCGTAAGATACTTCCGCTTCGACTTGACCCGCAGCTCACGCTTGCCCCAGGGCTTCGGCGGGTTTCCATGCGCGCGTCGCTCGCCGAGAGCGAACCACAGGGCCACGAGGCGCCGGCTCTGAGGTCTGTCAAGGCCTAAGACGCGTTGGACTACAGAGGACACGGCCTGCAAGGTATCGCCAGGCATGATCCGCAGCTCCTCTGTCTTCGTCAAAAAGATCACCATTGGATTGGCGATCAGCTCTTGACGGTCGGGCTTTGGTGACTTCTCATGGTGAATGAGCTTCATCGTCCGAGTCTCCAGGTCATAACAGACGCCACCAGATCGAACCCATCAGTCACTCCCTTTCCGTCGAAGGTCAGTGCTGGCATCTTTGATCCTCGAATCTGCTGCAACAGCAGTTGATTGTTGATCAACAGATACCGACCAATCGCCCGCCAGGCTGCTCGACCATGGTGCCACTTCATATCGTTCGGTCGAGGGCAGTGTTCTTTCCATGCTTGAATGTAGCGGCCGAGTCCGAGGTGATCCAACTCCTTGTCAGGATCGCCAGGTTCGACCTCAGTCCAGTGCGCTTCGCGTTCTTCGGTTGCAAAGCGGATCGCACCAATCAAGCGAAGTGTCTCGCCTGCATCCCATGCTTGATGGCCTTGAGGGCGGTGCCGAAAGCCTTCAGTGATCACATGCACTTCGTCAGTCTTCACCATGGCGTTGGTCGGTGTAATGAAGTGCACGAGTTGGACGAAGGACTTCATCGTGCGATCGATCACGGCCATCTCAGCACGGAAGCTACCCTTGTCGTGTCGCAGCACAGCGACACCAACCCAGCGGGTACCTGGATCGATCCCCACGTAGAACTGCCGTTTCAGAGTTTGATCTTTTCTTTTGCTTGCCATGAGATTTTGCTCCCTTTCATGTCGGCGATGATTGGAACCTTGTAGCTGGTGGTGTCAGCCATCAGCTCAAGAACACGGCGATCTGTACTCTTCCGACCTTCTGACTCGTAGACGATCTCATCGTGGATCAACAGCAGCAGCGCCAGCTCACCACGATTGAGTTGACACTCCTTGTAGACGGCGACCATCCCTTCCTTGGCCTTCTGTCCTGCCGTGCCCTGCACCTCAGTGTTGAACGCTGAGTACCAGCGATCGTCTTCGAGGAACCGGTGCTGACCAAAGAGATTCATGATGAGGCCATATGCTTCAGCTCGATCAGCAGCTTTTCGTGTTGCCTTCTTCATCGAGGGCAGCATTGCATCGTAACGATCCTTGAGCAAACTGGCTAAGGCATCGAACGGTGACTCGCCTGGCTGCGGCTTGTACTTCATTTCTCGCAACGCCTCAAGCACCTCAGGTAACTTCATCCGCTCTCGGAGTTGCTCAGCGATCTTACCTTTGCCACCACCGAAGAGCGTTGTGAAGTTCAAGATCTTCCCGAACTTGCGTTGCCGTTCACTTGGCTCTCTCCTACTGTACATCACTTGCGCTGTCGAGCGGTGTACGTCGAAGTCCGGGTCGTTGTTGAAGCCTTTGATAAGGCTAGGTTCTCCGGATAGATGCCCAGCAAAACGCATTTCGACTTGAGAGTAATCTGCAAAGCGAAATTCAAGCCCTTGACGCGGATGGTACGCTTTGCGAACTCCAGATTCTCGCGTCTGCTGCTGGAGATTAGGGTCTGCACAGCTGGTGCGGCCAGTACCTGCACCAGTCGATCTAAAGGAAGCGTGGATCGCACCGTCAGGAGCGATCCATTCAAGGAGTCCATTGGCGTAGGCAGTGAATTGTTTTTGGGATTCACGGTACTCAACGATGGCGAGACCAACTTCATGACCGAGCGTGAGCAATGCGACTTCGTCTGTACTCATTTCTTCGCCGGCGGTTCGACGCATGGTCTGCAGACCCATGCCACCGTGCTTTCGCTTTGAGTACAGCACCTCACGAATCTGTGGTGGACTGTTCAAGTTGATCTCTTTCTTCATCAGCTTGAAGACGCGCTCTTGTTGCTTCTTCAGCTTGATCGCCAACTGGTCACGCCACTGCTCGAGGAAGTCGCGGTGCACCATGATACCACGTTCTTCCATGTCCCTGAACGCAAGGATCATCCAACGCTCAGTCTCATAGAGTGATCGGAGTGACGGGTACTCACGATCAGTGGGTTGCGTCCAGCAGTTGATCATCGTGATGAACAACTCATGGAGCTTGAGCGTATACCACGGATCGAAGCCGGCGTACTTCGTGAAGAGATGCTCATCTTCCGTGCCGAGGAGAATCGCCCAATCGCCTTTGTGCTTTCCGCCCCGCGATCGAATGGCTGCCATCAAGGCGGTCTCATTGTCAATGGCGTCGGGATCGATGAAGACACTGGCCAGAGGCTTCAAGCCGTGACGACTCTTGCCAACATAGCCATAAGCTTGTGCCCCTCGATTGTCGAGCAAGAAGCTTTCGACAGCCGTGTCGTGCACTGGATACGGGATGTGCAGTCCATGCCCAGCTCGCATCATGTGCATATCGAACTTCGCGTTGTGGAATACCAGCTCACGTTTCGCCTTGACTTCGTCACTCAGCCACCGCATAGCTGGGCCCAGTGCTTCCTCGATCGCCACGACACTGGTCCGACGAGCCGCCAAGTTCAATGCACCTATGGGCCGATCGACCCACCACTTCAGCCCAGGTGTTTCCGTATCGACAGCAAGTGTGCCACCTCGCAATCGATTGAGCGACTCCTCAAGTCCTTCAGCACGGCGAAGGACGATCCGTCGATCTGGACGCTCAATCATCAGAAGACACCTGGGTCTGCGTCCTTGGCGTAGATGTGCAGCGATCCAGCGAAGAAGGTGAACCGACCGCTCTCGTAGCCGAGCTTGGTGGCGACTGCCGACTGCAACTCCAACGCCATCCAGATGTCGTACGGAAAATGCGTGACGAAGTCGCACGATCGCATCACGTACATGAGGTCAAGCTGATGGCGTCGGATCATGAACTGGTAGTGCATCGAACATGGAATCCGAGCGATGCCGCCCATGTTAGGCATGTCCAGTGGGGTGCAGAACACGGGCAGTACGGCCTGTCGGGTATCGGGCCGGGCTTGCAGCTCTTGGCAGACCTTCTGCAAGGCCCCATAGCGACGCCCGAGGATACGACCGAAGCGTTCGCTGTACGTGTACGAGAACTGATCGTTGTGAAGAAAGGGCTTCCAGACCTCAGCACGTTCTCGCCACGCTTGACCTGGGTTGATGCCGTGATCACCGTCGATCGTCAGACGGACACGTTCCCAGAACTCTTGGTTGGCCCACTTCAGATTGCACCCCAACTCGATCAGCCACTCGTCACGATCCTTGCCGCTGAGGATTGTGAAGACCGCTGGCGCCAGCTCCAGCGTCTCGAACTTCGGATCGTGCGAGACTTCCTTGTCTTGCATGGTCTGCGGATGAACCTTGGTGCCCATCTCGTGCAGATTGCGTTTCTCCTCCGAGTGCATCTCTCGGCAGGTCTCATAGATTCTCATGTTCTCCTCAAGTGTTTGATGAGCTGCGGCATGAGATACCGCGGAAATCCTGATGGCACGGCCTTACCTGTGAACAGTGTCAGGCGCATCAGGGCGGTCCGATCATACATGGTGTTGACATTACCCAGCACGAAGTCATCCGGCCAGTCCATCAGTCGAGCGCGTTCCCGTGCGGTTAATGGCCAGCCTGTAAGAGGATGATGGATCGAGGGTAACCCAGTAAGCGTCCTTGAACGCTTCCCAAAATCCAGGCGCTGCCTCCCAATTTTCACAGCGAGCCTGCCAAATCTCGTCGTATAGGGCCACGCTCTGTCGGGTGGGATAGCCAAAAAGCCAAGCCCAAGTTGAGAAGCTTGCGTAACACTGAAGTCTTTGACCGTCGTGCGATAGTCGCCCGTCAGCATCATATGTGGAGACACATGCACATGGCCAATCGTCGGGTTGTTCTTCCACGGCTCCCATGGTAATCCTTCAAAAGCCTCAGTGGCGGTGAGAGGTCCAGGTACACGCTGCTTTGTTGGCACGAAGGTGAATGGCTTCGTTGATCGCGTGCCCACGATCCAGAGTCGCTTGCGGAGCTGGGGTGTGCCGTAATCCCAGTTCACCATGGTGATGAACGTCAGACGGTATCCTGGGAGTTCTGAATGCCACCACGCTGGAGGTGCAACAGTCGTGAGTATTTTTGGCAGATTATCAAGCACGAACATGCGAGGACGCAACAGTCGGACATGCTGTGTATACAGCGGGAGCAAGCCGACTCGGGCGTGTCGTCGAGCTTGCATGATCCGTCTCTCGGCCGTCGTCTTGTCGGCGGGCTGCCCGCTATTGCCAAGTTGAGAGTGGCTACCGCATGGAGGATGACCAATTGCCAGATCAGGTTCGAAGAAGTCATCGACTTGTGTTCCCTTTTCAAAGACTTGAGTGAAGTCAAGTCGGTTGACGAGAGCTGCATGCGGAAAGTTCAGATCCCAGCTGAGGTGACGACCTGTGCGATAGGGTGTACGCGTCTCGATGTTCCCCACGATGTCGAACCCTGCGTCCTGCGCTTCACGCAAGAGCGAACCAACACCGGCCAGCAAACCGATGGCTCTCATCGTTGCATCTCACGACGCGCTTCGAGTGTTCTTTTCCCGTCGATATTCCGATTTCTTTGCCACTCTTTGACTTGTTTTCGACGACCCTTCCTATCGCAGTTCATCAAGATATCTGCTCTTGATCTTGCTCTCTTAGAATTGTTCGTTCCAAGGAAGTACTTTGTAGCTGTACCTCTGTGACGAAGATAGTACTCATCTGGACAAGGTCCTAGTCGATCTGTACCGAGAACCCAGCCGTTGCGAATGTCGTTCTCCATCAGTATTGACTCCGCTGCCGGAACTTGTTGACTTCGCTCTTCCGGAAGTAGAAGCCATAGAACGCTGACGGTCCGAGACCCACCGACGACCAGACGTGCACGTGCGCAACGAAGGCGTCGATGATCGCTGCCCGGAACCGACCTTCGTCTGTCGGTACCTGACTCTGCTTCCAACTCTTG
>Ga0184620_10000083_pt1 | contig 15352 bp, 9 predicted proteins | sample PLM1_5_b1_FD_133136 | JGI IMG/M metagenome (GOLD analysis project Ga0184620, IMG submission 133136) | Groundwater sediment microbial communities from an aquifer in East River, Colorado, USA - PLM1_5_b1 | ecosystem: Environmental > Terrestrial > Soil > Riparian zone | place: USA: East River... | reverse complement strand
GCTGGTCTGGACTGCGGGCGCTGCTATGGAGTGCGAACCGCTGTGGTTGCTCCTGGCCGACCTGATGGCCAAGTCGTTGATCTTCACCTATGTGTTCTTGGGCACGCAGGGCAGCGTGCTGATCGCGATCATCCTGCACGCCTCGACCAACCTGTTTGCAGTGTCACCGCCCATAGGCCCCAATGGTGACCTGACAGTGGCTCTCCTCGCGCTGGGCCTCAAGTGGGTGTTCGTCGCCGCGCTGTTCGCTCGGCTGCCCCAATCGTTCAGCGATGGTCGCGCCAGTGGGTCGGCCGTCTTTCACTGGTCAGCCACTCCTGGGTAAGTCCGGCGAGGTTGGCGAAGACGGCGATTCTGGCGAGTCCGGACTGCCTGGCGAGTCCGGCGAATCAGGACTGCCTGGTGATTCAGGCGATTCCGAACTCGCCAGCGACGTCGTGGAAGCCGTTTCCGCCTCAGCCCCAGAAGCCGCCTCCGCAACAGCAGGTTGCTTCGGTTCGGCTCCCGTACGGGACGGCGCCTCTGCGGGCTTGGCACGCCGGGGCTGCGTGGGTCCAGTGACTGCCTGGTCGGCCGTGGCGGTGTGCGGTGAAGCCACCTTGGCGGCGGCCCGGACGGCGCGTGTGGCTTTCTCCGGCTCGATCGCCTGCTCCTCATCCAGCTCGGGCTCGAGTCGCAGCCACACCGCACCAAGTGGCGGAATCGTGACAGAGGCGGATGCCTTATACCCGTGCGATGGCACTGGATGAGCGATCACCTGTCCGAGGTTTCCGATCAAGCCTGTGCCGTCGTAAACCTCGGCGTCTGTGTTCAAGATCTCCTTCCAGACGCCCTCGGTGGGCAGCCCGATCTGGTGGTCTGGGCGGGGCTCAGAGGAGAAGTTGATGATGCAGGCGATCATCTGACCATCGCCGTCGTAGCGGAGCCACGAGAAGATGTTTCCGCCACGGTCGTCGGCGTCGATCCAGGAGAAGCCTGATGGGTCTGTGTCCCGCTTCCACAGTGCGGGGTGCTCCTTGTAGATCGCGTTGAGGTCCTTGATCAGCCGTTGGAGCCCGCGGTGTCCCCATTCCGCGCTCTGCCACCAGTCGATGCTGCGACTTTCGGAGAATTCCCGACGCTGACCGAACTCGGTCCCCATGAACAACAGCTTCTTGCCTGGATGTGCCCACATGAAGGCATAGAAGGCGCGCAGCGTGCCAAACTTTCGCCACTCATCCTGTGGTGCCCTCTCGAACATCGAGCCTTTGCCGTGCACGACCTCGTCGTGACTGATCGGCAGGATGAAGTTCTCTGAGTAGGCGTACGCCATAGAAAAGGTCATCTCATGGTGGTGGAACTGCCGGTAGACCGGCTCGCGGCCCATGTAGCGCAGCGAGTCGTTCATCCAACCCATGTTCCACTTGAACCCGAAGCCGAGGCCTCCGTAATCGGTGCTCTGCGTGACGCCCGGCCACGACGTGGACTCCTCGGCGACCATGACGCTGCCGGGCTCGCGTCCGTAAGCGTGGGAATTGGTCCGCTGCAGCAGCTCGACCGCTTCCAGATTCTCGTTGCCGCCATACTTGTTCGGCACCCACTGACCCGCTTCGCGCGAGTAGTCCAGATAGAGCATCGAGGCGACGCCATCGACGCGTAGCCCGTCGATGTGGTATTCCTCCAGCCAGTAGTAGGCATTGGAGATCAGGAAGCTCTTCACCTCGTTACGGCCGAAGTTGAAGATGTAGGAGCCCCAGTCGGGGTGCCAGCCCAGCTTCGGATCCTCATGCTCGTACAGTGCGGTGCCGTCGAAGCGCTGCAGGGCCCACGGGTCGGTCGCAAAGTGCCCGGGCACCCAGTCCACAATGACGCCAATCCCAGCTTGGTGCAGCTTGTCGACGAGGTGCCGGAACTCATCGGGGGAACCGAACTTCGACATTGGTGCGAAGTAGCCGGTGACGTGGTATCCCCAGGAACCTTCGAATGGATGTTGTGCAACAGGCATGAACTCCACATGCGTGTAGCCCTGCCAGCCGCAGTACTCGACCAGTTCGTTGGCCAGCTCGAGGTACGTGAGCCCCTTGCGCCAGGATCCAATGTGCACCTCATAGACACTCATGGGCTCTGCATGCATGGCTTTCTGGCCGCGGTACCACATCCAGTCATCGTCGCCCCACTTGTACTGGCTCTCGTACACGATGGAGGCAGTGTGCGGGGCAGCCTCAGCGAACCGCGCCATGGGATCGGCCTTGAGCCGCCAGACACCGTCGATACCAAGCACCTCGAACTTGTAGAGGCTGCCTGTGCTGGCCCCTTCGACGAACAATGCCCAGACCCCGGAGCCCGGCACCAGATGCATATAGGACCCCTCGCCGTTCCAGTAGTTGAAGTCGCCGACGAGCCGCACGGCCTGTGCGTTGGGGGCCCACACCGAGAATCGGGTGCCGAAGATCGGGCCACGTTCGGAGTCTTCGACGCTCATCTCCTGGGCGCCCAAGCGGCGCCAGCACTCGGTGTCATGTCCTTCGTGGAAGCCGGTGAGGTCCCAGCCAGTCAGACCGCCGCTCGGATCGTATGACATGAGTGCTTACTCCTCTTCTCTGGTCGGGCTTACAAGCTCACCCTCGGGCACTTGGTTGCTGTCCACGAAGGTCGGAAGCGGGTCCGAACCTCCTGAATCGCCGTTGTCAGCCGCGAGTGCGGCCACCGCGCGGAGCGGGATGCCGACCCAATCCGGCCGGTTCCGCGTCTCGTACGCGACCTCGTAGATTGCTTTGTCGGCCTCGTACGCGCGCAGCATGCTGGCATCAGCCGTGCCCAGCTCACCGCCGGCGTAGCCGCGCAGGAAGGCGGCTCGGCACTCCGCCGCCCAGGCCGCGCTGCCGGGCCCTGGCACGCTCGCCGCCGCGTAATCGAAGGAGCGCAGCATGCCGGCGATGTCTCGCCAGACAGTGTCGGGGGCGCGTCGTTCAGCGATGGTTTTTGCTGGCTCACCCTCGAAGTCGATGATCTTCCAGCCAGCCGGCGTATGCAGCGTCTGTCCAAGGTGGAAGTCTCCGTGCACGCGCTGAGTATCCAGTGTTTCGGCACCCAGATGATCGAAGCAGCGCAGCAGCCCAGGTACGTGCGGCCGCAGCGCCGGGGCGATCTCGGCAGCCTCATGCAGTCGGTCCATCATGATCATGGCCGTCCGCGTGCCCAGCAGGTTCGTCCTCGGGAAGGCAGAGCGGAGGGCGTGGTGGATCTCGGCGAGCGCCTTGCCGAGCGCCTCGGCTTCTGCCGCGAAACCTGAGCCGGTCCTGACCTCAGGAGAAGCATTCTCGGTCCGGAGCGAGTCGAGTGCCAGGTCCCAGCCGTCAACGGCGCCAGCCAGCTTTTCAATGACCATTGCGAGATCGGCGTCCAGCTGCCGTCCGCCGGACACCCAGCTACCTTCGATCCAGCCAAACAACCCCGCCACGTTCTCGAGGCCGACCGCATTGAGCGCGGCATGCACCTCGATATCGAGGTTGTGGCCGAGTTCCAAACGCCGGAAAAGTTTCAGGATCGCTGTATCTCCCAACATCACCGACGTGTTGCTCTGCTGCCCGGTGAACAGCCGGGAGTCAAGATCAGAGCTCAGGCCGGATGCCGATGTGGTGGTGAATCGAACCTCGCTGTCCGGGCTGCGCAATCGACGGCCGCCCAACAGCGCGCTCAGAATCACAGCACACGCCTCTGGGTCTTGGGGAGCGTCGTACGCGATGACGGGACCGAGATCAGGGTCGGTGAAGCGACCGATCTCCGCCTGATGCAGATCCGCATGAGGCGCGGGCCGGTAGGAGACCGCAAGCTGGTAATACTCCGTCGGCCAGGCAGCGATCTGATGGTCCATTTCGGGTGCACCGACCGGCGCCGAGTCCTGGGTGTCTTCCTCGGACTCGGCAGGTACTGGTGCGGTTGGATCGGGGTCTTCCTCAGATGGATAGGTCACCTCGGCGATCTCGAACCGTACCGCCGGCGGAGCAGCCGGCCTGAAGAAGTCCGATACCTCCGTCAGCCAGGGCAAAGACGTCAGCGATCGGAGCCGCACCTGCCGCCCCTTACCGGCGAACCATCGCGCACTGGAGATATACCTCAGGACCTGGTCGGCGACCTGAGGATCGCCCATCCCGCTCACGGCGGCGTCCTAACCCTGTGTGGTAGCCGGCCCAGAGGCCGTGCTCCGCGAGCCGTACCGGATCAGGGTGAGAATGTGCGCCGGATCGTCGTGGGTGAGCCTGACGAAGGCATGCTGTCCCCAGCGCCAGGTTTGTCCGGTGAGCTCGTCATGGACAAGGTAGACGTCGCGCGCTGTGAGACCCAGCGCCTCCATGTCCAAGTAGACCTCGGTCTCGACGATGTTGTGCGGATCAACGCTGACGATCACGATCACGACATCGTCGCCGCTCCTCTTCGAATAGACGAGCGCGTCGGCATGCGGGGCGTGGTGGAAATGCAAATCGCGGAGCTGCTGCAGTGCCGGGTGTTCCTTGCGGATCTGGTTCAGCTTGCCGAGCAGCATGCTGAGGGTCTCGCCGCTCTCTTCGGCAGCATTCCAGTCGCGGGGGCGGTACTGAAACTTCTCCGAGTCCAGGTATTCCTCGCGACCCTGAGCCAGCGGCGCGTTCTCGAACAGCTCGAAGCCTGAATAGATGCCCCAGAGCGGCGAGAGCGTCGAGCCGAGCACTGCACGGATGGTGAACGCCGGCTTGCCACCCCATTGCAAGAAGTGGGGCAGGATGTCGGGGGTGTTGGGCCAGAAATTCGGCCGGAAGAAGCTGTCCGTTTCGCTTGTCAGCTCCTTCATGTACTCCTCGATCTCCCACTTCTCGTTCCGCCAGGTGAAGTAGGTGTAGGACTGCTGGTAACCGACCTTGCCGAGGGAACGCATCATCGCCGGCTTGGTGAACGCCTCTGCCAGGAACAGCACATCTGGATCAGTCTTGCGAACCTCACCCAGCAGCCAGCCCCAAAAGTTGACAGGTTTGGTATGCGGATTGTCGACGCGGAAGATCCGTACGCCGTGGCTCATCCAGAGCTTGAGGACGCGCAAGCTCTCCAGGTAGATCCCGTCGCGGCCGGTGTCGAAGTTGATGGGGTAGATGTCCTGGTACTTCTTCGGCGGGTTCTCCGCGTACGCGATGGAACCGTCGGCGCGCTTGGTAAACCACTCTGGATGCTCGGTCACCCACGGGTGATCCGGCGACGCCTGGAGCGCGAAGTCCATCGCAATCTCGAGCCCGAGCGAGTTGGCCTTGGCAACGAACCGGTCGAAGGAGTCAAAGTCCCCGAGGTCGGGATGGATGGCATCGTGCCCGCCCTCCTCGGCTCCGATGGCCCACGGCGAGCCTGGATCGGTAGGCCCAGGGTTGAGCGTGTTGTTGGGTCCCTTGCGAAAAGATTTGCCGATTGGGTGGATGGGCGGGAGGTAGACCACATCGAAGCCCATCGCTGCCGCAGCCTCGAGGCGTTCGTGTGAGGTGTCGAATGTGCCGGATATCCATTTCTGGTTCTCCTCATCCCACGTCGCGCCCTGGGAGCGCGGGAAGAACTCATACCAGGATGAGAAGAGAGCCTTACGGCGATCGACAAAGATCGGGTACTCCGGTGTGGGCGAGACGAACTCCCGCGGGCCGTAGCGACGCATAGCCGCGCGTACCTCATCGGCCAGCACGATCTCCAGCCGGTCCTCCACCTGCTGTCCTGAGTCCAGGCTGCTGCCCGCACTGCGAAGTAGCGCGGCGCTCCCCGCGTCGCCGGCTGCCTCCGCGGCGGCTGCGGACGCGTCAAACAGCGCCCGACCGTCGGTGCACACTAGGGCAACGTCAATGCCGGCCGGGATCTTGATCTCGGCGTTGTGTACCCAGGTCTCCCATGGATCGCTCCAGCCTTCGACTCGGAACGTCCATGGCCCCTCAGCGTCGAGCACCACCGAAGCTGTCCACCAATCGAACCCCAACGGCGTGGTGGGGTGCATTGGCTCGAGGCGCTCCTTCCCGTTCGGGTCGGTGAGCACCACCGATGCGTTGACGGCGTCGTGGCCCTCTCGGAACACCGTCGCCCGGATCGGAATGGATTCTCCGACCACGGCTTTCGCCGGGTATGCGCCGGCCTCGATGACCGGCGACACATTGTGCACCGGAATGCGATCGATGGGCGCTCCCAGCAGAGGCTTGCTAAAGGTAACGCTGGGTTCAGCGGTGGCCGCCGTTGGAGTGGAGGCTTGGGAGGACGAGGATTCTGCCGAGCCTGGCTGAGCCGCGTCGTCGCGCTCAGGTACAGGGAAGCCTGAGTTGGTTGCCGTCACGAATGCCAACCTATCGGCCCTGCTCGCTGCGCGGCAGGGGGCAATCGCATCGGCTTACGGTGCGATCCACAGCTCAGGTCGCTGGGCCGCTGCGGTCAGGGTGGCTTAGTTCATCCGACCGATGCAGCACAAACCCAATCTCAGCCAAGGTTCGCCGGTAAGTTATGCGAGTGCGCGCTATCCGACGTTTTATCGTGCGCCCGGTGCTGCCCGAGGCTCTGAAGCCTCTGGGCGATCTGGCCCGCAATCTTCGCTGGTGCTGGCACGGGGAGACGCAAGATCTGTTCCGATCCGTTGACCCGCAGCTATGGGATAGCACCGATGGTGACCCCATCAGGCTGCTCGCAGACGTATCGGTCGAGCGTCTCCAAGCGCTCGCCACCGACAGGCGGTTCCTGAAGAACCTCCGGATGATTCAGGCCGATCTTGCCGAGTATCTGAGCGGCGATCTGTGGTATCAGGGCTACGCGACCGAAAACCCTGCGGCGCCGGTAAGTATTGGCTACTTCTCACCGGAATTTGGCATTACCGAAGTGCTCCCGCAGTACTCAGGCGGCCTGGGCATTCTGGCCGGTGACCACCTGAAGGCTGCAAGCGACCTCGGTGTCCCGATCATCGGTGTCGGCCTGCTCTATCGGCAGGGGTACTTCCGGCAATCACTGAATGGCGCCGGCTGGCAGCAGGAGCGCTACCCGCTTCTCGACCCGAACTCGTTGCCATTGACCTTGCTGCACGATGACAGCGGCCCGGTCCGAATCGAGGTTCCACTCGCCGGACGTACCCTCTTCGCCCAGGTGTGGGTAGCCCAGGTGGGCCGGGTACCGCTACTGATGTTGGACTCCGACGTCGAGCAGAACGCAGGCTACGAGCGAGAGGTTACCGACCGGTTGTATGGCGGTGGTAGCGATCATCGCCTCGAGCAAGAGGTGCTGCTCGGCATAGGGGGCGTACGCGCCATCCGCGCCTACTGTCGGATCACGGGCGCCCCAGCGCCAGCGGTGTTCCACACCAACGAGGGTCACGCCGGCTTCCTGGGCCTGGAGCGGATTCGCGAGTACATGCGAGCCGGCGATGACTTCGATACTGCACTGGAACGCAGTCGCGCCCGTACCATCTTCACGACTCATACCCCAGTTCCCGCAGGCATCGACCGGTTCCCCCGCGAGCTGATCGTTCACCAGTTCGCGGGCTGTGACGATTTACCGCTGGACCGTGTGCTGGCACTGGGCGCAGAGGATTACGAGGGCGGCGACCCGAGCAAGTTCAACATGGCTGTGATGGGTTTCCGGCTGGCACAGCGGGCCAACGGGGTGTCTGCGCTGCACGGCTCGGTGTCCCGCGAGATGTTCCAGGGGCTGTGGCGATCCTTCGACACCAGCGAGGTGCCGATCGGCGCCATCACCAACGGCGTGCACCATCTCACCTGGGTACATCGCGAGCTGCTCGAGCTGCTCGAGGCGCCGAGCGGCAGCCCCTCAGAGAGCGATGGCTATGACTGGAACGCGCTGGCAGAGGTCGATAGCAAGACGATTTGGGCGCTCAAGCGGAGGATGCGCGAGGACCTGATCGCCACGACGCGCGCGCGGCTCGCGGCCAGCAGCGCCAATCGTGGGATGGCGGCGGATTGGGTCGCCAAGACTCTCAATCCCGATGTCGTCACATTTGGCTTTGCCCGGCGGGTGCCGTCGTACAAGCGGTTGACCCTGATGTTGCGCGATCCGGCTCGACTGAAAGCGTTGCTGACCAATGAGGAGCGGCCCGTCCAGATCGTCATCGCAGGCAAGGCCCATCCAGCCGACGAGGGTGGCAAGGCACTCATCCAACAGATGGTGCAGTTCGCAGACGATCCCATGGTGCGGGAGCACATCGTGTTCCTGCCTGACTACGACATGGCAATGGCCAAGCGGCTCTACCCGGGTTGTGACGTTTGGATGAATAACCCGCTGCGTCCCTATGAGGCGTGTGGCACCTCAGGGATGAAGGCGGCCCTGAACGGCGCAGCGAACCTGTCGATCCGCGATGGATGGTGGGACGAGTGGTTCGATCCGGCGTACGGCTGGGAAATCCCCTCGGCCGAGGGTGCGGATGGCTCCGATCGTCGTGATGACCTTGAGGCAAAGGCGCTCTACGACATCATCGAAAACGAGATCGTGCCGCGTTTCTATGATCTTGATCAATTCGGGTTGCCGGAGCGCTGGATTCAGATGATCCGGAACACGATCGCCGGCCTGGCGCCCAAGGTCGTGGCGTCGCGGATGGTGCGCGACTACGTGACGAGCCTTTACGCTCCCGCCGCAGCTTCCAGCCTCGCTCTCGACGAATCGAGGGGTGGAGCGGCGGCGCTCGCGAGCTGGAAGCGCAGAATCCGTGACGCGTGGCCGAGTGTGGCCGTGGAGCATGTGGAGTCGCTCGGCGGTGAGCAGGTCGAGGTAGGTACGAAGATCCACGTCAGCGCGCTGGTCCGGCTCGGTGAGCTCACCCCGGACGATATTCAGGTGCAGCTGGTCACCGGTCGAGTAAGTGTTGACGACCGGCTCTACGAGCCGCGGGTGATCCCGTTCCCGACCGGGATCGATGTCGACGGTGGGCTGCGCCGCTACGAAGGTTGGGTGGAGGCCAAGCGTGCCGGGGCGATCGGCTACACCGTACGAGTCGTTCCGTATCACCCGCTGCTGTCGAGTCAGGCCGAGATGGGTCTAGCAACGCTGCCTGCCAGCATGCCGACACCTCCATCGGCCGGCTACGTGCCCTAAGGTTCTGACAAGTCTGCGTCAGCTGCGAGCTGCGGGATTCGCGCGCCGCCGCACGGAGGAGAAGCGAGCGAAGGCGCTCTTTCCTTCGCGAGCGACGACGACGGCGGCGGGTTCAGAGCGCGATGCGCGAGCAGCTCCAAAAGTGGTCAGTCGACTTGGAGTAGCACCACCGTGTGACCAGGCAGCTGCAAGGTTGAGCCCGCCGCGATCTTCTCCGACGGCAGTTCGCCGTCGAGCCCTGTGTGCGCGACGACGGTGTAGGTATCTGCCCAGGGTCCGTCGGGCAGATCCACCTGGATGGGATCTGAACCGGCGTGGAACCAGATCAGGAATGCTTCGTCGCATTCTCGGTACGGGTCGTCGTAAGCGAGGTACATGCCGAGCGTCCCCCGGGTGTGGTCCCGCCATTCCTGCTCGCTCATCTCAGCATTCCAACCGCCGAACCACGCGATGTTCTTACGCCCGCGCGGCTCACCTTTCGGATCGAGCAGGAATTCCCCCTGGCGGAAGCCGTCACGCCGGAAGACCGGATGCTCGGCACGCAGCTGGAGCAGTTTGCGCGTGAGATCGGTCAGATCGCCCCAGGCCTCTTGGGTGTCCCAGTGCACCCAGGTGATGGGCGAGTCCTGGCAGTAGGCGTTGTTGTTGCCCTGCTGGGTACGGCCCAGCTCGTCTCCTGCGGTGATCATCGGAACCCCGCTGGACAAGATCAACGTCGCCATGAAGTTCTGTGTCTGACGGTGCCGCAGAGCGTTCACGGCTTCATCGTCGGTTTCGCCCTCGACGCCGCAGTTCCACGAGCGATTGTCGTCGGAGCCATCACGATTGGACTCGCCGTTCGAGCCGTTGTGTTTGACGTTGTAGGTCACCAGATCGCGCAGCGTGAAGCCGTCATGTGCGGTCACAAAGTTCACGCTCGCCGCGGCTGTCCTGCCGTCTCGATTGAAGATGTCGGGGGAGCCGAGCAATCGCTGCGCCAGCTCACCCACTCCTTGGGTGTTGCGCCGCCAGAAGTCGCGGATGTGGTTCCGGAAGCGATCGTTCCATTCGCTCCAGCCAGGCCCGAAGGCGCCTACTTGGTAGCCGTACGGGCCCATGTCCCAGGGTTCGGCAATGATCTTGACCTGGCTCAGCACGGGATCTTCACGAATTGCCTGCTTGAACGGGTGATCCTGATCAACGTGGTGCCGTTCGTCCCGGATCAAGGTGCTCACCAGGTCGAAGCGGAAACCATCCACTCCCATCTCGGTGACCCAGTAGCGCAGCGAGTCGATCACCATCCGCAGCACGCCGGGTTCGGAGGTGTCGACCGAGTTGCCGCAGCCTGTGACGTCATAGTCGTTGCGCTTGTCATCGGTTAGCCGGTAGTAGCCGAGGTGGTCGATGCCTCGGAAGGCCAGAGTTGGACCCTCGTGACCGCCTTCGCCGGTGTGGTTGTACACCACATCGAGGATGACCTCAAGCCCGGCCTCATGCAGTGCCGAGACCATCTCTTTGAACTCCCGCACTTGCTGGCCGAGGGTGCCAACTGAGCCGTACGCCGCATGGGGCGCGAAGTAGCCCATGCTGTTGTAGCCCCAGTAATTGGAGAGGCCCCGCCCGACAAGGAACGGTTCGGAGATGAAGTGGTGCACCGGCAAGAGCTCGACTGCGGTGACGCCTAGGTCTACCAGGTGCTGGACCACCGCCGGATACGCCAACCCGGCGTAGGTCCCTCTTAGGTGCTCGGGGACCAACGGATGCAGCCGTGTATAGCCCTTGACATGCAGCTCGTAGATCACCGTCTCCGACATCGGCCGCTGCCGATCGATCGGCCGTGGCGGAGGTGAGTTGGGCACCACGACACTGAATGGCACGGCTGCGAATGAGTCCCTGGTGTCGGGAACATAGTCGGAGTCGATCGTGTGATCCAAGATCGGGCCCGAGTAGTCCACGCCTCCAGTAATCGCGCGGGCGTACGGGTCGAGGAGCAGCTTTGCGGGATTGAAACGAGTGCCGGCGGCTGGGTCCCATCGTCCATGGACCCGGAAACCGTACCGTTGCTCGGCGCCTACGCCGGGGACGAAGACGGTCCAAGCACCGTTGTCATCCATGGTCAGGTCGTAGTTGGTCTGATTGCGGTCTTGGTCGACGAGAGCCAGCTCGACCCGTGTTGCACGAGGGGCCCACAGCCCGAAGGAGGTACCACCGTCGCGGACATGTGCACCGAGGAATGAGGTGTCTTCCGGCACTGGCAGAGCAGTGGATGACATATCGAGGCGCCTTTGCGTCGGCTTGCTGTCGTGATCTAGGCCGGTCACGGTTGAAAACGACTACCCCGCCGGTGGGCGAAGATGCGCCTCATTCTGCCGTAAGTGGCCGACAGATGCCGACGATCCGGACGTCAGAAGGGCAGAGCAACCGGTTTCGTTAAACACCGCAACACGAATGGGGCTGGTATGTCAACCGTTCGGGCACTCTCCAACATATTGAGCTGACCGTACGAAGTTGGACTCGGATGCATGACGGCGGGACGCTTTCTGGTCCGGCTCCCTTGGGTCAAATTTCCGACCACTGCGGAGACTCGATACTCGACTGTCCTTCCACTGGTCGATTTGGCGGCCAGTGCGGGCTTCTAGTGGCTGCCACTCAGACTGCGGACCTTGTTGTTGCGCGGGTCGTGGGTGAGCTCGACCTTGCCGAGAGCCTCTAGGAGTGGCGGGACGTACATCCCGAAGCGGCCGCGATAGCCCTTGCGGAGGCCGTACCATCCGCCGACCGGATTGTCTTCGGAGCGGCCCCACGCCTCGACCGTGCCCTCCTTGGCAGGCTTTTGCGGTGCCGAGCTCGACCCAATCGCCCTGTTCGACCAGCCACGCGTGCAGGTCGTCGAGGCATCTCAGCTGGTACCTCAGTTGGGTCGATCCGACCTGGCAGAACAGCGTGGGCGGGTCAGCCGTCTCGTCCGCCCACATGGTGTAGGTCGAGGTTCGCGGGGGAGTGCTGAGTTCCCATGGGTCGTCTCTTGTTCCTGTGGGCATACGGCGGATTCTCGCAGACTCGAGGAGAAAGCAGCAGACTGCTTCTCGTGGTGATGAGAGATATCCGGGAGCTCGGTGCGATCCTGTCGATCTGGGCCCATCCCGACGATGAGGCCTATCTGTGTGGCGGCATCATGGCGATGGCGGCTGCGGCGGGCTCTCGAGTTGTTTGCGTAACGGCCAGTCGCGGCGAACTTGGTGTGACCGATCCGACGAGGTGGCCTCCCGAGCAACTCGCTGCCATTCGTGAGGCGGAGCTGGCGGAGTGTCTGGGCATTCTGGGCGTCAGGGAACATCGCTGGCTGGGCTATCCAGATGGCGGCTGCGCTGATGTAGACATCGACACAGCAGCAGATCAGATCGTAGGGATCATTCGCGAGATAGCTCCGGACACCATCCTGACCTTCTCACCTGACGGTCAGACGGGGCACCCCGACCACGTGTCCGTCCATCGCTGGACGGTCGAGGCCGTACGCCGTACCGGTATCGGCACCCTGCACGTAGTGGCGAACACTCAGGAGTGGCTCGACGATAACTTGCCCCAGTGGATTGAGTTGGGTGCGATCGTCGGTGAACCGCCGGTTGCCTGGACCGGGCCCCTCAGCATCGATGTTGTCCTGGTCGGCCAGCTGCTAGATCGTAAGTACGCCGCGCTAGCCGCGCAGGCCAGCCAAACCGAGGCCTTGCGGGCCGTGGTCGGCGAAGAACGCTACCGAGAGATCATTCGGGTAGAGCGGTTCGCGGCCCTCGCCTTCGAGACTGCTCGTGCTTCGTAGGGTGGGAGCTGCAGTAAGCTTTGTTACTCATGAGTAATGTAGCGGAGGTCCAGGAGAGCTGAGCGCATGAAGATTGTTGTGCTGGTCAAGTACGTACCAGACGCGACAGGGGAGCGGTCCTTCGCCGCGGACGGAACTGTCGATCGAGCCGGTAGCGACGGGCTGCTGTCGGAGCTTGACGAGTACGCCTTAGAGCAAGCCCTGCAGATCGCTGGCGACCGCGACGACGTCGAAGTCGTCGCTCTGACGCTTGGACCCGCGGACGCCGCGGACGCGATCAAGCGCTCGCTACAGATGGGTGCATCGGCAGGCATCCACATCATCGATGACGCCGTGCATGGCTCCGATGCCCTCGCAACGAGCAGGGTGCTGGCTGAAGCGCTGAAGAAGGCGGCACCCGACCTCGTCATCTGCGGCATGGCCTCCACCGACGGCACTATGGGCGTGATTCCGGCCATGATCGCCGAGCGGCTCGGTTGGCCTGCTGCGACCCTTGGGGCCACCTTGTCTGTAGCCGACGATGACCTCACCATTCGCCGTGATACCGATGTGGCAAGTCTCACGATCCAGGCCCGCCTGCCGGCAATCGTCAGCGTCACCGACCAGTCGGGCGAGGCCCGCTATCCCTCTATGAAGGGGATTCTCGCGGCCAAAAAGAAGCCGGTGGAGTCGTGGACACTGGGCGATCTGGGCATCGACGGCACAACGGTCGGCCTGGATGCCGCCTGGAGCAAGGTCGTGCAGACAACCCCGCGTCCGCCCAAAGAGGCGGGCCGCGTCGTCATCGATGAGGACGGTGCCGGATCGGCGGCCCTGGTCGAGTTCCTGACCGCCGGCAAATACATCTGAGAGCGAGGCTGTTGATGTCTGAGGTTCTCATCGTCGCCGAGCAGGTCGACTCACACGTTTCCAAGCCAGCGCTCGAGCTTCTCACTCTGGCTCGCAGGCTCGGAGAGCCGGTCGCCGTAGTCTTCGGCGAGACCGACGAAACAGTTGCCAAGACGCTTGCGGAGTATGGCGCCACGCGCGTGCTGTTCGTCGCCGACCCGGCGCTCACGGACTATCTCGTCGCGCCGAAGGCCGAAGCGCTTGCGCAGATCGCCGGCAATGTTGACGCGGCCGCGATCTTGATCAGCTCCAGCCCCGAGGGAAAGGAGATTGCGGGACGGCTTGCGGTCAAGCTCGAGTCCGGCCTGATCACCGACGCGATCGACATTGTCGCTGACGGCACGACCACGCAGTCGGTTTTCGCCGGAAACTGGACGGTCGCCGCTGCCGTGACCCACGGCGTCCCGGTGGTCACGGTCAAGCCAAACGCCGTGACTCCCGAGGCTGCACCGACCGAGCCGGCCGTTGAGGAAGTCCAGGTCACGATCTCTGACACCGCGAAGACCGCACGCATCGTGAAGAGCGAGCCGAAGCAGTCGAGTGGCCGTCCGGAACTGACCGAGGCGGCAGTCGTTGTCTCTGGCGGGCGCGGCACCGGTGGCGACTTCGCTGCCATTGAGGAGTTGGCGGACCTGCTCGGTGGCGCCGTCGGTGCCTCACGTGCCGCGGTTGACGCTGGGTGGTATCCGTACGCGTACCAGATCGGCCAGACCGGCAAGACTGTCTCTCCGCAGCTCTACATCGCCGCCGGCATCTCGGGTGCCATCCAGCACCGAGCCGGAATGCAGACATCCAAGGCCATCGTCGCCGTGAACAAGGACGCTGAGGCGCCGATCTTCGCGCTCGCAGATCTCGGGGTGGTGGGCGACCTACACAAGGTGCTCGACGGCGTCATTGGAGAGATCAAGAAACGCAAAGGGTGACCGGCTTGCGTACGTTTCGCAGCACCAGCTCGTCAGAGTGCAATGGATACAGCCGTTAAGACGTACGTTCTGCCGAACGGAAGGCAGACTGATTGCTCATGAGGCGGATTTACCTCGACCACGCGGCCACCACCCCGATGGTCCCGGAGGCCGTGGAGGCAATGACTCGAGAGCTGACCAGGGTCGGCAACGCCTCGTCGCCGCACGCTTCCGGGCGGTCCGCGCGACGGGTAGTCGAGGAGTCGCGGGAGGCGATTGCAGCTCAAGTCGGCGCAAGTCCGGCAGAGCTGATCTTCACCAGTGGCGGGACTGAGTCGGACAATCTAGCCATCAAGGGGGCGTTCTGGTCCGGTGCCGAAGTCGCTCGTCGCCGGATGGTTACCTCGACGCTGGAACACCACGCCGTCTTGGATTCGGTGGCGTGGCTTGGGCATTCGGCCTCGGCGGAGATCAGCTACGCGCCCGTCGATCCTGCTGGTCGGGTCGACTTATCCGCTCTCGCCAGCGCGGTCGACGCGCAAACCGCACTGGTTTCGGTGATGTGGGCGAACAATGAGGTCGGCACCCTGCAACCAGTACGCCAGATCGCCGCGATCGCCACCGAGCACGGCGCAATCTCGCACAGCGATGCGGTCCAGGCGGTCGGTCACATCGAGGTCGACTTCGCGGCAAGCGGACTCGACCT